>JACCDS010820908.1_pt1 | contig 44379 bp, 38 predicted proteins | sample 7446441 | NCBI WGS metagenome assembly JACCDS01 (sample SAMN15323445, study PRJNA562643) | freshwater metagenome | isolation source: river surface water | place: USA:Blue River Watershed | collected 2017-08-17 | reverse complement strand
GGTTGGGCTACCATCATAGTGTCCTTGTATGAGTCAAGGTTGGGCTACCATCATAGTATCCTTGTATTTGCGTGTACATCTTATCCATAGATAGTGGCTCTATTTTTTTTTCAAAAAAAAGTGTCGCATACATGTCTCATAGCCATGGTGAAGCATTTTTGGAAACAACTTTCTACTTACTTTTGGGAAAAAGTTGCATGATTATGCGTTATCATCAGTGAGTTGGTATCCAATCTCCAATGGGAATCGAAAGCATTTGGTAATGAAGGTAATGACTGGTTTGGCGCTATTATCGGGACTCACGAGGAGACTTAGGTTGATGCCAATATTGATGGTAGTATCATTTACTTTTGTAATAGCGATACCTCTTGGATTATTGATTTGAGCTAATAGGGCTGAGTTGGCTGCATCATCAAAGGTAGATAATCCATTGATAACAATGATGTCTCCGGTGATAAGATTATGTGCCTGTGCGAATATGATGTCACCAGTAGATGCATAATTGATGGTTTGCGGTGTGAGTCTATCCAAGTTGAAGTTGCAAGCATATCTTGGGTCGTTCCATCGTAAACTCAAATCATCCAAGTACGTGAGTGGTGGATCAAACTTACAATATTCATTGACAGGTGTGAGTTCGACAAGATTAGTATTGATGGTGCTTCGGATAAAGGTGAAGCTGAAGTGGATAGTCTCTGTGAAAGAAGGGTTACTGATGAGAGTACCATTACTCCGGATACCAGTGAATGAAAGAGTGATCTCTCGCATAGGATTAGCCGCACCCATAGTAGCTGTATATGGTAGAACCACCTTGCCGATCTTCATATAAGAAACATTGACAGGGATAATTCTTGTAGGAATGATACCGGAGCCTAATGCGGCACGATCATTGCGAGAAGACATAGTGAATGCAAAGTTAGTCAAAGAGGTACCATAGTCATTGGAAATATTTCTGTTGAGAGAATCTATATCTACATGCATGCAACGACTCATGAACCACATATTGCTAGAACCAACATGACCAACACCGAGACGGACCAGGCCTTTCTCTAAATGGTCTAACGCGCTGGGTGCCTTATGCAAATCTCGCATCTTATTATCGATTGCATCTTGTTCTTTTTCTAAGACTGCTGGGTCCAAGTAGTTCATGTATAAGTCCGCAATGTGCGTCAATAGGTCTTTACCATTGGGTAAATTCTTTTGGATAACCTTCATGTTGCGAGATCTACAGAACTGCACTACATTCATTGAAAGAGTTTCATTGGGAAGCTGCTCCAGCCGTGAAGCTATATCTTTAATCACAATAGAATACTCTCTCGCATTCATCGTGATCCTATATTGGTCTTGCTATCTTAGGCTTAATATCAAAAACATTTCATACTATTCTATCACATATAGCAATGGGGAGAGACAAACGCACCTTCATCGTTTCGAATCTTTACAGAGATGAAGTCAATGATATTAACAACGATGTCAATATCACACTACCTGATTCTATCTTCAGTGGCAAGATAGAATCTATCAACTTGAAACACATGTTCATCGACTATGAATATGAAACTATTGGGACATCTAACTACCAACTATCAATCGCGTACCCATCGACTGGGCAACTCGTATCGATCAATCTAAACCTTTCTCAAAATGCTACGGATATCGTAAGAACAGATGAAGACCTTGCCTCTTTATTGGCTGCAAGCATCAATACTACATTGGGGACAAATGTCTTCCAAGTCTATTACAATAATGTGATCACGTATACACGGGATGTATACAGAGACAATAGCGATTTGCTTAGTAGCTATACCATCTTCACCAGTAACGGTGTTGAGTTCTCAATGGACTTCTCATCCAAAGTTTCGATTGGACCGCTTATTGGTTTCGGAAATAAAAGCTACACAGGTAACTACACTTACAAAGGTGGCAACATACCACCGCTCTATGGGTATGAATCTATTCATATTGCTAATCAAGCATATAGCTCTACGTTCAAACAGTATGACAACTACACGGACATCGCTTGCAAGATGGACCTTTATGATAACAATGGCGTCTTGATAGAAAACTATTTAGATGCTCGAGATACCACCATTAGCTTACCAATTGAGGATGGATACATATACAATGTTAATGATCTTACAAGCTTGATTGCAACTGAGCTTAATCGTTACTCATCTAACTTTCCAGGTCCACATCCAACGTTCAGTGTAGCATATGATTACACATCACATAAGATTACCATTGCAACTAGTCCTGCAACTGTGTTTGGAATAGGGTTTAGGTTTGATAGAGGAGATGGGAGGAACAACTATGGGTCTCTTCATAGGTACCTTGGGTTTCAAAAAAAGTTATATCTTGGAGCAACATCTTACACAGGCATACAACCAGCTGCTATATTCGAACAAGCCTATATTGCTGAGTATTTGTTTGTTTGCAGTGATCTAATCAAGTACAATTATGATGCAAGCCTTATCGTTACAGGATCCAATAGCTCGGCAACTTTTTACGAATGTGTATTCTCTATTCCAATCAGCCAAATCAATAATAACTCATATGTACCTACATTCTCAGATGAACATGTAGTGCCTATACATGCTTCATTATTTGCCAAGAGATATACAGAGAATCTATCTGATCCAAAGACTATTAACTTTTATTTGAAAACATCATCTGGACGCCATATCAAACTCAACACTCAATGGAGCCTCAAAATAGAAATTGAATATATTAACTAACCATCAGTAGCTACCAGCTAATAACTGTTAGACTTATCATTGTATCTTTTTTTGTATGGATGATTATAGCAGCCAAAGACGAATATAACATGCAACCTAATATCATTTACTTCTTATCGATAATCTTTTGTATTATTGGGCTGATACTCTATTTCAATAATATCTGGTTCGGAGTACTGACAAGATTTAAACCGACAGTAGTCAACCAAGAATTAGTGTCTCTCATAAGAAACTCTAAACCGATGAATAAGATAGATCTATTCTACATTAACTTGGATAAATCTATTGATCGCAAGAACCGATTCTTAGGAAGATTGGCCTCATATTGGAATCCTATAAGAGTACACGCAGATACGCCACTAACTATGCCAAAGATAACAAGTCCTTTGATTTGTTTTACTATTGTGGATACTGAATATGCATGTCTCGCTTCGCACCTTAAAGCAAGACATATGGCTTATCATCAAGGATTAGATTATGTGATTATAGCTGAAGATGATGCTATCATCAAACAAGACATCGATTGGGATTTCTTGATATCAACTGCTCCTAAAGATTGGGAGTTGCTACAACTTCATACATGTTGCATCCCACCACATTGGAACCGAATGAGTATGGGCATGTTCGAAGACGACTCCACTCTTTGGGTATCCACTGATAGTATCATCCCATCTGCGGCGTTCTATGTTATCAATAGACAGGGTATGTACAAGAATCTGTCCAGATTTGTAAAAGGCTTTGAAGGACCTTGGAGAAATGTATCAATTGATCTATCATCCTCAACGGTTAATTGCCATGCTGATATGACTCTATTTACAGGCATTAAAAGATATATTTGCACAGAACGTTTCATCACTACAGAATCAGGCAAGAGCACTATACATTGGTCTCACGATACCTTCATGTTTGGAAACTAATCTCATTGCTCTTCTTCATTACAAACTCTATGGATGCATATAATATACCAATGGATAAGGCCACCCTTGACATATCCTTGCAAAAGCAATATGCGTTGTATGGGGATGCACACCATACTGGCAACTATACGCCCATTGATGCACTCCTCAATCAACAACAAAAACTTATCCTGAATACGTACCAATCATTCATAGCTAATCTGTTTAACCCATTGGCGGACATCAATTCAATATTACTCATTCATGGAACTGGCACTGGTAAGACTATTACATCACTATCGGTTGCCAATGAGTACCAAAAACAATACAGAACTGTTATGCGTAATGATAAAAATTCTGCGTATAACGATATCAGATCAATTGTTATTGTAGGCTTTACAAAGGATATCTTCAAAGCTGAACTCATCAATCATCCGGAATTTGGGTTTGTTAGCTCGGATGAATACAAGGAACTCAAAGACTTACAAGCAAACGCACATGAGAATACGCTCATTATGGATAAGCTTAATACGTTGCAGAATAAACTATTTAGACGCATATCAGATAGACGCATGAATGGTATCTTCCAGTTTTACGGTTATAGGCAGCTCTTCTTGAGAATCATTAATGTTGAAGATTTTAACAAAAAAACAGGAACGAAAAACTCAGAGTCGTCGCTCTCTTATATCAATGATATAACCAAGATCATTTCTTGGATCAAAGATGGGAGTATTCGACTGAATCATGGGTTCATCCAGTCTCTCAGCCATAGTCTCTTCATTTGCGATGAGGTGCATAATGTTTATTACAAGGACGATGTCAATATATACGGCCTCACATTGCAGATCATTAATGATTACTTTGCTATTCCAAAACTTTATAACCCTAACTGGGATGAGTCGCAACAAAATTGCTTACGATTTATGTACTTATCAGCAACACCATTCAACTCAAATCCAGAAGAAATTGTGCCGATCATTAACTTACTGTATTCGCAAAAAGATCGGATACAGATGGAAGATATATTCGATAGCGACAAGAATATTACCAAAGCGGGGAGACAAACTATCATCGATAAAAGCTCAGGTCATATCAGTTACATCATGGATGATAATCCTATCCAGTACCCAGAAGGAATGTTCAAAGGAGAAACCATACCATTGATACCTTATTTGAAATTTGTAAGATGCCCGATGAGTAAGGAACATCAAACGCTCTACGATAGCTACTTAAAGAGTAGAACACGTAGCAGAGATAACAAAAATAATGAAGATGAAGATGAAGACGAGGGCGAAGATGGAGACGGAGATGAAGACGAATCTATTGAGAAGCATCAGTCAAATACTCTAAAAGATTTTGTCTTCAAGTCTGGTAAGAAGAATAAAGACCTACTATACCAATTTCCATTAGTTAGAGATGAGATAAAGGAAGGCATCTCCCCATATAAAGAGACATCTAACAAGCTGCTTATTAGTGATACATTCAAACTGGATAAGCTACAAACTTACTCATCGAAATACTTTGCTTTGATCTCTGAGATTATGCGATTGAAGGGACAACAACATGGAAAGATATTCGTGTATCACCCATTTGTAAAGGGCTCAGGTGTAGATTTACTTTGTCGCATATTACGCACCAATGGGATACTAGAAGATAATGAACAACCTGGAGATAGCTCGATATGTATGGACTGCGATTTGCTATTCAAGGAACATAACAATAAAACCAAATGTGCCTTTAGACCAGTTAGGTTTCTTACCATTACTGGTTACCTTTCGAAGAACATGCAAGCAGCTTATCTACGCAAGTATAACTCACCTGATAACACTAATGGTGAATCATTCAAAATATTGTTAGGATCAAAAGCTATGAGTGAGAGCCATACATTGAAAGCATGTAGACACTTAATGGTGGTTCACCAACCAGCCAGTATATCAAAGTTGATTCAAATCGTTGGCAGAGGTATTAGAAAGAACTCACATGAACTACTACCAAAGGAGTTGAGAACGGTTGAAATACAAATATTTGTTACCAGTACTAATAGCAAATCTAAAGAGATACTGTCATTGGAAGAAGAAAGCTACAAGATAAAGATGGATAGCTACAAGAGCATATTATCTATTGAGCGTATACTGTTTGACCAATCCATTGACTATCTTATCAACTTCAGATTCAAGACTAGAGAAACGCCAAAACTTATTGGAGATACCTTTCCTCTACAAACGGATATGATGCAAAAATATAAAGCCATGAAACAGGTCTCGCAAACGCAACTACAATACAACCTCAAACATAATATCTTTTATATCGACCAAGAGCTTAACATCTGCAAGACTATTATCAAACGAATCTTATTAGAGATACAACCAATAGTGATGATCGATACGTTAATTTCTATGGTAAGAAATCCTCCATTTAATATTGAAATGGATACGCAACTCATATCAGAAGGAGCCATTAGATACGCTATCCAAGAGCTTAGCTTTGGAGAAAATGATTTCATGACTATGGATAAACGATCCATAGATGTGCTTGGTGTTGGTAACAAACCTGTACTCACGCCTAATCAAATTGCTGATACGATTTGGGGGGCTTCTAAAGTAGTTACTTCATTGGACGGAAATATATACAAGATTATCCACTCAGCTATTCCAAATGGTCAAGAAATCATTTACTTGGAAGATGTGTATAAACCAGTTACCGATCTTCATGAGCTGATAGCTTCTAATAATTTTGTCAAGAATGATATGCAAATAGATTTAGAAGTACTACTCAATGATTGGACCAAGTTTGTTCAAATAGATGAGATCGTCAATAACATCCTTGAAGATTATAATACAAATAAAACTATCAAAGGAGCTATTGAGAAACGCATATCGCAATTCACTTTGGAAACACACACCAAGCTCATAGAGTATATCATCATTATGGTCACGAAGTTTGTATTCAATAAAAAGAAGTCTTCGGTAAATGCTAATATGATCTGCGACCTATTGGAATACTATGAAAGCCATTACATGGTGATAACAATTAAAGATGCTATGAGTTCAGTCATTGCACCCACATACAAGAAATATGCAATCATGACTGGCACGCCTTGGAAGAAAGCATTTATTGAGGGGAAGCTCCCATCGAAGATAAACATGTCGGACTTCCCTATTGGGCATTATGTTATGTACATACCCAAGGTGATCTCATTCGATGCTATTATGAAACATAAAATATTATGGACAGAGTATAACAATATTTACAAAATCCAGCAATGGGAGTACCCTGATAAGTTGATTATCTACTATGAAAGAATTGATAATAGCATATTCAACATGCTCAAAATAAGAGACCTAACAGATCCCCATTCAAAGGGTATCACTATGAAGTTCCTACCAATGGAAGCATTAGTAGTCATTGCCAAGAAACTAAAAATACCTAACAAGTGCACCAATAAATCTTGTATCATTGAATTGGTAGAAGCAAAGGCACGAAGTATGGAACTAGAATATAGAAAGACCAATAGCAAGAAAAAAATAATTTACTACCCTTATGAGGCGCTGAGTAAAGACCAAACTTAAATCATACTTGAAACAAAACGGTTCGGAACTTTTGCATATCTTCATCAGTAATCTTTTTTTTAACATTATCAAACCGCTCAGGTTTAACGCCACGCAGCCTTGAGTAAATATAGAATAAACTATAACTCCCACAATTACCAGTATCATCCCGTTGATGCGGTATGCTAGATACTAAATTATATTCACATTTAAGGCCTGTCGCTTTGGCTATCTTCAAACGCTGATCTTCCCAATACTCTTGAAATATCTTTGAGTCTATATCGGTCCCACCAGAGTTAAACACTTCAATTACTACCTTTTTTTTATTATCACTATCACTATCAGGCGTATCCCATGATATGTATACAGCAAACCAATGTTGGCCAGATCCTTTAGATGAATCAGTGTTGAAGACTATTCCAATAGATGTCAAAGGAACGTTATTGTATGTAGATAAGTTCGTACAACAAGGCTCTCCATTGAGGGCTCGTCTGATACAGTCGGCGAGGTCTAACTCCAATAGAGACTTCACAGTATAGTCGTACGAACTTAAATTACTAGGAGGAAATGATTTTAAGTCTGACATATGGATGAAAGTATGGGCGAATCCAGGATACTGCTTACGTAACTGACTCATACAAGTATCAATCTCAGTATTGTTTATCCAATAGTTACCATCCAAAGATTCGGCATTCGTCTTCAATGCCTCACGCTTAATTTGCTCCTTTACCTTGATTGGAATATTAATCTTTTCAATCACACATTTATCTGAATCACAACGAGTCTCCTTCTTTAATACTTGGATAGACACAATTGGCTCAGAAATATTAGGTTCATGCTTGGCTATAAGCTGTAAATGCTCTTTGTCTAAACAAGTCCCATTATTATTCTCTGGCTTATTCAACGCACATTCAGTCTCAATCATATCGTGCTATATATCTATCACCAGTTTTTTATACAAAAAAAGAGAAGACTTTTCGACCCGCGTCTACTGTTACTTCCCAAAAACATTCATGGCAACGCCATTACTTTTGATTAGAAATCAGTTGCAAGATCAAAGCTTCGAGTTTAGCTTGACCAGCTTCGAGTTTAGCTTGACCAACCTTCAACTCGGTGATATCCTCAGACATCTTAGCTTGACCAACCTTCAACTCGGTGATATCCTCAGAGATCTTAGTTTGAGTAGCTTGAAGTTTAGCCTGACCAACCTTCAACTCGGTGATATCTTCAGACATCTTAGCCATATCCTTAGACATCGAATTGATTTGATAATTTGCTGTAGCAAACATCACTGCACCAGCAAATAACCCAGAAGCCATACGACGTGGGGTAAAGTTAAATCCTTCAATTAGTTTGACATATTTCATGGTTGCACCTTTACCTGGAATTGTTATTATATTAGTAGTACCATCATTTAAGATACTAATCTTAGACATCTTAGATGCCAGTTTAGCTTGTTTGTTCAATATCTTGCCGAAGTCAATCATATTTGCTTGAGGTATTAACATAAAAAAAAATCAATTTTATCAGGACCATATTCGCATTTATTGATTGGTATCATTGTCATCTTCTAGCTGCATAATAATGTTATCTAATATATCGCATATTTGGATTACATTATCAGATGTGTCATTATATTTGCTTCGAAAGAATAGAATAATACGCTTGAACTGCCCCATCGTGGTAGCATCGATGTCAAAATCTTCCGGTAAATCATTAACAAATTTATCAAAAATCATTGCAGTATCACCAGTTTCCATAAAGATATTATAGTAATCATTCACATTGTCTTTTAATGCATCAATAGTATCTTCAATCAATTGAAAGGCTTTGTCGCAATCTTGGATATGTTCGCGAGCTGATTTGATAGCTTGAATTAAAATAATTGGTATCTTATTAATGTCTTCAGGGGAAAAATTAGTGTTGCCAAGCATGTTGCTTTGATATATTGATACATAAAAAAATCAATATTAAAGTAACCATCTAACCATGCTTATTCATCGGCATGGACCGTTTCGATATCGGCATCGTCATCGCTATTAGATGTAGCAGCAGGTTTCTTCATATCGTCTTTATCAATCTGTGACATAATCTTATCCAACATACTAAACACCCCATTCAGTTGCTCTGAGTTCTGCTTAGGCATGCCCTCAGATTTCTTTCGGAAGAAGAAGATGATACGCTTGAACTGACCCATTGTTTTGGTATCAATATGCAGATCTCCGGACAGATCATTGATGAAGTTTTCAAAGATTACAGTTGGGTTACCTGTTGCCACAAAGTTTTTATAATAACCATTCATACCACTCTTGAGCATGTCAACACTTTCCTCAATCATTCGGAAAGCTTTATCGCAACGTGGGATCTGCTTACGAGCAGCTTTGATTGCTTGAATGATAATCTCGGATAGCTTATCAATATCTACATCTGGGCTTGATACAAGATTATAGATATCTTGAGTGGTGATGTATAGCATGTTGAGTGTTAGTAAGATGTAAGTCTTACTCCCAGCAACTTCTTCACGACTTGATAAGTTTTCTTCCAAGATATGACTAAATAGATGCTTGAAGTTGATCTTACAAAAGTCAAACAAGACTAGTTCATCTCCAATAGCCTTGCGGATAAAAGAGTCTTGCAAGTTAGTACGATCCTTCAAACATGAATCGCCTTGGCGTAAAGCCTTACATACCTTAAGATATTCTTCTACTACAAAACTCTCTTTCATGGCTTGGTAAATAGGAATCATATTCTCAGGAGTGATCTTCTCATCAAGGTATGCTTCGGCATTATCTAAGAATCTAACCAGATTAGCTACTTCCTGATCGAAATAAACGTCATGACCAATCTTTGTAATCAAACGGTCCAAGATCGCAACCTTGAACTTACGCATAAGTTTGTTACAACGAGAGAGGCTCTCATGAAGACGGTTGTATTTATCTTGCACGATTTCGGGGTCTAACTTAGAAGGATCTCCTGCAAGTTGTTGGAAGATATGCATCATCTCACGCTCATCAATACCTTCAGGTACTTGCTTGATTACCTTGAACTGCTTGCGACCCTTAGTCATTCCTAAGTTTTAGCTTCAGAATATATCAATATTCACGTATATTCTATCAAGTGAAAGCTTCACGAATGGGCGACTGCTTCAAGACATATAATAAGACTCTTAAAGAACTCATCGATATCATCGCCGATGAACTCCCTCAAGACGGTGTCATGGATAGTATCAAACGAAAATACACAGCAGCAGTTACCACTGATAGAACTATCTTGCTAACTGAGACTGGGAAAGAGATCTTCCAATTCAGAGATTATATCTCAGAAGGACGGTGGGATGAACTCATCAACAAGCAATGGGAAAATGATAGTAACGCCACAGCAGCCGCGCAAGCCGAAGGCTTCGATACTAATACGCTTCAGAGAGTTATCTCTATGCTCAGAACCATTTGGAATGGGTACTCCAATGAAGAGAAAAAAAAGGTACAGAAACTTATCAAAAGGCTTTTATCAGAATATAGCAAATATCTACTCACACAGAATCAATAGACATCGAACTAATGATATGGTTAATATCTGCGATCATAGAATCCAAGTCGCCTTCGAATGTTTCTGAGCCAAAGTCTTTACGAATAATGTACTTGGATCGGAACAAGGCAAGTATCTTTTTTTCGGCTTCATGACAGTTGGGGCAAATTCTATGTAGAAATATTTTGTACCCAATAGGATAACCCTTGAAACGATTAAAGTTAAGCTGAGTTGTTTTACCTACCTTGTATATGTTAGCATTAGTAACCATGGCGGTACGGTCTTTTAATAAGTAAATATAACCATTGAACTTGTTATTCAACATATCAATATCATTGATCGCATCAGCGCTTGGCACATATATTGATTCATTTTTTTTCTTGGCAGACAGTCTCTTATACTCGCAAGGAGTATAAATGTTATAGCTACTCAATGGATAAACAAGGGTTATCGATGAACGCTCTATTTTGCTGAATTGCTTAGAAGCGGTAGTAATAGTTTTATCAATCTTGTATTTGCATTTCAACTCATACACATCCCAATGCTTACCTTGTTCATCAATTAGTACCTTTGAAGGTAGAGTTTTAAGCTTTTCCAATAAGCGCAAGTATACTCCATTCGAAACCAAATCATTTCGTAACCCACCAATTACATAGTTCAACCAACAACACTTCTTAGCATAATTTTTAGATTGCCGTTTGTAAATCATTATTCTGCCAGATAGGGAGAAACCTCGCTCAGTAAGGTCACTGATTAACATACTATATGATCCACACAATGTACATTGGTCAATACCCATATCATTCTCCTGTAGCGGACTTACATCATATTGCTCAATATCCATGTCGTATTGCTCAATATCCATATCAATTTCCAATTCTATATTTACTATGATTCAGCGCAATTTTATAAATAAAAAAAAGATTAGCCAAAGATCAGCTATCTTGGGTAGTCAATCCAATTACGCGATTGGACCAGAGCCAATGCCGTTGCACTGAGCTTGCATACCAATATTGTACAAGTTAGTAATGCGATGGTTTTGCATCTCAATTAATGTCTTCAAAGACTGGTGTTGCTCATCACGAAGCTTACTCTCAGCTGCCATTACTGCAAGCAAAGTTTGATGTTGCTCATCACGAAGCTTACTCTCAGCTGCCATTACTGCAAGCAAAGTTTGATGTTGCTCATCACGAAGCTTACACTCAGCGGCAAATTGTTCATCACGAAGCTTACGCTCAGTGGCAAATTGCTCATCACGAAACTTACGCTCAGCTGCTATTACTGCAAGCAAAGATTGATGTTGCTCATCACGAAGCTTACTCTCAGCTGCTAAAGCATCAATCACTGATTGCAACTTCATCTCATGGATATAAGAATAATATGATATTAGCTTCCAAGAGATAAAAGTATTGATGAATATCGCAATAATAGTCATCCAAAACATCCGCCCAACTGTTAGTTCTTCAGAATTGTATATTTGAATTGTATATTCAATTGCTGGTTTGATTAAAACTTCCATAACTTTCTCCATGATTCAATTCACAATTCCGACAGTAGCTACCGTATATTCATTTACAAAAAAATCAATTTTTTACTTGCTACTATCCGGCGATCATTGAACAAGTGTCCATATTAGATTCACTCTCAGAATGCTCACTGATACATATATCAGCGATTTCGCTGATAGCATCTATCATTAGACTAATGAGAGCCATTGAATTTAAAAGCCGCAAATGAAGGGACCATTATTGTATCCAATTCATAGTCACTCTCATTATCGTCACTTGTGGTAGATTCATCGGTCACTGATATGATATCTTCTTCGTCTTTTTTTGATTGACATTCATTTGTCTCGTAGCTAGCTTCCGTATAAGTACTCATAACAATATTTACAAATAGAGTTACCATCTCCGCTTCCGGGATATCGACTACAAAGTATTCCTTTCCAGCGATTAGTTTAAACTTATCTCTAAAGATCTGAAGTAATTTCTTTTCCATTTGAGCAGCATCCTCTCGTTCGAAGATACAAAGGTATCGCGTTCCCTGGCCATAAGACTTTACTCTATTCAAATTATTCATTGAGGTCATACCAACCTTGTAACGATTGGTCCCTACAAGAGTAGCAGGTTGGACAAGATACACATGGGGCATTTTTAAAATTGCGGAAAACCGATAATAATATACTAATATGCAGTCATTTGATTTGAGTCAAGTTTTCTTTGGAATGACTTTATCCAATTGGATTGAGACTATTCATGATAAGATGGTCACCAACTATGGTATGGATAAGTTCTTCATTGAGCCAAATGATTTCGCATACGATGCCTATGCATCTGTCATAGTTGCAATCTTATCTAAAGTACAGTTGAGTGATATCATGAATGCTCTTAAGAACAAACCGCCATACATGGCTATGATTGAAGATGCTCACTCTGCATGGACAAGTAACTATATCAAATGGAAATATCATTTAATGCAGCCATTGTACGTGGAAATAATTGACCAGTTTAACTTACAAGATCGTAATGATAACGCAACCACACATGCATGTTACTTGAATAAGCATGCTCGAGGTATGTACAAAGATATTATCGATATCATTTTCAATACTCTTACCGATACTATCATGCACTCTGGATTTGCTAATATGCAAATCTAATAGCAACTATATGCTATCTTTTTTTTTGTAAAAAAAAATTATCTAAGACCAAGTTCTGCTTGCTACTTATAGTTTATCAGATCCATATTCAGTCTCATTTGAGTTGATTTGGTTTGCAGAGTCATCGCTTGATCCATCCTTGATTTGATAATCCTGATTACCCAAGTCTAGCGGTGATGTGATAGATGTTTCACTGAAACACCCAAAGCTACCACCATGGCATTTCATTGAATGGCCTTCAGATGAGTTATCGAATTTACTTAAGATAAGTTTGATATTTGCCAGCTCCAAGATTATCTTGGTTTGGAATTCTTCTTGTTGTCTTTGTAGTAGCATGAGATGATTTACATTAACAACTTTGTTTTCAGATGCACTGGTTTGATTTGCCAACTCTGCATATAGAATATTCATCTTGGTTAATAAGATATCCTCATCGGCGTCATATTTATGATTGATTAATTGGTCTTTCAGTTGCTTGATGGAGATAGACAACTTGTGGATACTTTCGCGTAAATTACAAATATCTCTTTCAAATGAATGAAGATTTTGATCAAATAATTCGGCCTTACCGTAGAGGATATTGTATACATCCACAATCAAAATACCACCAATGGCAGCGCATGAAATGATAATAAAGATTCCGAAAATCATTAGCTATAAGATAGCGCGTTTTATATTATCAGATATATTCCATATGCTTGACTATTCACAATGAACAAGAAAAAAAATCTTTAATTGATGCTTCACGTATCCTTGATACGAGATTCTACATAAGCAATGGTGTCTTGATAGATTCTATCTATCTTAGTTAAAATATCTCGGTCATGATCTTGTCTATTCATTGATTGAATATACAAATGTACAACAATACCAATACATAGTAGGTACGCGCCAGGACAGTCACTCATTGTGCAACTATATATTCATCTTTTTTTTAGTTAAAAAAAAGATATAAACGCACGTACGTTTATATGATTCATCAAGTTTACTTGAAGGCTTTCTTGATAGCTTCATATTCGGTGATGATATGTTTGATGGCTCCTTCGCAAAGTTGTTTGGCTTGTGGGTGTTTGATATCGATAGTACAAGCTCTCTTCGATGGATGTTCATCTCTCTTAGCTACATACTCAATGTTAGGGTTTAGCTTGAAGATATACTTGTCCATTAGGAAGCCAATTGAATGAGACTCATTTGGGATGAAAAGCTTGAAGATACCATATTCTTCTCTCGAGTTTTCTAGATCAATTGATCTGATCCTAGAGCAGATATTTTCAATAGCATCGAGCACCATTTGTTTTGGGTCTATGGTCTTAGGAACTCTAAATGATAATTTGAAATGAGAAGGATTGGCCTTAAGGATTGAATTGTTAAAATCTTCACCAATGATTTCATAACCAGCGCAACCAATAGCGGAGCGACCATTGATATAACCTTGCGATTCAACAATAGAAATGTTATTGATAGACAACATAGTCCTTGGGTTTAAGCTACCAATCAATACCGATGGAAGTATCTTCTTAGATGCTACCCCTCTTTGTTTGATATCATCGGACACCACATAGAGTATCTCATCAGTATTGTTTTCAACGCACAGAGAAAAGGTATCATTGAAATCGATATCTTGCTCAATAGGTATCATCTCCAACCGACTTCGAATGATAAACTTATCCATCCAATCGTCATTGGTAAATATTTCATCCATCGACGCAGTCATGTAGCGTACTGGAATTTCGCCTTTGACGGTACGATATAAAGCATTAGCAAACTCACATGAACTGTTTTCTAATTCGAAACTCAATGTATAATCAGTTGCCTTAGGAATAAGCTTCTCGAGAGCGGAATATCGTGTATTCTTAAGGGAGATTGAATGTTGTTCCAAAATTAGATTTTTAACGATGGACATATTTGGGGCTTAAATGTATATACTATATGGGAGCGATCAATTTTAGACTGAACACATACAAGCAAAATGGAAGGTCGCTTTGAAAAGGTAATAGTGTATCTAAGAGATGCGGATGATCATGAAGAGCTTAATATCCGTGTCATGGATTACTTAAACGATAGATATAGATTTCTCAATGATGCAGGATTTGTAATTGCCATTGAGGTCATCGATGATAGTAACATCAATAAGTTCATGAAACAAGGTATTTCATCAGTCCCAGCTATTAGAATCAATGAAGAAACAGACTTCGGAGCTAGCAATGTCATGGCCGCTTTGGCGCGATTAGAAATGGTGCCTAAGAAAACATCCAAGTCGGCATTTGAGGAAAAGGATCCAGTTATCTCGCACCATGAACGCATGCTCCAAGAGATGCTTTCAGATGAACCTGAAGATGATAAAACACCATCTTCCATAAAACTCAAGAACCAAGATATCGCCGATAGCCCACATAACAAAAATGAACTACAACAAAAGTTGGCACAATACGACTCTATTTATTCAAGCAGACTGAAAAAAAGTAACATGCAAGGAAGGAGGTCCAACGTGTCAGCAAAAAAGGTTAATAATATTAATAATAAAGCCATACCAACTGCTAAAGAGAATGTCGAAAAACTTATTCGCTCTGAGGGGTTTGATAAAGGAGAAGCCGCGTTTATGAGAGAGATCGCGCGCAACATCGAATATGAATAAAAAAAAATATCTTATTCATGCTTGATGATCAAACATCATAGCGATACTTTTTTTTGTATGAGTAAGTATATCTATAGATTTCAAATCTATTACAACATAATGTCCGTAGTTACAAAAAGGTCTGTGTTGATGAACGCAGCATCAAAGGCTGCGACGATGATGGGACTAAATATGGAAAATAACACAATATCCGTTCCTCGAGTTACTCATGAATATTTAGAAAACCATGTCATGGATACATATAAAGACTCCCCAGATTATTCTATCAATAATGTAAATGGATATGGTGAGATTGAGATACCAACCCTTTCCATCACAAGTAAAGGCATAGCAATCGATCATCATCGTGGCGATATTCGTTCTAATAGAGGCCCATTCAATGTAGTAGGACGCGCTTTATTAGTGACTGATTTGGTTAATCCTTATTCAAACAACAATATCATTGCTCGTACGTCGCGATTCCTTAATGAAGAATTGTATATCATCTCGAATACGCTTATGGAAAAGATTAATACTGTATGTATCATCGCTGCATTGGTAATTGCTATTATCATTTGGTACCGTTCCTATATCTTGGATCTAACACAGATTTACGTGTTTAAGAAAGATCTTGATATCCCAGAAGACCGAGCTCAGGATTATGAAACTCTGGAGAAGCTAAGACAATATATGGAACTACCTGGTGTTGAGATTTTGAACGAAACATTAACAGCCAGATTGAAGGACTTGGTAAACCGAAACGCTTCAAAGGTACATGATGCCGAATCCTTAAGTAAGTTGAAAGAGTATAACGAAACTCTTAACTCGCGCAATATGTATTACGCCAAGTTAGCATTGAGCATTGTTCCAGGTATTGTTGCTATGTGGTCTATCTTCAAACGCACATCGGTGCATCGAGACTCCGCAGCTTCCACTAAAGTTGTGTATATAGGCAATTAATTCTAGTAACTAAAATATAATCATTGTCAATCTTAGTTGTTAATAGTTATATAACTATTATGGACCAATCGCAGAAACCCATGAGTGAATCATTCTATGCAGAAGGAGTAGCCAGGATGAATGAAGAAGGTATTGCTATGGCGAAACGTATCATTGCGTTTATGCAACGCAACGTCCCTAAGCTTACATCTATGGATCGCGTTGAACGAAAGAAGTATATCTTGCAAGAAAATCCTGAATTTGAAACATTCGCACAAGTCCATCCAATTGTGTATGAATATATTTCCACAGAACAGATCTTCAATGTTAATGCATTTAAGCGTTACGTACGAGCCGTATTTGGTCGTCCGAAGACAGCTGAAGAGCAAAGATTAGTTGCGCAAGATAAGAAGAACATGTATTACATTAAGAATAAGCAGTATGCATTGTACTACAAGTATCTACTTCAAGAGACGAATCCTCATGGTAACCAAGCAGATATTAATAATGCTTATCAAGAAACGGTGGATGCTATGAATGCTAGTACCAAAGAGATGTTAGAGCGCTATGAAGAAGCACAAAAAAAAGCACAAATCGTAGAAGAGAACTTCTCTCAAGAAAAACGAACAGAATTAGTAGAACTATTAATGCAACGATTGCAAGAACAGTCTAATGACTAGATATGTCAAGTAAATCTCGCACATCGGATGCTGATATAGAGAAATCAATATCATTATTTTTTTCATTCACTGGATCACTCACTGAAAGATTCATTGAGCCAACGATACTTTGATTACCATCAGTTATAGGTGTAGTATTGTCACCGCACTGAAGGTACCCTACAATAGAATCATTATTGGTATTTATTTCTTTACCTTTACCATACTTACTACTATGCTTGCGTCTCTTATGAGATCCGCCCTTTTGCGAACTTGTGAGTAATGGTGTAAGATCCATCCAAGATAATTCAATATTATTGCCAGCATTGATTGAAGCTGTATCATCTAACATGAAATCTTTATCCTCTTCGCTATCGCTATCGCTACTACTGCTATCACCGCTATCGCTGTCGCTACTATTATCTTTCTTAATAAGTTTATTATTCGACTTTTTACCAGATCCCACTACCATATTTGTGATAGAAAATAAATTATCAATACTGGCTTCATGATCATGCCCCCCATCTACGGTTGATGTTTCTTCATGGTCATACCCCCCATCTACGTTTGCTGATTCTTCATGGTCACATCCCCCATCTACAAATGATGTTTCTTCATGGTCATACCCCCCATCTACGAGTGGGTGATTGAATGAGAAATTATCCATAGCTTCGATAATTGACGATGCGCCACCAACGATATTTCCAAACAAGTGATCATCATTAAGCCCACCGTGTACTGAATCAAAGTATCCCATGGCCGATCCGCCATTATAGACAGAGTTAATGAACGCATCGAAGATTGAGTCGCTCATGGTTATATATTTGTTGATCGAATAGTATATAAGACGTTATATTTTGAGTAAGCTAATAACAGTGCTTGAAGATAGTATAACTTATTAGCAAAAAAAAACAATAAACGCTTATTGGCGCATTTGCATATTCATATGTATGCGTTGCAGTTTCGAATCAATCATGTTGTCCAACTTATGTAACAATGTATCATCTAATTTATTTAAGTCAATTCGTGTTCCTTTATTAATAACTGTGATTATGTTATTATCTGCATGAGGAATGAACAACTTGATTAGTTTGCAAATATCTTCATAATCGCTCTTATCGAGTTCCCGAATACTCGATTCGATCCTTTTTTTGATTTCCTCCATTGGTCTCGGTACTAGGAGTTCGCGTAGATTACTATATTAATAAACAATCTTAGTCAGAAAAAAAATATCAGAGATAAGTCCTCTCTAATAAGATCATTTACAAACGAAACTGCTCATAAGTATCCCAAATATATTTATGTTTATTGAACATCTCATCATCAGCATATTCAATAGTCAATTCTGAGATCAGATCAAGGTGTTTAATGAATGGCATCAAACACTTCTCCATAAGGTTACTATCCTTGACCACAGAGAACTCATTAGCTTCGGCTTCATCAGAGTTCAAGATTGTAATCTTGAGTTCTAATAGATCTACACCTTGATCGATACAAATGATGTCCCCTTCATGCGTTTCAATATCCTTGACGAAAGCAAAGATATCTTTGTTCTTACCAATAGGCTTGGCTTTTGCCTTGAATGGATATAGCAGCTTACTCATAAAGTCTCTTCGTGTGGCATTGAGTAATTGCAAGTTATTCTTCTTGGCTTCTAGCAGAGGAATCAATTGTTCATTCAACTGAGAAACATCATACTTACTCATAGATGGTACTACATAAGCAATCTTATCCATCATATGAGGAGCGAATGGAAAAGCATTAATAGAAACTTTATCATGTAAGATTCTCATAGCACAAGTACCTACCTTGATTGGAATGATATCTCCAATCTCAGGCTTGATCATTTCATCATTGAGGTTAACGATTGCGTGACAGTTATTGCCAATGAGTTGTAAGATATCATTAGGAGAGATTTTGGATTTGCGGATGATATTGATCACCTTCATGCCACAAATGGTATCGTACATATCGAAACGTAATACAGTTGCAGATACAATCACATAGACTCTTGTCTTAGCATCCAAGTCGCGCTTGACCACATTAGCTAATGATCGTTTCTCAATACTATGAATGTCCAAGATAAATTGATTATCTAAGCACTTATGCTGATAGGTGTCTCGAGCTTGTTGTAACAACATACTTTCGTAATCTTTTGCATACATGGCTACAACGTTTGAGATGGTAAGATTGAGTTCAATTTGCGTAATAAGCTTCATGATGAGATATATTGATTCGGGTGCTATCAATTTTGGCTCAATCTGTGGCACTATATTGGAATCAATATATAACATAGCAACCATGTATGGATCTTCGCATAAGAAACTATATGATATCCCGTCCATGCCGGACTCGATGATGGCAAAAAAGTTTACTTCACGCACCGATACTTACTATGACCCATCGACTGTTTCTAACTTTATGAAAGAAGCTCTTAGAGACAGAGGTACTGATGCCCCAATCTTTGAACATGAACTTCCAAGAAAGGACAATCTACAAAGAAACCTCATATTACAACTTCATTCATCGGGCACTCCTTACTCTCACGATCCATACCACCCTGAACTCTTCTTAGGTGATCTTACCAAAGATACTAGAGGTGTTTACAATGAACCAGACAGGAATGAGATGAGAAAGCAATCCAAGTTTAGACATGATAAATATATCGCAGGTAAGCTACAAGATGATCCAGATACCAGAGTTGAAGGTACTGCATCTGCAAAAGCGATCAACAGAGCAACGTATAGTGGGTTTGCTAGAACTGCCTCACGTATGACAAATTTGTTTGATGATTCAGTAGATACCGGAGTACGCAAGTCAAACCCTAATCCAGGTAGAACTATTCAAAATACTAATGATACGATTAAGGAAGACCAGAAGTATCACCAATCTACTAGCGAAAAGATTAACCCTAACATGGGCTACAACCCTGTATCATTCTTAAGCAATCAAGTAGGCGCTCAATGGTTACAACAGCCAGATAATAAGTTTGGTCTCAGCTCAGTATCTAATGTGTATCGAAATAAAGGAGAAGTAGATGCAGCAACCAATGCTGCCTTTAGACAAGGAATGCAAGAGACAGAAGTAGGAGAATCGCAAATGAATCTTACCATGACTGCGATGAAGAAAACCAAAGATGCGGCCAAACTTAGCAAAGATATTAGTATGCAGTCAGAAGTTTCTCTCAAATCAGATTCCCGCAAAGACACATTACTCAATCGCATGATATTACCATCTAAGCACGTTGGGGGAAACGCGGTTAACACTACACACTTTACTCAAAAGAAGATGAAAGACCAGTTCCAATCCAAAGCATATGGAGTCAAACCCCAAAACGGAAACAAGCAAGAAAAATTAGGAGTGATGGAACCAGTTAAACTTACTCCACAAATGTATGGCACCATTAATGCAAGAGGCGTACCAAAAAAAGACCAAATGCAAATCATGAAAAGCGTGCGGAGAGATGGTAAACAAAATAGATTGGGAGCTGAGGGGTTTGCTCAAAGATATAAAACTAATACGAAGAACCTCACTAAAGCTTTCACCAAACGGCAAGAATCTTACTATGAGGCAGCTTCAGTTCATGCTAGTAAGCGACCACAAGAGGCATTCTTATATAAAAACGCCGAATTGCATAAACCAGAAGATCGTGTTTCTAACGTGCGCCGAACTAAAAACAAATTCCAAGGACCCACTGAACAAGTTAATAAGAAAGTGATCGGGGCTGGGCAAACAAAAGAGATCCCAACTATTAATGTGGGCAACTATGAATTTGATATGGACCCAGATGCAGATAACAAATATATGACCAAACGAAACAGTATCCAAAAGATGGGATATATATTCAATCAACGTATTTATGATAACGATGTATCACCACTATCTGAAATCACCGGCATGCGTAAATACATGGATACCGAAAATGTGGTAAAGGTTTAATGATAACTCGCATAAAATATTTAACCCCAATATATAGCTCAGAGAGGATCTCTATGAAAGAAACATTCGCCGGCAACTGTGTCCTAGCTTGTGACAATAATCCAAATGCATCAGACTCCGTCAAGCTTGCTTGCGATACTGGTAGCCAGCAATATTGTTCTACTGGGACAAATTTATTCACCCCGGATTGTAAGAATTACTTCAAACGAGTAACTGCCAATGCGGTTGCTGATAGAATATCAGCTGTTTATTCTAATCCTATTAAAACATCCACAGTTGCCGGTAAGCCTCAATCTGCGCAAGATTACTATAACGCAATTACCGAAACCGTAACCACTAATGTCTATAATGATTTTAATCTAATCAAGAGTGCTGATCTCGCATCTGTTATTGAAATTATTAAAACTAATAACCCTGACTATAAAGTAGATCCATTTTACAAGTCTATGGTACAATCTGGTGTTAAATATTGCGTAGGTAGTGAAACTCCAGATGCCGGTATGTGCGCGGAATCATCTATGGACTCTTGGATCGTTAATGAGTATAATAATGCTGCTCAAGAGATATTAGAATTGTTTAAAAAAACAGTACCATCTGGGTCAGTCTTTACCACATTGAATGAATTAGAAGCCTCCAAATGGAAGAGGCTTATTGCAACAGCAAAAATGTATCATACCAGAGCGCCTAATTCTTGTAAGCCAGTTGATGATTGGTTCTTAAGCACATTAACGAAAGATGATCTCAAGGAACCTTTATTGGTTGAAATTAGAACAGTTTCGCCATACCTCCAAGCAGGTATCGATGCGTTTATTATCAACCTAATCAATGGACCTAAAAATCAATTTACCATTGAACGTTTGGCTGCGACTACTAATGTGTATGATCTCGCGCTTACCGTTTCAGATGAGCTATATAGTCCGCCGGTACGGGCCTTTTACAATAATTTAGTTACATTCAATCTCAATAATCAAATCACTACTGATCCATTTGAAGCTCTTATTAAAACAACCGATAATGCCAATATCACTAACTGTTCCACTGGTAACAATGCTATCATTAACCCATTATGTTCCAAGATTGGTCAAACTACTGGAGCAGTTGCCGCCAGTAACATCTTAAATTCAGCTGTAGCATATTGCTCAGATACTACTAACGTGTATAAACCCCAGTGTATCGATCACATTAATAGCAACCAGAACAGCTACAATATCAATGATGTCAACAATAAGATGCTTATGTATTGTATCAAAGACGGACTTAATGATGCCAATTGTAAACCCTTTTCAGCTCTAAAAGATTCCAACGCATGGCTTGACTCTCAAACTGCAAACACTAAAGATATCAATGGTAAGATTGTATCAGCATGTGGGAAGTCTGGTGGTCTTCCAACAGAAACTTGTATTGATGTTTGTAAGGCTTATCCGGATCTTTGCGAAAAAGATCTACAACAGAAATGCATTCTACCAGAACATCGTTACTCAAACAATACCGAATTTTATACAAACAAAAAAACATATAGCAGAGGAGGCAGTTCTATGTCAAATAGCGCGATGAGGCATCTCATTCCAGATACAGTCGCATATATTTTATGGATCATTGTGTTTATATTTGCAAGCTTTATGTTTGTTAATTGGTTATTCACAAATATGAAACGACGCCCTATGCAACCACGAGCTGCAGCTCAACCTAATATACAACGCCCTATGCCACCACCTATGCAACCACGAGCTGCATCTCAACCTAATATGCAACGCCCTATGCCACCACCTATGCAACCACGAGCTGCATCTCAACCTAATATGCAACGTCCTATCATATCACCTATGAAACTTTCATCTATGTAACTTATAAATCATATCTCATTCATAGAACTGTTTCCATAGCTTTTTTTTGAAACTATTTTCAAACTTAACATATACGCACTATTATCTAGCATAATGAGCCAATTACCATTTACTCTATGGGTCTCTTCTTCATTAGGGCACCCAGAAATTGAAGATAATTTGGTCCGATATTCAGCGCCAAATATTGTTAAGTTTGATCCAGAAACTGTTATCAGAGTAGATACGGGTATGAAACTTACTAAATGCACAGAGGACGGCTCTGTAATGGTTACCATCCATCCGGACTATCAAAATGAATTAATTATTTCGCAAAATATCTTTCCACGATACTATAAAGATGTCTTTCAAGTAGTCATCTTAAATCGTTCATCCAAATTTATTCGTATCCCAACAGATGTTAAACTATTTGCATACTCATGGGTTCCGTCGTATATTCCAGAAGAATCAACCACTCATAGCATGCCTACAGAAGTACCCATTGAAGAAGCAACTGTTCAAAGTATGCCTACAGAAGTACCTATTGAAGAGGCACCCATTGAAGAAGTGCCCATTGAAGAAGTGCCCATTGAAGAGGCAACCATTGAAGAGGCGTCCATTGAAGAAGCAACCATTGAAGAAGCAACCATTGAAGAAGCAACCATTGAAGAGGCGATTAATGAGACACCTAATGAAGAAGCTGAGGTAGCTACTAATACTATTTCTGTTTCATCTAATAGCGAAGAAGATACCACTCTAAACGTCGAAACTACTTCTGCAGCTAATTCCATTGAAGATAATCAGGCTACCATCAATGACGTAACTATGGAAGTGCCAATAGATTCAAGTGAAGACAATTCCGCTAAGAAACAAGAAGTGCCTGCGAGTAAAGTAGTTGCTGCTCCTAAGCGTAAGGTAAGTAAAAAAAAAGTAGTACGAGCTTAGATTTATAAGAGTAAATATAACTAATTAGTTGAGTCATGAACTCAAGTTCCCCACAATCTAACGCATTGTCTATTATTGGAGTGAAGCCTGCTGAATCAAAAATACACGATTTCGGGCGTACCCTAATCCTTATTGGATTAATAATATTAGTATTATGGAACATATATAACGAATATCAAGAAACTGATGATCTAAACGATTTGTCTGATCTTCTAAAGGAAGATAGTTTATTCTATCATGAGATTATGGATTTGGATCCAAAATATAGAAAACGATATGTGGATATGCTGAAGAAAAATATTTTAACCGAGAAAGACTCCATATATATACAATATGCTAAGAATATCTTATTAGCAATATGCGCCAGCATATGTAGTGAATATATTATTAGTGGGAGTATAATGAAACCAGCTAAAGGCCTCGCGAGATCTGCTATTTCGGCTACTGTTTACTCTACCTTTGCTCCATAGAAATGCTGTACTTGAAAGACTTTTTTTATTACAAAAATTCACTCCATAGTTCCAACTGAACTTTCGATATACCTTTACACATATTAACATTATTAGCTACACTTTGCATATATCCACTGCTACCACATGTGAAGACCCCAATCTTAAGTTCTTCTCTGGAGTTCATATTGGCAGACACTAAACTATCGATGCTTCGTGATAGGATAGCAAACATATTCGCACGTTCCATTAGTATGATTACTGGAGACTTGAGACCATGAACAATATCTACTCCAGAGTAGTGATGGATTAAGGATTGGAGAAAATTAAATCGTTTTAGATCCAATAAAGAAATCGCACCATTCTTATGTCCTTTAGATACCGAGCTTGAATAAAAGATAATCGCATCTACCTTCATGGAGTTAATCATAGGAATGAATTCTCTAAGCATCTCTGGACTGTTCACGCTCCATATCAATGTGTTATCTCTATCAATCTCAAATGGATCCGACAGAATAGTCAAGAAAGGTGTTATTCCAATTCCAGAACAAAAGAATAATTTGTTCTTATAGTGTCGGTAAAAACGAAAGCTTGATAACGCTGTATGACCTAACAAAAGAGATACATACCCATCTCCCCAAATCGTATTATCTCTAGCATGGTAAGAATTCATGATCTGATCAATTAGCTTCTTAGTCCAAACTCCACTATTACGTATAGCCATGTAACTACGATTATCTGGGCCCTTATATACAGTAAATGGATGCCACTCCCATAATGATATTTGATTCTGCTTGATATGCGCCGCTATAATGATACCGGTATCTAACTGTTTGGCTAGTCGCTCATTTGGTTCAAAGCAAATTCGTACCATATTGGAACTCGCATTCCAGTCGCTTACATGTAACAAACTTGTCTTGGACCACTTAGAGATAAATGGAAAGATAAACTCATAACGTCTTGTGTGCAGGTATTTGATCAAGAAAGGGAGCACAAAGATGTAAGACAGGTTGAACCCCAATAGTTGCTGTATTCCATGGAGTATAATACCGATGCAAAACATCAAAGCTAATATTTGATGACTTAGATAAAAGGAACTGATGCGGATCATATTAAAATAACGACAACTAACGCCAATAATTAAGACTACTATCACTACTGTAATGAACACACCATAATAGTAGGCTGGTTGTTTCAAGAAATAGTACCAAGATATCTCAATTGGAGTGTCTCCATATAGGATTGATTTAGGTATAACATATACTTGATCATAGGTACAACCTTTGGAACATTTATCTAGCACGTCAAACAAATGAAGTATATGCCCAGCAATATGAGCAATGGTTCCAATAAAAATCTCATAAGCGCAAAGTTTATGAATGATAATAGTATCTGATACAATTACTCGTCGCACAAACTCATGGTCCATTGAATGTAAAACATTAGATACTTCTACCAATATAATCATCATATTGAATAGTATCACTACCGCACCTCCCTTAGCTAAAAGCAATAAATAAGGCAAATCCTTCTTGATATATAACACATAACCAATTAACCCTACCTGTACGATATGATATATTAGTATGACCCATGGCATATTTGTCCCACATGATACTATAGATTTTGACGTTGGAGGACTCGTTAATGATTGGTTAATCTTACGATACTTTAAATATATATCCTCAACGAACTGGATATAATCAAATGTGGTGCGGGATATATATGGATTTTTTTCAGTGATTAACTTACCAGATGAATGCTTAATGATAGGTGAAATGATATTAATCGGACCGAATGCGTAATTTGTTAGAGACACATGAATTAGCATATCACATATTGTTTCAAATGGCAATATAGGTAACGATTTGCTCTCACATACTAGTACATAAGCGTGATAAAGTGTTCGGATATTAAGGTGTAAATGATTTTTTCCCGCTAACTCGCCATAATGATCAACTGATGGTAAATAAGACTCATCGTCATTCGTATCGGATTGCGTAGAATTAATTGGCATAATTATATAATCATGCTATAATAAGATGACATATCAATGTATCTTTTTTTGTGATCAAATCGCTCATTTCCATAAATTCCTATAACGACTATAGCCAATGCATTAATTGGATCATATCTCGTAAGATAAGCGTAGCTTAATAGGAATTGACTTTGAAAAAAACACATGAATATTACTCGAGTAATATAGCAATCACTATGACAAACCATCAAGAAGGTACTGCTAATTATGCGCCCCGTGCGTATAGACTATTTAGGCAAATAGTCATTTATATTTCCTTTATCTTGGTGATCATTTGGATCATTTATGTGGTAACGGTTGCTTACAAAGATCCACAAATATTATGTGGTTCCGATCCTATGACTAATTGGATTAGTTTATGTACCTTAGGTGTAGCTATCATTGGTGGGATTACGTACTACTTCTCTTCAGATCTACAACTTAAAGTCAAATCGCAACTAAGAAGATTACCGGCATTATGGGCTGCAAGTATAGATAGTAGTTATACTCCTTACTTTGACCCGGAACATTATATCATTCAGAATGGACACTACGTTAGAATCCAAAATAACTTGTATGATTCGGATAATGTTGGTCTTCCTATCGTAGACGAAAAGACGCCACTGAATAGTTTTAATATGCGGATCTATAAACGCTATTGGGGGAGCGCCTTAGATAGTAACAAGAGATGGAAAGAAACAAATAATGAGAATGACGTTGAGGCTATTCTTAGAGGTCATATCATGAATCATTCACGGATCGTCATGGTAGGCAACTCGTGTATGATAGTCAAAGCTTATTCAGGAGAACACTTATTGATCCATAAGTCCCAATACAACGACTTCATGAGAGACCAAATCCAAAACACGCCTTGGATGAATGTTAACAAGAAACGTAAGAATGCATTAGATACTAACTTGGAATACATGAATGGTATCGTTTACTTTGCTAAGAAAATCAATAACTCCAAAGAACCATTAACAATTGATGACTCTAAGACGATGGTAGGGAAGTACTACAATAAATTAATCAATGAACTCGCTATGGTTGCCTTCTATGGTAGAAGCAAAGATTCTGGCATATTGGACTTTAACCAAGTTATCGATGCATTGATTAATCTTCCAAGCATACCATACTCTATCGTATCTGTAACAAAGAATCTATTGAACTTACGCATGGAGGAACTAGCTGCGATTAGTCCTTTACAAATTCAAAATGTTATCCTAGCTAATAAGCTTGATACTATGGAGAACCAAACCGTGCATATTTTAGACAATATTCGATCTAAACTTATTAGTCAAGACATCCTCAACAAATATAAAACAACTGAGCCAAGACTTGTTGAAGCCAAAGCTACTTTAGAAGCTAACGTCAAAGCGCCACTTGAAAATCTTAACCTGACATTGGAACTCATATCTGAAACTATTAGAGATATCATGGATAAGAACCCATCAATTAGTATATTACCGACCTTAGTGCGGGATAAGAACTCACCACTAGGCATCCTTATCAAGGAATATGAATATGATTTCTCAACACGGAAGCTTCTAAAAGACAAAATCAATTCTACCACCAACTCTATCAAGAACTCTCTCACTATCAGCCAAAAGACTCGTGACCAAATAGCTAGCACCAATAGTAACATCATTAATGAGTTGCAAAAGACTGGTAAGCTTATGGACAAAGTTAGCGTTCAAAACATGTTAAGCATGATGGGTAACTTAAAGGAAGCTGCTAATAACTCCATTAATCAGTTTAAATCAAGTGATACTCTCAAGAAGATACAATCCTTGCAACAGAATATTCATAATCTTAGTCAATCATCCAAAAACAAATATGAGAAACTTACAGGACCAACTGTCGACATGATACATAAGTTGCATAAAGAGGTTACCGATATCGAATCGCAATTAGATAACACTGGTAGCAAAGTATCTAGCCTTGAAACCGATCTAGTTAAGTCTAATAACAATATTCTTTTGAAAACATCTGAAACAGAAAAGCTACTCAAACAAGATGAAGTGTTACGGAAAGAAATGGAATCGATATCTACTCAGTTCGATGCCAAAGTACAAGAAAGAAATACAGTCGATTCCAAAATTAAACACATTGAAGGAGATATCATTCTTGTCCAAAAAGAGTTACAAGAGCTTAACAGACACATAGATCCGACAACTGATCAGTATAAATTGGATTCGATTAAGATCAAAGAGGCGCAACTAGCTAATAGCAAACAAGAATTGAAACATACGATTGTTGAAAAAGCTAAACTAGAGCTATTAGTCCAAAGTCTAAGAAACGATCTAGATAAGAAACGATTAGAACTTGAAACAAATCTCAAAACCACTAAAGAGCTACAAGGTTCCATTGAAGCATTGAAGGTAGAGCATGAAACACTCAAAAATAATTTCGCATCACAAACAATGCAACTTGCCACTATTGGTAGTAAGTATGCGGAACTCGTTGCTATGAATGAACAATTGCAAACAAAATTAGAACAGGAACATAAAGAGAAAGAACAAATAGAACAACAAAACCTATTGGCAATTGCAAAGATGAATAAAGATTTCCAAGAACAAATGCAACAACAATTCGAACATCAAAAAGCTAACCAAGAGCAACATAATGCTGAATTGAATCAGTTGCGACAAACACTTGCAACTACCCAGCTAGATGCTACTGCAATGTATGATAAAAACCAACAATTGCAAGCAACGCTTGATGGAATCATTGCTCAAAAGACCACATTAGAATCGCAAAAGTTATCTAACGATACAGAATTAAATAATCTTCGTTCATTAGTCCAAAGTGGCACGGAGGAACTATCAAGTATTAAAACTAAATATGATCAATCGATTACTAGCTTAAAGCAAGACAGTGAACGACTAGCTCAACAAATTAGTAGCGATATCACTAGAGAACAACAAGAAGAATTCTTGAAACAAAAGAGTTTGCTACAACAAAGAATCGCTAGCCTTGAGGAACAAAGCATGCAAGAACAAGAACAAATACAAAGAATCTTAAATGCAAATATCACTAAACAAAAAGAGTTACAAGCTAAGAATACAGAACTTGCTGGTCAGCTTCAAAGAGCTAATGACATGAAAGACCAATATTACCACCAACTAATGGCTTCACAAAAGAAATCTTCGGCGAGCAACACTGAAATAGCCAGACTAAATGGTCTCATTGAACGTATGGAGTCTGATAATAAAGCTTTGACTGAAAGACTTCTCGCTGAAAAAGAACAAGAATTGCAACAACAAAAGGCCGATGCACTTGCTGCCCAACAAGCGCAATATGAAGCTGATTTAGAAAATGAACAATTGAGAACCACAGCTGCTGCTAAAAAGGCACAAAAACTTGAAAGGAAAATGAAAAGACAACAAGAAATTTCACAAGCGGCTATAGAAGCTGAAAGGAGTAAATTAATATGTTCCGAAACTAAACAGTTCTTATTATCAAACTTCTCATTCAATCATCAAATCAAGCTTTTAGTTTCTCTTTCAGCCGGTGGAAAATTTACCAAAACACTTTACCAAAAAGATGTATTTGATGAAAAGTTCATTATCGATGCCGATAGCAAAAAAGAAATCATCTTGAATAAAGATACCCTGAAACTATTACTAGAGCTTGGGTTCTTATTTAAGAAAATAGGAGATGATGCTAGCAATAAGGTCCAACAGGATTACAACTCGCCACTTTACGAATTGAATAACAAACTTTCTGGACTAAGAAAGCAACTATACAATATTAAAAATGATATTCTAATTCTTAAATCAATTGGAGGAAATATGCTATGTCTATTCAACAGCATATATCAAGTGTTAAAGAGACATAAAACTATCAACAAACTCATTCAAAATATGAGTAACTGTGGAATGACTGAAGAGAAGAATCTACTCATCAATATGATTATTAAGATTATTGATCTAGGTGAGATTATATTTACTCCTAGTGATAAACCAAACAATGCTTCGACTTTAACTGTTATTGTTAAGAAGCTTGATATAACGACATCCAATGATCAAAGTAAATTTACCGATGCGGTATCTTTTGACCACAATACTTTACGTATATTATCTAAACTTGCTTATACAAACTTTGATTCTGAGAACCTCTCTTCCAATGTTTCAGATAATCTTCATTCATACGAATCAACTATATTAGATAAATTGAGTGAATCGAAAGATGAAGCAGCGCATAAACTTAATAAGAAAGCAGAAGAACTCAAATTCAATATGCAAAAATCGATAAATGATACCTCTAATGAAGTCAAACAAAGTATCGATAACGCGCTTCAACCGGTCAAACAAAGTATTGATAACGCACTACAACCAGTCAGAGCCGCGGTAATAGAAACAAAAGAAGCGTTTACAGAATCATTTGATGACATCCATAAAGATACAAGAGAACGTTTGAGTGTTCCAGAATCACAATCTACAATTAGTAATTTACTTGATAAGGCTAAAGAATTAGCATCTACAGCTGCATCAAACGTTGCTTCATTTGCTGAAGGCACTCAAGAGGCATTCCAAAAAACCAGTCAATCGATTAAAAAGATCAAAGATGATGCATCAACTGTAGCTAATAATATTGGTGACAGTTTTACTGGTTTGAGTAATGATATAAAAGACTTTATGTATACTCCTCTTGAGTTACCGCCTGAACCTCCAGCCCAACCATCAATGCAACCATCAATCACGAATAGAAATACTACAAGCAACCCATCCAGTACCGATGCGTTTAAGACAAGAGTAGTAGACAGAACAACAAGCGTTAATGGAAATACTAAAAATGTGAATGTACTACCTGCTATGCAGACAACTTCAGGTATCCCAATAGGTGAATTGCTTAAACCAAATTTAAGTTTGTCCAGTGCCGATGATGCTACGATAAAAAAAATCTTCAATGATCTGAACGCATTTAGATCCCAAATGTACGACATAATCTATAGTCGTAAGTTTAATGATGAGAATAAAGAAACACAGCAAGCACAAAAAAATGCCTTTGCAAATGCTGATAATAATTTAGCCGCAGCTTCTAGAATTCTCAAAAGAAGGCAAAACGCAGCCAACGCAAATATGAATACTATTACAGAGGCATGGCATGAAGATGAAACTGAACCTAGAACTGAACCAATAACTAATATCCCAAGTAAACACTATTTAGGCTATCATGGTAAAGCAACCCAAGCGTAACAGTCAGACTGCTTTAATTATTCAATAAGTTATTGATGCGATTGTGCGTGTAGTAAACGATACGCTGGTTCTTCTCTTTCAAAGATACCATCAGAACGCGCTCTAGGTGGGAGCTCCTTACCCGTCAGTTTGTGTTTCATAAAGTAATTCTCAGACTCATCAATAGGAAGATCTCGGGTACGATCCTCTAGTCGCTTGTATAATGAACGTTCCCAAAATGGCGGAGGCTTGGACTTATAGGACAAGGTTCTTGTTTGTTGAACATACATGCCATTAGGGTTAACGACACTCTTGACTTGTTCAGGGTGAAATGGTATAATCATATCTTTAAAGTCTCGTATAAACTCAGCGTTGTAGTAATCAATCATGCTATTGAGTGACAAGAATTGGTCTAATTTATTGAACTTACCCATATCAACCCAGCCTTGTAGCAATTTAGAAATTTCGCTCTTAATATGAGCCACATTAATAGTAGCGTTCAACACTACTTGAGAGACTAGCCGCTGAGTTAATTCATTCTTGTTTTGATCAGATGTTAAGGCGAGGATGATATCTTTTTTTGTTACCGCATTTGGATTGATATCAGTCGAAAACGTTGCAACCGATTTGGTAGTTTCTCGAGGAGCTTGGCGGTATAGCAGATAATTGAACCCATTATATGCTAACAAATCGTCATCTCTTAATCGCCCATTTTGGGTATTACTTAATGAGCTCATTGGTCTATATCTCTTAATAGAAACCATATCAAACATGTAAGCTAATTGATTATCACTCACAAAAAAAGATCATTCAATCGATGCTATTCTCTCTCGCATCGATATTCATTATCGACTTATAAAGCGATACGTGATCCTTTCTTGACCTTACGTTTGATAGCTTTCTTTGTATGATACTCGACCCCATCGTATGGGATGTTGTATTTGATGAACAAATGACGCACTTGCTCGAAACGCTCGGCCATATCCAAACATAAAGTTCTTACAGAACCAAAGTTGCAATTGAAATGCTCTTCAAAAGCATGTGTGTTCATGTTAATCTTACTCGCAGTAATGAAGAAGTTGATGACAGCTAAGGCTCTTGTGCTTGACTTGGCATTGGGGTTGATTAGGTTATTTTTGATTACAAATTGTAGCAACTCAATGATGAACGCGATTTGCTCAGTAGTGAAGTTAAGAGAAGTCGCATACTTGTACGCATAACTCTCCTCAACTTGAATCTCTCGAAGATCCACATCCAATAAACCGTAGTCTAATAGCTCACGAACTTTCTTATCCCCTTTAGAGTAAGTACAAGGATCAATGTCAAACCATGTATAGATATCTACAGGTTTGAAACTATAACGGCGTTTCAAACATTCGTAGTAAGTCAAAGCTGCAAGTATAGCTCTGAAGATAGTACCACGAGCTACGTTTCCAGACTGGCCAATATGGCGATACTGATCTGCTACTGATAAGAGTACTTCCTTCGGAATAGAAATGTTCTTGCCAATGCGAGAGTTTCCAAAGAGAACATTCGATAACAATGTCTCTCTATTGGATTCAGTTGAGTTACAATTAGATCTCAAGATAGATTGATACTTGTAGGCATTGTTACCAATACAACGAATACCAGTAGCCATAACGCTGTAATTATTATCAGAGATATTGGACGTATGATCAGCTACCTCGACATTCTCTCGCATGAAACCACAACGCTCACATATATATTGGTTAGTTCTAACAGACATATGGACGTGGCAATTAGGACAAGAGCTGATATCAATCATTTCAAAATTATCTTCCATTGATCCGAAGTTTTCGAACAAGAATGCATCGACATCCGAGACAAGAGCAAAGCCATTCATAATTGAAGCAATTTATATTATATCATATTTGAATCAATTTTACACCCACATTGGCAAATATGTGCAAACTGATATAGCGAGACATGAACACTATCTCGAATAGGTTTGAAGTAGATACTTCATCAAATGCTTTAGCGAAATTTGGATTCGGCAAATGGGGGTGGAGGCTTTTCACTCGAAAGGCTAATCTTATATTACTATTATCCATAGCGCTGATTGGGCTCATTGTCTATCTTATTGTATTGGACTTTATGAATGGGTCATGCACCTCAGATAAAACACCGATACTAATTAAATTCCTACTAATATTCGGCATAACAATCTTTATTAGTAATGGCATATACCCACATACGCAATGGAGAAAGGTCCCAACTGATGCTTCTAATTTTATTGGCCATAATGCGGTCATCGCGCAACAAAGAGGAACTTATTATACATTGAATAAAGACACACTATATCCAATCAAACATCTACCTGATCTTAACGTTGATATAGTAAGAATTAATGATCAACCAATTCAACAAACTACAAAGGTAGCTGAGATTCCTACAAATGTAAATGCCACATCAACGAATACAGAAGTGCCACAAAAAACAAACATAATGAACCCACTAGCTAATATTTCATTCCCAACGTCTATGACTCCTCCATTAGATCCGTCTTTACCTGGGTCATCATCAGCATTAAAACGAATGTCTTACCAATTCGATTTTGTTTAATGCTTATTAGCATGGATACGGTTGAGTAGGTAAGCCATGTAATCACAGATAGTTTCTTTATTGAAGTAAGTTCGAGCAAACACCTTAGCGTTGCGTACTATCTTCTTACATTCATCATCATTTTTTTTGCACCATATTATCTGCTCTTCTAAATCACTAAGATCAGCCTTTACAGGAACATAATGAACCCAAGCCTTCAAGTTGCGATCTATCCAAGTTGTATCGTTGAACAATGATTCTACTAATAGCATCAAACAACCAGATGATAAGATCCAACTAGTACGATTAGGCGCGGTATGGCCATCCATATTGATCAAATATTTATAACATACTTGCTCATTCATAGGAATCTTTGCTTTCAAAGAAACACCTCTTGCCTCCATCTCACTTGGCACAATAAATCGGACAACACCATTTGAGTCTATCTTGTCCGATAAGTTCCAACTGGTAATACCGGCATCTAATAGATTAGGCTTATCTTGTTCCCATTTAGTAGATAACTCCGCAAGCATGATACGTTGATTATGGACCTTATTATTGCGAACGAGCAAACGACCTGTCGCTGCTCCTCGAAAGAAAGCTATCTCTTGCTTATCATTCCAAGCAATATCAGTAGTGATCGGATAATAATTCTCCGGATTAGTTGCGATTGTCCAATCTTGGACAATTGGAATAGTAATGTCCAAATATTCCGGATTAGAATAAGAAGTTAAGATTGGAGCATACTTACTCTTCGGATGACTCACAAGAGGTGCACGCCCTCGATACAAGAATGTGTAAGGTTTACGTAAGTCTAAACGTAGTACAGGATGATCGCGCTTATTGATAACAAACATTACATTCCCAACAACGCGACTCGATACGCAAGCATGTATCATATCATGATATTCTTGTAAACTATGCTGCCCCCAAACGTCAGGTCGAGGAGACATATTTAAGAAATGATGATTAGCCCACCAGTTAGATGGGTTCAACATTACATTACCTCGAGAACGCTTATTCTTACCATTGCTCAATACCATACTCTTGTATTCTAAATAGTCACGCACTGGATGCTTTGATGATGAATCCACACCGACGAAACTTAACTGGGAAGACCAATCGTTACGATATCGCGCATTAGCGAACGGCAAGAATGCTTCCAACTTATTATTACGAATAGAAACAAATATACCTGCTCTTGTCTCCCAATAGATGTAACGCAAGGTAGAGATTATTGCTTCATTATCTAAATCTTGATACAAAGGATTTTGCAATTTACTATTTATCTCAGCATATAAATGCTTACGCGAACGAGCATCCAATGTCGTAGAAGAACCACCGCGACGACGACGGATATACTTATCAATGATGCCACTTTGGATTTCTTCCCAGCTTGAAAGGATTGGAAACATCTTAATCGTATCGATTATATTATCTTAAGAACTATGCAATTTTAGACAAAAAAAATGCAAACATACATATGTAATCATATAAGCATCCATGCGATTTCCAAATGATTAGTTAAATCATCATAGTCTCGCCGGGGTGATCTTGGTCTTGCCAATCGATTAAGATATGATCAAGATCAGTTAAAGATGCATAATCAATAGATTCAACCATGTTGCTTATAAAGTCTAATTCATTTTTTATCGTAATACTCGTGGTATTAGCAGCATTAGTGGCATTGTCGAAGAAATTGTTAGTAATATCATCTATGGGTTCTATGTTTGTGTCCAAGGAGAAATATGTACCAAACTTAACCATTGGATCAATAACACAATCAATTGCTTTCAAATGCTTTACCATTTCGATTCGACGACTAAAACTTTGATCACACCAATCGCATTTATAAACTTTTATTCTAAAACGACAAGTTGTTGTTTCATGTTTGCGGGTACTGGCTGATGAGGCGAAAAGCTTACAACAAAACTTACATTGACGATTTAAGTTTGGTTTTATTTGGTGCGCTGCATTATTCTTACCAATACATATAGCATTCAAAACATGATAAATCCAATTATGCTTGTTATTTAACACTCTAAAACAAATTGGACATAAACGCCATTTTGGATCATACAACTTTAACAATTCTTGCGCACCTGGAGTATTCAATAATTCATCAGTGATATCACGGGTAGATACACATGCAACATTTGATACATGGTAGAGCCAACTATTTTTACTTTTTAGTACCTTAGAGCATCGAGGGCAGGCCCGATTACTATGATTATATATATTGATCAGTGAATAGGAAGGATTAACATTTTGAGACAAACTCAATAGTTTAATTTCTTTAATCCTTGTAATAGGAGGACCTTTTTGTGCGACAGGTTTCACATTCGATGGATCAATTGGTAAAGTTGTAGGCGCATTAAATTGCTGAGCAGTTGATCTCATCATGTCTTCATATACCTTGGAATCTACTATTGAAAGACGAGAATTGCATATACCTAAACGTTGATGCTTACGGAGATTACATAATAATGTAAAATTAGTGAAACAATTTGCGCAGCGATATGATTGCTCAGTTTTCTTTTGCACACAAATACCAAAGTGAGTATGGCGTAGCAAATTCGCCTCAGATACAAATGATGAATTACAAATCAGACAACTATATTGGTTAGAATTATATGAATAGCATTTTCGATTCTTCAAATGATTACTTAAAGTCTCTAATGAATTATATTCATGATAACAAGATGGACAACGGAATGGGCCGCGACTATTAATGGTGCTAATAACCTTAATTTCAATCTCGATATGCTTGACCCACTTGTCAATACAGTTGAATGTTTCTTGGCAAAATCCGCAGCGCATCATAGTTGAGTAAAGGGCTTCTTTATGTTATTTCAGAAAAAAATCAATTTTTTACGAATGATTTGAGCAATAAAATCATGCACCTATTCGTAAATATTCGGGTTGCGAGCCAAATGTTCCAAGTACATCTCACCTCCAGAATCGATCACACGCTGATCCATTAATAGTATCAACAATGATTCTTCATCCATAAATGGAGATGAGAACAAATGGTGCAAGATATCTTTATCAATGAGCAACTCTACTTGTTGGCATAATAACAATACACCGCCTTTAAAGGAAAGCAAATTGAGCAAACAATCCTTACTCAAATGGGTCAAATCGTTTGCCAAATCAAAATCAAAACAATTCAAGTCAATATCCATACGCACGGGTAGCAACTCCAAATTATACTCCAACATTGTTTCCAAATTAGTTTCCTCAAACCAAGATTCAAATGATTTTTTCAAACGACGCTTTGAAAGGGTGTTTAGCATTAGTCTCATTATATATATCAGGGATAGGCGCAATTTTAAGCCACAAAAAATGAACATATCAATCGCATGATTCAACCAAGTACCTTGGCTTTTAAAGCTTGAAAGCTCGAACACCTCATGCGACGAGAAGTTAACCATTGCCTTTCAATGGCAGCTTCTTCATCAAGTCTATTATTTACTGGACCGTAGAAGGACCAGTAGCGATGAATGAAATCAAAACGATTCGGATAATCACCTGCTTTATTAATCCATTTATCCGTATCATTTTTTATCTTACCAAATAAGGACATTCTGATACGAGCAACATAGTTAGTACTGTATTTACCATTATTCGCAAGAATACCGCTCACCATATTATCATGTCTTTTAATGAGCATCAATGGAGTGTCATTTGAATATTTAGGATCAATTGAGTAATATTCATATATAGGAATCATGCCTTCTTCGATTTTAGGATCAAACTGTTCGCGGTTTACTGTTGGATCACATATGCGGCACTTACGCTCACTCAAAGAGAGATTCTCACTGGAGCGAGTATAGATAATCAACGAGCTACAACACAATACCAACTGATTGCTCTTAGACTTACCATGGTATGATAACACATAGGAACAAGGTAAATGATCTGTAATACGAACATTGAGTAAGTCACGCGATTCGACATTACCAAGACCTCTCTTATCGAATGATGAAATAGTATCTAGGATTGAAACATCTATATTAGCACGTTTAGTAACTGCCTTTTCTTGGTCGCCGATAAATGAAACTGGAATAGCATCTGATGGAAGATTACCTTCTAATGGCGAACACAACGATTCAATCTGAGATTGGACATCAGCAGCTATATCGGTGATTGATTGGGCTACAATAGTTAAAGTAATATCATTACCATCTTTGGTAAATAAGGTGCCTTCCTTCGATTGATCTAGCCAAATAAAGTTACTATAGACTTCTCCGCTTACACAAACTCGTTGAATTGTCTTCTTAGAAAGTTCTTTGCGTGTTTCCACATACTCACTTACGCATCGAATAGTCTCAACTACTTTCATAGTTGATGGGTCTACTTTGAATAGTCTTAATGATAAGCCACCACGACGAACGTTCTCAGTATGGTCAACTACTTCCAAGTTATTTGGGTGATTGTTTAAAATGTTTCCATCTTTATGATCAACTACTTTGGTAGTATCATCCAAGTCAAGACCATGATGAATATGGGCCATTAATCGATTAATACGAATACCCTTTGGTTTGTTATCGATATGAAATGTTGCATTATGGTAGCCATCATTACTTATATTTATTTTGACTTGACGTAGTTGATTATTGAATCTATATTTCGCGACTACATCAGTACCATCGTTTTTGATGTAATATTTTCCCCATTCTGAATACTCCTTTAACTCATCCTTTGTAAGATACACAAATTGGACAATATTTTCTGGATTAACTTTTTTTCGCTGATGTTGCATACGTGAGCTATTCTGTTCAGTTAATGTTCCCCATTTAATGTTATTAACATGAAGTGGCATCTCTGGATCTAAACGAACTGCTCGCATATTCGTAACATTATCAAGTTTTTCTTTGAAATAGTAAGCTAATAATGATGCCGCAATTACTGCTTTGTTAGCAGTTGAATAAAATCCTGAAATATTTGGCATATCAGTAATTGTCCCATCAGGTAATTTTTGCTTGGCATTTGCCCATGAAAATTGTTTCTTAGTTGTTATTTTCAATTCTACATAAGTAGTGCCATTAGTTTGACGTTTAAACAAGCGGCAATCAGGCGTAATGAAATGATCCTCACTAAACATCAATGGGCCATCACATGCAATTGCATCAGATGGAAGAATATTGATCGAGTCGCGGTGAGAAGACATGACTTAATGACGAGACTTTTGAAACGGTATTGTTTCTATTGGTATATTAACTTATGCATCTGTCAATTTTAAGCAACAGAGGGAAAGTGCCTTTATATGGATATTAATTTAAGCCTTATTATCTGAGACATAAAAAAAGACTTTTTGTACGTTTTTTTGATTATTATGATGTTGTATCTTAGAGACCAATTCCCTCTCTAAGTAGAATAACGGAGAGAGCAAGAACCTTCGGTGACCAATAGGAAGTTCAATGCCGTGGCTTGAAGTACAAAGTTGGCAGGTGCGCTCGAAGAGATTGCGGTAGAAGTGTATTCTAGGTACAGCTCACGGGCTCTGGAGCAGTTAAAATGTCCGGATGGTTGGTAGGTTCCCGGATGTAATGCGAAGCTGTACATGTAGAGGCCTGGATCGGAAGGAGCGACCACCTTAGAGCCTCCGAATTGGTAAGGAATGTATTGGTTGAAGAAAGCAGCTGGGAAATCGCCGAAGAGATCAACACCGTGAGCTTGGAGGCGGAGAGTGGTGATGTGCGAAGCAGTGCCCTTGACGTTCATCTTAGTTTGGGCACCAACGATAGCTGCGGCTGCAGATGTAATGTTGGCAACTTGACCATAACGATGCCAGTCTTCCATGTTAGGGTTGATGACCGAAGCTTGACTGGCGACAGTATCGTTGGTAAGAGGAGAAGCAGTGTTGGCGACCAATTGGAAACCGAACTTAATGTCTTCGATTGGCCACTTGAGTTGCACCAAATGGATACGATCAGAGCTCTTGTTCAAGTTGGCAGTTTGGCGACGATGTACACGAATCAAAGTGAAAGCGACACGGTCAATGAAGATATCATGCACTTCTGGGAGCAAGAACAAGTTGTTAATGTACAAGTCGAATGTGCTGATTTGTGGGGTAGTCAAGACAGGGTTGGTAAGGGTAGCAGTGGCAGCTGGGTTGATGCATGCATAGAAGAGGTTGCTGGCTTGAGTCAAACGGAAAGTAATGAAACGTTGACCATATGGAACAGCCACCGAAGGGAAAGCCAAACGAGTATCTTGGTTAAACCAGAAGAGCAATGGGATCCACAAGTTCAAGTCCGAATGGGTAGTACGGAATGTTTGGTTACCATCATACACCTTGCTCTTGATATGAGCAGTCACTGGAGCAGTAGATACAGTTGTGTCTGGGACAGCGGTCGTGGCTTCGTTACCAATATCTTGACCCATGCAACGGTCCCAAGCAGTGCGCTTATCAGCTGGGACACTGAATTGACGATGCATGACATAGGCATCGCTGGTGTAGCTATCGAGCAAGTTGGAGTTAACTTCGAATCGGACTTCATCGAAGAGACGTTCACCTGGGTAGTCACAGTGACGGTAAAGGACACGATCGGAAGCGGCCGAACCAGAACCAGTGAAAGAGGTGCTTGGTGTGGAGATCACAACATTGGCAACCATATCAGTGAAGAAATCACCGTATTGAGGAATAGAAACTTGGAATTCAGTACCCAACGAAACATTGTTTTGGGACACCTTGAAGTATTGAAGGGCAATTGCCACATATGGCTTCCAGTGAGAATTCACGAAAAGAACGTGCGAACGTTCCAAATCACCCAAAGATGGGTTAATGTCAGCTTCACCATTGGCGGCACGACGAGCGCGCACCGAGGTGATAGTATCACGAAGCATTTCGTTACCGATCAGCATCTGGTCCATGCGGCCATCATTTGAAACTAAAATAAACACTCCACCACTACTCATATTTTTCTGCCACTACTATGGATGAAAGGTAGATTGATAAACTCGAAAGAGCAAGACTTCGAGTCGTTATATATCTATCTAGGTAATCCTTTTTTTTGCAAAAAAATAATAAAAAATGTAATTATCGAACAACCTCCTCATGAGTTGCTACAATGAATGCAATACGATTTATCAATGTTTACCCTTGCTTTTTAATAGTTCATCAGATGTAAATCGAAGATAAACTGTTTGAATGAAACAATCAGGTATCGTATTAATAGCATCATTAAGAGTCTTGGCGAGTATCTCAATATTTTCACTAAGATAAGATTCTCTACGCGGCTCGATAAGTCCAGAAAGTTTATTCTTCTTAAACAAAGGATTTTTATTACGCACTACTCCATTGTGTAATAAGATTTGATAAGTGTCTGGATTGAAACGAATTACTACCAGAGGGATACTTTTTAATGCATATTGAATCTCCATAATTCTTGCTTCTTCTTCTTCATAAGAATGGCGAGAATGTTGTTTCTCATCTACTTCAACGATAACATAATGTGTATCATTCACTTCAAATAACATATCAGGACGTCTCGCACAAGCTCCTCCAACACGTTTATCAAATGCCATCCTTGAAATATTTTCATTAGATTTGATACATGGATGTTCCATCAAAAGCTTTCGAATCATATGCTCCTTTTGGTTGAATTGCTTCACCGCTTCTGGGATATCATTACCTACTTTATCCAATCCAAGAAAACAGTATCTACACATATGATTAAACTTGGACTGATTTTCTGGACTTGATAATTGACGACGAAAACCACATTCGATGCATAATGGCTTTACAACATTAACCATATAAGCCTCTCTATGTTCGAAACATTTTAATGCTCGTCCTTTATGGTTAGTTCTTACATCAATAAATCCATAGCAAGCTCTTGAAGAACAACGTCCATTTAGCTCATCATTATAGTTGCAAATTATATGGTGAGTATCTACGTGATTTGGTAGTTTATGATTAAAACATCTCTCTGGCGATTGACCTTTGATACCAAATGTTGAACGTAAGTCGCATACAAATAAACCTTGTTTGTCTTGATATTTGCATAGATCATGCCTGACTAAAATCATAGTATCATCAGAGTGTTTCTTGCAAGCAACAAAGAATAGTTTATTTGTTTTAGAATCACGGTAACCAAATGAGCAGTTTGCTCTACAAATAGTTCCTTCAGGTGCGCGTGTGCATGCTTGAGATAACCGTTTCGCTAATTTGGTACATTCATCATGCGCTTCAGAGCAATCTAATGGACAAACATGCTCACCGCATCTCAGTATAGGTTCTTGATTTTCAGTACCAAATATTGCACTCTTATAACAAAGTCCGCAGCTACGGGTTACTCCATTGACCATATCATCATTACGATGATCGATGCAATATTTAGGAGCGCCGCCTTTAACATTATAAACCTTGCATTTGGGTTTGAAGTCTGGTGTTTCTTTCAATAGTTGAGCGCAAGTGATACAAAGATTGGCAATTCTTTTCCGTTCATTGATAACATCAAGCTCTTCTTGTGTCTTCACTTTAGGTTCTGGTCGTTTGATAACATGTATGGGCTTGCCTTCTTGAACCATTTGCTCATTGAAACACTCCATGCACCATTTGTATCGACCATTCTCGTCTTTGAATGAAGCTCTAAGCTTACCGCAAGACTCGCACATCTTATTGCATACATCTGTAACATTTATAGCATCAATTTCCGTTTGACTCTTAGCATGTTCTGAGCACCATTTGGGTTTATTTTTTTCAACTCCAAATGTGGCTCGCTTGGGGCAACCTTCAAACGCACATAGTGTATGCTTGACATCTTTGTATTCTTGCTTAGATTCCTTAGCACATTTGAGACAATGAGTGGCTTTGTTTGAGTCAGATGAACTAATCGCAAATATTGGTTCTATTTCTTTGCAAACAATACAAGCAGATTTAGGAGATACCTTCAACTTATTATCATTCATAGTGTTGAGTTCGTTTAAGTGTGCCGCACAGAACTTACTAATATACTCAACACCATCAATCAAACTTGTTAGTTTCTTAGATCCTTGTTTGGAACAAATTAATTCACCTTGATCATTAACCATTTCACACGCACCTGCCTTGACTGATATCATGGATGTCAATTGAAAGGAATTCCGTTCGCAGATAATAGGAACGCAATTCTTGCAACTGAATGCGGGTGTCCGAGTGATATGCGGAAGATTAGTCGCATCGTAAGAACGATAGCAGTAACCATTTCGCGCAAAGTCTTCTTTACATTCTACACATTTATTGTTGTTAATAGTGTAGCTCTCTCGATCATTAATAATTCCTGAGTGAATCATTTGATTGAAACATTCCTTGCAATACGTACGGTCACTTGAATTAGCTGGCCCAAAGATAGCAACTTTGTTGCAATTAGGATCAATCGAATCGCAGTTGGCATGCTTGGACTTCTTGCAATACTCACCTAATGGGTGGCTCTTGGTGAGAAGATAGCAACGATTGCGGTTCTTGCAGTTGAGAGAGGATAGGAGCATGGACATAACCCAGATCGGTATATTTTCTAAGGATTGGTATCAATTTTTTACTTGTCAATGGGCCTATGCATTCTTGAGTTTTAATTATTAAAAATATAAGTACAAAGATAGATATCTACCTAATGTCTCAACTAACTATTCAAGAGTTTATGGACCATAATAATTTCAGTATAGATAAACTCTATGTTGATAAATTTTGGTCTAATATCTCAGAAGAGAAATGGTTGTATATTGGAGATGAGATGCTTAAGTGGATTGGATATGATTATAATAGAGATCGTAATAATAAGCAACAATATTTGAATTTATTATCATCTTCTTTTACTGAAAATGAAGATTATAAGTTCATGAATACCTCTGAGATAAAAGAATCCTATCTTCACCCAAAGGTGAAGATAGAACTGCCCACCAAAATAAG
>JACCDS011188451.1_pt1 | contig 44468 bp, 43 predicted proteins | sample 7446441 | NCBI WGS metagenome assembly JACCDS01 (sample SAMN15323445, study PRJNA562643) | freshwater metagenome | isolation source: river surface water | place: USA:Blue River Watershed | collected 2017-08-17 | reverse complement strand
GAGAAAAATTTATTGGAAAAGACAAAGTAGCACTAGTACTTGGAGATAATATATTTTATGGTTCCGGCTTAAGTAAATTATTACAAGCCAATAATGATCCTGATGGAGGTGTTGTTTATGCTTATTCGGTTACTGACCCGGAAAGATATGGTGTTGTTGAATTTGACGAAAACAACAAAGTAATTTCTATTGAAGAAAAACCCTTAAAACCAAAATCTAATTATGCTGTACCTGGATTGTATTTTTATGACAATGATGTAGTGGAAATTGCTAAAAATATCGCTCCATCTCCTAGAGGTGAATATGAAATTACGGATGTTAACAAGGAATATTTGAAAAGGGGGAAACTTTCTGTCGGAATTCTAAATCGAGGAACTGCCTGGTTAGATACAGGCACATTCGCTTCCCTAATGCAAGCTGGTCAATTTGTTCAAGTCATAGAAGAAAGACAAGGAATGAAAATTGGTTGTATCGAAGAAGTGGCTTATCGCATGGGATATATAAATGCAACACAATTGAAGGAGATAGCACTTCCGCTCGTTAAAAGTGGTTATGGGCAATATTTATTGAATTTGATAGCTTAATTCAAAAAGACTCCTATTCCTAAAGCAATAATAAAAAGGACGATGGAGGGCAATTTTGTGTATTGTGTGGCGATGAACGCCATCAAAACAATTAACATGGAAATCCAATCCGCAGAAATGATGATAGGACTAAGAAATATATAAGCAGCGACAAAGGACAATCCCAAAGAAGCTGCTTGTATTCCAGCCAATGAAGCTCTGATTACGCGATATTGTTTTAATTGTCCCCAAATGCGGTAAACAAAAAATATCAAAAATGTACCTGGCAAAAATATCCCTGCTGCACCTATAACGCTTCCCATTAACTCTCCAAACAAACCATAATTCCGCATCAATAGTACGCCTAAGTAGGAAGTTAATGCAAAAATAGGGCCAGGCAGTGATTGAGAAAGTGCCATTCCCGTTAAAAAATCTTGTGAGCTTATCAACTGTTTAAATTCCACAAACTCGGTAAATAAAACAGGAGCCAATACTTGGCCACCTCCAAATACTAAACTTCCATTTCGATAAAAGTTTTCAAATAATTTGATGGGGAAATAATCCGTAAAATTTCCTAAAAGCGCCAAAAAAATAAAGAATCCGATGAACAAATAAAAATTTGCCCAAGGAATAATCATTTTATGCTTATTCTGTTTAGGAAACAATTTATAGTTAAAAGAAGAAATGATTCCACCCAAGAGTAAAACGATAGGAAAAAAATACGGGGTTTGATAAATCAAGCCTGTCAAAATTGTAATCAAGCAAATAAGCACATACAAAGGCCCTGTAATTACTTTTTTGGCCATAACGAAACTAGCCTGTAATATCATACCAATACCCACCGGCAATACATAGAGGAGAATGTTTTTATTGCGTAAGTAAGTCATTCCATAGGCTGCTAGGGTCATAACAAAAACGGCAGGTGTTATCCAAACTAGCAGAGTAGAATAGGCTAAAAGTGCTCCTCCCCTTTTATATCCTACTGCCGTAATAATTTGAGTGGAAGTAGGTCCAGGTAAAACAGAACAAAGTGCTTGAATTTCAAATAATTCTTCTTCACTTAAATATTGCTTTTTAAGCACCAAACGATCCAAAAACAAGGCGAAATGAACCTGTGGACCACCAAAAGAAGTAGAGGCTAAAACAAGCACATCGAATAGAAAATCGAAATGTTTTAGCCTCTTTAACATATTACTTTTTCTTTAATCCTAATTCAATTAATCGCTCTTCCAAAAATTCTCCAGCTGTCATATCTGTGTACAATTTAGGTTCATCAACACTCACACAAGTAGTTAAGCAAGTCAGGTCCATTTCTGATCTAGGATGCATGAAAAAAGGAATAGAATACCTAGATGAACCCATTTTCTCTCTTGGTGGATTCACCACTCGGTGAATAGTCGATTTCAATTTATGGTTCGTTAAACGATCCAACATATCACCTACATTCACTACAACTTGATCAGGTAAGGCTGTAATTGGTATCCATTTGCCATCCATTCGCAACACTTCCAAACCTTCTGCAGATGCTCCCATTAATAAGGTAATTAAATTGATGTCTCCATGAGCAGCCGCACGAACCGCTCCTTCTGGTAGCGCATCAGGATTCAGAATGGGAAAATAATGAATCGCTCTTAAAATGGAATTTCCATTCTGAACTTTGGCCTCAAAATAATCTTCTGGAAGCTCTAAATACAAAGCGATGGCTCGCAAAAGTGTTTTTCCTGCAGATTCCAATGTCTGATAAGCTTGAACAGTCAACTCACCAAAAGCTGGATATTCCTTTGGAAAAACATTTTCAGGATATTCACGCCATACCGAATCGCCGTCGTTTTTATGGGGTTGACCTACATGATAAAACTCTTTCAAATCAGGAACTTTGAAACCCTTTGCTGTTTCTTTCCCTTTACCTACATATCCTCGTTGGCCAGCGATGCCAGGAACCTCATAAGATTGTTTAAGGCTATCTTCTGATTGAAAAAATTGCTCAACAGATTGGTATAAATCTCTAGTAAATTCATTGGTCAATCCATGTCCTTTGATTGCGACAAAACCAATTGTATTAAAAGCTTTTCCTAAATCTTGTACAAACTTATTTTTACGATTAATATCATCCGAATTAAACTCATCAAGATTTAATGAAGGGATTTCATCAAGTAACTCCATTTTTTATTTTTATTTATTGACTTTAGCAAATTGAGAGGACACAAAATCCCAGTTTAGTATATTCCAAAAAGAGGCAATGTAATCGGCTCTTTTGTTTTGATATTTTAAATAATAGGCATGTTCCCATACATCTAATCCCAAGATCGGATTACCTTTGATATCAGCCAAATCCATCAATGGATTATCCTGATTAGGTGTTGAAGAAATAATCAATTTACCATCTTTGAAAATCAACCATGCCCACCCAGAACCAAAACGAGAAGTAGCAGCTTTGGTAAATTCTGTTTTAAAGTTTTCGATAGACCCAAAATCTTTTATAATTTGATTTTGCAATTCTTGACTAGGATTGGTTTTGCTTGGAGTCAATAACTGCCAAAAAAAACTATGATTCCAATGTCCTCCTCCATTATTTCTTACAGCTACTGGATACTTACTGATGTTCACAATCAATTCCTCCAAACTTAAATTTGCCATGGGGGTATTTGCTACCGCTTTATTCAAATTGTCAACATAGGCTTTATGGTGTCTGTCATGGTGAATTTCCATCGTCAAACGGTCTATTGAGGGCTCTAAGGCTTCAAAAGAATAAGGAAGAGCGGGCAAACTAAATGGGGAGCTTTCTGCGTTTATTGCAGAAAAATCTACTGAAATTTTTCGAGAAGAAAAACTTGAAAATAAAAAACTTGCACCAACGAGGCCTAAAGTTCTCTGTAAAAAACTGGAACGTTTCATTTTCTTAAAATTTAGATTATTCATAAACTACTCGGCCGACAATACTGCGTCCAAGGGTAATCTCATCTGTATATTCTAAATCTCCACCTATAGGAATACCTCTAGCAATAGTGGAGATTTTAACTGAATATTCTTTTAATTTTTTGGTCAAATAAAAAGCGGTTGTATCACCTTCCATGGTGGGACTTAATCCTAAAATAACCTCTGCTACTTTACCGGAAGACACCCGCTCTACCAAGGAATTAATTTGGAGATCATTGGGAGAAATTCCCGATAGAGGAGAAATTATTCCACCCAAAACGTGGTATAGACCTGTATATTGGCCTGTATTTTCAATTGCTAAAACATCACGCATATCTTCAACAACACAGACAATACTCTCATCTCTTTTGATGCTTGAACAAATCCCACACAAGCCACCATCAGAGATGGAATGACACTGTGGACAAAACTGAGTCTCTGTTCTTAGCTGTACCAAAGCATGCGCCAATTGTAAAGATTGACTTTCTGGTCTTTTTAATAAATGTAAAGCTAATCGTAAGGCTGATTTTTTACCAATTCCAGGCAGCTTGGATATTTCCTCAACAGCTTGTTCAATGATTTTCGAAGGGTAAATATGTAATGCCATACGTTTTAAATTGACTCTATTTCAGCAGATATCCCTCTGCGGCAAATTTCATTGCGCATTTTTACTAAATCTTCATAATCTCCATTTTTTACAGAGCATTTACCCTTAAAATGTATTTGAAGCGTGCATTGCTCAGCTTGTTCTTGACTATGCTCGCAAACCTCTATTAGGGTAATGATTACGTATTCAAAAGTGTTTACTTCATCATTGTAAACGACTAAATGAAAGCCTGAATTAACCTCCTCATCCACTAACACTTCTGTTTCCTCCTGCCATTTTTCTTTGTTTTGTGAAGAAAAACTAGAAAGAAAAAAATTATTAAGAAAGATTTGCATATTTTTGGAGGATTTTGTTAAAAAAACCACATTACACAAATTTAAAAAAATTATTCTATATAAAAGTCTATGTCAGTACAATTAGCGGGAGGAATATTAGTTCTCTATTTTAGCCTATTGATAGCAATTTCTTATTTTACAGCTAAAGGCGCCGATACCCATTCATTTTTTACTGCAAATAGACAAAGCCCTTGGTGGTTAGTTGCATTTGGAATGATTGGAACCTCCATTTCAGGACTTACTTTCATTTCCGTTCCTGGGGCCGTTGGAAAAACTGATTTTACTTATTTTCAAATCATACTTGGACATTCAATTGGATATTTAACCATAGCCTTGGTATTAATGCCACTGTACTATCGACTAAATTTAATTTCAATTTACTCCTATTTAGAAACTAGATTCGGATTTTGGTCTTACAAAACAGGTTCAGCGTTTTTTTTATTATCTAGAACCATCGGATCAGCTGCTAGATTGTATTTAGCCGTTAATGTATTACAATTAGCTATTTTCGAACCGATTGGTGTACCTTTTATCATAACTGTATTTATCTCCATTTTATTGATTTGGATTTATACTCACAAAGGTGGTGTTCAAACGATTATTTATACCGATACACTTCAAACACTTTTTTTATTGATTGCCCTGTTCATTACAATTTACCTAGTAAGTCAACAAATGCAATTAAATATGAGCGAATTATTCCATACCATCCGAGATAGTAAATATTCTCACATGTTTGAATGGGATTGGAAAAACAAACACTTTTTTGGGAAAGATTTTTTAGCAGGAATCTTCATTGCCATTGTAATGACTGGTTTAGATCAAGATTTAATGCAAAAAAATCTAACCTGTAAATCGATCAAAGAAGCTCAAAAAAACATGTTTTGGTTTTATTGGGTATTGCTTTTAGTCAATATTTTATTTTTATCATTAGGTGCCATTCTTTACATTTATTCAGCTTCAAAAGGTCTTGCCATTCCAGAACAATCAGACAACCTATATCCTTCCTTAGCATTAGGAGGGCAATTTGGAACATTGGCAGGTGTCACATTCCTATTGGGAATTATTGCAGCCACTTATGCAAGTTCTGATTCCGCATTAACCGCTTTAACTACTTCATTCTGTATAGATTTCCTTAGCATAGAAAAATTCCAAGAGGCCAAAAGAAATAAATTGAAAAATTTTGTACACCTAGGTTTCTCAGCCTTATTTTTCGTTGTAATCTTATTATTTCACGTATTCAATAATCAAGAATTAATCTCGGCCGTTTTTAATTTAGCTGGATATACCTATGGCCCTTTATTAGGACTTTTTGCTTTTGGATTATTCACAAAAATGCCTGTAAAAGATAAATTAGTACCGATTGTTTGCATTATTTCACCAATAGTTACTTACCTTTTAGAAAGTCAAACTCAAGAATTATTTGGAGGTTTTGGCTTTGCTAAATTGATTTTGAATGGATTTATTTGTTTCTCATTACTTTGGGCGATTCGAAATAAAGCAGTTTAGAATATAATGCGAATCAAGAATTGAAATTATCTCCACGTACATAAAACCTCATTGATAAAAAAAAGAGACGCAAAGCTTGCGTCTCTTTTTTTTATCAGAAAATCATCACTAATATCAGTTAATAGATAAAAATTATCAATGAAAAAGAAAGTATTATCATTTTTCTTTTTTAAGGGGAAATGCGTCCCCTTACCCCGTGCAATTTATGCGTTTTTTGTTTCGGTTAACTGATATTTTCTTGTTGTGATTCGCAACAAATAGATAAAAAGTGAATTGAAAAGAGAAAATAGAAAAATGAAGTATAAAACGACAATTTCACATTTCTACCACTGCTTTAATTATCTTATTTTCTGGTTTTACAATTTCATCAAACTCCTCTGGTAAAGTTGAAAAATGAATTTTGCGAGAAATATAAGAACTCAAATCTATTTGCTTTTTTCTCAAACAATCAAGAACAAAATCAAAATCTTGTTTGGTAGCATTCCGACTACTCATTAATGTGGCTTCTCTTTTATGGAACTCAGGATGACTCATTTGAAGCATTCCCAATTGAAGTCCAATTAAAGTATAATTTCCACCGTGCGAGAGGTATTTAAACCCTGTATTTATCGCAGTTAAATTCCCTGTTGCGTCTATCACAATTTCAGGCATATTACCTGAGGTAATCTCCATTAATCTACTAAATACGTCCTCACTACCATGAATGATAAAATCTACTTGCCAATTATCTCGACAAAAATCAAGTCGATTTTGATTAAAATCCAAGGCAATTACTTGGGCACCTTTTATTCTTGCAAATGCCATTGCTGCCAATCCGATCGGCCCTGCTCCTATGATTAATACAAAATCATTTGTCTTCACTCCTGCCCTTCTGACACCATGCGCCCCAATAGCTAGAGGCTCAACCATGGCTAAATGCATGGAAGGCAAATCATTGGCTCGAATAATAAATGATTTAGATATAGCGATATATTCCAGCATCGCCCCGTCAGAGTGGACACCCAGTACAGATAATTTTTCACAACAATTTGTTTTGCCAGAAATACAAGCACCACATTTTCCACAGTGGATATAGGGAATAATCGCCACTTGATCCCCTACACTAAATTCAGTTTCATCATGAGCAACTTCAACTATTTCTCCACTAATTTCGTGACCAAGAACTCGTGGATAAGTAAAAAATGGCTGTGTACCTTCAAATGCATGCAAATCGGTTCCACATATTCCTATCCATTTAATTCTCACTAAAACCTCCCCAGGTTTACGAATCGGTTGTTTAACAATTTCCCATTGAAATTTACCTGGTTCAACACATGTAAGTTGATTCATGATTCCTTTAAAATTTATAGCCACTTCTCAGTGCAAAATAAAAAACATCTTTCCCGTTTCCTGTATCCTTTAAATAATCCCCTGCTTGGCAATATCCAACTTCTACTAAACCTTGCCATGTTTTAGAAATCGTTAAATTGGCTTCAATGGTATATATGTTACCTACATTTTTAGCGGTTGATTCAAATTTATGATTTAAAAGTGGTCGCATGGGAGACATATTCGGTGTAAACAATCCATCTGCAAGACTTTCTCTGGTTACAAATGAACCACGAAGAATTACTTGTAGAAAATTACTGGGATGAAACCGTAGATATGGACTCAAATTTAAAGTATTCGTTATATTTAAGGAAACAGTTTGTCCAAATGGGGGCCTTGCAAACAAGGTATTCACCGTATTTAATTCTCGATCATCATAATTTTTATCCCCTGGTACCCAATTACCACTAAAACCAATTGTATATTTTTGATGAATTTGACGAGATACATCAAATATTGACATAAATGCTCTTATGCTAGATTCACCAAAACTCCCAAACTGATACACATTTTCAATTGAATATTGCCACTTATCTGGTTTAGAAAAAAATCGAAATCCGATACTATTCCTACTTTCTTTTGCTGTTTTGAACAAATATTCTCTTTTGGGACTTTGAAAATAAATAGAATAAAAATCAAAAAGAAAAGGCTTTTGAAAATCTACATTGCTAAAATAAATTCCAATTAAATTTTCTTTTGAAAGTTCATCGTCCAATGCTCCAGGCTTCATTATCATTGGTCTTACCCAAAATACGTCCGAAATAAAATTGGATTGTTTATTTCGATAATGAATTCCAGCATGAGCCATTCGTGTGTTAGGTCCCTCTCTTAAGGCAATCAATCGCTCACCACCAAACATCTCTTCTTGTTTACCTATCCTTAAGAATGCATTTTTAGCAGTTGGTATTTCTAGAAAAAACTGATGAACAGAAAATATATCTTCATCCGACTGATTATTAATAGGATTATCATTGAAATATCTTTTGGTATGGTTCAATTGAAGAAAAACTCGGACTTTATCTTTAAAAGATAAAGAGGAATGCACCATCAATCTTTGAAGTAATTGTTGTGGAGAATCAGTAATAAAATTGAGAGGAACCTCTCCGAAATTATAATGATCATAATATTGATAATAATATCTTAGTTCGCCACCTAAAGTTGCTTTCCAATGGCCCACACTATCAACTTTAATTTGCTTTAAATGTAATATCCATCTATTCATTGAAGTATCTTGTAAAATAGCATGAATATTATCATCTGATCTAGACTTTCCAAAAAATTGAGCGGTGGCCTCTAATTGAATAGTGAGTATCATAAATAAAAATGCTACAATAGATAATTTCAAAGTAAAATAGTTTAGGCTTATAAAAGAATCGGAATTTGGAATTTTACTAAAAAGAAAAAAAGACTCAAACCAAATTTAACAACCAAAAATAGAAGATTAAAATCAAAAAAACATAATTAATTGGCTTCAAAAGCCACTTTTGCAAATAAAATTAGCCCATTCTTGCATTTCGCCCAACATTATGAAACATCAGTAGTTTCAAATAAAAAATAAAAAAAAACAAGTATTTTTCAAAAAGTTGCAAAAACACAATTTAAGGTCAAATAAAAGGAGGTAGTTTTGTTTAATCCTAACCAAGAAGGTAACCTTTCAACAGGTTATTTGGGAAAAAGATTGATGATATAATTTAGAACACAGAACAATAAAGGTTAGACTTATTAAGTCTAACCTTTTTAGTTTTTATTGAATTCCTGAAACTATTTCTCTTTAAATTTCTTTATAACCTTAGACAAATAAGTTACTTCTACCCCTAAAAAAGAAGCTAAGTGTTTTTGACTCACTCGTTCCAGCAAGGAAGGATAATTCTTCTGAAGAAAAATATATTTTTGCTCACTATTAAGCGTTCTTAAAAGAATGGTTTGGTTCTGAAATTCACATAAATTTTCCATCAATTCAACTACAGAGAACATCGCAAATCGATTACTCATTCCAATTAACTGAAAATACAATTTCTTTTTGATCCCATAAACTACGCAATCCTCCAACGCTTCCATGGTTTCATGGGAAGGAACTTCTTTTTGAAAACTATTGATTGGTGAAACAAAATGTCCTTCTTGTACAAACCAAGTGGATACCTCTACCCCATCTTTTTCTGAAAAAAGCCGTAAAAGACCTTTTTCTATGTAAAACATTTTATCACAAACCTCCCCTTCATAAACCAAAATCTCTCCTTTTTTCAGTTTGACCGAAAAAATCAAACTCATCAGATGATCCAAAATTCTTGAATCGAATTTATTTTTCAAATAGGGACTTGCACTTAATCTTTCTAATAATTTCATAAAACTACACGGGCTAGGAATCTTTAAATTTAATATAAATTCAAATTTATTTAAATTTTAGAATTAAATTGCACGTCATACTACTAAAATAATATTTAATTTAGCCTAAATAACCTAATAATAAGTCACTAGTATCCAATGAAATTATCTCAGAGACTTTTAGAATCCTTCGGAAAAAGTTCAGAATCTTCCCAAAAATTTGTTCAATTCATTTTGGATACTGCATTCGCCCAAAAACTAAAAAAAGGCGACAAATTATATGATCGAGGTAAAATTGAGGACAGAGTATGCTATGTAGAAAAAGGCTTGTTAAAAAAATACACCATCGATAGCTCAGGTAAAGAACATATTAATTGGTTCTCCATGGAAGGAGATTTCATTTTACTTCCTAAAAGTTTTTTAAGAGGAGAAATGAATGAGGAAATAGTGGAAGCCTTAGAGGATTGTGTCATTTTTTCCATGAAGAAAAATGTTTTGTTCAAAATCATGGAATACAATAACAAAATGTGCATGACAATGGTGAATGAATTATTCAATTACCTATGTGTATTACAAAATATTTGCATTTTTCTGCGATCATTAGATGCTTCAGAGAAATACACTTTTCTGAAAAGCTTTAATCCTAAATTGGTAAAAAGATTAAATCAAAAACAACTGGCAAACTTTTTAGGAATTGATACGACTTATTTGTCAAAAATTCTCAAGCAATTAAATGAATAATTCAATTTTATCTAATCATTTGACAATTCACTAAATGTTTGTAATTTGCGCACTATATTAAATTTCTGTACTCGATAATTATATAAAACTTAATTGATTTCTTTAATTGGCATTTATTATTACTTTGTTTTAAGTCTTTTGTTTTTTTTAGTTAGTATTAAGTTATTACTAAACAAAAAGCTTTTAGCATCTAGGTTTTTAGGATTTCAATTCTTAAATCTTACGATATTAATCTTCATTTCCTATTGGACGAATGATGATAAAATATTAGCGCATCCTCATTTATTAAAAATCACCTCTCCTTTTGTTTACCTAATAGCACCTTTGGCATTTTTATTTCAAGAATCTGTATTTTTTCCTGAAAAAAAGTTCAAATATATACATCTACTTCACTTTTTACCTTTCCTTTACAATTTCATTGAATTAATCCCTTTTTACTTTAGTCTAACAGATGTAAAAATAGATTTTATTAAAAAAATATTTGACAATTTTGCGCATCAAAATATCAGTGAAAACAATTTCTTCCCATTATCAACGGCCAACCATCTTTATCTTCGATTAATACAATATACCGTATATACAGTTATTATGGGTATCCAATTCATTAATCAAATGTATACAGTACCCAATAAAATATTAAAAAAGAACATTTTACTTATCGGCTGGTTGGCTAGTAATTTATTGTTAAAAAGTATAAGTTTAATCTTTTCCATTTTACATGTATTTTTACCAATTGAAGAATATTCCATGTATAATTGGCAAGATTTACTGAAAAATATTGACTACCTCATAATGACCTTTTTTATTTTTTATAAACCTCATTTTCTTGAAAATTCAATCCTAAAAAGTTTACACTCAAACAAACCAAATCTTTTATCGCCAGAGAAAATTGAATCAGACCTTCAACTTTTTAATAAAATTGAAATGGCTTTCAAAAATAAAAAGTACTTCTTAGAAGAAAATATTTCTCCTCAAACAATATCAGATGCAATCGAAATCCCGAGCAGAAAAGTTTCCCAGGTAATAAAAATTTATTCGAAATTAACTTTCCCCGATTTTGTTAATTTGATGAGGATCAACTACATCGAAGAGCAAATAAAAACAAATCAAGAATGGAGAAACTTCACGTTTGAAACCTTAGCTTTAGAAAGTGGCTTTGGAAGTCGTTCCAATTTTTACAATGCATTTAAAAAGCTTAAAAATGAATCGCCCAAAGCGTATTTTAGCAACATAAAACTTTCAGCAAATAATTCAATTACATCTTAAAATTTGACAATTTATTAGTTGTTTGTAATTTAGGGGAATTTATACGATTTAGTACTCAATATTATAAAGACTAACCTTGGTATCCTTATTAGGCATCTATTTTTACTATGTTTTAAGTCTCTTATTTTTTTTAGTAGGAAGTAAATTAATTTTACAAAAAGGACTTTTAGCATCAAAGTTTTTAGGAATTCAATTCCTAAACCTTACTCTATTGATTCTCATATCCTATTGGACTGCGGAGGAACGATTCTTGTTACATCCTAATTTATTAAAAGTTTCATCCCCTTTCGTTTACCTTATTTCTCCATTAGCCTTTTTATTCCAAGAATTTATTCTATTCCCGGACAAAAAGTTTAAACCCATCTACCTACTTCACTTTTTGCCATTTATATTCAATATCATCGAATTAATCCCTGTATATACTTGTTCGATTGAAATGAAATTGGATTTGATCAAAGAAATTCTTCAACAAAAATCTTATTTAGTGGAAGGTAAATCTAATATTTACCTGATACCTCCAGCCTATCATCAGTTTATTCGATTGTTTCAATATTTCATTTATACTTCATTTATATTAATTCGATTTATTACCTATATAAAATCTGCACCTCAAAAGCATTTAAAAAAGAATCTATTACTATTCAGTTGGTTGGGAAGCGATTTAACCTTAAAAATAATCAGTTTAGGATTTTTATTTTACTTTGTTTTTTTTCCTTATCAAAATGGCATCGTTTTTCACTGGCAAGATTTACTGAAAATTGTCGATTATGTAATTATGTCTTTTTTCATATTCTATCATCCCAATTTTCTTGAAAATGCAATTACAAAAGGAATTCACCCCAATAAAACTAACCAAATTACAACTGAACAATATGCACACGATTCAATTCTTTTTGAACAAATTGAAAACCTATTCATTGAAAACCAATATTTCTTAGATGAAAGTATAAGTCCACTAATCATATCAGAGGCGCTGAATATTCCTAGTAGAAAAGTTTCTCAAATAATTAAAACACATACTCAACTGGCGTTCCCTGATTTTATTAATTTAATGCGATTCAATTACATAGAAGTACAAATAAAAAAGAATCAAGAATGGGGAAATTTCACCTTTGAAACAATTGCACTAGAGAGTGGTTTTGGTAGTCGATCCAATTTTTATAATGCATTTAAAAAATTAAAAAATGGTTCTCCAAAAGATTATTATGGCAATATAAAATTACAATTAGAAAAATAATTCGATTTTTTTGTCCATTATATTGTCAATATCTAAAAATTGGACAAGCATCTGATTTGAATAAATTTTATTTGAGAAAAATTATTCCATTTAAAATGTTCAAATTTTTCAATAAACCCTTTTCTGTTTTTGCTAAAATACCAGATTTAAGCTTATACAATTTAGAAGAGCTAAGTAAAATTGCTAGAAAAATGAATAAGAGAATCTGGGAAGAGGATAATTACATTTTTGTGGAATGGTCAGATGCAAGAACTTGCATTCAAATCAAATTCAATCCCAATGGTACTTATAACAAATTAATCATGGAAGAATGGAAAGATTTTAACATGATAATAAATCATGAAAAAATAAACATTACATCTGATTAGTTGATAAATTAATAATAAATAGTAAAAACGACATCAACTGATGGTTTTATAAAAGGATTTTATCATATTGGAATAAAATCTAGTTATTCAAATGAAAACCTTGCTTATCCTTCTTTCGATCATTACATTGCAAAGTTTTGGTCAAGACAGAACAACCGTTTATCAATCTGGCCTAGAGGGTCACAAAACCTATCGGATTCCGGCCATCATTCAAAATAAACATGGAGATCTTCTCGCTTTTGCAGAAGGGCGTGTAAAGGGCGCTAACGATTTTGGAGACATTAATATTGTTTTAAAAATCAGTAAAGACAAAGGTAAAACATGGTCTAATCTTTCAACTATCATAGATTATGATTCACTTCAAGCCGGCAACCCCACGCCAATTTTAGACACCTTAGATCCACTATATCCTCAAGGTCGTATTTTTCTCTTTTATAATACAGGGAATAACCACGAAGGAGAGATTAGGCGAGGCAAAGGCGTTAGAGAAGTCTGGTACATTACTTCCATAGATGGAGGTATTAGCTGGTCAAAACCCACCAATATTACTTTACAAGTTCACCGGCCTAATCAAATAACATTCAACCCCAGTTATGATTTCAAGGAGGACTGGAGACATTATGCCAATGGACCAGGCCATGGATTACTACTGACTGAAGGAAAGCATAAAGGCCGACTATTGGTGGCTGCTAATCATTCAGAAAGTAATTTGAATCATCAAGGCGCAGACTATTTTGCACATACTTTTTACACGGATGATCACGGAAAAACTTTCCAGTTAGGTGAAACAGTAAAGCAAGCAGGCAGCAATGAAGCAAGTGCAGCCCAAATTTCAGGGGATCGAATCATGTTAAATATGCGTAATCAAAAAGGTGATATTCACGCTAGAATTATCGCAATTAGTTCCAATGGTGGGACGAGTTGGGATAAAATATATTTTGATCATTCTTTACCAGATGCCATTTGTGAAGGAAGCTTACTAAGCATAGGCAAAAAGAAAGGACAAAGTATCTTGGCATTTTCTAATACCTCAGATGTAAAATACAGAGACAATCTATGTTTAAAAATCAGTGAGGATGACGGATCAACTTGGAAAAAGAATATAATCATAGCGAAAGCTGCTACGGAAACCGAAGCTAAAAAAGATTATTCAGCCTATTCCGATCTCATTCAATTGAACCGAAAAACGATTGGAATTTTATATGAATTAGAAAATTACAGTAAGATTGTTTTTAGTACGGTTGCTTTGTAAGCATTTTAAACAAATCGAAACCACATAAAAAAACCCTCTCTATGACTTATAGAGAGGGTTTGTAGTCCGTACGGGAATCGAACCCGTGTTTCATCCGTGAAAGGGACGTGTCCTAACCCCTAGACGAACGGACCATTTTCCTTTATTGTGGCACAAAGGTAGAGGTTTTCATTAATAATTCAAACACATGAACAAAAAAAAGTTATATTTTTTTTAAGAATTAATTTAGTATTTTAGCCTAATCAAAATTCATGAATACATGTCACAAGTTAAGCCCTACTCCCTTTTAAGTGATTTCGATGTTGCATTATTCCTAAATGGAAGACACACAAGACTTTATGAAAAACTGGGGGCTTTTGAACTCACTTATGAAAATGAATTAGGAACCTTTTTCGCAGTTTGGGCTCCCAATGCTGAATCTGTTCAAGTCATTGGAAATTTTAATTTTTGGGATAAATTTTCTCACCCCTTATACAAAAGATGGGATGAATCTGGTATTTGGGAAGGTTTTATTCCGGGTATTAAAAACGGAGAAACCTATAAATATGGGATTCAAACCCAATCAGGCGAGTATCTAGAAAAACTAGACCCCATGGGGCTTTATTGCGAAACTCCACCGAAAACCGCAAGTATTATTTGGACAACCTTTAAAGAATGGAATGACCAATCATGGATGCAAGAAAGACATAAGAAAAATGCAATGGATGCGCCTATGTCTATTTATGAGGTTCACCTGGGTTCGTGGCAGAAAACCTTGGAAAACGACTATCTAAGCTACGATGATTTAGCTGTTAAATTAGTCGATTATGTAACAGAAATGGGTTATACCCATGTGGAATTTATGCCCATCATGGAACACCCCTACTCTCCATCCTGGGGCTATCAAATTACAGGTTATTTTGCTCCATCTTCTCGCTTTGGTGATCCACAAGGTTTTATGCGTTTGATTGAAAAATTACACCAAGCAAATATCGGGGTAATTTTAGACTGGGTACCTTCTCATTTCCCTGGTGATGACCATGGACTACGAAATTTTGATGGTGCATGCTTGTATGAACATTATGACCCTAAAAAAGGGTATCATCCCGACTGGAAATCTTACATATTTGATTATGGTAAAAATGAAGTCAGGAGCTTTTTATTATCTAATGCTGCCTTCTGGTGTGATAGATACCATGTGGATGGTTTAAGAGTAGATGCTGTAGCGTCTATGCTGTATTTAGATTATTCCAGAAACCATGGAGAATGGGAACCCAACCAATATGGGGGAAATCACTATTTAGAGGCTGTTTCTTTCCTTCAAGACCTAAATGTTCACATTTATGGTGAATTTCCCGACATACAAGTCATTGCAGAAGAATCAACAAGTTTCCCTGGTGTCACCAAACCTGTTTTTCAAGGCGGCTTGGGTTTTGGTCAAAAATGGATGATGGGTTGGATGAATGATACGCTGAGATTCATGCAAAAAGACCCCATTCATCGTAAATATCATTTAAATGAATTCACATTCTCTTTGGTTTATGCCTTTTCTGAAAACTTTTGTCTTCCTCTTTCCCATGATGAGGTAGTTTATGGCAAAAATTCACTTTTAACCAAAATGCCAGGAGATGATTGGCAAAAATTTGCTAACCTAAGATTACTTTTTAGTCATCAATTCTGTCATCCAGGAACCAAACTCATGTTCATGGGTGGCGAATTTGGACAAAGGGAGGAATGGAATCATAACCAAAGTTTAGATTGGCATTTGACAGAACAACATTCACACAAAGGAATTCAACAATTAGTAAAAGCACTTAATAAAATTTATTCAGAAGAACCTGCATTCTACTCAAAACAATTTTCGCACGAGGGTTTTGAATGGATCGAATCCAACGACCACGGTAATTCGGTTATTTCTTATATCAGAAAAGGAGAAAATGCAAAACAGCAAGTAATTGTTATTCTTAATTTAACTCCAGCTCCTAGAGAAGATTATCGAATCGGGGTTCCTCTTCCTGGTATATGGAAAGTTTTACTGAATTCAGATAAGAATGAATTTGGTGGTAGTGATTATCCTGTACCTGGTGCCATTATGACTGAGGAAATCAATTGGCACGGCAAAGCTTTCTCCATTTCTGTGAACCTACCTCCGCTTTCTGCTTTAGTTTTAAAAGCATAAAATGGAAGTAAAATCTTCCAAAACAAAACCCGTTTGGTAATTCAAACGGGTTTTGTTTTGCCATATCATTAAAAAATTAATGCTATTTTTTATCAAAATAATAAAAATTAAATCGCATTTGATTTTTGATTTTGAATTATATTACTATTTTTGTGTACAATTTTACGAAAATAATACTTGATTTAATTCAAGAGAAAATACTACTTAGGCGGATTGAATAAAGGCTCGGGACATTTCTGAGTCTTTATTGTTTTAAGAAATGAAGGGAGAAGAAGTGAGCAAATGAAGAAATGAAGAATGTACATTCTTCATTTCTTCATTTTACGCTCGATAATCTCCTGCATATCGGACAATTCAACTTCCAAAGCATCCGTAGAAATCGTAATTTCCCAAGCACTCATAATAAGAGCAATACTCATGCCAACTAAGCCTAAACCAAACAGCCAACTAGCAATTAATTGATATTCAAGAAATAAGAAAAACATACAAAATACGCTAAAAAGTAAGCTAACGATGGCCACAATTTGCATATTTCGAATCAAGGACATTCTTTTTCTTAAATTCACGATCTGCATCAAAATAGAATCATCTGGATTTTTCTGGAATTTTTCATGTAAATCCCGTATCAAAGACGCCATCGACATAAAGCGATTGGTAAAAGCTATCATCAACAAGGAAACTGTTGAAAATAACAAAGCAGGTGTACTAATACTTAATTCCATGGCTTTTTTACATTTATTTAATCCAATATTGATCCAAATATCGACTCATTTCTTCTTGTATTTTTCTAGCCTCCCTTTTAGCCGATTGTTCAGTGTCGTCTCCTGCATAAATAATTCCGCGAGAAGAATTAACTAAGAGACCAACGTTGGAATTCATTCCAAATTTAGATACCTCCTCTAAACTACCCCCTTGAGCCCCAACTCCAGGAACTAAAAAGAAACTATCTGGGGCAATTTCTCTGATATAAGATAAATGTTCAGACCTTGTAGCGCCAACAACAAACATCATTTGATCGGTTGTACCCCACTCTAATGCTTTTCGCATCACATTTTCAAACAAGGCTTGACCATTTTCTTGTTTCAACAATTGAAAATCTTTGGAGCCCGGATTAGACGTTAAAGCCAATAAAATCACCCATTTATCTTTAAATGTCAAAAATGGGAGAACCGAATCATGCCCCATGTATGGAGCAACAGTAATTGAATCAAAATCAAAACCGCTTAAATTGGAATCAAAAAATGTTTGAGCATATTTATAGGCTGTATTTCCAATATCACCTCTTTTCGCATCGGCAATCGTAAAAACATCCTTAGGAAGATAGTCCATTGTTTTTTGCAAACTTTCCCAGCCTTTGGGCCCCATTGCTTCATAAAAAGCAATATTAGGTTTATAGGCAACACAATAGGGTAAAGTAGCGTCAATAACGGCCTTATTAAACGTAAAAACAGGGTCAGCCTCTTTTTTGAATCGTTCCGGTATTAAATTTATGTCAGTATCAAGACCTACACATAAATATGATTTTTTAGATTCAATTTGTTTTACTAATTCAGATGAATTCATTCGGAAGAAAAATCAAAGGCTTTTGTATTAATGCCTAATTATGAATAATTTTGGCGCAAATTAAGGGCTTTATATTCAATTTCAAAAAAACGGCCCTATTAAGAATAAAAGTCTATGCAATTTATACAGCACAAATTCCCAGGAGTCATTGAATTTATCCCAACAAAATTTTTTGATGACCGAGGCCATTTTTATGAATCTTACAATCAAAATTTATTTTCAGCCAATGGAATTAGTGAAAATTTTGTTCAAGACAATTATTCTTTTTCTACCAAAGGCGTAATCAGAGGACTTCATTTTCAAAAAAATCCAAAAGGACAAGGGAAATTAGTTCGCTGCATGACGGGTAAAGTAAATGATGTCATTGTTGATTTAAGAAAGGACTCTCCAACCTTTGGACAACATGAGAAATTCTTATTAGATGCTGAAAAAGGTAACATGTTATATGTACCTATTGGATTTGCTCATGGATTTGTAGCATTGGAAGACACCATTTTTGTTTACAAATGCACAGATTTTTGGAATAAAGAAGCCGAATCAGGCATAAGATGGAATGATCCAAGTTTAAACATTGATTGGGGAGTAGAAAGTCCAATTGTTTCAGAAAAAGATCAAATTCTACCTTTATTTAATGCCGAAGAGCGTATATTTTAGATAAAAATATTAATACCTTTGTAGGAATGAATCGTAAACTGATTTTATCAAGTCCCTTACTAGAAATAACCATTTCAAGGTTATGTCAAGAACTGATTGAAAATCAAATCAGTGAAACAGAAACCGTTATTTTAGGATTACAGCCTAGAGGAATTTATTTTGCTGAAAGAATAGCGAAGGAATTAAGTGAATTGTTGGGTTACACAATTCAAACGGGTAAATTGGATGCCACTTTTTACCGTGACGACTTTAGAAGAAGAGATCCAGTAGCTCCCAATAGCACAGACATACCCTTTTTAATTGAAAATAAACGAGTTATTTTAGTAGATGACGTATTGGCAACTGGCCGAATGGTAAGAGCAGCATTGGATGCCCTTAATTCGTTTGGTCGCCCTGCTAAAGTCGAACTTTGTGTCCTAATAGATCGCATTTACAATAGAGATCTGCCCATTCATGCAGACTATGTGGGTAAAAATGTGAATACGCTACCTACTGAAAAAGTTTTGGTAGAATGGAAAGAACAAGGCCATGAAGCCGATAAAATTTGGTTAATAACGCATCAATGATCCTTTAAATATGTTGAAATCGCCACATTTACTGGGAATAAAAGATTTGGATGAGGAGTCCATTCATTTAATTGTCAAAACAGCTAAAGAATTCAAAGAGGTTTTAAATCGACCGATAAAAAAAGTACCTTCATTAAGAGATGTAACGATTGCCAATGTTTTTTTTGAAAATTCTACGCGAACTCGATTATCATTTGAATTAGCCGAAAAAAGATTATCAGCCGACACCATCAATTTCTCAGCATCTGGGAGTTCCGTTAAAAAAGGGGAAACTTTATTAGATACTGTCAATAATATTTTAGCCATGAAAGTGGACATGATTGTGATGCGACACGCTAGTCCAGGAGCTCCTCACTACCTTTCAAAACATATTAAAGCCAATATAATCAATGCAGGAGATGGAACCCATGAACATCCTACTCAAGCCCTATTGGATACATTTTCTCTTCAAGAAAAATTAGGTGATTTAGCCGGCAAAAAAATAGCCATTATAGGCGATATATTACATTCTAGAGTTGCACTTTCTAATATTTATGCACTCAAAAAACAAGGGGCAGAGGTTCGACTTTGTGGACCAAGCACCCTCATTCCTAAACACATTCAATCTTTAGGCGTGGAAGTGTCGCATGATGTAAAATCAACACTTGCTTGGTGCGATGCAGCTAATGTTCTAAGAATACAATTAGAAAGACAGCAAATTAAATATTTCCCAAGTCTAAGAGAGTATGCTCAATTTTTTGGGATTAACAGACAAATGTTGGAAGAATTACCGAAAGAAATTGTTCTCATGCATCCTGGTCCCATCAACAGAGGAGTAGAATTAAGCTCAGATGCTGCAGATTCTCCACATTCTATTATTTTAGATCAAGTTGAAAATGGAGTTGCTGTTAGAATGGCTGTGCTTTATTTACTGGCCTCGCAGAGATAAGAAAAGAGGTAATAGGTAATAGGTAAAAGGTAAAAGGTAATAGGTAAAAGGTAAAAGTTTTTCTCTCTTCTCTCTTCTCTCCTCAAACCAGCCGTTTCACGTCAATGTCATTTCCACATTTATAGTGCCCTAATGGACATTTGATTTTTCCATGATCCCCACACGGGCGACAAGAAAGAGGTTCACTTATTTCAACAATTTCACTTTCATCAGCAAGCGGGCCAAATCCAAAAGCAGGGATGGTTGAACAAAAAATGGCTACTGTTGGTACATTTACTGCTGAACAAATATGCATGGGTCCAGAATCATTGACATAACTTTTCTTACTTTGCTGAAAAATATAAGTGGAAGCTAATAATGGATGTTTTCCCGTTTCATCGTAAATAGGTCGACCAGACCCTTCAAATGCTTTAATAATTTCATCTGAAAGAGTCTTTTCGTTGGGTGCGCCCATTAAAACAATGCACTGATTGAAAGGTAATAAATGAATAAAATCAATCCATTTCTGAACTGGAAACCTCTTCGTTTCCCAAACACTTCCTGGCGAGATACAAATATAATTTTTGGGTGATAAACCTTTTGGTAAATCGATTTTTGGTGGATTTAAATAGGGATTATAAATTTTATCTCCTAACCAATCCAATAATAAATTCGAATTACGTTTAATTTCATGATCTCCATTTCCAAAATGATGTTCCACTTTCTTTGAAAAAAGAAAAGATAAAGGATTTTTATCAAACCCAACAATGTATTTTGCACCAATACAAAGACTTAACAAACCCATTCCAAAAAAACGCTGAACCAAAACTACTCGATCAAATTTTTCTTCGGATAACTTCTTTCGCAAATAAAACCACGATTTTAACTTTTCTTTTTTATTGTAAATCCATATTTTTTTCAAAATTGGGAAATCATAAGCCATTAAAATACTTTCATTTCCTTTTCTAACCAACAAATGAACCTCTGAATTTGGAGACTCATTTCTAATTTTTTCTATCAATGAAGTAGATAAAACCACATCGCCTAAAAAAGCCGTTTGAATAATTAATACTTTAGCTGGTTCGCTCATTTGAAAAAAAAGAATGAATTGGACATAAATTTAGTTAAATTTGAGACATTTTTAGTCAATAATCCCTTCATGAATTCAATTCAAAGCAGAACTCTTTCCAATGGAATCACTATTGTACATCGTCAAGTAGTGCATACTGAAATTTCCCACATGGGAATTATGTTGGATATTGGAAGCAGAGATGAAACGTTAGAAAATCAAGGTATTGCTCATTTTTGGGAACATTTAGCTTTTAAAGGGACGAAAAAAAAGAATAATATTGATATTATCAATCGCCTAGAAGTAATTGGCGGAGAATTAAATGCCTATACCACCAAAGAAAAGATTTGTTTTCATGCCTCCGTTTTGTCCCCTTATTATGAAAGGGCCCTAGAATTATTAACAGACATTACTTTTCATTCCACGTTTCCTAGCAAAGAATTAGAAAAGGAAAGAAGCGTAATTTTAGAGGAGATGTCTATGTATTACGACGCTCCCGAGGAGGCGATACAAGATGATTTTGATGAATTATTGTTCCCAAACCATCCTTTAGGATTGAATATATTGGGAACCAATAAAACAGTCAATGAATTTCAAAATAGCGATTTAAATCAGTTTATTGAAAATCACTTAGACACAACTAGAATAGTTTTTTCTTCTATTGGTAAACTGGCACATGAAAAAGTTTTCAAATGGGCAGAAAAACATTTGGGTGTCATTAAAGCTAAAAAACAGATCCAAAAAAGAATTGTTCCTGCCGCAATGATTCCAAGTGAAAAAATAGTAAAAAGAGGAATTACACAATCACATGTTGCCATTGGTAGACAATCATTTGCCATTGAACATCCCGATCGTTTGGCTTTTTTCATGTTAATTAATCTCTTGGGAGGACCTAGTATGAATTCTTTACTAAATGTATCTGTTAGAGAAAAACATGGATTAGTTTATTCCATAGAAGCAAGTTTCACTTCCTACATGGATTCAGGTTTTTGGGCCATTTACTTCGGAACGGAACCCAATCAAGTCAAAAAGTCGATCAAACTGATACATAGAGAATTTGAAAAACTTCAAAATAAAATGTTAAGTCCAAATCAATTACAAAAAATTAAATCCCAATTAAAAGGTCAATTAGCCATGGCCGAAGAGGGAAATTTGAATTTTATGTTAATGATGGCGAAAAGTTTATTAGATAGAGAGAAGATCGAAACCTTAGATGAAATATTTGAGCAAATCGATGTCATTGAATCCCAAAAAATACAAGATTTAGCGATAGAAATGCTAGATCCCAAACAATTAAGTTGTTTGATTTTCGAACCGTAAACAAAAATAAATTGCACCTTTATTTACATATTCCTTTTTGTAAACAAGCTTGTCATTATTGTGATTTTCATTTTTCAACTCAATTAGATGGAAAAGAAAAATTAATTCAAGCCTTATTAAAGGAAATAGATTTACAGTCAAATTATCTACAAAACAAACAATTAAATACGATTTATTTCGGTGGTGGTACCCCTTCCCTACTGAATGAACTGGATCTAGAAAGGATTTTTAATCGTATTGCAAAACACTTTAGTTTTTCTAAGAACATTGAAATCACATTGGAGGCCAATCCAGAAGACCTTACATTATCCTATCTCAATACATTAAAAAACCAGGGGATTAATCGTTTAAGTATTGGAATACAAAGTTTCGATCATCATAATTTACTATTTTTACATAGGAACCATTCTGGAGAACAAGCTCTTTCAGCCATCCAAAATGCCCAAAATATAGGCTTATCCAACATAAGCATCGATTTAATTTTTGGTATTCCATCAAGTGATTTAATCAAACTAAAGAAAGATATTGAACAAGCCTCCCACTCTGGAGTTCAACATATTTCAGCTTATAGTTTAACCATTGAACCCAAAACAGTTTTTGGGATTCAAAAAAAGAAAAAACTTTTTCAGGAAATACCAGATATTGAAATGGCACAGCAATTTGAATTAACGCACAATCTTTTAGTAGAAGAAGGCTTTGAAGCCTATGAAATATCGAATTTTGCTAAAAATGGGGCGTTTTCAAAACACAATACGAGTTATTGGATGCAAGAAGAGTATCTAGGAATTGGACCCTCAGCACATAGCTTTAATGGTATAAGTAGGCAATGGAATGTGTCCAATAATATCAAATACATTCAAGCCTTAGAAAAGAATGATTTAACAATTGAAATTGAACAATTATCAGAGGAAGATAAATTCAATGAATACATCATGACTCGATTAAGAACAAAATGGGGTATTGAATTAAAAAAATTAGAAAAAAATCACTTTAATGAGCAGTTAACATTAATAAATGACTGGCAACAGCAAGGTTTGGGTGAAATCAAAAATGGAAATTTCATTTTAACGATGAAAGGAAAATTAATTGCAGATCGATTAAGTAGTGATATTTTCATTGTTTAGTTTATGAATTAAAAAGAGAATTGTATTTTTGCATTCTAAATAATAACCTCAATCAAAAAATGGCTCAAAGAATTGACTTAACGAACACTAAACGCATGAAAAAAACAGCGTCTAAATTCGAGAAAGTCATTTCCAATGAACTTGATGCAAAGCCAAAACATACACTAAAGTTTTATTTCAAAAAATTACTCAAAATTGTATTTTACCTTTGGATAGCTTCTTTAGTAGCCATTTGCCTATTAAAATTCATCCCTGTTTATTTTACTCCAACCATGCTAGTTCGTAAAATAGACGCATTAAAAGAAGGAGAAAATAGTAAAATTTATAGTAATTGGACCCCCTATCATGAGATAGATAAAAATTGCGCATTAGCTGTGATAGCTTCCGAAGATCAACGCTTTCCTACCCACAATGGATTTGATTTTGAAGCATTACAAGGCGCATTAAAAAATAATTTGAAAGGAAAAAGAATCAAAGGAGCTAGTACAATTTCTCAACAAGTTGCTAAAAATGTATTTTTGTGGCAAGACAGAAGTTATATCAGAAAAGGTTTAGAAGTATATTTTACTTTTATGATTGAGTTAATTTGGGGAAAAGAAAGAATTCTGGAGGTTTACTTAAATGTCGCGGAAACAGGTAAAATGACCTTTGGAGTAGAAGCGGCATGCAGAAGATATTATAATCACTCGGCTTTAGAAGTAAGCAAATCAGAAGCCGCAAGAATTGCAGCCGTTTTACCTAATCCCATTCGATTTTCGATAGAAAATCCTTCTAATTATGTTTTAAGAAGAACTAACAACATTCAAAGACAAATGAGAATGTTAGGTGGAAAATCCTATTTAGATCAGCTTAAATAAGTTCCAATGAAGGATCCCAAAAAAAGGTTTTAAAATCTTGAATTTGGTCATTTTCTACCTTCATTCCCTCCCCTTCCAACAATTCTTTCATTCGGTCACCTCCGAAAAAATTTTTACCTGTTAATAAACCATTTCTATTAACGACACGATGAGCAGGTACATCATCCATTGAATGACTTGCATTCATGGCCCAACCTACCATTCTTGCGCCTCCTTTCATCCCAATAAATTCCGCAATTGCACCATAGGAAGTGACCCTACCGAAAGGTATTAATCTTACGACCTGATAAATTTCATCAAATGATTTCAAAATGAATTTATATTTCTTCTTTTCTCTCAGCGATTTCTTTTTCTAACTCTGCATACCATTTAACCCCAAACTTGCGAATCAATGGATCTTTTAAGAATTGATAAACAGGTACCCCCAATTCTTTCCCGTGTGAACAAGCGTCTGAACAAATAGTCCATCTTTCATAATTAATCGCTTGATATTCAGCTAACTTGGCAATCCGAATTGGATACAAATGACATGAAATAGGTTTTCTAAATGCGGTTTTACCGGCAAAATAAGCCTGTTCAATACCACATTTTAAATATCCTTTATCATCATATATAGCATAAGCACATTCACGCCCTTGTATGATCGGTGTAGAAAAATCCCCATCCTCATCCTTAACCCAAGTACCTGACTTTTCAATTTCCTTCAAACCTACATCAGATAAAAAAGGTTTAATTTCATCTTGAATGCTTTCCAATATCGCTAATTCCTCTTCTTCCAAAGGAGCTCCTAAATCGCCTTCAACACAACAGGCACCTTTACACTTGGCTAAATCACAAACAAAAAACTCATCTGCAACATCTTCACTAATTACGGTATCGTCTATTAATATCATTTCATTCAAATTTGAATAACAAAGGTAAAAATAAGTTCTCTCTTCAAAACAAAAGATTTAAACAATTTAACTCTAGTAAAAACGTTGTAGTCAAATAAATTTGATATTTTTGTAATTGGATTTTAAAAAATTCAATTATTCATCAATTTCCATTGTATATGATCAAAAAGAACTTGTTTCTTTTATTGTTTCTCTCTCTAAATCTTACAGCTTTGGCCTATCAGGTTATTCCTGATAGTTTAACAGTTGGTAATGTGAAGGTATATATCCATCCCTCTGCAAAGCCTATTTTAGAAAAAGAATGGAACATGATCAGTGCCAATAGGAAATATGTAGCTGGTTTAATTTCTAAAATGCGCTTGTATTTTCCAGTTATTGAACCGATTTTGAAACAAGGAAATATTCCAGATGATTTCAAATATTTGTGTGTTCAAGAAAGTAGCCTTAACCCAAATGCTATTTCTAGCTCCCAAGCTGTTGGTTATTGGCAATTCAAATTAGAAACAGCCAAAGATGTTGGTTTAAAAGTAAATCAAGAAATTGACGAAAGAAGACATATTTTGGAAGCCACAAAAGGTGCTGTTAATTATTTTTCTAGAAATAATAGTGTTTTAAACAATTGGATGAGTACATTGCTTTCCTATCGAGTAGGTTTGGGTACTTTAAAAAAATCAACTTATTTCAACAACTGGTTAGGCAAAACTGAAATTGAAGTCGATTCATCTACTGATTGGTACATATTACGTTTTCTTGCCTATAAAAACTTTTGGGAGGATCAAGTAGGTTGTTTCAGCGAACTAAATTCAGAAAAAAATGATGTCAGTTTAGTTTGTTATAATAATACTCAAGGTAAAAATTTATATGAACTTTCGGATGAATTAAAAATCAGTTACGATGATCTCAAAAAGCACAATCCATGGATCCTGAAAGATTATCTACCTACTGATAAATCCTACACCATTTATCATCCATCCAATGTTCAAGAATTTGTTTCAAGTTCAATAAACAATTCGTCAAGTTTAGATAAAAAAGAGGAAAAGTTGGAAGAATTAGTCCTTACCGCATCTATAGATACCACGAAACTTTATGTACCATCTCAAAAACAAAAAGGGCTTTATCCAAAGAAAAAATACAAAGAAATTTTAAGCGATCAGGTTGAAATTAAAATTCACAAAATTAAGGAAGGAGATAATTTAACCGAATTGGCATATAAATATGGAATGAGCCTAGAATCCATCTTAAAGCTCAATAACCTTGATATGAATTCTTTGTTAAGTATAAGGCAACCCATTAAATATTTTAGAAAAATTCCAATGCTGGAATTGATTTCACAAAAATTGGATGAGAAAGCCCAAAAGATGGCTGAAAAATCACCTAAACAAAGCCTTGAAATTGTTGAAAAAGAAGCAACTCCTGAAATAAAAGAAGATTATTCTACAAGAAAAGTTTCAACTAAAATTGAAAAGGAACCTCTATTAATTGAACCGGCAATCAGTAGAGAAATCAATGTACAATCAGAAAAAGAACCCAAAAAGCTTTGGGTAGATTCTCAATTACCTGTAAAAAAAGCAGATTCAAGTATTAAAAAAGAAATTGAAAAAGAAAAACCATTAGAACTGACAAAAATACCCAGCAAAATAAATACTCCAAAGACTGAAAAATCGACTTTTCATATCGTAAAAGCTGGTGAAAATTTGTTCAGGATTGCTAAGTCCTATCAAATAGACTTGAATGATTTAAGAAAATGGAATTCATTAGGGGTCAATCAAGCGATCTCAGTAGGACAAAAACTATCTTTAGTCCCAACTAAATAACACGAAGCATTAGGAGCCCATCCCGAAGTGGTAAAAGTACTTTTTCTACTCGAGCATCTTCAAAGCATTTCTGATTAAATGCACGGACGGCTTGAGTGGATTTATCATTGGCACTTTCTTGCACTACTTTCCCACTCCATAAAACATTATCCACTAAAATAAGTCCACCCTTCCGCATTTTATTGATGACTAAATCAAAGTACAAAGCATAATTTCTTTTATCGGCATCAATAAAAACCAAATCAAAAGGGCCTTCAATTTGCATCAATTCGTCTTTTGCATCTGCAATTCGATAATCAATTTGATGCCTAAAGCTAGACGCTTCAAAAAAAGGACGAGTAAAACTCTCTAATTCTTCATTGACATCAATGGTTATCAGTTGACCATTTTCAGCTAAACCTTCTGCCAAACAAAGGGCGGAATAACCCGTGTATGTACCAATTTCTAAAATAAATTGCGGTTGCATTAATTTAGAAATCATAGCTAAAAATCGACCTTGTAAATGACCCGATAGCATCCGAGGTTGTAAAACCATGGCATGCGTCTCCCTGTTCAACTTTTTCAATAATTCACTCTCTGGATCAGAGAATAAACTCGAATAAGTTTCTATTTCTTCATTAATAAAATCCATTATTTACGATTTAATTCCTGTGTAAAAGAAATCGAATGAGCTATCTGGATTATCGTTTAAGTGATAATCGTCTACATGAATGGAATTAACCAATTGATTATTCGATTTGGATGCAATAAGCCTAGACATTCGATTAGCAATATCATAAGGAACTTGTAGCCAGGTACGTGGTAACAAATATTGCAGGTTAAAAATATCAAATCGCGTTATTTTTTGAACAGATTTTTTGTTCTCCTCATAATAGGCTAAAACTTTTTCATTCCCATGAATACCTTGAGTAATGACGCTTGAAAAATGTTTTTTCATCAAATTTTCCAATGATTTTGCATCATATTCTCTAACATGCCAAGGATTTCGAGTCAAAGAAAATTTCTTATTCACTGTAGTTAGGTATAATTTACCTCCTGGCTTCAAAACGCGAGCTGCCTCTTGTAGAAAAAAATCATCATTTTCAATATGTTCTATGACCTGAAAAGTAATAACAAAATCATAGGTATCGGAAGGTATATCTTTCAAGGGAGGTAAAAACATGTCGATAAACTTAAATGAAGGGTATTCTCCACTTAGTTTTTCCAATAATTCCGTATTTTTATCGACGCCTGTATAATGGTTGATTTTATCTGATAGTACAGCTACTCCCCGACCTGTGCCACAACCAATTTCTAGCAAATTTCCGCTAACAAGTGAACTTACATAATTATACGGAAACAATAAACGTTGGTGAATAGGATTATCTGAGGCTATTTCAGAGGAAGCAATTTCGGTAGTTTTGTACATATTTTTCAATTTGAATACAAAGGTAATCAATATTCTAAAAAATGAGGATAGAATCTTTGCGGAATAAGGTATTAGGGATCTAGGAATAAAGAATAAGAAAAATACCAAAAAAAATAGCGAACTTTGTAATCCATTTTAAGAAAAAAGTCGTGTCAATAGAGAAAGATCAAAACTCATTTAGAAAACCATTTCGTCATTTCACAACGCCTAAGACAGATAATAAAGAATTTGTTTTTGGTATTCAATCGGTTTTAGAAACCTTACGCTCTGGTAAAGAAATAGATCGCCTATTGGTACAACGTGAATTAGGAAACGTAGAAATATTAGATTTAGCCAAAGAAAAAGGGGTTCAAGTTCAAAAAGTACCTTTAGAAAAACTAAATCGCATAACAAGAAAAAATCACCAAGGAGCTATTGCTTTCGTGTCAGCTATACATTATGCCAAATTAGACAATATCATAGCTGATACCTTTGAAAAAGGTCAAATTCCATTGATTTTAGTTTTGGATCGTATCACAGATGTGAGAAATTTTGGGGCAATTGCTCGGACCGCTGAATGTGCGGGTGTTCATGCCATTGTTATCCCTTCAAGAGGAGCGGCTCAAATCAATGCAGATGCCATGAAAACGTCTTCAGGAGCATTGAATTTCCTACCTGTTTGTAAAGAAGAAAACCTAATCAGTTCTGTTGAATTTTTACAAAATTCTGGCTTAAAGGTTCTAGCCTGTACAGAAAAAACAAAAAATTCGATTTACCAAATGGACTTAAAAGAACCTCTAGCGATCATAATGGGTTCTGAAGAAGATGGAATTTCAGATGAACTACTTCGTAAAGTAGATGAATTAGCATCCATCCCTCAAAGTGGACAAGTCGGTTCGCTGAATGTTTCTGTCGCAGCTGGAGTTGTTATTTTTGAAGCCGTACGTCAAAGACTTATTTAAATTACTCTATTAATTTGAGTAGCTGACGCTTGCGCGGTTGGCAAAACAGTTACATCCGCTATATTCACATGTGCAGGAGCCATTACTATGTAGCGAATAACATCAGCGATATCTTCGGCAGTTAAAGGTGTGAAACCTTGATAAACAGCATCAGCCTTTTCCTGATCACCTTTGAAGCGTATGTTCGAAAACCCTGTGTTGACTGCTCCAGGAGCTACATTTGACACTTTAATACCAAAAGAATTTAAATCCTGACGCATTCCTTGTGATAAAGCTTCTACAGCAGCTTTGGAAGCACAATATACATTTCCATTTGGATAAACTTGCTTCCCTGCAATAGAAGAAATATTGATAATATGACCCGTTTTATTTTCAATCATTAGGGGTATCACAGCCTTTGAAACATATAACAAACCATTTACATTACTATCCATCATCGCATCCCAATCTTCTAAATCACCATTTTGAATAGGTGCTAAACCATGAGCATTTCCAGCATTATTGATTAATACATGAATCTTCTTCCAATTTTCTGGCAAATGATTGATGGCATCAAAAACTTCCTGTTTATTTCGCACATCGAAGGACAAAATATGGCATTGAGTGCTTAAATCATTTTTTAACATCTCCAAAGATTCGATTCTTCTACCACAAAGAATTAAATCAAAACCTTCTTTAGAGAGAGTAATGGCTGAAGCCTTACCAATTCCTGAACTAGCACCTGTAATTAATGCAATTTTTCTCATATCTATCAAATTTACAACGAAGTTAAGGCCAAAGGGCTGTCCTAAAAAATTTGGATGTATTTTTGTAAAAAAAAACATTCGAATGAATTACTTAATTGTTGGTTTAGGTAACATAGGACCTGAATATTTATTTACAAGACATAATATTGGATTCATGGCATTGGACTATTTATCCAAACAAAAAGAAATTTCATTTTCCAATGATCGATTAGGATCTATTGCCAATTTTCGTCTTAAAGGCCATCAAATTCATTTACTTAAACCAAACACATTTATGAATTTAAGTGGTAAGGCTGTTAATTATTGGTGTCAACAATTAAAAATTGAAAGGGAGAATCTACTAATCTTGACAGATGATATCGCACTCCCCTTCGAAACCATCCGATTAAAACCGAAAGGATCAGCAGGCGGGCACAATGGATTAAAAAGTATAGAAGCATCATTAAACACTCAAGAATACGCAAGATTACGCATTGGTGTTGGTAGTGAATTTTCAAAAGGTAGGCAAGTAGATTATGTTCTAGGAAACTTTACAGAAAAGGAATTTGAAATAATTCCATCTATTTTGGACAGAACCAATACCATAATTGAAAATTTTTGCTTGGAAGGGCTCCAAAAAACAATGAACAAATACAACCAATAATTGTATTTTTTAAAGAATTTTATAATTTTTCCTAAAAATTCAAATTAGAATTATTCAAAAGATTAATTTGAATGAGCCAAATATAATTTTGAAAAAATAATAAAAACATTATAAAAATTTCGAAATTAGGCAAATAATTAGAATAAAAAATATTTTTGCTTCACAAATTGTTCAAAACTAAGTTTGGTGATATAAAAAAAATACAATAATTTTGTATCGTTGATTTAGATATTAAATATAACAAATCTTATGAAAAGCAAAATTTTAACGATTAGCTGCTTAGTTGGACTAAGCTTAATCACAACAGCGGTAAATGCAAGCGGTAATACTTCTAAAGTAGAAGGTTCGACATTTAAAATGTCAATGACAAAAGAAACTCTTTCTGAAAAAGTTCAGACTTTAATAAATAAGAATAATTCAAAAACTCAATCATCTGCAGCAAGTTTAACTATCTCTATATTAGAGGATTACCAAAACAAACAGATGAATTATTTAAGTGCAAGTAAAGAGGAGAAAGCCATTTTTAATCAAACAATTCAATCTATTTCTAGCCAAGCTCAAAATATTTCTGATGAAAAATCGTTGAATTGGATAAAAGAGATAAACAAATCAGCAAAGGCTATCAATGCGATTTGGGGATCATTAGCAACAGCTCCCGTTTTAGAAAATGAGTTAAATCCACTTTCTGAAACAAAACAAGATTTAGTAATTGTGTTTTAAAATTAGATTGTTAGTAGTTTTCATAGTTAAATAGGTTTAGAGGTAATCAAAAAAGGTGTCGTTCATAACAACACCTTTTTTTTTATTTTTTTTGTATTAAACTTATATTATTTTCAAAAATATAGTATATTTGTATAAATTTTCATAGTTAAATAGGTTTAGAGGTTAGCAATAAGGCAAGAAGTTTCTTCTGGCCTTATTTTTTTTACTCTATTATTTAACTGATACTTGCCCCATCCCACATTTTTACTCCTGGCATCAAAAAATCCAATTTACCATCTTGCCCCTCTGCCATCAAAATCATCCCTTCACTTTCTAAACCCATCATTTTCCTAGGCGCTAAATTGGCTAGAAAAGTTACTTGCTTTCCTATAATATTCTCAGGATCAAAAAATTCAGCAATACCACTCAAGATTGTTCTCGACCTAAATCCATCATTAACAGTTAATTTTAATAACTTTTTACTCTTTTCCATTTTTTCAGCTGCAATAATCGTACCCAGTCTTAAATCCAATTTTGCAAAATCATCATACGATACTATATCTTTCTGAGCAGGTACCGATTTCGTAGCCAATTCCATCTCTACTTTAGTTTTATTTAATTTATCAATTTGCGTTTGAATCGTCACATCCTCCATTTTTTCAAATAAAAGTCCGGGATTCATCAAAGGCTGACCTTCTGATATACAATTAAAATTACCTATCATTGACCAATCACAATCCTTCAAACCTAAAGCATTTCTCAATTTAAGGGATGTAAATGGCAAAAATGGTTCCAATGCGATACTCACATGTGCCACTAATTGAACTGCAAAATTCAATACAGATCCTGCTTTTAAAGGATCAACTTTCATTAATTTCCAAGGTTCAGTTTCCGCCAAATATTTATTACCCAAACGAGCAACTTCCATAGCTAACACCAATGCATCTCTGAATTTATAATGCTCTAAGGCATTTTCCAATTTAGCTGGAATTTCATTCACCGCCTCCATTAAATCTTTTTCAAAGGTTGTCAATTCCCCTTTAGGAGGCACTTTAGATTCAAAGTTTTTATCAATGAGTACAAAGGCCCGATTGACAAAATTTCCTAAAATAGCCACCAATTCAGAATTATTCTTGGTTTGAAAATCCGTCCAAGTAAAATCTGCGTCTTTACTTTCTGGACTCAAGGCAGTCAAAGAATAACGTAAAACATCCTGTTTACCAGGAAAATCTTGCAAATACTCGTGTAACCAAACAGCCCAATTTCTAGAAGTTGAAATTTTATCCCCTTCCAAATTCATAAATTCATTCGCTGGAACCTGATCTGCTAGCTGAAAATCGCCATGCGCCATGCACATAGCAGGAAAAATTAAGGTATGAAAGACTATATTATCTTTCCCAATAAAATGCACAATTCTCGAATCTTCACTCTTCCAATACTTTTCCCAATCAGGCCTTAATTGGCTCGTCATGGAAATATAACCAATGGGAGCGTCAAACCACACATACAAGACTTTACCTTCGGTATCTGGCAAAGGAATAGGCACTCCCCAATTTAAATCCCTGGTCATCGCACGAGGACGAAGTCCTTCTTGTAACCACGATTTAACTTGACCGCTTACATTCGATTTCCATTCTGGATGCCCAGCAATATATTTCTCCAAAGCAGGTTGCCATTGATCCAATGGTAAAAACCAGTTTTTGGTAGGCTTTAATACAGGAGAAGATCCACTCAAAGTAGATTTAGGATTCAATAACTCATTGGGAGACAATGTAGTCCCACATTTTTCACATTGATCACCATACGCACCAGGCTGCTTACAAGAAGGACAATCACCAACTATGTAACGATCCGCTAAAAACTGCCCTGCTTCCTCATCATAAAATTGCTGTGTAATTTCTTCTACAAACTTACCCGATTCATATAATTTCAAGAAAAAATCTTGTGACATTTGATGATGAACTGGATCAGAAGTTCGACCGTAAATATCAAAAGATATACCAAAATCAGCAAATGAAGATTTAATCACATGATAATAATGATCAACTACTTCTTGTGGAGTTTTACCTTCTTTTTGTGCTTTAATGGTGATAGGCACACCGTGTTCATCTGTTCCAGATACGAATATGACGTCCTTTTTCTTCAAACGTAAAAATCTCACATAAATATCTGCTGGCAAATAACAGCCCGCTAAATGTCCAATATGAATGGGGCCATTGGCGTAAATCAATGCTGCAGTAACTGTAGTTCTGGAAAAATTAGACATAGGATAAAATAAATGAATCACAAAAATAGCTATAAAATTTGACCGATTAGACAAAAAATATAGATAAAATTTTACATCAGGCATTGCATTTATCAAATCAAAAGTGTACATTTGCGAACAATTTAAAAATCAATACGTACATGTTAATTATTTCAATCAAAGAAAACGAGTCGATAGATAAAGCTTTAAAGCGTTTCAAAAAGAAATTTGAGAAAACTGGTGTTGTAAAAGAATTACGTAGAAGATCAGCTTTTGAAAAACCTTCGATTGCTCGTCGTACTGAATTAATTCGTGCATCTTACAAGCAAAAGACTTACGGAAACATCAACAACTAGTTTTTCGTATTTTCATAAATAATTGACTATTTTCGATCATGAATCGTGAAATAGTCAATTTTTTTTTGCAGCACTTGATAGTTGAAAGACGGTTAAGCAGACATACAACCACTTCTTATTCCACTGATTTAGAGCAATTTATACTATTCTCAGAAACGTTACCTGAGTCCAAAAATGTATTAGAAGTTAATCATAAAGACATTCGTTCTTGGATTGTAGAACTCTCCAATAAATCCATCGAAAATCGAAGTATCAACCGAAAAATTGCCACACTAAGAACTTTCTATAAGTATTTACTTAGAACCGGAAGGATTACTGACAATCCTATGAGTTCTATTAAGATGGTAAAAACGCAAAAAAAAATACCTCAATTTCTACGGGAGAGTGAAATAGCACCCTTAAATTCTAATATCAATTTGGAAACATTTGAGGATTATAGAGACTATTTGATCTTTTTATTACTCTATGGAACAGGAATACGACTGGCTGAATTAATCTCATTACAAAGAGCAGCTATTAATTTAGTTCAAAAAACCATCCGTGTACTTGGGAAAAGAAATAAGGAAAGAATTATTCCAATTCCTCATTTTTTAGCAGAAACCATTGCAAAATACTTAGAAATTTGTCCTTTTGAGCATGTAAATTTACTTGTAACGGACAAAGGTGAGCCCTTATACCCCATGTTTGTTCAACGATTGATAAAAACTAAATTGTCGGAAGTGAGTACCTTAGAAAAGCTATCGCCGCATGTATTACGACATACTTATGCTACACATCTCTTAAACCAAGGAGCCGATTTGAATGCAATCAAAGAACTATTGGGACATGCTAATTTAGCAGCAACACAAGTTTACACCCATAATTCGATGGAAAAAATGAAGGAAATATACCTTCAAGCACATCCTAAAGCCTAATTAGGTAAGATTATGGGTCCTTGTTGATTGATATTGGAAACATATTGTTCAGAACCAATACCGACTTTTGCAAACTCTTCTCCCATGATTTTGGCTACTCTTTCGGCAGTTAATTTACCTTTTGACAATGCAAACAAAGATGGGCCAGAACCTGATATTGAGCAGCCCAAAGCTCCTGCAGCAATTGCTGCTGCTTTCACCTCAGCAAATTGAGGAATTAAAATGGATCGGGAAGGTTCAATAATAACATCCACTAAAGAGCGACCGATCAAATCATAATCTGGCAATAAAAGTCCAGCGACAAGACCTGCGACATTCCCCATTTGAGTGATAGTAGTACCTAGAGAAATTTCTTTATCCAAAATCCCTCTGGCATCTTTGGTGTTCACTTCAATTTGAGGATGCACAATGCTTGCAAATAAATCATCAGGAGTTTTAATTTGAACAATATCCAAAGGCTGATAACTACGTATTATCACAAAACCACCTAATAAACTAGGCCCTACGTTGTCCGCATGAGCTGAACCACAGGCAACTCTTTCCCCTTCCATTGCAAATGGCAGCAATTCTCCTTGGCTTAAAGGCTTACCCATTAATTCGTTTGCAGCAAATACCCCTGCAACGGCAGAGGCCGCTGAAGAACCCAAGCCAGATCCCAAAGGCATGTCTTTGTGCAATGAGATATAAAATCCTTGATCAGGCTTCCCTATGAATTCTAAATACTTCTGAATAGCTATGCCAGCTGTATTTTTCGAAACCTCTAAAGGCAATCGGCCATCATCTCCCGTAATTTCTTTGATAACAATACCAGGTTCCGACCTTTTTTCTAAGACAATTTCATCCCCAGGATGATTAACCGCAAAACCAAAAATATCAAATCCACAAGCTACATTAGCTACAGTTGCGGGGGCATAAACACGAATCTTTTCCATGACACTTAAGCTAAGTTACTTCCTAATGACACTATATCTGCAAATACACCAGAAGCGGTCACCTCTGCCCCTGCTCCAGGTCCCTTGATAACCAAAGGACGATCATGGTATCTTTTTGTAGTAAATGCAATCACATTATCCGCCCCATCCATTTGATAAAAAGGATGTTTTTCGTCTATTGCTCGTAAGCCAATTGTGATTTTTTGATTCTCCAAAGTGGCGATATAGCGAAGCACTTTTCCTTGCTGGTACGCCTCATTGACCATATTTTCAAAGAAATCATTTGACTTTTCTAATTCCTCAAAAAATGAATCAACTGAATTAGCAACCTCACAATTATGGGGTATTATCTTCTCGATGGTGATATCTGAAAACTCTAATTTTAACCCTATCTCTCTGCTTAAAATAAGGATTTTTCTTGCCACATCCATCCCACTTAAATCCTCCCGAGGGTCTGGTTCTGTATAACCTTTCTCCTTGGCCTGTCTAACGACTTCCGCAAAGGACTTACCTGGCTTAAATTGATTAAAAATAAAGGATAAGGTACCAGACAAAACCCCCTCAATTTTTGTAAAACGATCTCCAGATGCTATTAAACCCTGTAATGTATTGATGACAGGCAAACCTGCTCCCACATTGGTCTCATACAAAAACTTCACCCCTTTGGCTAAAGCCGTTTGATGTAATTCTGCATACAATTGATAAGGACCAGAATTGGCAACTTTATTGGGAGTAACAACAGAAACATTAGATTGGAATAAACCCAAATAATGTTGATAGATATTTTTATCAGCAGTACAATCCGCAAAAACTGAATTAGGGAGATTCAATTGCTTTATATCCTGAACAAATTCACTTATTTGATTTTGATGTCCTTTGGAATTTAGTTCCTCTACAGCGGTAGATAAATCGATTCCATCTTTATTAATCAATTGTTTCTTGCTGTTAGCGATCCCGATTAATTTGACCCGCAAACCTTTGTATTTTTGGAGGTACTTTTCTTGCCCCTTTAATTGATGTAATAATGTTTTACCAATTAAACCAGCCCCTACTAAAAACAAGTGAATGGTCTTTATTTGAGAAAAGAAAAATGTTTCATGAATGACATTTAAAGCCTTTGATAAATCTTTTTGCTCAATAACAACAGAGATATTCAGCTCAGAGGAACCTTGTGCAGTAGCAACAATATTGATTCCATTTTTTCCTAATACTGAAAATAGCTTTCCACTTACGCCTGTGTGTTGACGCATTCCCTCACCAACAACAGCGATAACAGATAAATTCAATTGAATATCAATCCCCTCGATATCACCTAATTCTATTTCTTGAGCAAATTCTTTTTCTAATAATCCTTTTACAACGCTTGCCATTTGAGGTTCTATCGCAAAACAAATAGAGTGCTCTGATGAAGCCTGCGAAATTAATATAACAGATATTTTTTCACGAGAAAGGACTGTAAATAATTTGGCTGAAACCCCTGCAACACCAATCATTCCTGATCCTTGTAAATTCACCAATGCCAAATGATCAATCGATGAAATACCTGTAATAATGTAAGGTGTTTTTTTTGCTTCCCTACTAATGATAGTGCCTTTGAATGCAGGATTAAATGTATTTAAAACTCGAATGGGTATGTTTTTGGCAAATGCGGGCTGCAAAGAAGGAGGATAAATAACCTTAGCTCCAAAATGGGTTAATTCCATCGCTTCTGCATAACTGATGAAAGGAATTGTAAAAGCACTAGAAACCTTTCTTGGATCTGCGGTCATCATGCCATCTACATCTGTCCAAATTTCAATTTCTTTGACAGACATAGCAGCCCCTAAAATGGAAGCCGTATAATCAGAACCTCCCCTACCTAAAGTGGTAGTTTCTCCAGCAGCATTGGATCCGATGAATCCCGTCACCAAACCAATTTTATGTTCATTTTTAGCAAAAAAATCTTGAATCAATTGATTGGTTTGGCCAAAATTGACTTCAGATTTGCCAAATGTATCATTGGTTTGAATAATTTGCCTAGCATCTACATACAAAACAGGTAAACCTCTTTGTGATAAGATAGCGGTAATTAAAGAAGTGGACAATCGCTCTCCAAAACTAACAAGTAAATCGGATGATTTGGGAGATAGTTCCTTTAAAAGCGTAATTCCTTTCAATACATCGCGTAATTCGTTGACAAGGGTACGAATAGATGCAATCACTTGAGACTGTCCAGTCACCGGAATAAAGTGCTTGATTAATTCAAAATGACGATTCTCAATCGTAGCGATTAAATCTTCTGCTGGCTTTTTACCAGTAGATGCCAATTTGCCTGCTTCTAACAACTGATTGGTTACTCCGCTCATTGCAGAAAAAACCACGGCAAATTTTATTTTAGAACTCCAATTGGATTCAATGATGGTTAATACGGATTGTATACTTTCAACGCTACCGCAGCTCGTTCCTCCGAACTTTACTATTTTTTCCATTAATATAGAAGAGAAAATGATTCCCACCTTTACAAACAGGTGAGCAATTCACAAAGATACAATTTAACCGTTATTTTTACCTATAATACGATGTCCTTTATGTCTTCTTCGGGTAGTTTTTTTATAATTATCGGATAAAACGGAGATATTTCCATCTGTTTCTAAAATGGATAGGTTGACATGAGAGATACTATCCACCCCATGTTCTCTAATGGCTGCCTCCAATTCATCCATACTTATTTGAGCTTTTTTCAAACCAGCTTCATTTAATTTACCATCGTAAATTAGCAATATCGCTTCACCTTCCACAAAATTTTTAAGTGAAGAATTATATTGAGTAATTTTTTTCAACAAAAAATTCATCATAAATAAAGCAAAAGCCGCCACCAAACCTCCTTCTAAAGAGGAGTCAGACCCTACCATGGCATTTTGTACGGAATTAGAAATCAAAAGGATGAAAACAACATCAACTACAGATAATTGAGCAAATTCTTTTTTCCCAAAAATACGAATAGCCGCTACGATGAAAACGTAAACGGCTATTGATTTGAGGGCTATAATGATGTAGCCTTCCATAATGTTCTTATTTTTTCTTTTCCGCTGCCATCACCATTGCAAGGTTCAATTTGGCAGCTAGGTCATATACATTCGTCAAATCTTGAACAGTCTGATTTCTGTCCATTCGAACAATTAATGTTACCGCTTTTTTAGCTTGAACATCTTTTGTTAACTCTTCTTCCAAATTGGCAAAATCAATTTGACGATCATCAATGAAATAATTTTTATTTTCATCAACAGTCAAACGAATTACTTCATTGGCTGGAGTACTTTGAGGCTTATTGGTTTCAGGCAACAACAACTTAATGGCATCAGGAGAGGCTAAAGTTGATATCATTAGAAAGAACATCAATAAAAAAAACAAGATATCGGCTAATGCTCCAGTTTCTACTTCAGATGCTTCTCTATTTCTTTTTCTAAAATTCATACGAATTAATCTAAAAATTAGGCCTTGTTTGCAGGCTTGTGAAGAATATCTAAAAAGTCAATTGCAGTAATCTCCATTTTATTAATTGTTCTATCAATCATTGTGGTCAACAAAGTATAAAGAACATAAGCGATGATACCTACAATTAAACCTGAGGCCGAAGTAACCATCTTTTCATAAATACCTCCTGCAATTGTTGCGATATCTATTTTATTGGAAGTAGAAATATTATGAAAAGTACGAATCATACCTGTTACCGTTCCTAAGAATCCGAACATAGGGGCAATTCTTGCAATTGCACTTAATATACCTAAGTTTTTTTCCATGTTGTAAATTTCAACCTTCGCTTTATTTTCGATAGCTGTTTCTATATCTCGGATTGGTGAACCCAAGCGAGAAAGCCCTTTTTCTAACAATTTAGCTATCGGATATTGAGAAGTTTTACAATAAGTAATAGCACTTTGAACATTACCACTTACCAACATATCATTGATGGTATGTAAAAAGTTTTCGTCTAATTTTGCCGTTTTACGGATGTACATATAGCGTTCGATGAACAAAAACACCGCCCCAGCAAACAAAATACCAATGGGATACATTACATATCCACCTTTTCCTAATAGGTCTAGGACAGAAAAATCTTCCGCTACCTTTGCGACTTGTTGAACGGGTTCTGAGTTAATTACTGAATCTGCTACTGCGGCAGTTGTATCAAGGGCTTGAGTGCCTACTTGAAGCAATATTGAAGCTAGCGAAAATGCCATAAATTTAGTTGACGATTTAGAAAATTAATTAATTTTTACAATGATTTACAAGTTTACGATTTTTTTTTCACAATTTCTAAGCATCTGTGCTTGATAAAATTTTTGAACTTAAAAAGCCTTCTTTTAGACTATAATTCGACACATATAATTCCTGAATAGATAGTTCTTTTAAAACAGTTTCAATTAAGACGTTGGCATAAGGGAATATACTAGCTCGAAACATTTTCATTCCAGGAATTTTTGTCCTTTCTTCGAAATCTATTTTTTCTATTAAACGTTGATGTTGATAAAATATTTCAAGGTTCAAGGGTTGAAAGGATAGCAACTCATCGTTCAAATTGCCTTTTGCTGCTTTTTCTAAATCCCAAATAGTCTCAAAAGCACCCGCAGCTCCGATGAGGGCCAATGGCTTAAATGCATTTGACACCTTAAAAAGTGGCTCTAATTCATTGATCACATAGTTTGTCAAGCTTTCTTTTTGATGACCATCAAATTCAAAATTATGGTGAAATAGCGATTGTAATTTCAAACCACCCAATTCGAAACTATGTTTCCAGAAAATTGTCTTTCCTTCAAATAAAATAAATTCCACACTTCCTCCGCCTATATCCATTACTAATCCGCGTTTCGACCACTGAATTGGCAAAGACTGCACGATTCCTTCAAAAATTAATTCAGCCTCCTTTTGACCGGAAATAACATGCACATGAAAATTAAATTCGGACTCAATCATATGAATTAATTCATTGGCATTTTTTGCACCGCGAATAATACTAGTTCCCAATGCATTAACCTCTTTAATGCCATATTGATCAATTATCTCTTTGAATTCTTGAAGAACATTTTTAGCGCGAACGATTGCCTCTTTTTGTATGATCTGTTCAAGCATGGCACCTTTCCCTAGTTGAACAGGTTTTTGGATATTTTCTTTGACTACTAATCCATTGACATCAAAAAAGCCAATCAACAATTGAAAGGTATTGGTCCCTAAATCAATAACCGCAGAATATTTAGACATTATTTTAACTAGTTTGAACAAAATTAAACCAAAATATGGTTTAAGACTTAAATTAATTTCTCTAAATTAGAGGAAATGTTCATCACTCAACATCAAAACATTTTTTATGCTTGATCCAGAATACAACGAAGATAGAGAAGATATTGCATCTACTTTATTGCGTTTTGAAAAAATGATCAATCAGGAAGAAGATTCTTTCTTTGATATTGAGACTTTGGAAAAAATTGCGGATCATTATTTCACCTTTGCTCAATATGAGCAAGCTCTGAAAGCCTGCGATTTGGGATTAAACCATTTTCCTTACACCTTAGAACTAATAATACTTAAATCTCAAATACTCGGTGAACTTCAAAAGCCAGAAGAAGGGATAGAATTAATTGAAAATAGCATTTTACTTTTCCCTTCCAATATTGAGTTATTGTTAGTAAAAGGAGCATTATTGACCCAGCTCAATGAATTTGAAACAGCCGTTCAGCTATTACTTTCTTGTATTGATCAAACGGACGAAAAAGATGAAGTGTATTATCGTTTAGGCTTAGCTTATTTGGCTTGGTCTAAACCCAGAGAGGCCATTGATATGTTCAAAAAGGCATTGGAAATCAATTATGAAAATGAAAATGCCTTGATAGAATTGGCAAATGCATTGGATGAGGTAGGTAAAATTGAAGAAAGTATCCCCTATTATCAATCCTTCATTGACAAAGATCCCTTTTCATTTACGGCTTGGTATAATTTGGGAATCGCTTATTCAAAATTAAAATTATACGAAAAGGCAATTGATGCATACCAATATTCCATTGCAATTGAACCCACTTTTGCTTCCTCATTATACAACTTAGGGAACACCTATTTAAATACGAAGGAATATGTCAATGCAGAAGAAACATTCAGAGAATGTTTGAAATTTGATGATCCCAATCCTGAATTATATTGTAGTCTTGCATTAAGTTTAGAGCGACAAAAAAAGTTAAAAGAAGCATTAGGCTATTACAAAGAGTCGGTTAAAATAGATCCATTGTGGGATGAAGGCTACTATGGGATGGCTTTTTGTTTAACCGAATTAGATAATTGGTTTGAAGCGTTGCATTTTATCAAAAAGGCGATTAAATTAAATGCGCTTAATCCATTGTATTGGACAGGATTAGGCGATATTGAAGGGTATTTGGGAAATACTATTTCTGCTGACGAAGCCTATCAAAAATCAATTGATTTAGATTCGTTTTTTGCTCAAACCTGGATAAAATGGGCCCAATTGCATTATGATTTAAATGATTTTGAAAAATCAGCTGACATCATGCTATCTGCCATTGATGAATTACCAGAAGAAGCCGAATTTTATTATCGATCTGCTATTTTTTTAATCAAAGCTGGGCAGTTTAAAGAAGCTTTTCATTTTTTAGAATCTGGTTTATCGCTTGATTATGATAAGCATGAAATTATCTTTGAATATTTTCCTAATATAGAAACTCAAAAAGCCATTTTTAAATTAATTCAACAATATAAAAAGTAATTATCAACCACTCATATAAACTCCTAACCTCTCATACAAGACTTAAGAAAATTCTCAACAATAATTCTCAATTTATTCCATTAAATTTTAATCTATCTCCATTTATGAAGAAAATCATTCTATCGTTATTTCTGATTAGTGTCGGAATTTCGAATTTGAAGGCACAACAAAAATCTGCCACAGCCACTACAAAACCAACTAGCCTTGCTATTCCTGAAAAAGTTACCTCAGCCGAGGGAATTACAGAGTACAAATTAGCCAATGGACTAAAGGTTTTACTTTTCCCGGATCCATCTAAACAAACCATTACTGTCAACATCACTTACCTTGTAGGTTCAAGACATGAAGGATATGGTGAAACAGGAATGTCACATTTATTAGAGCACATGGTTTTTAAGGGTACAAAAGAAAAGCACAAAGAAGTTGCCAAAGAAATTTCTGATCACGGTGCTCAATTCAATGGAACTACCTGGTTAGATCGAACGAATTACTTTGAAACCTTTGCCGCAACGGATGAAAATTTAGATTGGGCATTGGACATGGAGGCAGACAGAATGATTAATTCTAGAATTGCTAAAAGTGAATTAGAAACAGAAATGACTGTTGTTAGAAATGAATTCGAATCAGGAGAAAATGACCCAGGAAGTGTTTTAATGGAAAGAATTGTTTCCACAGCATTTTTATGGCATAACTATGGTAATTCAACCATTGGCGCAAGGTCAGACATAGAAAAAGTACCTATTGAAAATTTACAAGCCTATTACAAGAAATATTACCAACCAGACAATGCTGTTTTATTGGTAGCTGGAAAATTTGACCCTACAAAAACATTAAAATTAATCAATGAAAAATTTGGGGTTATTCCTCGTCCAGAGCGAGTATTAACCAAAACTTTTACCGCTGAGCCTACTCAAGATGGTGAAAGAGAAGTTGTTTTACGCAGAGTAGGTGATGTACAAGTGGTAGGAATGGCTTATCATATTCCATCAGGTTTACATCCTGATTTTATCGCTTGCGATGTGATGGCCGACTTATTAACAGACGCACCATCGGGTAGACTTTACAAAGCATTAATTGATACGAAAAAAGCATCCTCACAATTTGGATTTTCGTTCCAATTAAAAGAGCCAGGAATCAGTTATTTTGGAGCTGAGGTATTAAAAGGCAAATCAGTTGATTCAGTGAAGAATATTATGATTGAAACAATTGAGAAATTCGCAAAAAATCCACCAACCCAAGAGGAGGTAGATAGAATTAAAGCTAAAAACATTAAAAATGTAGAATTGCTTTTGAATAATGCACAAAGGGTTGGCGTTGGTCTATCCGAATACATCGCACAAGGTGATTGGAGATTATTATTCCATACAAGAAACATGATGGAAAAAATTACTCCTGCCGACATTCAACGAGTGGCAGAAAAGTATTTC
>JACCDS010588386.1_pt1 | contig 44537 bp, 41 predicted proteins | sample 7446441 | NCBI WGS metagenome assembly JACCDS01 (sample SAMN15323445, study PRJNA562643) | freshwater metagenome | isolation source: river surface water | place: USA:Blue River Watershed | collected 2017-08-17 | reverse complement strand
TATTCGGCGAAGGTGATGCCGCTTTATCAACAATCGGTGAAATGACGGCGGGCGGCGGCGCAGAGAGGGCGTTCGCCGTTTCGAAATCGGGTTAATTGCTATCCCTATGGCATAATCGAGGGCTGTTTTCCTCGATCCGGCGCGCCTGACGCGCGATCCATCCATGGCAAAAACCCTGTACGACAAGCTCTGGGAGTCCCACGTGGTGAATACCGCGGAGGACGGCACCACCATTCTCTACATCGACCGTCACCTGGTCCATGAAGTCACCAGCCCGCAGGCCTTTGAGGGCCTGAAGCTGGCCGGCCGCGACCCGTGGCGCGTGTCCGCCAACCTGGTCGTGGCCGATCACAATGTGCCGACCACCAACCGGGCCGGCGGCATCGAAGATCCGGTCTCGCGGCTGCAGGTCGAGACGCTCGACGCCAACGCGAAGACCTACGGTCTCACCTATTTCAACATGCAGGACAAGCGCCAGGGCATCGTTCACGTGATCGGCCCTGAGCAGGGCGCGACACTGCCGGGCATGACCGTGGTCTGCGGCGACTCGCATACGTCCACGCACGGCGCGTTCGGCGCGCTCGCGCATGGCATCGGTACCTCGGAAGTCGAGCACGTGCTGGCCACGCAAACGCTGCTGGCGAAAAAATCGAAGGCGATGCTGGTGCAGGTCGAAGGCCAGCTCGGCAAGGGCGTCACGGCGAAAGACATCGTGCTGGCCATCATTGGCAAGATCGGCACGGCCGGCGGTACCGGCTATGCGATCGAATTCGCCGGTTCGGCGATCCGTTCGCTGTCGATGGAAGGCCGCATGACAGTTTGTAACATGGCTATCGAAGCCGGTGCGCGCGCCGGTATGGTGGCAGTCGACGAGACGACGATCAACTATGTGAAAGGGCGTCCGTTCGCGCCGGTGGGTCCGCACTGGGACCGCGCCGTCGAATATTGGCGCACGCTGCATTCCGACGCCGGCGCGAAGTTCGACGCGGTCGTGATGATCAATGCCGCCGAGATCCTTCCGCAGGTGACCTGGGGCACGTCGCCCGAGATGGTCGTGCCAGTGGACGCGCGCGTGCCGGATCCCGATAAAGAGAAAGATCCGGTCAAGCGCGACGCGATGGAGAAGGCGCTGGTCTACATGGACCTGAAGCCGAACACCGCGATCAGCGACATCCGTATCGACAAAGTATTCATCGGCTCTTGCACCAACTCGCGCATTGAAGACCTGCGCGCGGCCGCTGCGGTCGTGCGAGGCAAGTTCCGTGCATCGAACGTCAAGCTGGCGATGGTGGTGCCGGGCTCGGGCCTCGTAAAAGAGCAGGCCGAGCGCGAAGGGCTGGACAAGATTTTCCGCGATGCCGGTTTTGAGTGGCGCGAACCCGGTTGCTCGATGTGCCTGGCAATGAACGCCGACCGGCTTGAGCCGGGCGAACGCTGCGCATCGACATCGAACCGCAATTTTGAAGGCCGTCAGGGTGCCGGCGGCCGTACGCATCTGGTCAGTCCTGCCATGGCGGCAGCCGCCGGCATTGCAGGACATTTCGTCGACGTACGCTCGCTGTGAGCGAGCAATTCAACTGGGAGAGCAAAATGAAAAAGATAGTGATCTCTATCGTTGCCCTGGTCGCATTCTTCGCGCTGAGCGGCTGCAACACCGTGCAGGGCGTGGGCAAAGACGTCGAACGGCTGGGCGAGAAAGTCCAGGACGCCAGCAAGAAGTAAATCGCGCGGCCTCTGGCCGCGTCTGAACACATTACGCTCATGAACAAATTCACCGTACTCGATGGCCTGGTCGCGCCGCTGGACCGTGCCAATGTCGACACCGACGCGATCATTCCGAAGCAGTTCCTGAAGTCGATCAAACGCACCGGCTTCGGCCCCAATCTGTTCGACGAATGGCGCTATCTCGATGTCGGTCAGCCCGGCATGGACAACAGCCATCGCCCGCTGAACCCGGATTTCGTGCTGAACCAGCCGCGCTATCAGGGCGCATCGGTGCTGTTGGCGCGCAAGAATTTCGGCTGTGGCTCGTCGCGCGAGCATGCGCCCTGGGCGCTCGAGCAGTACGGCTTCCGCGCGGTGATTGCGCCGAGTTTCGCTGATATTTTCTATAACAACTGCTTCAAGAACGGCCTGCTGCCCATCGTGCTGAGCGAGCAGGAAGTCGATCGGCTGTTCAATGAAGTCAAGGCCTTCCCGGGCTACAAACTGGTCGTTGATCTGCCGTCGCAAACGGTGTCGACCACGAACGGCGACGCGGTCTATCGCTTCGAGATCGACGCGTTCCGCAAGCACTGCCTGATCAACGGCCTCGATGACATTGGCCTGACCTTGCAGCATGCCGACAAGATCCGCAGCTTCGAAGAGCGCCATATCGCGAACTTCCCCTGGCTGGCCAACACGATTTCGTAATCCTTATTTTTTAGCCCATGAAAATCGCAATCCTGCCGGGTGACGGCATCGGCACCGAGATCGTTGAACAGGCCGTGAAGGTCCTGAACGCGCTCGGCCAGACATTCGAGATGGAAACCGCGCCGGTCGGCGGCGCAGGCTACGAGGCGCACGGCCATCCGCTGCCCGAAGGCACGCTGAAGCTGGCCAAAGAAGCCGATGCGATCCTGTTCGGTGCCGTGGGCGACTGGAAATACGACTCGCTGGAGCGTTCATTGCGCCCTGAGCAGGCGATCCTTGGCCTGCGCAAGCACCTGACGCTGTTCGCGAACTTCCGCCCGGCCATCCTGTACCCGGAGCTGGTCGGCGCATCGACGCTGAAGCCGGAAGTGGTGTCTGGCCTGGACATCCTGATCGTACGCGAACTGAATGGCGACATTTATTTCGGTCAGCCGCGTGGCGTACGCGCAGCGCCGGACGGTCCGTTCCAGGGTGCGCGCGAAGGCTTCGATACCATGCGTTACTCCGAGCCGGAGATCCGCCGTATCGCGCACGTGGCCTTCCAGGCCGCACAAAAGCGCAGCAAGCGCCTGACCTCGGTCGACAAGGCGAACGTGCTCGAGACCTTCCAGTTCTGGAAGGACATCATGATCGACGTGTCGAAGGAATATCCTGACGTCGAGCTCGACCACATGTATGTCGACAATGCGGCGATGCAGCTGGTGCGCGCGCCGAAGAAATTTGACGTGATCGTGACCGGCAATATGTTCGGTGACATTTTGTCCGACGCAGCGGCGATGCTGACCGGCTCGATCGGCATGCTGCCGTCGGCGTCGCTCGATGCGAACAACAAGGGCCTGTACGAACCGTCGCACGGTTCCGCGCCCGACATCGCAGGCAAAGGCATTGCGAACCCGCTGGCGACGATCTTGTCGGCGGCGATGATGCTGCGCTTCTCGTTGAACCTGCCGGCTGAGGCCGATCGTATCGAGAACGCCGTCAAGGCCGTGCTCGCGCAGGGCCTGCGCACGCCGGACATCTATGAGGCCGGCACCACCAAGGTGGGCACGGCCGAGATGGGCGACGCGGTGGTGAAGGCGCTGGTGTAATTTTGTAAGACGCCGGATCCCGGCCCGGACGGTATGCGGAGTGAGTTCTCCGACAGAGTCGTCCGTTGCAGCGCGATGGTCCGGCGGCACAGGTTTGACATCGAAGGAATGGAAATGAAACTCGTAGGTCTGGTAGGGTGGCGCGGCATGGTCGGCTCAGTGCTGATGCAGCGCATGCAGGAAGAGAACGATTTCGCTCACATCGAACCGGTGTTCTTCTCGACATCGAACGCCGGCGGCAAGGCGCCGGCGATGGCGAAGAACGAGACCGCGCTGAAGGATGCGAACGACATCGAGGCGCTGAAAAAATGCGACATCATCCTGACCTGCCAGGGCGGCGACTACACCACCGAGATTTTCCCGAAGCTGCGCGCGGCCGGCTGGAACGGCTACTGGATCGACGCAGCATCGACGTTGCGCATGAAGGACGACGCGATCATCGTGCTCGATCCGGTCAACCTCGATGTGATCAAGCAGGCGTTGTCGAATGGCGTGAAGAACTACGTCGGCGGCAACTGCACGGTGTCGTGCATGCTGATGGGCCTCGGCGGCCTGTTCAAGCATGACCTGGTCGACTGGATGACGTCGATGACCTATCAGGCTGCTTCCGGCGGCGGCGCACAGCACATGCGCGAGCTGCTCACGCAGTTTGGCAGCATCAATGCCGAAGTGAAGGCGCTGCTCGACGACCCGGCATCGGCGATCCTCGAAATCGACCGCAAGGTGCTCGCAAAACAGCACGCGCTGACTGCGGACGAAACGAAGCAGTTCGGCGTGCCGCTCGGCGGCAACCTGATTCCGTGGATCGACAAAGACCTCGGCAATGGCCAATCGCGCGAAGAGTGGAAGGGCGGCGCTGAGACCAACAAGATCCTCGGCCGTGGCGAAGGCTTTGGCGCTGGTGCGAAGCCGGCGATCGCCGTCGATGGCCTGTGCGTGCGCATTGGCGCCATGCGCTGCCATTCGCAGGCGCTGACGATCAAGCTGAAAAAAGACGTGCCGCTCGACGAGATCAACGACATCATCGCCAGCGACAACGAGTGGGTAAAGTTCGTGCCGAACACGCGCGAAGCATCAATGCATGACCTGACGCCGGCGGCCACCACCGGCAAGCTGACGATTCCGGTCGGCCGTGTGCGCAAGATGCAGATGGGCGGCGAATATATTTCTGCGTTCACCGTCGGCGACCAGCTTCTGTGGGGCGCTGCTGAACCGTTGCGCCGCATGCTGAGGATCTTGCTCGACCACTGAGCAAGCGTCTTTCCTCGTTGCCCTCTGTTGTAGAGGTGCAACCGAACCCGTGCCATCTCCTGCTCAACGGAAATCGCACGGGTTTTTCATTGGCGCGTTTCCGTGACTCGGCTTGCAGCGCTTTTGGAGCGAGTGTTAAGGTTGATCGATACCTTCGATCTCACCCTCATCGCTCTCCTCGATGCCTTCTTTCCGATTAGTTAGCATTGCCCGTCAAGGTGCACTGCGTGGTGCGCTGTGCGGAGTTTTGTGCGGTGTGTTCTGCAGTCCATTGCTGCCGTTGAATGCCGGCGCAGCGGCCCTGGGTGAGTCCAATGTGCGCTCGACTCTCGGTCAATCACTGGAAGCTGAGATTGCGATCGTATCGCTGGCCGCGCGCGAGGCCGATACGTTGGTCGTTCGCAATGCGACGGCGGCGATGTACAGCGAGGCCGGCATCGATTACACGCCCTTGCTGCGGTCACTGCGCATATCGGTAGAAAAGCGCGGGGAGCGGCAAGTGATTCGTGTGCGCTCCGATCTTCCGGTCAACGATCCGTTTGTCAGGCTACTGGTCGAGCTGAGCGCGAACGGCTCGCGGATAGTTCGCGAATATGCATTACTGATCGATCCGCCGGTGCTGGACGCGCCGGCCGGCAGTGCCGTTGCCACTGACGTTGCGCCGACACCGACGCAGGCACGCGAGCGGTCTGGTGCGTCCGAACCTCAGCCCGATGTGAGCGTCGATGCCACTGACGCTGCCTCTGCAGCGGTATCGCCGCCTGATGCCGCAGCGCAGGCGCATGAGCCGGCGGTGCCGAAGCTTGCTGCCACTCATCGCGTGCAGCGTGGCGACACCTTGCGTGCGATTGGCGCGTCGATACAGCCGGAGGGTGTGCGCATCGAGCAAGTGCTGATCGCGTTACAGCAAGCCAACCCCGGCGCATTTGTCGGTCGCAATATCAATCGTCTGCGGCAAGGCAGCGTGCTGAAGCTGCCGGGCACTGACGCGATGCGTGAAGTCGATCCAGTGACGGCGCAGCGTTCGCTGCGCAGGCAAGCGGCCGAGTTCGTCCGTTCGCAGCGCCCGTCAGCACCAGCGGCGGCCGGCAAGGCCGATTCGTCATCCTCTGCGGGCAACCGTCGCAGCAGCGGCGAGATTGGTACGAGCAGCGCCGCTTCACCGACGCCAGCACAGTCACAGGACAGGCTGACGCTGTCGACGCCGGGTACCGGCGAGCGCAGTCGCACCAAGCCCGCAGCAAACGATGCGCTGGACAAGATTGCCGGCGACAAGGCGCTCGCCGACGCCAACGCAAGAATTGCCGCACTTGAAAAGAATATCGGGCAGCTACAGCAGATGCTCGAAGTTCACAATGGTCAGATGGCTGCGGCGCAGCAGCGTGCTACCGACTCAGCGACATCGCCGACACCTGCGGCCCCGGTGCGGCCTGCGCCAGCTGAACCGACCGCTGACCCTGCCGCTGCGCCGCCAGCGCCAGCAACCGCAGCCGCGCCGGCGAACCCGGACGCAACGCCGCCGCTCCCTGCGCCAGAACAGAAACCGGAACAGAAGGCGGAACAGCAGCCAGAGCGAAAGCGATCGCCGGCGTCACCGCGTCACGCGATGCCTGTGGCCGAACCGGAGCCTACGCTGTGGTCAACGGCCACTGAGCCGCTGAGCCTCCTTGCCGGTGCCGCGCTGTTGCTATTGTCAGTGGCATGGCTCGGTTTGCGCCGCTACCGCCGTCGCCAGGTTGCCAATGCACAGACCCAGGAGCCGACGCTGGCTTCGCAGACCGTGATTGCCGACGCAGGCGGTCGCCATGTCGATACCCGGCACAGTGAATTTCATTCGAACTTCGTGCCCTCGGTCAGCCAAATCGATGCTAACGAGGTCGATCCGCTGGCGGAGGCCGATGTGTATATCGCTTATGGGCGAGATGAACAGGCCGAAGAAATTTTGCGCGACGCATTGCGCATGCATCCGCAACGCGACGCGTTGCGCGTGAAGCTGCTCGAGATTTATGCGGGCCGCAAAGACCGCCAGCAATTCAGCGTGCTGGCCGCCGAGCTGAGAGTGCGCACGCATGGCGCCGGGCCCGATTGGGAGAGGGCAGCGCAGCTTGGTCGTCAGCTGGATCCCGGTAATCGCTTGTTTGACGGGCCAGTGAGCGCGGCGCCAACGGAAACTTTTGCGTCATCGCAGCAGGCCACTGCCGAATCGACGCCGATCGACGACTTTGGATTACGGCTCGATGGACTGCTGAATGAGCGGCGCGGCGCAGAGCCGCCTGCGGCGCCACCCGCCCAGTCGGCACCGGACGTGAAGGCGTCAGCATCCGACAGCCTCGACTTCAGCCTCGCCGGCATCGACCTTGGTTCGCCTTCGTCAGGCGCGGGCCCGAATGCCGGGGCGCTGACGACCAAGCTTGAGCTGGCGCAGGCATGCCAGGAAATCGGCGACCGCGACGGTGCACGCGAGCTGCTCAATGAAGTGATCGCGTCGGGCGATCCTGAGCTGGCGCCGCGTGCGCAGTCGCTGTTGAGGCAACTCGCGTAAAATCCGCGTCGGTGACCGGGCCGGGCCTTGCTGTCCGGAAACGCCCGCCATGGCCCGGGCCAGACCCGGTTCCTCATCTACCCGACGAAGACATCGCTTGAAACGCATTGCGCTCGGCCTGCAGTACGAAGGCACTCCCTGGCAGGGCTGGCAGACCCAGCCGCACCGGCAGACCGTGCAGGACACGCTCGAGGCGGCGCTGGAAAAATTCTGCCGATCTACGGTGCCCACGGTTTGCGCCGGCCGTACCGACGCTGGCGTGCATGCAACCGGGCAGATTGTCCATTTCGATACGGATGCCAGCCGCGAACTGTTTTCCTGGGTGCGCGGCGTGAATGCCTTCCTGCCGCCGTCGGTCGCGGTGCGCTGGGCGGCTGAAGTGGAGGGCGGCGATGCCGGCTTTCATGCACGCTTTTCCGCGATCGCGCGCACCTACCATTATGTGATCTATAACCATGCTGTACGCTCGCCGCTCTGGAGCGGCCGCGCCGGCTGGGTATTCCGCGCGCTGGATGCTGATCTGATGATGGCCGCAGCGCAGGCGCTGATCGGCGAACATGATTTTTCTGCCTTTCGCGCGGCTGAATGCCAGGCGCTGTCGCCGGTGCGCTCGATGCAGGCGATCACGGTTCGTCGCCGTGGTGAGCTGGTCGTGGTCACGCTGCGCGCCAATGCCTTCCTGCACCACATGGTACGCAATCTCGTCGGCTCGCTGATCCAGGTCGGCTCCGGCAACCGGCCGCTCGGCTGGATGGCCGAGCTTCTCGCTGCTCGCAACCGTGAACTCGCAGCGCCGACCTTCAGCCCGGAAGGGCTGTATCTGGCCCGAGTCGATTACGATGCCCGCTGGGGCCTGCCGGATAGGCAGGACTCGCTTCCTTTTCTCTGATATGACGACTCAACAACGTACCCGAATCAAGCTGTGCGGGCTGTCGCGTCCGGACGATATTGCGGTGGCCGTCGAGGCCGGCGCCGACGCGATCGGGCTGGTGTTTTTTCCGCCTTCGCCGCGCAACGTCGCGCCGGCGCAGGCCGGTAAGCTGCTGGCGCAATTGCCGGCCTATGTGACGACCGTCGGCCTGTTCGTTAATCCCGATGAGTCACTGGTGAACGAGGTGGTGGCAGCGGCGCCGATCACGATGCTGCAGTTCCATGGCGACGAGACGCCGGAGCTGTGCGCCCGGATCGCGCAGGCCGTGCGTCGGCCTTTCATGCGTGCGCTCAGGGTCCGACCGGAAATGACGGCCGCAGATTTGCTAGAATTCGAACGCCAGTACCGTGCGTCGGGGCCCCTGTTCTCGGGGCTGCTGCTCGACACCTGGAGCGATGCGTACGGCGGCACCGGAAAGGTTTTCGATTGGTCTCTCATCCCCGCAGACATCGCGCGTCGGGCCGCTTTGAGTGGTGGCTTGAACGTGCAAAATGTGACTGACGCCGTGCGTCGGGTGCGCCCGCACGCGGTCGATGTCAGCAGTGGCATCGAAGCGTCCAAGGGCGTAAAAGACGCGGCGCTGATGCGCGCTTTTGTCGCCGCCGTGCGCGCGGCCGACAGCCATCCCTGATTCCACTGTTGTACTGAGGAGAGATTTTAATGAGCCAGACTTCCGCGCCTGCGGGCGCCTACAATTTTCCGGATGCCACCGGTCATTTCGGCCAGTACGGCGGTAGCTTCGTGTCCGAGACGCTGACCTTCGCGCTCGACCAGCTCAAGGCAGCCTATGCGCATTACAAGGACGATCCGGAATTCCTGCGCGAATTCCACTATGAGCTGAACCATTTCGTTGGCCGTCCGAGCCCGATCTATCATGCGCGCCGCTGGTCGTCCGAAAATGGCGGCGCCCAGATCTATTTCAAGCGCGAAGACCTGAACCACACCGGCGCGCACAAGATCAACAACGTGATCGGCCAGGCGCTGCTGGCCAAGCGCATGGGCAAGCCGCGTGTGATCGCCGAGACCGGCGCCGGCCAGCATGGCGTGGCCACGGCCACCATCTGCGCGCGCTTCGGCTTGGAGTGCGTGGTGTACATGGGCGCCGAGGACGTCAAGCGGCAGGTGCAAAACGTCTACCGCATGCAGCTGCTCGGCGCGACGGTCGTGCCAGTCGAATCCGGTTCGAAGACGCTGAAGGATGCATTGAACGAGGCGATGCGCGACTGGGTGACGAACGTGGAAGATACTTTCTACATCATCGGCACGGTCGCGGGCCCGCATCCTTACCCGATGATGGTGCGCGATTTCCAATCGGTGATCGGCCTGGAATGCATCGAGCAGATGCCGGAAATGGCCGGCCGCCAGCCGGACTATGTGATGGCCTGCATTGGCGGTGGCTCCAACGCGATGGGCATTTTCTACCCGTATATCAGCCATCCTGAGGTGAAGCTGATCGGTGTGGAGGCGGCGGGCGAGGGTCTGTCGACCGGCAAGCATTCGGCATCGCTGACTGGCGGGGTGCCCGGCGTGCTGCACGGGAACCGCACCTATCTGCTGCAGGATGAGAATGGCCAGATCATCGAGACGCACTCGGTGTCGGCAGGCCTCGATTATCCGGGCGTCGGTCCCGAGCATGCGTGGCTGAAGGACTCGCATCGCGCGAGCTACGTCAGCGTGACCGACGACGAGGCGATCAAGGCTTTCCATGATTGCTGCCGTATTGAAGGCATTATTCCGGCGCTGGAATCCAGCCATGCAATTGCGTACGCGCTGAAGTTCGCGAAGACACTGCCGAAGGACAAGATCATCCTGGTTAACCTGTCCGGCCGCGGCGACAAGGACATGCATACCGTCCAGGAATACGATAAACAGCACGAACAACCGCACGCGCAGGCGAAGCACTGAGGCCTCTCCTATGTCCAGAATCCAGAAAACTTTTGCAGGCCTGCAGGCGCAGAAAAAGAAGGCGCTGATTACTTTCATTACCGCCGGCGATCCGGCGCCGGACGTGACGGTGCCGCTGCTGCATGCGTTGGTCGACAGCGGTGCTGACATCCTCGAGCTCGGCGTGCCTTTTTCCGACCCGATGGCCGAAGGCCCGGTAATCCAGCGCGCTAATGAGCGCGCGCTGGTGTTTAACGTCGGCATGCAGGACGTGCTCAACTATGTACGTGAATTCCGCAAGGACAACCAGCACACGCCGGTGGTGCTGATGGGCTACGCAAACCCGATCGAGCGCATGGGCGTCGACCGCTTCGTCAACGACGCGAAAGCGGCGGGCGTCGATGGCGCGATCGTGGTCGACTATCCGCCGGAGGAGGCGACCGAATTTTCGGAGAAGCTCAAGGCGCAGGACATGGACCTGATCTTCCTGCTGGCGCCGACCTCCACCGAAGCGCGTATCCGTCAGGTGGCGCAGATCAGCAGCGGCTTTAGCTACTATGTGTCGCTGCGCGGGGTGACGGGCGCCGGCCATATCGATACGGCCGAAGTGTCCGAGCGGATTGCCGCAATACGCCAGCACGTGAAGCTGCCGATCGGTGTCGGCTTCGGCATTCGCGATGGCCAGACGGCGAAGGCGGTGGCCTCGGTGTCGGATGCGATCGTGATCGGCAGCCGAATCATCCAGGAACTGGAAAACACGCCGAAGGAGCAGGCTGTGCCCGCGGTGAAGGCTTTTCTGTCCGGTATCCGCAAGGCGATCGACGAGTTGCCTGCTTAAGCGGACGCTGGTTCGCAATGCGCTTCCCGGGCCATCGTCCGGGAAGCTGCGGAATTTGCCGTTTTGTAAATTTTCGGCGACTGGCCGCTGGTTCTAAGCCCGAGTAGAATAGCGGGTTATTCGGCGACCATGCCACCTGAAGAAAGAGAGCCCCGATGAGCTGGCTAGAAAAACTGCTCCCGCCCCGCATCCAGCGTTCCGATTCGAACAGCCGCCGTTCGATTCCTGAAGGCCTGTGGGTCAAATGTCCGTCCTGCGAGTCCGTGCTGTACCGCACCGACCTTGAATCCAACCAGCAGGTCTGCCCGAAGTGCGACCACCATATGCGCATCCGCGCGCGCGATCGTCTCGATGCGCTGCTGGATCAGGAAGGTCGCTATGAGATCGGCCAGGAAGTGCTGCCGGTCGATACGCTGAAGTTCAAAGACAGCAAGAAATACCCGGAGCGCCTGAAGTCCGCGCTCGACGCTACCGGCGAGACCGACGCGCTGGTGGTCATGGGCGGCGCGATCATGTCGCTGCCGGTCGTGGTGGCCTGCTTCGAATTCGAATTCATGGGCGGCTCGATGGGCGCGGTGGTCGGCGAGCGTTTCGCGCGCGGCGCGCAAACGGCGCTCGAGCAGAAAGTGCCGTTCATTTGCATTACCTCGACCGGCGGTGCGCGGATGCAGGAAGGCCTGCTGTCGCTGATGCAGATGGCCAAGACCACGTCGATGCTTACCAAGCTGTCCGAAAAGAAGCTGCCGTTCATTTCGGTGCTGACCGATCCGACCATGGGCGGCGTGTCGGCGTCGTTCGCCTTCATGGGCGACGTCGTGATCGCCGAGCCGAAGGCGCTGATCGGTTTTGCCGGCCCGCGCGTGATCGAAAATACCGTGCGCGAAAAGCTGCCGGAAGGCTTCCAGCGTGCCGAGTTTATTTTGCAGAAGGGCGCGATCGACATGATCGTCGACCGTCGCAAAATGCGCGATGAGATCGCCCACCTGCTGGCGCTGCTGCAAAATCAGGCATTGGAAGTGCTGGCCTGATCGGTCGCCATGTAATCCTGGCCCGGGCACTGCGCCCGGGCTTTTTGTTTTCTGAACGACGCCCGATATTCCCATGCAAGCAGACAAACTGACCCTGGAGCAGTGGTTGAATCGCCTGGAGGCGATGCATCCGAAAGCCATCGACCTTGGCCTTGAGCGCGTGGCCGCCGTAGGCCAGCGGCTCGGCCTGAGGTTTGATTGCCCGGTGATTACCGTCGGCGGAACCAACGGCAAAGGCTCGACCTGCGCAATGCTGGAATCGATCCTGCTGCAGGGAGGCTATCGCGTCGGGCTGTATACGTCGCCGCATTTTCTGCGCTTCAATGAGCGTGCGCGTATCGACGGCCAGAGTGCCAGCGACGCACAGCTGTGCGCGGCCTTCGAACAGGTCGAGGCGGTGCGCGGCGAGGTGTCGCTCACGTATTTCGAATTCAGCACCCTGGCGATCATGAAACTTTTCGCCGATGCCGGACTCGATGCGGTGATCCTCGAAGTGGGTCTGGGCGGCCGGCTCGATGCGGTCAATATCATTGACGCTGACGTTGCGATCGTCACCAGCGTCGACCTCGATCATATGGAATTCCTTGGCGACACCCGCGAGAAGATCGGTTTCGAGAAGGCCGGCATTTTCCGCCCCGAGCGTGCGGCGATTTGCGGCGATCCGTCGCCGCCGCAGTCGCTGATCGATCACGCGAACGCGATCGGTGCAGACTTGTGGCTGTTCGGGCGCGATTTCAACTATGGCGGCGATCGTCAGCAGTGGAATTATGGCGGGCGGGCGATGCGCCGCAATTCGCTGGCTTATCCCAGTCTGCGCGGCGCGAACCAGCTGCTGAATGCCAGTGCAGCGCTGGCCGCGCTGGAAGTGTTGCGCGACCGTTTGCCCCTGGGCGCGCAAGAAGTTCGCACGGGCCTGGTCCTGGTCGAGCTGCCGGCGCGCTTCCAGGTGTTGCCGGGCCGTCCGTCCGTCATTCTTGATGTCGCGCACAATCCGCATGCAGCGGCGACGCTGGCGCAGAATCTCGACAATATGGGTTTTCATCCGTATACGTTTGCGGTATTCGGCGCGATGGCCGACAAGGATATCGCCGGCATCATTGCGCAGCTCGGCGATCGCATCGATCACTGGTATGTGTGCGACCTGCCATTGCCGCGCGCAGCAACGGCCGAAGCGCTGGCGGCGGCGGTGCGCGCGTCCGGTTTTCGCGAGAGCGCGCAAACGGGCGCGGAACGTTCGGTACATTGCTTCCAATCACCGGCCGAAGCGTTTGCGGCAGCGCAGAATCATGCCGGGGAGAATGATAGAATTGCGGTCTTCGGGTCATTCCTTACCGTCGCGGGCGTAATGTCGGCCAGGCAGGCAGCCTGAGCGCCACGCATTTTCCTGCACCAAAGACTTCTCTATGGGCTTGTTCTCGTTGTTCAGCAAGAAATCGCAGGAAACTGGCGACGATCACGAGGTGCCGGTCAAGCCGCGCCGCAGCCGGGCGGCCAAGTCGCAGGACGACGAACCGATGGATCCGATGCTGCCCGAGAAGAAGCGGGCGCGCCGCCGCTTGATCGGCGCGATTGCGCTGGTGCTGGCAGCGATTATCGGTTTGCCAATGATTTTTGACTCGGAGCCGAAGCCGCTCTCCGACGATATCGACATCCAGATTCCCTCGCGCGACAAGACCACGCCCGCTGCATCGCGCCCGATGCCGCTGCCGCCTGAACCTGTGGCGGGCGACCCGAAATCTGATCCCGTTGCCGACCCGCTGACGTCCAAGCCCGCCGCTGATGCCAGCGCGGCAGATAGCAAGTCTGACACGAAGGCGGCTGTCGCAGCGCCAGCCGGTGCGGCTGTCGTTACACCTGCTGCGCCCGCAGCTGAGAACAAGCTTCCTGCGCCTGCAAATCCAGTGCCGATCAAGCCCGTACCGCCGAAAGCCGATGCCGGCACCCGCGCGGGCGCCGCTGCCGCGACTGACAAGCTGGCCGAGACCATCGCCGAAAAGACGCGCAACCGATTTGTGGTGCAAGTGGCGGCCGTGTCCAGCCAGGCTAAGGCCGAAGAATTGCAGAACCGCCTGAAAAAGGCGGGCATCCAATCGTATTCGCAACGCGTCAGCACGAAGGACGGCGACCGTTTCCGCATACGTATCGGGCCGTTTGGCAACCGTGAGGAAGCCGACAAGATGCGTGGCCGGCTCGGCCCGCTCGGACTGTCCGGTACGGTGCAACCTGTATGAGTGTTGCCGGCCCAATGGCCGGCCAGTTTTTTTGAAGGAGTCCACCCATGTGTGGCATCGTCGGTGTCGTATCCCACAGTCCCGTCAACCAGCTGATTTATGACGCGCTGCTGCTGCTGCAGCACCGTGGCCAGGATGCGGCCGGTATCGCGACCAATCATGGCCGTACATTCAGCATGCACAAGGCCAACGGTCTGGTACGCGATGTCTTCCGTACCCGGAACATGCGCTCGCTGCCGGGCAATTTCGGCATCGGCCAGTGCCGCTATCCGACCGCAGGCTCGTCCAGCGAAGAAGAGGCGCAGCCGTTCTATGTGAATGCGCCGTTCGGCATCACGCTGGCGCACAACGGCAACCTGACGAATGCCGAAGTGCTCAAGGGCGAACTGTTCAAGAACGACCGCCGCCATATCAACACCGACTCCGACTCCGAGGTGCTGCTGAACGTGCTGGCGCACGAGATCCAGCAGTGCACATCGGGCCTGTCGCTGGATCCCGGTACGCTGTTCAAGGCGGTCGCGTCACTGCATAAGCGCGTGCGCGGCTCGTATGCCGTGGTCGCACAGATCGCCGGCTACGGCATGCTGGCGTTCCGTGATCCGTATGGCATTCGTCCGCTGTGCATTGGCTTCCTCGATACCGACAAGGGTCCGGAATATCTGATCGCTTCGGAGTCCGTCGCACTCGAAGGCCTCGGCTTTCATTTCCTGCGCGATGTGATGCCGGGCGAGGCGATTTTCATCGACAACGACGGCAAGCTGTACAACCAGCAGTGCGCGGAAAATCCGACGCTGAACCCTTGCGCGTTTGAATTCGTCTACCTCGCGCGCCCGGATTCGGTGATTGATGGCGCATCGGTCTATGCGACCCGGCTGAAGATGGGCGAATACCTGGCCGACAAGATCCGCCGCGAGATCGCCGGCGGCGATATCGATGTGGTGATGCCGATTCCGGACTCGTCGCGTCCTGCTGCGATGGAACTGGCGCTGAAGCTGAACCTGACCTTCCGCGAAGGCTTCATCAAGAACCGTTATATTGGCCGTACCTTCATCATGCCGGGCCAGGGTGTACGTAAAAAATCGGTGCGGCAGAAGTTGAATGCGATCAGCTCCGAGTTCAAGGGCAAGAGCGTGCTGCTGGTCGACGATTCGATCGTGCGCGGCACGACCAGCCGCGAGATCGTGCAGATGGCGCGCGATTCGGGCGCGAAGCGCGTGATCTTTGCGTCGGCGGCGCCGCCGGTCAAATATCCGAACGTCTACGGCATCGATATGCCGACTCGTAACGAGCTGATCGCTTATGGCCGTACCGAAGAAGAAGTCTGCCGCGAGATCACGGCCGATGCGCTGGTGTACCAGGACATCGAAGCGATGAAGCGCTCGATCAGCGACGTCAATCCGGCGCTGCAGCGCTTCGAGGCATCGTGCTTCGACGGGCATTACGTGACCGGCGATATCTCGCCGGACTATCTCGATCGCATCGAGCACGCGCGCGCTAATCCCAAGGTGGTCGCCGAAGATGCGGTGCGCACGCAGCTGAACCTGAACCTTGCCCGTGTCGACTGATCGGCCTTTGACTCACCATGACTGACAAGCACTACGGGTTTACCACCACCGTCTTGCATAGCGATCGCCAAAAGCCGATCGAGCACGGTTCGCTGCACAAGCCGATTCACACCGCCGTTGCGTTCGGCTACAAGGACGCGCGTGAGCTGGCGGAAGTTTTCCAGGGCAAAAAGCCGGGCTATCGCTACGGCCGTCAGGGCAACCCGACCGTGGCCGCGCTGGAAGAAAAAATCACGCGCATGGAAGACGGCCTGGCGACGCTGTGCTTCTCGACCGGCATGGCCGCCATCGGTGCGCTGTCGCAGGCGCTGTTGCGCGACGGCGACCATGTCGTGTCATCGTCCTTCTTGTTCGGCAATACGAATAGCCTGTGGCAGACGGTCGCGCTGCAGGGCGCGTCGGTGTCTTTTGTCGATGCGACGGAGGTCGCCAATATCGAGCGCGCGCTGCAGCCAACGACGCGCATGGTCTTCGTCGAGACGATCGCCAACCCGCGCACCCAGGTCGCTGATCTTGAACGCATCGGTGCGCTGTGCCGCAGCCGCGGCATCCTGTACGTGGTCGATAACACGATGACCTCACCATACTTGTTCCGTCCGAAGTTGGTCGGCGCAAGCCTGGTGGTGAACGCGTTGACGAAATCGATCGGCGGGCATGGCAATGCGCTGGGCGGCAGCCTGACCGATACCGGGCTGTATGACTGGACGGCCTATCCGAATATTGCCGATAACTACAAGCGCTTTGCGCCGCCGATGTGGGGTATCTCGCAGCTGCGCGCGAAGGCCTTGCGCGATTTCGGCGCATCGCTGGGGCCGGAGGCTGCGCATCATCTGGCCGTGGGCTCCGAGACGATGGCCTTGCGCATCGAGCGTGAATCGGCGAGCGCACTGGCACTGGCGCGCATGCTGGCCGACGATCCGCGTGTGGCCTCGGTCTACTATCCGGGCCTGAACTCGCATCCGCAACATGCGATCGCGGCATCGCTGTTCCGCGCGTTCGGCGGGCTGTTCAGCTTCGAACTGAAGGACGGCATCGACTGCTTCGACTATCTGAATCGTCTGAAGCTGGCGATCCCGGCGAGTAACCTCGGCGACACCCGCACGCTGGTGATCCCGGTGGCGCACACGATCTTCCACGAGATGGGGCCTGAGCGCCGCGCGTCGATGGGCATTGCCGAATCGCTGATCCGCGTGTCCGTGGGCATCGAAGATACCGAGGACCTGCTCGACGATTTCCGGCAGGCGCTGGGCTGACATGCGTCCGGCGGCAATGCCGCCGATGCATCACGTCACGGGCCCAGCGTGCGGGCAGCGCGTCGGCTAAAGAAGCTGACGCCGGCTGGCATCGTAAACGCCATGATGCGCTCAAGCAGCCGCGCCGGGTCGTCATCCGCGAGCAGTAGCGAGCGGTGCTCGCTGCGCAAAAAGCCGGACGCATGCTGAGTGTCGAGAAATGCGAGCAGCTGGTCGTAGAAGCCTCGCACATTCAGCAGCGCGACGGGTTTGTCGTGATAGCCGAGCTGCAGCCAGGTCCACACCTCAAACAACTCTTCCAACGTACCGATGCCGCCCGGCAGGGCGATAAAGCCATCGGCCATCTCAGCCATGGTCGCCTTGCGCTCATGCATGTCGCGCACGACCACGAGCTCGGTCAGTTGGTCATGGCCGACTTCGCTGTCCATCAATGCATGCGGAATCACGCCACTGACCTGTCCGCCCGACGCCAGAACGGCATCGGCGATGATGCCCATCAGACCGACATGTCCGCCGCCATACACCAGCCGGATGCCGCGCGCGGCCATCAGCCTCCCCAATAATCGCGCGGCCTCCGCATGCGCGCGGTCATGACCGCTCGATGAGCCGCAATAGACACACAGCGCATTAACGTGACGTTTCTCCATGGCCCGATGATAACCCGGCGGCTTCAGTCGTCCGGCGGCAGCAGCACTTCATCGACGGCCTGGATGATGCCGTTGTCGGCCTGCAGATCGCTCTCGGTCACGCGCGCGCCATTCACCGTGACCATGCCGTTATCGGATTTCAGGTGCAACGGCGGGCCGGCGATGCTGGCGGATTGGCCGGGCTTGACTTCGCTGACCTTCACCCGGCCCGCGACCATGTGATAGCGCAGCAGCCTGGCCAGTGCCTGCGGCTCTTTTTTCAGCGATGTCCAGTCGGCCTCGCTGAGTTCGGCAAACGCGTTGTCGGTCGGCATGAAGATGGTGTACGGCCCGTCGGCGCTGAGTTGCCGCGTCAGGCCTGCGATGCGCACGGCGTCCAGGAAGGTCTTGAACGAACCGGAGCGTTCCGCGGTTTTCAGCAGATCAGCGGCGCTGACCGGCGCCACAGCGAACGCGATGAACCAATACAGCAGAAGGCGTTTTATTCCGTGCATCTCGCTTTCGGTAAGGGCAAACGTCCGCTGACCCACGCGCGGGCTTACGCCATCGTTCGGCTGCCGTATAATCGCGGAAGTTCAAAAACCGGCGCGCCTTAATTGCTACCGATGAGTACACAACCCAAACTGTCATTTAAGCAGCAGCAGCTGATCGTTCGCGAAAACGCGATTGTCGACGCGACCAACAGCTTGCTGGCGAAAAAAGGCTATGACCTGATGACGATGGACGAGGTGGCGGCCGATGTCGGCATAGCAAAGGCCAGTCTGTACAAGCACTTTCCGTCGAAGGAAGCGCTGGCAGCGGCCGCAATGATCCGGCTGCTGGAAAACACGCTGGCCTATGTGCGCTCGTTACCGGCCGAGCAGCCGGCCATTGTGCAGCTGAAGGATGTACTCCGATGGGCACTGGAGATTCGGATGAAGGGCGGCCTGCCGACGCTGCCTAGCGAGAACACGTCACTGCGCGAAGCGCTGCTGAACAACACGCGCTACATCAGTCGCCTGATGGACCTGAACGAGCTGATGGGCGAGCTCATTGAGAAGGCGCGCTCCCAAGGCGCGATCCGCGCCGATCTGCCCACCGAGGTGGTGTTGTTTACGATCTATGCGCGCTCGTGTGACCCGACCCTCGATTATCTGCGGACGAGCGAACTGTACGATGACGAACAGGTCATTGGGTTTCTGCTGTCGACCTGCTTTGACGGACTAAACTGATCTCAGCGAGCACCCGCTCGCTCGCTCCTGCATCGAAACCCAGTGCGACATGGCCGACAAGGTCGAGCGCGATGTGTTTCGCCCCCGGCAGGATGGCCGACGATTGTGGCGACACGATGTTGTCGTGCCGCGTATACACAGACACAAACAGTGCGCGCACGGATGCATCCTCGCTCGCATCGAGTCGGGCGATCCAGCTGTCGGCGTTGCCCGCTGGCGTGAGCATCTGCCGCACGTTCTTGCCGAAGCCGTAGCCCGCCAGCGTCGTGCCAAAGTGCGGTGTGCCCAGCGTAATCACGCGCTCTGCACGTTCGCTGCCACAGGTCCGCAGCCATGCGCGCGCTGCCAGGCCGCCCATACTGTGGCAGAGCAGGATCACCTTCGGTGCGCCGGTGGCCTCGCAGAGCGCGGCAGCTGCGGCATCGATCGCAGCGGCGTAGCTGTCGATGCCCGCCATCACCGGTTCGAGGTCGATCGCAGCGTGGCTGATGGCGGCAGCCCGCAGCTTTCGTGAATAGGGGCGCCAGAAGCCACTGTTGGCGCCATAACCGTGGAGCATCAGCACCGGCGTGCCGGTATCGCCGCTGATCAGGATCTCAAACGGACGGCTGACCGGGAATAGCCGAAACCAGCACAGCATGCTGCACCAGAATTCCTGGACGATACGGCGCACCAGCGCCAAACGCGGCGGCGGTGCGCCACTCGTCATTGGCTGCCGCCACGCGTTCGACAGATGGTAGTTGTTGGTAATGGTGATGAAGCGCGCCAGCACAAGAATGGCCGCGCTTGTCAGCATCGCTGCCGGCCAGCCAAAAGCAGCGAGCCTGACCAGCAATAGCGAGATCGCTGCGAAGGTCAGCGCCTGCAGCGCGATCATGATGCGGGTCAGGGTCGCGATCATGGCGCAGCCTCGTTTATTTTTTTGCCGGGCCGCGCAGCGGACGCGGCTTCGCGGCCGGCGCGAGCACGAGCCGCGTGCCGGCAATGCGGTCATGCAGGAACTGCCGGTCAGGATCCAGCCGCACCGCGGCCGCCCACAAGACCACATTCAACAGCGGCACCAGCATCAGCATCCAGCCATGCGCGCCCCACAACCAGGCAGCGGCGAATCCCGGCAGGAACCATGACCACGCAAGCAGATAGCGCAGTACCGCTCGTGGCCATCCCAGCGGCGTACCGTCGCGGCGCACGACACGCACGCGCCAGGTTTTCATGGCCAGTGTCTGTCCGCCATGGGTCCAGAACCAGACGAAGTACGCACCCAGCACCAGGAACTGCCATCCTTGCTGCGCATGCCGCAAGACCAGTGCATGCCGCTGCTGCAGCAAAGTCGAGAAAAGCCAGCCGGAGATGAACAGGACGCCGAACAGCAGCATGCCTTCGTAGACCATGCAGAACAGTCGGTTTTTCAGCGGGGCGGCAGGCAGGGCAGAGGTGGAGACGTCGTCGGTCACGATCGGGCAGGCAGCAGGCAAAGATCGGGATTGTACGTGCTTGCCGTGCAGCGGTTGCGCGTGCGCATCCGCCGGCTGGTAAGCCGGTGATTTCCGGGCTTTGATGACTCTGCCAAAAGTCTTGATTTCATTGGCTTTTTCTCAGATTTTCCTTGACCTTGATGCTGCAAGGCAGTAACGTACCGGATCCCCTCGTCACATCGAGGGGAATTTTTTGACCTTTGCGGTACGGCGCATGATGCCGCTCCGCCCGGGTTGTCTTTCCAGGGGCGCCTTGCCCCCGAAAGCGCTGTTTGCTCTAACCCATGCCAAAAGCGTGAGGATGCGCGAGCGGCGACACGAACGGAAGCTGAACGAAGTGCTTTCAGCGTCGGTTTGAACTGCGCCTGGTGTGCAGAACGGATCGTCGTGACGGCACGCCAAAGGAATGCTTCAAGCGCGTCGCTGCCACCGCTTCCGTCAGGAGAGAGCATCCGATCAATTTCCAATGGACCTTGAAAGGACTAGCAATGAACTCCGAAATCTCCGGCGCTGAGATCGTCGTGCGCTGCCTTGCCGAAGAGGGCGTCGAACACGTGTTCGGCTATCCCGGCGGCGCCGTGCTGTACATCTACGACGAAATCTTCAAGCAGGACAAATTCGAGCACATCCTCGTGCGCCATGAGCAGGCGGCCATTCATGCGGCCGATGCGTATTCGCGCAGCTCGAACAAAGTGGGCGTGTCCATCGTGACCTCGGGTCCGGGCGTCACGAATGCCGTGACCGGCATCGCCACTGCGTACATGGATTCCATTCCGATGGTGATCATCACCGGCCAGGTGCCGACGCATGCGATTGGCCAGGACGCGTTCCAGGAATGCGACACCGTCGGCATTACCCGTCCGTGCGTGAAGCACAACTTCCTGGTGAAGGACGTGCGCGAACTCGCAGAGACGATCAAGAAGGCGTTCTACATCGCGACCACCGGCCGTCCGGGCCCGGTGCTGGTCGATATCCCGAAGGATGTCACCATCGCGAAGGCGGCCTACCATTATCCGAAGCAGATCGAGATGCGCTCGTATAAGCCGGTCGACAAAGGGCACGCGGGCCAGATCCGCAAGGCGGTGCAGCTGCTGCTGGCGGCCGAGCGTCCGATGATCTACACCGGCGGCGGCGTGATCCTGTCGGATTCGGCGCCCGAAGTGAACAAGCTGGTCGACAAGCTCGGCTACCCGTGCACCAACACGCTGATGGGCCTGGGCGGATACCGTGCGTCGAGCGACAAGTTCGTCGGCATGCTGGGCATGCACGGCACGTACGAGGCCAACATGGCGATGCAGCACTGTGACGTGCTGATCGCCATCGGTGCCCGTTTCGATGATCGCGTGATCGGCAACCCCAAGCATTTCGCGACGCAACCGCGCAAGATCATCCATATCGATATCGACCCGTCGTCGATCTCGAAGCGCGTGAAGGTCGATGTGCCCATCGTCGGCAATGTCAAGGACGTGCTGCAGGACTTGCTCGCGCAGCTCGACGCCGCCGAGACCAAGCCGAATGCTCCGGCCATCGCCGCCTGGTGGCAGCAGATCAATGAATGGCGCGGCCGCACTTGCCTGAAATACCCCGCGTCGGACGAAGTCATCAAGCCGCAGTTCGTAGTCGAGAAGCTGTGGGAAGTGACCCAGGGCGATGCGTTCATCACCTCCGACGTCGGCCAGCATCAGATGTGGGCAGCGCAGTACTACGGCTTCGACAAGCCTCGCCGCTGGATCAACTCGGGCGGCCTGGGCACGATGGGCGTCGGCCTGCCCTATGCGATGGGCGTGCAAATGGCCAACCCGGAGGCGACCGTGGCCTGCGTGACTGGCGAGGCATCGATCCAGATGTGCATCCAGGAGCTCGCCACCTGCAAGCAATACAACCTGACGCCAAAGATCATTCTGCTGAATAACCGCTACCTGGGTATGGTGCGGCAGTGGCAGCAGATCGATTATGGCAAGCGTTACTCAGAGTCGTACATGGACTCGCTGCCGGACTTCGACAAGCTGGTCGAGGCCTTTGGCCATGTTGCGATGACGATCACCAAGCCGGGCGACGTCGAAAAGGCGCTGCGCGATGCATTCGCGATGAAGGACAAACTGGTGTTCCTGAACTTCATCACTGACCGCGACGAAAACGTGTGGCCGATGGTCAAGGCCGGCAAAGGCCTGACCGAAATGCTGCTTGGCTCGGAGGACCTGTAATGCGCCACATCATCTCTGCTCTGCTGGAAAATGAGGCCGGCGCACTGTCCCGCGTGGTGGGACTGTTCTCTGCGCGCGGCTACAACATTGAAACCCTGACCGTCGCGCCGACCGAAGATGCGACGCTGTCGCGCATGACCATCGTCACCAGCGGTTCGGACGACGTGATCGAACAGATCACCAAGCACCTGAACCGTCTGATCGAAGTGGTCAAGGTCGTCGACCTGACCGAGGGCGCCCACATTGAGCGCGAGCTCATGCTGATCAAGGTGCGCGCCGTCGGCAAGGAGCGCGAAGAAATGAAGCGGACCACAGACATTTTCCGCGGCCGCATCATCGACGTCACCGAAAAGACCTACACCATCGAACTGACTGGCAACAAGTCGAAGCTCGATGCCTTCATCGATGCGATCGATCGCGCCGCTATTCTCGAGACCGTCCGTACGGGCGGCTCGGGCATCGGCCGCGGCGAGCGCATCCTGAAAGTCTGAAACCCATCCCCCTTAATTTTCTACCTACGAGAACATCATGAAAGTTTTCTACGACAAGGACTGCGACCTCTCCCTGATCAAAGGCAAGAACGTTGCCATCATCGGCTACGGCTCGCAGGGCCATGCCCATGCGCAGAACCTGAACGACTCCGGCGTCAACGTCACCGTCGGCCTGCGCAAGGGCGGCTCGTCGTGGGCGAAGGTCGAGAAGGCCGGCCTGAAGGTCGCTGAGGTCAATGAGGCCGTCGCTGCTGCTGACGTCATCATGATCCTGCTGCCGGACGAGAACATCGCCCAGGTCTACAACGAGAACGTCGCGCCGCATGCGAAGAAGGGCGCCGTTCTGGCGTTCGCACACGGCTTCAACGTTCACTATGGCCAGGTCGTGCCGCGTGCCGATCTCGACGTGATCATGGTCGCGCCGAAGGCACCCGGCCATACCGTTCGCGCCACATACACCCAGGGCGGCGGCGTGCCGCACCTGGTCGCTGTGTACCAGGACAAGTCCGGTGCAGCGCGCGACATCGCGCTGTCGTACGCGATGGCCAACGGCGGCGGCCGTGCCGGCATCATCGAGACCAACTTCCGTGAAGAGACCGAGACCGATCTGTTCGGCGAACAGGCAGTGCTCTGCGGCGGTACCGTTGAGCTGATCAAGGCCGGTTTCGAGACGCTGGTCGAGGCGGGCTACGCGCCGGAGATGGCGTACTTCGAATGCCTGCACGAACTGAAGCTGATCGTCGACCTGATCTACGAAGGCGGCATTGCTAACATGAACTATTCGATCTCGAACAACGCGGAATACGGCGAGTACGTCACCGGCCCGCGCGTGGTGAACGAAGACACCAAGAACGCGATGCGCCAGTGCCTGAAAGACATCCAGACCGGTGAATATGCGAAGAGCTTCATTCTCGAGAACAAGGCCGGTGCCCCGACCCTGATCTCGCGCCGTCGCCTGAATGCCGAGCACCAGATCGAAGTCGTTGGCGAGAAGCTTCGCGCAATGATGCCGTGGATCGCGAAGAACAAGATGGTCGATCAGTCGAAGAACTAAGCTGTATCGACGCAGGGCCTGTCGCGGTAGGCCACTGGCGGTGTTGGCAGTTCCTTGCCGTACTTCGGTACTGTCTGCGGAACTGCCGCCTTGCCACCGACCTGCTCACACAGGCTCTTATCCATCACGCAGAGATGCATGCATCAATAAGCTTGCTGCGTTTTGCGGAAAGGCCACTCGAATGAGTGGCTTTTTTGTTTTCACTGCTTATCGTATCTTGCAAAACGGCGTGGGTGCTAGTTAAGCAAAGTCTGGTCGATCTCATCCCAGTCGAGTTCAATGGCAGTCTCGTAACTGCAATTCAAAATTTCCGGATTGCGCAAGCCCTCTTTTAGCTCGGACAGTTTGAAGGCATAGCTGAAATCGCAGGTTATGGCGGCGTTGAAACGGTTGATGTCGCCGTGCCAGGCTTTGCCCTGATTTACCGGCCAGAGTTTGCCGGTTTGCGCGTCCATGATCATGCCCGATTTTTCCATGTGAATATGGCGAATAATCAGGTTTCCTTGACCATCCAGCGTCGCACGATGCAAGGTGAATTTTCGGTGCCTGGCCGTCTTGTCAGTGCCAGGGCTCAGCATCAAGGTTGGCTGTCCGGAAGGTTTCAATTCTTTTGCAAAGACGATGCTCAATATTGACCCCATAATGGTTTGACAAAAAGAATTCGTCATCGCCAACATGATCTTCGGGTCATTGGCAAATGCATAGATCGCCTCCGTCAATTCGCCTGAATTATCTTCATCGAAGGAACGAACGCTATTGCCGTCATCGAGCTCTATGTGCAGATTTCGAGTGCAATCTTCAATGTACTGGGCGCTGACCGGAATTTCAGTGATGGTGCCCGGAACTCGCCAGCTCGATTGCGGTTCATCTTTTAAATTCCTGATTTGTTCGCCGAGGTATTGCTTTGATTCGTCGGATATTGTCGAACGAAAGCGCCTGGGTAGTTCAGCCACGATAGTGGGTGATACATTTTCAGGGAAGATGCCTTTAAGCGCTGACAATGCCCTTGCCCTGCGTTCTACAATCTCCATCGCCTGCTCAACCGTGCAGGTCGACCGTTGCATGATTTGCTGAATTCCTCGTGCTTTATCGATGTTGGGCGCCGACAACACTACTTTTCCATCTGCGTTGAACTGGATCTCTGACTTGTCAGTGCCAAGGCTGGGCAGGCGACTGGCGATCTGATTCGTCAGGCGATGTAAATCCAGGGATTGTTCGCAGTCCAGCTGGTAACGGTCCATCAGATATTTAATTTTGGGTGCAATTCTTCGGGCAGCTTCATCGGTGATGCCATCCTGTTGCGCTATGGCGTGAGCGACGCCATCCACAATGAGGGCCTGAATCTTTCGATCTCTCGATTTTGCGGCTGCCCAATCAGCTTTTAGATCGGTCAACGCAGAGGGCAAATTCAGTAGCGTCATCGCGGAGGTCAAGTCTACGTGGTACCTTTCGATCGCAACCATCAGTGCAGCAGCGCCAAATTCAGATGATTTTTCAGACCACGAATAAGCGCTCTTCAAATGCTCGGCGATGGACTGTTCGAAGAGTGAGATCAGCTTGGTTCGTTCTTGATCAGTGATGTGGAGGAAATTGATGTTTTCTCTGCCGATAGCGGCCTGTATCTTGTTTTCGATAGCTCGATGGCCAAGCCGGCTGATGTCAATTAACAGATATGTCGCGTTGGATAGCATCACGTCGGCGTCTGATGTTTTGTGCTTTGCCAGTGCTACCTTCAAAGCTTCTTGCGGTGTGAGTGTGATCGACCGATCGGCACTGCGTGTTATTTCCAGACTGATGTCGGTCAGCAAAGTGTTGATGTATTTTGCTCTGATTTCAGCTTGCAAATACTCGCCATCATCTCCGTGGACTAAGCACGCATAACTGCGATCAAGCTTTTCAATCACCGCCGATTGCGCCCTCGATTTCCAATCCGTTGGCTTGTATCCACTCATCACCAGCGACTTGATCTGGTCGGTAAAACGATCGAACAGAATCTCAAATCGACCAGCAATCTCGACTTCTCCGGAGTCTCGAAGTCGTAATCGCTCAGGCGAGTTAGAGGCGCTGATATAAACATGCAGCGCGCTCAGGGCGCTCTGTGACTTGGATGAATGGAACACTCCGTGTTTCTCCTCGGCGCTGACGGTTGTTCTGTAGGCTCAGATCCGTTGTGAACCACCTGGATTACCGCTCAGAATTTGTATCTGTGGGCCCTTGGAGTAGGATTTCAGGACAGGATCGATACGTTTCCAGTCCAGCGCTATGCAGGCGGAAAATGTGGGAGCCGTGGTGATATCAGGACGGAATTCACCACGCGCGATGTCTTCGCGGCGTAGCTTCAGGCTGATCGTGCTTCGGTAGTTGCAATTGGTATCGGACAGCGGGTCATCGCGGTGTCCGTTCTGGAGCAGACGCACGGTGGCTGTACTCATTCGGGGATGGATGAATGCTGTCCATTTTTCCCAGCGGGTCCGATCGACAATAACGTTTCCGTGCCCATCGAAATAAATCTGCGTATGTTCGTGAGTGTCTGCTTTGTTGAAGATCACAGCGTTCGCCGTGGCGGACATCGATAGACCCTGCATCTCATCCAGCAAATTTAAGGCGGTTTGATTCACCAGCAGTGAAACGAACTTGATGAAATTCGCTTTCTCACCGTTCCCCACAGGGGGTGAAGTGCCGCTTGAGTTCGCCGTCGTGTTGCGAGGTTCGTACTGCTGCTCATAGAGCGACTGCAAGCTATCGCGCAGTGCTTGCGGTTGCGGAAATTTAAGTTCACTAATCCAAGGCGACGGGTTGCTATCGTGACTTCCATCAGCGACGAGCCGTAATGACGGAGAGCGCCGGGCATCCTTAATTGTCTGCTCACTGATGCCAAGCTGCTCATTGATCTGGTTGTAAGGGGAGCGCGTCAACAGAAGGCGGAGTTGCTCTACGCGTTCGGGAGTTAAAGACAGCGTTTTCGCTGCAATGTCCCCGTCTTCCGCACTGCAGATCAGGCCCAATGGCATCCCCTGATTGATGTTGTCTAGAAAATGCTCGCGGCGCTGCAGTGTCTGCTCCCACTCCCGATGTGCAGCAACGTCGTTCGCTTTGAGGAAGGTGTTCCACTCAGTTGTCAGTCCATTAATCGCCTCTAATCGGCCGTGTGGGTTCGGCGCTTGCAGCCGGGCCAGCGATGGCAATACTTGCGGGATCAGGCGCTCACGTACGGTATCCATATCGTTCGCATACCGTGCGAGTTCGCATTCTATTTTGGCGACCAGTACGCAGATGGCTTCTGAGTCGCTGCTCTTCGCACCGTGAATTGTGCTGGTGGACGCTTTCGCGTAGACCAGATTGCCAGCGCTGTCGACGGCGGGCGACTCCATTCGAATTTCCGCTAGTCGAAACACCTGCAATGCTTCTCTTACAGATTGCGTTGGACTGGCATTCATGTGTCGATCCCATGAAAAGTGGTGCGATCGGGCGGGAATTTCTTCGTAACAAGAAACCGTTAATGAGTGGCGATAAACGGACGAATGTTCGAATTTGCGATCCGAATTACCGAACAACGGGACTCGCCACGTTCACATCCTGGCAGTACAAGGAGTCGTTGGCCGCAGGTACAATACCGGTTTGATTGAAATTTCCATGGGGCAAAATTGTTCCGCCCTGTTGAGTCCGGAGACACGTTGAATCACTACCCTCACCCCATCATTGCCCGCGAAGGCTGGCCTTTTCTCGCCATCGCCGTGGTGGTTGCAAGTATTGCCACATCATTGCTTGGCGGCTGGTCTTGGCCCTTTTGGGTTATTGCGCTATTCGTCTTGCAGTTCTTCCGCGATCCTGCGCGTACGATTCCTCAGCAGGCGAATGCCGTGCTGTCGCCGGCGGACGGTCGGATTGTCGTGGTCGAAAAGACGCAGGATCCGTACGCGAACCGCGAGGCGCTGAAGATCAGCGTGTTCATGAACGTGTTCAACGTGCATTCGAATCGCTCGCCAGTGGACGGCAAGATCGACTCGGTGGCTTACTTCCCGGGTAAATTTGTGAATGCCGACCTCGACAAGGCATCAACTGAAAATGAGCGCAACGCCGTGGTCGTGACTACGGACAGCGGACAGACCGTGACCTTCGTGCAGGTCGCCGGCCTGATCGCACGTCGCATTCTTTGCTACGTGGGCAAGGGTGATCGGCTGGCGCGCGGTCAGCGTTATGGCTTCATTCGTTTCGGTTCGCGCGTGGATGTATATCTGCCGCTGACGGCACGCCCGAAAGTAACGGTCGGCGAAAAAGTGTCGGCAACTGAGACGATTCTTGCCGAGCTGTGAACGCTGCATCATCCGCTCAGGTAACATAGGCGCCATGCCCATTTTCAGTCAACGCAAGAACAAGGCGAAGGTCTTGTCCGCCAAGCAGCTTCGCCTGAACCGCACGCCCAGACGTGCGGTCTCCGATGACGCTGAACCCGCAGCACCGCCTGTCCGCAGCCGCGGCATTTATCTGCTGCCAAATGCCTTCACGACCGCGGCGCTGTTCTGCGGTTTCTATGCGATCGTGATGGCCATGAACGGCCAGTACCAGCTTGCAGCGATCGCGATATTCGCAGCAATGGTGCTGGATGCGACCGATGGCCGCGTCGCCCGTCTGACCAACACGCAGAGCGAATTCGGTGCGCAGTACGACAGCCTGTCGGACATGGTTTCGTTCGGCGCCGCGCCCGCACTGATCGTCTACGAATGGGCGTTACGCGGCATGGGCAAGCTAGGCTGGCTGGCGGCATTTGTCTACTGCGCCGGCGCTGCGCTGCGGCTGGCACGCTTCAACACCAATATCGGCGTGGTCGACAAGCGCTTCTTCCAGGGCTTGCCGAGTCCGGCGGCAGCGGCGCTGGTGACGGGCTTCATCTGGCTGATGGACGACCTGCGTATTGCCGGCGCCGATTTCAGCTGGCTCGCGTGGATCATCACTGTCTACGCCGGTCTGACGATGGTTACCAATGTGCCGTTCTACAGCTTCAAGGACGTCAACTTCAAGAAATCGGTGCCGTTCATCGCAATTTTTCTGATCGTGCTGGTGTTTGTAGCGATCTCCAGCGACCCGCCGAAGGTGCTGTTCGGGCTCTTCGTTGTGTATGGCCTGTCCGGCTATGCGGTCGCGGTCTGGCAGTGGGGAAAAGGCAAGCCGGTCAGCATCGTCCAAACCAGCTCGGAGCCGGGTGAGGACAAATAGCGGTGACACGCTATGGGGGCGATAGAAATCGCCGAGTTGCGCTTTCGCTCAAACCCCCTTATTCTTTGCCTCATGTCAAGCGCAACTCATCACTCGCAGACCTATTCCTCCAGCAGCCCGTCCGGGCTGCTGTTGCTGTATCTACTGCGCTGACCGCGCAGATACTCCTTTCCCCACAATCCGAGTTTTTTCCCGCCCGCGCAGCCGCGAGGGCAGGAGAAAATGTATGCCAATCGTTGAATAGCCCCGGGAGCCCATGATGGCCGATTCAAACAAGTTGATCATTTTTGACACCACGTTGCGCGATGGCGAGCAGTCGCCCGGCGCCTCGATGACGCGCGAGGAAAAAATCCGCATAGCGCGCCAGCTCGAGCGACTGAAGGTGGATGTCATCGAAGCCGGTTTTGCGGCATCGTCCCCGGGCGACTTCGAGGCGATCAAGTCGATCGCGGGCATCATCAAGGAGTCCATCGTTTGCTCGCTGTCGCGCGCGAACGATCGCGATATCGCCCGCGCGGCCGAAGCGCTGGCACCGGCGCCGCGCAAGCGTATCCACACCTTCATTGCCACCTCGCCGCTGCATATGGAAAAAAAGCTGCGGATGACGCCGGAACAGGTGTACGAACAGGCGCGGCTGGCGGTGCGCTTTGCGCGCCAGTTCACCGATGACGTCGAGTTCAGCCCGGAAGACGGTAGCCGCTCGGACATCGACTTCCTCTGCCGCGTGCTCGAAGGCGTGATCGCCGAGGGCGCGACCACGATCAACTTTGCCGATACTGTCGGCTATGGCGTGCCTGAGCTGTACGGCAATATGCTCAAGACCCTGCGTGAGCGCATTCCGAATTCGGACAAGGCCATCTGGTCGGTGCACTGTCATAACGACCTCGGTATGGCGGTGGCGAACTCGCTGTCCGGTGTGATGATCGGTGGTGCGCGCCAGGTCGAGTGCACCATCAATGGTCTGGGCGAGCGTGCCGGCAATACCGCGCTCGAAGAGATCGTGATGGCGGTGAAGACGCGCAAGGATTACTTCAAGCTCGATGTCGGCATCGACACGACGCAGATTGTGCCGACCTCGAAACTGGTCGCACAGATCACCGGTTTTGCGGTGCAGCCGAACAAGGCGGTCGTGGGCGCCAATGCATTCGCCCATGCGTCCGGCATTCACCAGGACGGCATCTTGAAAGCACGCGATACCTACGAGATCATGCGCGCCGAAGATGTGGGCTGGAGCGCCAACAAGATTGTGCTTGGCAAACTGTCGGGCCGCAATGCATTCAAGCAGCGCCTGGAGGAGCTGGGCATCAAGCTCGATTCCGAGGCCGAAGTGAATGCGGCGTTCGCGCGCTTCAAAGAGCTGGCCGACCGCAAGTCCGAGATCTTCGATGAGGACATCATGGCGCTGGTGTCGGATGAGCAAAGCGCGCATGACCAGGAATATTTCAACTTCGTCTCGCTGTCGCAGCATTCCGAGACGGGCGAGAAGCCGGTTGCGCGGGTGACGTTCTCGGCCGACGGCCAGGAGTTTACCTGTGAAGGTCAGGGTAACGGGCCGGTCGATGCGATCGTGAACGCGATCGAATCGCACACCCGGAGTGGCGCCGAACTGTTGCTGTTCTCGGTGAATGCGATCACGACCGGCACGCAGTCGCAAGGCGAGGTGACGATGCGGCTGTCGAAAAATGGCCGCATCGTGAACGGCGTCGGCGCTGACCTGGATATCGTGGTCGCTTCGGCGAAGGCCTATCTGTCGGCGCTGAACAAGCTGCAGTCGAAGAACGAGAAGCTCAATCCACAGATCTGAAGTCAATCGTTCCACGCTGCTCGCATCGCAAGACAGGCTGTTTGCCCTGACTGCCAGAAAAAATGCCGCGCTCAGTTCACCGGGCGCGGCATTATTTTTATCGCAGCGGCGCCGTCGCTGCTGCGTGGGCTTTACTGGATCGTCAGCAGACGGCTTTGCGAAGCCTGCTTTTTCGGCAGCGTCAGCGTCAATACGCCGTGTTCGAGCCTGGCCACGGCCTGGGCGTCATCGACTTCCTGAGGCAGGTCGAAGCTGCGCGCATACTTGCGCACGATGCGCTCGGCATGCATCACGGTCTCGCCTTCTTTACGTTCAGTCGTTCTGCGCACTTCGGCCTCGATGGTCACGCGCTGGCCATCGACGCTGACTTTCACGTCTTCTTTCGTCACGCCCGGCAGGTCGGCCTCGACCTGATAGCCGGCGTCCGTGGCGATCACATCGATCCGCGGGCTGACGGCAACATTGTCGCGCGCGGCCTCGGCAGCGGGTGTCATCAGTTCGTCCATCATCGTGTCCAGCAGATTGCCAAACAGCGTGGGGCGCAGTGGGTAGGCGTTACGTTGGCGCAGGATCATGTTCATACTTCCTCCGGGGTGAAACGTTAAGGGCGTTACTGCCCGACGAAGCGAAAATAGGGCGTTCGCCGCGCTTTTCAAGGGGCGGGGCATCGGGACTGTGACGGTGTTTCAAAAATTGAAACGATAGTCCGGCTCCTTGCGATCGAGGGAGGTGAAGCAGGGTTTGTGGCAACGTGCAGTCTTCGGCTATAATGCCGCCTTGGTCAGAAATGGCCAAATGTTCAACGTTGTCACGGTAGCCGGGGTTGCGACTCCGGGAGCCGCATGTGAAAGGTAAGAATCATGGCAGTTACGAAAGAAAACAAGGCAGCGGTTATCGCTGCAAATGCCCGCGGTCAGAACGACACGGGTTCTCCGGAAGTTCAGGTCGCTCTGCTGACCGCACGTATCAACGAACTCAATGGCCACTTCAAGGCCCACGCGAAGGATCATCACTCCCGCCGTGGCCTGATCATGATGGTTAACCGCCGCAAGAGCCTTCTGGCTTACCTGAAGCGCAAAGATGTCGACCGTTATCGCGCTCTGATCGAGAAGCTGGGTCTGCGCAAGTAATTTTCTCTGCGCAAGTCAGACTGGAAATGCCTGTATCAGCCTGCTGATGCGGGCATTTCTCGTTTTTGAAGCACGCTCGATTAAGCAGTTGAGGATCGTTGGAAGGCGGCGCAGGTAAGCCGCCGGTGGTGAGGTGAACGACAGCGCCTGAAAATCTGTCGGCAAAATCAGAAAGGATTTACCCAATGTTCAACAAAGTCACGAAGACCTTCCAGTACGGCCAACACACGGTCACGCTGGAAACCGGCGAAATCGCCCGCCAGGCCTCCGGCGCAGTGATGGTCACGGTCGACGATACCGTGATCCTTGCGACCGTCGTCGCCAGGAAGGAAGCGAAGCCGGGCCAGGATTTCTTCCCGCTCACCGTTGACTACGTCGAGAAAACGTATGCAGCCGGCCGTATCCCCGGCGGCTTTTTCAAGCGTGAAGGCCGTCCGTCCGAGAAAGAGACGCTGACCTCGCGTCTGATCGACCGTCCGATTCGCCCGCTGTTCCCCGAAGGCTACCTGAACGAAGTTCAGGTCATCATTCATGTGCTGTCGGTAAATCCGGAAGTCGATCCGGACATCCCGTCGATGATCGGTGCGTCAGCAGCGCTGTGCGTGGCCGGCATTCCGTTCAATGGCCCGATCGGCGCAGCGCGCGTCGGCTACATCGATGGTCAGTACGTGCTGAACCCGACCGTGTCGCAGTTGCCGAAGTCGCAGATGGATCTGGTCGTTGCCGGTACCGAATCAGCCGTGCTGATGGTCGAATCGGAAGCGATGGAGCTGTCCGAAGAAATCATGCTCGGCGCAGTCGTGTTCGGTCACGATCAGATGAAGGTCGTGATCGATGCGATCCATGAGCTCGTCCGCGAGGGCGGCAAGCCGGAAGTCCAGTGGGCGCCGCCGGCGAAGAACGAAGCACTGATCGCGCGCATTACCGAGCTGGCCGAAGGCCGTTTGCGTGAAGCGTTCGCGACCAAAGAAAAGCAGGCACGTACCGACAAGCTGCGCGCGATCCATTCCGAAGTGTCGGCCAAGCTGGCCGAGGAAGCTGCTGCGGCCGGCACCGGCGCACCGGATTCCGCGGAAATCGGCGACATCATGTTCGGCCTCGAATCGAAGATCGTGCGTTCGCAGATCCTCGACGGCGAGCCGCGTATTGATGGCCGTGACACGCGCACCGTGCGTCCGATTACGATCCGCACCAGCGTGCTGCCCCGCACGCACGGTTCGGCGCTGTTCACTCGTGGCGAGACGCAGGCATTGGTCGTCGCTACGCTGGGCACCGCACGCGACGAGCAGAAGATCGATGCGCTGACAGGCGAGTACAGCGATCGCTTCATGCTTCACTACAACATGCCTCCGTTCGCCACCGGCGAGACCGGCCGCGTCGGTTCGCCGAAGCGCCGCGAAATCGGCCACGGCCGTCTGGCCAAGCGCGCGCTGATCGCTGCACTGCCGGCAGCCGATGAGTTCAGCTATTCGGTGCGCCTGGTCTCCGAGATCACCGAGTCCAATGGTTCGTCGTCGATGGCCTCGGTGTGCGGCGGCAGCCTTGCACTGATGGATGCGGGCGTGCCGATGAAGGCACACGTGGCCGGCATCGCGATGGGCCTGATCAAGGAAGGCGGCAAGTTCGCTGTGCTGTCCGACATCCTCGGTGACGAAGATCACCTCGGCGACATGGACTTCAAAGTCGCCGGCACGTCGAACGGCATCACCGCGCTGCAGATGGATATCAAGATCCAGGGCATCACCAAGGAAATCATGCAGGTCGCGCTGGCGCAGGCCAAAGAAGGCCGTCAGCACATCCTGGGCAAGATGCAGGAAGCGATGCCGACCGGCCGCACCGAGCTGTCGAATTTCGCACCGCGCCTGATCACCATCCGCATCAATCCGGAAAAGATCCGTGACGTGATCGGCAAGGGCGGCGCCGTCATCCGCGCGCTGACCGAAGAGACCGGCACGCAGATCGATATTACCGATGAAGGCGTGGTGACGATTGCCTCGGTCGACGCTGCTGCCGGCCAGGAAGCGAAGCGCCGCATCGAAGAGCTGACCGCTTCGGTCGAAGTGGGCAAGATCTACGAAGGTACCGTGCTGAAGCTGCTGGATTTCGGCGCGATCGTTCAGGTCATGCCGGGCAAGGACGGTCTGCTGCACATCAGCCAGATCGCCAACGAGCGCGTGAATGCCGTCGCCGACTACCTGAAAGAAGGCCAGCAGGTCCGCGTGAAAGTGCTTGAGACCGATGACCGCGGTCGCCTGAAGCTGTCGATGAAAGCGGCAGCGGCAGAAGAGCCGGGCGAAGCGGCTCAGCAGCAGTAAGCCGACGGAGCCTGATGTAAGTCATCAGCCAGGGCCGCCCAAGCGATTGGGCGGCCTTTTGCATTGTTGGTGCATTGAAGCTGCTAAGGCTGCCGGCATTCAGAGCGGATCGCTGCCGGTCGTTGCCGATGCGGCGCCCGGGTAGCCGGCGGATCACAGAAAAACCATGTCAGAACAACGAGGAGACAATCTTGCGTGCCATTGAAATCGTCCAGCCCGGTGGTCCCGAGGTATTGCAGCCGTGTGAGCGGCCAATGCCGGTGCTGAAGGCCGGCGAAGTGCTGATCCGGGTTCGCGCTGCCGGCGTCAACCGCCCCGATGTATTGCAGCGCACCGGCAATTATCCGGTGCCGCCCGGTGCGTCCGACATCCCTGGCCTCGAAGTTGCCGGCGAGATCGTCGACGGCGATCTGGAGGGCAGTGGGTTCGCGAAAGGCGACAGCGTCTGCGCGCTGGTGCAGGGCGGCGGTTATGCTGAGTACTGCGCCGCGCCTATCGCGCAATGTCTGCCGGTGCCGACAGGCTGGAGCGCGCTCGAGGCCGCATCGCTGCCCGAAACCTTCTTCACCGTGTATAGCAATGTGTTCGAGCGCGCGCGTCTGTCGCCGGGCGAGACCTTGCTCGTGCAGGGCGGTACCTCTGGCATCGGCGTCACCGCGATCCAGATCGCGACGGCACTCGGCCATCGCGTGTTCGCCACCGCCGGCACCGACGATAAGTGCCGCGCCTGCGAGAGGCTCGGCGCGGAGCGGGGCATTAACTACCGCAGCGAAGATTTCGCCGAGGTCGTGAAGTCGCTGACCAATGGCGCCGGCGCGAACGTGATCATCGACATGGTCGCCGGTAGCTACGTCAACCGCGAGATCCAGTGCCTGGCGGACGATGGCCGGCTGGTCATCATTGCACTGCTGGGCGGCGCCAAAGGCGAAGTCAATTTCGGCGAGATCATGCGTCGCCGGCTGACCGTCACCGGCTCGACATTGCGTCCGCGTCCGGTATCGTTCAAGCAAGATATTGCGAACAAACTGCGTGAACGCATCTGGCCGCTGCTGGAAGCCCGCAAGATTGCGCCGGTGATTTATCAGGTATTCCCGTTGGGGCAAGCGGCCGACGCGCACGCGCTGATGGAGACCAGCACGCATGTGGGCAAGATCATGCTGGAAGTGGCCTGACGCTTGCCCGGCGGCTGCCTGAAAGCAGCTGGAAAGGTGCCTGAAATTTTTGCTGAGGGGCCCGGTTTGACCCGCTTTCTTGCCACAGGCTAAAATGCCGGGTTTTATAAACGAGTCTACCTATGCGCATCCCTCTGATCGCTGGCAACTGGAAAATGAACGGCAGCCTGGCAATGAATGCCAGTCTGCTGGAGGGCATTCGTGCCGGTGCGGTTGGCCTGGGTGCGGAACTGGCGGTCTGCGTGCCTGCGCCCTATTTTGCGCAGGCGCAGGCGGCGCTGGCCGGCGCCGGCGTGGCCTGGGGGGCGCAGGACGTCTCTTTGCATGACAGCGGCGCGTATACCGGTGAGGTGTCGGTATCGATGCTGAAAGACTTTGCTTGCCAATACGTTATCGTCGGTCACTCCGAGCGCCGCAGCTATCATGGCGAGACCGACGAGCAGGTTGCGCAGAAGGCCGTGCGTGCGATTGCGGGTGGCCTGACGCCCATCGTCTGCGTCGGTGAGACCTTGCAGCAGCGCGAGCAGGGTGAGACCAATGCGGTGGTGGCGCGACAGCTCGCGCCGGTCCTGGCGGCCGTTGGTGCGGACCTGGCGAAGATCGTCATTGCCTACGAGCCGGTGTGGGCCATTGGCACCGGTAAAACGGCGACGCCGGACATGGCCCAGCAGGTTCATGAACTCATCCGTGCGACGCTTGCCCAAAGCGATGCGGCAGCGGCGGCCAAGGTCCGGATTTTGTACGGCGGCAGCATGAAGCCGGACAACGCGGCCGAGCTGCTGGCCAAGCCGGACATCGACGGCGGCCTGATCGGCGGCGCTGCCCTGAAGGCCACGGATTTTCTTGCGATCGCCAACGCGGCATAACCGCAGCGACGCTGAAATATAAAACGCTTACATCAACACTGGAAAAGTATTCAATGAATTCTCTGTTCGCTATCGTTATCGTGATCCAGGTGGTCACCGCGCTGATCATCATCGGCCTCGTGCTGCTGCAGCATGGCAAAGGCGCTGACATGGGCGCGGCCTTCGGTTCGGGCGCCTCTGGCAGCCTGTTCGGCGCCAGCGGCTCGGCCAACTTCCTGTCGCGCTCAACGGCCATCGCCGCCGGCGTATTTTTCGTCGCGACGCTGGCACTGAGTTTCCTCGGCAGCCGCGCACATTCCGGTGGCGGTGGCGTGATGGATCAGGCGCCGGCCGCAGCGACCCAGAAGGCGCCGGCTGCACCGTCGGCAGCACCGGCTAAGGCTCCCGGCCAGGCAAGCGAGATTCCGAAATAATTTGCAGATTTCAGTGCGCAGCAAGCAAGAAGTGCATTGAAGGAAACGCGTAAAGCAGGTTAAAATAGCGTGCTTTAGCCGACGTGGTGAAATTGGTAGACACGCTATCTTGAGGGGGTAGTGGCGCAAGCTGTGCGAGTTCGAGTCTCGCCGTCGGCACCAATGAATTTTGCAGCAGGGCGGCCTTGCCGCCTGCTGCAATCAAGCAGTCATAAACAAGCAGTAAACAGTACGAAGAACCTGTCCAAAAGCCTCGGGTTTCATCGCTAAGACCTTGCTTCTTGGTATCATTTTGCAAGAAGCGCCTTGGAGATTTTGGGTGAGTTCTAGGCAGGCCGGCTCGGGGGTGCCCTGGGCAGGTCTTTTAACAAAAAGGCAGAAGTTGTCTTTTTGGTTCTGGTCTGATCCGGCGGCTTGAGGTTCAGACGGTTTGTACTGAGATCATTGTGGACCTCCAAAACTACCTTCCGGTACTGCTGTTCATCGGCGTGGGTATCGGTGTTGGTGTCGCGCCCCAGGTGTTGGGTCGCCTTCTTGCTCCGCATCGGCCGGACGCAGAAAAAACTTCCGCTTACGAGTGTGGCTTCGAAGCTTTCGAAGACGCCCGCATGAAATTCGATGTGCGGTACTACCTCGTCGCCATCCTCTTCATTCTTTTCGATCTCGAAGTTGCGTTCCTTGTGCCTTGGGCAGTGTCGATGTCTGACGTCGGTCTGCTGGGTTTCTGGGCGATGATGATTTTCCTCGGCGTACTGGTCGTCGGACTCATCTTCGAGTGGAAAAAAGGCGCTCTGGACTGGGAATAACCGATGGCTATCGAAGGCATCCTGAATGAAGGCTTCGTCACCACGACGGCCGACAAGCTGATTAACTGGACCCGCACCGGCTCAATGTGGCCGATGACTTTCGGCCTCGCGTGCTGCGCGGTCGAGATGATGCATGCGGGCGCTTCGCGCTATGACCTTGACCGCTTCGGCGTCGTGTTCCGGCCATCGCCGCGGCAGTCCGATGTGATGATCGTCGCTGGAACGCTGTGCAACAAGATGGCGCCCGCACTGCGCAAGGTTTACGACCAGATGGCCGAGCCGCGCTGGGTGATCTCGATGGGATCCTGCGCGAACGGCGGTGGCTATTACCACTACTCTTACTCGGTGGTGCGCGGCTGCGATCGCATCGTGCCGGTCGATATCTACGTCCCCGGCTGTCCGCCGACCGCCGAGGCGCTGCTGTACGGAATCATGCAGCTGCAAAACAAGATCAGGCGTACCAACACGATCGCACGCTAATTCTCCCAACGCCCGACATGACCACGAAACTCGAATCCCTGGCGAGCGCCTTGCAACAAGTGTTGGGCGACAAGATAACCAGCCTTACGACCGCCCTTGGCGAGATTACCGTTGTCGTTGGCGCTGCCGACTACCTCGCATCGATGCAGGCATTGCGCGACCATCCGGCAACGCGCTTTGAACAGCTGATCGATCTGTGCGGCGTCGATTATTCGCAATATGGCGACGGCAGCTGGGAAGGTGCCCGCTTCGCGGTTGTCTCGCAACTGATGTCGGTGGCCCACAACTGGCGAGTGCGCGTGCGCACCTTTGCCGCAGATGACGCGTACCCGATCGTATCGTCGGTCTGCAGCGTATGGCCGGCGGCGAACTGGTACGAGCGCGAAGCATTCGATCTGTTTGGCATCCTCTTTGACGGCCATGACGACTTGCGCAGGATCCTGACCGATTACGGCTTTATCGGTCATCCGTTCCGCAAGGACTTCCCGATCAGCGGCTATGTCGAAATGCGTTATGACCCCGAACAGAAACGCGTGATCTACCAGCCGGTGACGATCGAGCCGCGCGAGAACGTGCCGCGCGTGATCCGCGAAGAGAACTACGGAGTCCGGTAAGAAAATGGCCGAGATTAAGAATTACACCCTGAACTTCGGTCCGCAGCATCCTGCGGCCCACGGCGTGCTGCGCCTCGTGCTCGAGCTCGACGGCGAAGTGATCCAGCGTGCTGATCCGCACATTGGCCTGCTGCACCGGGCCACCGAGAAGCTGGCGGAGACGCGCACTTTCCTGCAGTCGGTGCCGTACATGGACCGGCTCGACTATGTGTCGATGATGTGCAACGAGCACGCGTACGTGATGGCGATCGAGAAGCTGCTCGGCGTCGAAGTGCCGCTGCGCGCTCAGTACATCCGCGTGATGTTCGATGAGATCACGCGGCTGCTGAACCATTTGCTGTGGCTCGGCGCGCATGCGCTGGACGTTGGCGCGATGGGCGTGTTCCTGTATGCGTTCCGCGAGCGCGAAGATCTGATGGATTGCTATGAAGCGGTGTCGGGCGCGCGCCTGCATGCGGCTTACTACCGTCCGGGCGGTGTCTATCGCGACCTGCCGGACAGCATGCCGCAGTATAAGGCCTCGCTGATTCGCAACGACAAGGCGATCTCAAAGCTGAACGAAAACCGCCAGGGCTCGCTGCTCGATTTCATCGAAGATTTCACCAACCGTTTCCCGACTTATGTCGACGAATACGAGACTCTGCTGACCGACAACCGTATCTGGAAGCAGCGTCTGGTCGGCATCGGCGTGGTGACGCCCGAACAAGCGCTGGCGATGGGCTTTACCGGCCCGATGCTGCGCGGCTCCGGCATCGAGTTCGACCTGCGCAAGAAGCAACCGTACGAAGTGTACGACCTGCTCGATTTCGACATCCCGGTGGGTGTGAACGGCGACTGCTATGACCGCTACCTGGTGAGGGTCGAAGAGATGCGCCAATCCAACCGCATCATCAAGCAGTGCGTCGACTGGCTGCGCAACAACCCGGGCGCGGTAATGACGGACAACCACAAGGTGGCGCCGCCCTCGCGTGTGGACATGAAGTCGAACATGGAAGAGCTGATCCACCATTTCAAGCTCTTCACAGAAGGTTTCCACGTCCCGGTCGGCGAAACCTATGCGTCGATCGAGCATCCGAAGGGCGAGTTCGGCATTTATCTGGTGTCTGACGGCGCGAACAAGCCGTATCGGCTGAAGATCCGTGCGCCGGGCTACGCGCATCTGCAAGGGCTGGATTTCATGGCGCGCGGCCACATGATCGCCGATGCCGTCACGATCATCGGCACGCAGGACATTGTGTTCGGCGAAATCGATCGCTGATCCCGGAACAACAACGAGTACGACAGAAAGCAGGACATGCTGTTATCACAGGAAGCGTACAGGAAGATCGATCGCGAGCTCGCGAAATTCCCGGCCGACCAGAAACAGTCGGCCGTGATGGCTGCGCTTGCCATTGCACAGGTCGAACAGGGCTGGCTGTCGCCCGAAGTCATGCAGGACGTCGCCGATTACCTCGGCATGCCGGCGATCGCCGTGCAAGAGGTCGCGACCTTCTACACGATGTACAACCTGAAGCCGGTCGGCAAATACAAGCTGACGATCTGCACCAATCTTCCGTGCCAGCTGACCCATGGCGATCGCGCCGCGCAGTACCTGAAGCAGAAGCTCGGCATTGACTTCAACGAGACCACGTCGGACGGCCAGTTCACGCTGAAGGAAGGTGAGTGCATGGGTGCGTGCGGCGATTCGCCGGTCATGCTGGTGAACAACCATCGTATGTGCAGCTTCATGTCGAACGAGAAGATCGACGCCTTGCTCGAGGAACTGAAGAAATGACCTGTCTGCACGATCGTCATATCCAGCCCCTGATCCTCGCGGGTCTCGACGGCAGCAACTGGCACCTGGCCGATTATGTGAAGCGCGGCGGCTACACGGCACTGCGCCGTATCCTGACCGAAGGGCTGACCCCGGAACAAGTGATTGCCGAACTGAAGAATTCGGCATTGCGCGGACGCGGCGGCGCCGGTTTCCCGACCGGACTGAAGTGGAGCTTCATGCCGCGCAGCTTCCCCGGTCAGAAGTACCTGGTCTGCAACTCCGACGAGGGCGAGCCCGGTACCTTCAAGGATCGCGACATCCTGCGCTACAACCCCCACTCGGTGATCGAGGGCATGGCGATCGGCGCGTACGCGATGGGCATCACCCAGGGCTACAACTACATTCACGGCGAAGTCTGGGACGTCTATCAGCGCTTCGAAGAGGCGCTGGATGAGGCGCGTGCCGCCGGCTTTTTGGGCGACAAGATCCTCGGCTCGAATTTTTCGTTCCAGCTGCATGCGTTCCATGGCTATGGCGCGTACATCTGTGGCGAAGAGACTGCACTGCTCGAATCGATCGAGGGCAAAAAAGGGCAGCCGCGCTTCAAGCCGCCTTTCCCGGCCAGTTTCGGCCTGTATGGCAAGCCGACCACGATCAACAATACCGAGACCTTTGCGTCGGTGCCGTTCATCATGACGATGGGCGCCGAGGCGTATCACGCCATCGGCAAGCCGAACAACGGCGGCACCAAGATCTTTTCGGTGTCGGGCGACGTCGCCCGTCCGGGCAACTATGAAGTGCCGCTGGGCACGCCCTTTGCGACGCTGCTCGAGCTCGCCGGTGGCATGCGGGACGACCGCAAGATCAAGGCGGTGATCCCGGGCGGATCGTCGATGCCGGTCATCAAGGGCGACCTGATGATGCAGACCGACATGGACTACGACGCGATCGCCAAGGCCGGCTCGATGCTTGGCTCCGGCGCGGTGATCGTGATGAACGAAGACCGCTGCATGGTGAAGTCCTTGTTGCGCCTGTCCTACTTCTATTACGAAGAGTCGTGCGGCCAGTGCACGCCGTGCCGCGAAGGCACCGGCTGGCTGTATCGCATGGTGCACCGTATCGAACACGGCGAAGGCCGTCCGGACGATCTCGACACGCTGCTCTCGGTCTGCGATGGCATTCAAGGCCGCACGATCTGCGCGCTCGGCGACGCAGCGGCGATGCCGGTGCGCGCGATGATCAAAAATTTCACTGACGAATTTGCGTACCACATCGAACACAAGCGGTGCCTGGTGCCTGCCTACATCTGACCGGAACAGTCATGGTTGAGATTGAAATAGACGGTAAAAAAGTCGAGGTGCAGGAAGGCAGCATGCTGATGGATGCTGCCGATCGCCTCGGTACCTATATTCCGCACTTCTGCTACCACAAGAAGCTGTCGATCGCGGCCAACTGCCGCATGTGCCTGGTCGAGGTCGAGAAAGCGCCGAAGCCGCTGCCGGCCTGCGCGACCCCGGTCACGCAAGGCATGATCGTACGCACGCACAGCGAGAAGGCGGTGAAGGCGCAGAAGGACGTGATGCAGTTCCTGCTGATTAACCATCCGCTCGACTGCCCGATCTGCGACCAGGGCGGCGAATGCCAGCTGCAGGATCTCGCGGTCGGCTATGGCGCGTCCGCATCGCGCTATCAGGAAGAAAAGCGCGTGGTCGTGCCGAAGGATGCCGGTCCGCTGATCTCGATGAAAGAGATGAGCCGCTGCATCCACTGTACCCGCTGCGTGCGTTTCGGTCAGGAGATCGCCGGCGTGATGGAGCTGGGCATGATCGGCCGTGGCGAGCATTCCGAGATCACCAGTTTCGTCAATGGCGCGGTGTCGTCCGAATTGTCCGGCAACATGATCGATCTGTGTCCGGTCGGCGCGCTGACGTCGAAACCTTTCCGTTACAGCGCCCGTACCTGGGAGCTGTCGCGCCGTAAGTCGGTCAGCCCGCACGATAGCCTGGGCTCGAACCTGATCGTGCAGGTCAAGGGCACGAAAGTCATGCGCGTACTGCCGCTGGAAAATGACGCCATCAACGAATGCTGGTTGTCCGACCGCGATCGCTTCTCATATGAAGGCCTGAACAGCGACGAGCGCCTGACGACGCCGATGATCAAGCAGGGCGGCGAGTGGAAGGAAGTCGACTGGCAAACCGCGCTCGAGTACGTAGCGCACGGTCTGCGCACCATCCGTCACGACCATGGGCCGGACGCGATCGCGGCGGTCGCCGCGCCGTATGCAACGCTGGAAGAACTGGCGCTGCTGGGCAAGATCACCCGTGGCCTGGGTTCGCAGAACATCGATTTCCGTCTGCGCCACAGCGATGCTGTGAAGGATTCGGCCTTCCTGCCGTGGTTGGGCATGCCGATCGCCGACGTCGCAAAGCTCAAGCGCGTGTTCGTGATCGGTTCGCACCTGCGCAAAGACCATCCGCTGCTGTCAGCCAAGCTGCGCGGTGCGGTTCAGCGCGGCGCAAAGCTGTCGCTCCTGAACGCCGTCGAAGGCAACCCGCTGATGGCGGTGGCCAACAAGATCACCGCAGCGCCGTCGGCGTGGGTCGCGCAGCTGGCCGCTGTGGCCGTCGCCGTCGCGCAGGCGAAAGGCATTGCGGCACCCGCCGAGTTCTCGGCAGTGCAGCCGTCCGATACAGCCAAAGCCATCGCGGCCAGCCTGCTGTCGGGTGAGCCGCGCGCGGTCTTGCTTGGTAATGCCGCCGCCCAGCATCCTCAGTCGTCGCAGCTGCATGCGGTCGCCCAATGGATTGCACAGAACACCGACGCCCGGTTCGGCTATCTGACCGAAGCAGCAAACAGCATCGGTGGCTATCTGGCCAACGCCAACGGCGCACTTGCGCAAGACCTGTTCGCCACGCCGCGCAAGGCTTACATGCTCTTGCACGCGGAACCGGAACTCGATTGCGCCAATCCCCGGCAGGCACGTGCTGCGCTGGACCAGGCCGAGATGGTCGTCGCGCTTTCGCCGTTCAGGCATGGCGTGGACTATGCCGACGTGTTGCTGCCGATTGCGCCTTTCGCCGAAACCTCCGGAACCTTCGTGAACGCGGAAGGCCGTGCGCAGAGCTTCAACGGCAGCGTGCGTCCGCTCGGCGACACCCGGCCGGGCTGGAAAGTGTTGCGTGTGCTCGGCAACCTGCTGTCGCTGCAAGGCTTCGACTACGAGGCATCCGAACAGGTCCGTACCGAAGTGCTCGGCACGGATTCGCTCGAGGGCCTGGATCTTTCCGGGCGCCTGAACAACGTCGTGAACCAACCGTTGCCGGTGCCTGCGGCCGATACACAGGAACTGCAGCGCGTGGCCGATGTGCCGCTGTATTTCAGCGATGCGATCGTGCGCCGCTCGGCGTCGCTGCAGCAGACGGCTGATGCCCGGGCGCCGCGCGCGATCGTTTCCGCCGGGCTCGCTCAGCAGCTCGGTGTGACTGACGGCGCCAGCGTGCGCGTGAAGCAGGGCAGTGGCGCTGCCGTGCTGGCTTGCGAGATCGATGCCAGCCTGCCGGCGAACGTGGTGCGCGTCGCTGCGGGCCATCCGTCAACCGCAGCCCTCGGTGCCATGTTCGGCGCCATCTCGGTGGAGAAAGCCTGATGGACCTGCTGAACCAATTCACCACGCTGGGCGAAGGCCTGCTCGGCCCGCTGTGGCCGATCGTCTGGAACCTGATCAAGATCGTCGCGGTCGTGCTGCCGCTGATGGGCTGCGTTGCCTACCTCACGCTGTGGGAGCGCAAGATGATCGGCTGGATGCACGTGCGCCTGGGCCCGAACCGCGTCGGTCCGGCCGGCCTGCTGCAGCCGATCGCCG
>JACCDS011301311.1_pt1 | contig 44560 bp, 18 predicted proteins | sample 7446441 | NCBI WGS metagenome assembly JACCDS01 (sample SAMN15323445, study PRJNA562643) | freshwater metagenome | isolation source: river surface water | place: USA:Blue River Watershed | collected 2017-08-17 | reverse complement strand
CCCGCACGGCCCGGCACCTTGCCGCAGACCAGGTAATTGGCGCCCAGGTTGGCCAGCATGGCCACCTGCACATCGAGCAGCGCCATGTCCACATGCTGGCCCTGACCGGTCCGTTCGGCATGGCGCAGCGCCGCCAGAATGCCCACCGTGGCGTACATGCCAGTGAACAGGTCGGCCACCGCCACGCCGACTTTTTGCGGGCCGCCGCCCAGGTCGTCGCGCTCGCCGGTGATGCTCATCAAGCCGCCAATGCCCTGCACGGCGTAGTCGTAACCGGCGCGGTCCTTGTAGGGGCCGGTCTGGCCAAAGCCGGTCACGCTGCAGTACACCAGTCTGGGGTTGATGGCCGAGAGGCTGGTGTAATCCAGGCCGTAGCGCGCCATGTCGCCGACCTTGAAGTTCTCGATGAACACATCGCAGTGCTTCACGAGATCGCGGATCAGCTGCTGCCCCTCGGACTGGGCAATGTCACAGGTTAGCGAACGCTTGTTGCGGTTGGCGCCCAGGTAGTAGGCGGCTTCGGTTGTGTCCTGGCTCTGGGCGTCTTTCAGAAATGGCGGGCCCCAGCCGCGCGTGTCGTCGCCCGAGCCCGGGCGTTCAATCTTGATCACGTCTGCGCCCAGGTCGGCCAGGTTCTGGGTGCACCAGGGTCCGGCCAGCACGCGGGAGAGGTCCAGTATGCGGATGCCATCAAGAGCGTTCATAAGTGCTCAAAATTCGCTAGCCGTTTCTGCGTAATTCATTTCATGCTTCGCTATGTCCCTGTGAATTGTTCCAGCGTTACCAATCGGCAGGGATGGATGGTTGTCGAACTCTACATGCGAGGGGCTGCTGGGTCGGTCAGGGTGGTTTTGCGGCTGCCCCTGTCCCTTTCGGGCCTGCTCCACTTGAACACCAAGCAGATGCAATGACTCGATCGTTAGCTCATGCTCGGCCATGTTGCGAACCAATAGCGTTGGTGTCATTTTGGTATTACCTTATTTTCTTGATGGAAATTGCCAACTGAAACTTGTTCAACAAGAGCTGCGCCCAATCGCAGCAGTACATCCGACCATTGCTTCTTTCGAGACTGCCGCCATTGTTTGACGGACGCATACCAAACACTGTTATTATGGCCATGCATCCAGCGCCATTCGCTTTGAAAACGGTTGATCAACCAGCAAGGCACACCCAATGCACCGGCCAAATGCACAACGACTGTGTCAACAGAAATCACCAAGTCCAATTGCTTCATGATCCCTGCAGTATCGGCGAAGTCGTTCAAACACGAGGACATATCCAACACATTCCAGGACCGCAAAATCTCCGCATCATTTTCGCTGCGGTCACGTTGCAAACTGACCCAAAAGACACCCGGGGTTTGAACCAATTCGTTTAGCATAGAAAGCGCCAAACTGCGAGTCTTATTGTGAGCCAGACCCGGATTGCCGGCCCAACACAAGCCGATCACCCGCATGTTGTTGGATTTTGCGTGTAGCAACGATTTTTCAAATACAGGAGGCAAGCGATGCCCGTGCAGCGGACGAAGATAGCCCGACACACCAGGTATCTGCTGAACATTTTGCAGTCCACACGCCAGCGGCAAACTACCCATCGGGCAATGCCAACTGAATGATTGTGTACGCACGACGGCTTGCCCTTGCTCAGAACTCAATACTTGAATTTCGATGGGTACATTATTTCTCACCAGTTCATGCAATTGAGGTTGCACGATCAACACAATCTGCGCGAATTTTTCCCGGAGAAGAGGAATAAATCTCAAAAATTGAATCGTATCCCCAAAGCCTTGCTCATGGTAAATGACGATCGTTTGTGTTTGATGCTGAGTGGGTTGCCCTTTCCATTGCGGACATGAAAATCGAGGTCTCTCTTGGGGTTTCGATTGACTTGCTCCTAACCAGCGCCATTCGTACAAAGGCCATCCCTGTACAAAATTTCCTTGCATCAAGTAGCTCAACGATAAGCCAAACTGTGCCGCTGCCAGCGCAGGAGACAATTGCACCGCTCTGCTGTAGGCTTGCTGAGCCATATCAGGACGAGCAGCATCCAACTCCATGGCGCCCAGGTTGTTCCAAGCATCAACAAAATCAGGGGTTAACGTGATCGCTTTAGTCAAAGTTTCATGGGCCAGCGTTTCTTGATCCATGGCCATGAGAACGCTTGAAAGATTGACATAAGCCTCCGATCTGTTGGGTTGCAAATCAACCGCTTTTTGCAAGGCGTCTCTTGCGTCAGCCAAATTTTCTTGTTTCTGCAAGATATTCGCATAATTTATCCACCCCGCATAAAGTTTTGGATTCTTGCTCACCACTATTCTGTGCAAATCCATGGCTCTGTCATGTTCGCCTTGGTCATACAAAACATTACCGAGATTGCTACAAGCAGGCAAAAATGGTTCTGGTAAACCCACCAAAGATTCAAGTATTTGAATAGCTTCTGGTTTTCGATCTAATCGCACCAACAACATAGCGTAATCATTCGACAGTGCCTGATCGCGGGGAGTTCTTACCAACCAACGTTCAAAACAGTTCAATGCCTCATCATATTCGCGCAATTCAACCAGACACGCGGCTTCAAGCCGCCCCATTTCAAGTGAATCTGGCTTTATCGCAAGCAAGGCCCTGGCACTCGTTAAGGCAGCAGCGTACTGTTTGAGCTTTCGCAGGGTTCGCGCTTGGGTGGCCAGCGCCTCGGCGTGAAGCGGGTTGATGCGCAAAACGACGTCGCAAGCACCAGCCGCTTCCTGTAAACGATGCGCGGAGCTGAAGGTCTTGGCGAGATTCAGCCAGGCATCCGTAAATTCAGGCTTAGCTGCTACAGCCTGCAAAAGCAATGAAATCGCGCTGGGAAAATCTTTCTTTTGTGAGCACAAAACTCCAAGCAAGTTAAGTGCATCCGGGTGCGCGGGCACTTGTTTCAAAATTTCTTTGTAGCCCAGTTCAGCCGATTCCAGTCGCCCCGCCTGGTGATCCCCAAATGCCAATTGAAGAGACAACTGCAAATCCATCAGCGATTACCCAATGCATCCAATTCGGCACCCACTTGTTGCAATGCATTAGACCAGTCACCATAACTGCTTTGACGTACGATGCGCATACTTTTATACCAAGGCGTTTGAACCCCTTTAAGACCCCACCGCCAGCAGGCATCAAAGCGAGACAACATGATGGTTGGCCGACCTATGCTGCCGCAAAGATGTGCAACTGAAGTATCCACCGTCACCACTGCATCCAAGGCCTGACACAACGCGGCCGTGTCTGCAAAATCATTTAAAGACGATGCTGCACTGTAAATTTCATCAATACCGTCCTCTTGCTCACCTTTTTGTAAGCTGACCCAGTCAATCTGTGGGTGGGCTAGAACCAATTGCCGTGCTTGCGCCAACGGCAAACTCCGCCGTTTGTCCACCAGACTGGCCAAAGGCATTTCGCGACGCGGATTACCTGCCCAGACAAGTCCAACGCGAAGCCGGGCATCTCTGGCTGACTTCGAAAACCGGCTATCCAACTGTGATTGCCAACGTGCTACCGCATCAGGTTGCGCTTTTAAATAGGGATCTGAATGAAATTGACTTGGCGAAAAGATACCCAGATACAGAGGCAGGCTCAACAACGAAACTTGAAAATGCAAATCACGAGGAATCGCATCACCGCTCGACAGCACCGGAGCCCTCATGTCCAGCGTCTGTAGCAACCGTTTTAAATTTCGATCGGTTAGCAAGAAAACTTCTGCCCCCATTTTTTCCAGCATGGGAACAAATCGACAAAACTGCAGCATGTCACCCAGGCCTTGCTCACCATGGACCAAAATGCGTTTGCCCGTTAACACCTGACCCGTCCAACGCACTGTGTTTTCGGGGGCCACTGATGCAGCCACTTGTAATCGTGGATCAAGACGCGCTTCGTAATGTCTCCAACCCGGCTCCCATTGACCATCGGTCAACAGCGCCATGGCGTAATTCATTTGGCCTTCTGGGTAGTCGGCCTTGAGTTCAATAGCCTTGCGATAGCATGCCAAGGACTGCTGTAAATCACCGATCTCACGCCATGCAGATCCCAAATTGTTTTGCACACGCGCACTCGCAGGATCTTCATTTGCCAGCTCCAGCAAAATTCTGCGAGCCTCTTGGGGCTGCCCCAAATCTCGCAACAAATTGGCCATGTTGTTGCGCGCACCGACATGCTTTGGGTCACTGGCCAATATTTGTCTGAAAATTTTGAGTGCACCATCGAAGTCTCCCACCCGAGACAGCGAACTCGCTAAATTGACCATTGCCTTGAGGTATGACGGATCAGCGAGCAAAGCTCTTCTGTAGGCGTCAATCGCCTGTCCATGTCTCTGCTGTTCGCTCAACAAGTTGGCCAAATTAAACCAGGCCTGCGCATGCCCTGGTGCCTGAACAAGCAACCTTCGATAGGTTAAAAGGGCCAATTCAGTCTGACCGTCGTTACGCAAGATGTTGGCTAAATTGAATGTCCAATCAGGCTCAAAATCGCTCAGCGCGATGGCCAAACTCAAATGTTTGACGCCCTCAGCATGCCTGCCTTGCATGCTGTGCGCGACCCCCAAAAGTTGACGCGCTTCATTATTTTCGGGCTGCCCCAGCAATACCTGCTCAAGCAAACGCTGCAGTTCTGGCAATTTTTGAGCTGCCAACAACTGACTGGCTCGGCCATTCCAATCCATCTGACTAGTGGCATTTTGTGGTTTTGTCACGCAGAGCTCTCCCTCACTCAGTGCTCAGTCAATGCACCGCCAAAACGCCCCAACATGGGACCAAAGACATATTGCAAAACACTGCGGTGACCAGTCACTATCGATGCACTCACCTGCACCCCTGGGCTCAGTTTGTATTGCGTGACGCCATCCGTGAAATGCAACTGAGACGGCGCAATTCGAACCAGAAAATAAGGTGGTTTCTGGGGCTCGGTAATCGCATCAGAACTGATGTGCAACACCTTCCCATCGACAGGTCTAAAACGCTGAGTGCTGGCCCCTTCCAATCGCAATCGTGCGAGTTGTCCCACACTGACCAAGCCCACTTCACCCGCATTGAGCTTGGTTTCAATGACGATGTGTTCGTTTCCAGGCACCAGACTGAGCACCAAGCCACCAGGACTGACCACGCCACCGCGAGTCACCGTGTAAAGGGTGAACACCGTACCATCCACGGGGGAACGAATGATGGTTCTTGCTGTGCTGTCTTGGTATTTTTCAATCCTTTTTTGCAATTCAGCCAGTTGCTTGCGAGACTCCTCTAAATCTTTGCGCAAATCTTCCGTGTTACTAGATGTCAAGGACGCAAGGCCTGATTGCTCTTGTTTCTGACCTGCTTCAACCCTTCGCAAAGCAGCTTGTGACTCGAGTATTTGCCCCGATAGGCTGGAGTCTTCACGTGTACGCTGCAAAAATTCGTACTGATTACCAATGCCTTTGTCCAACAACTCTTTGTCAATGCGCAACTGTTCACGCAAAAAACGCCGCTGCTCTGTCAAATGCGCGATACGGGCCTTGAGCTCCTGGAACTCCTCCTGACGTTGCACGATCTTCCAAGACTGCGCATCACGTGTAGAGCTAGAGCGTTCGAGCTGAGTCCGGTAAAGTTCTTTTGCCTCGTCAATTTCTCGAGGATAGTTATTCAGAAGATCGGGCGGAAATTGAATAGCCGACTTACGCCCAATCACCGCTTCCAATCGGATAATTTTGATCCGCAAAGCCCCTATACGGCTATCAATCTCTTGCTTGTCGGCCTGTGCCGCGATTCCCTCCAATTCGACCAGGGGATCTCCCTTTTTGACTTTTTGGCCTTCTTTCACGTGAATCTCGCGAACAATGCCCCCTTCAAGATGCTGAACTTTTTGAACCTGATCGGCGGGTGCCACCTCACCATAGGCTTGCGTCGCAATATCGAGTTTGGAAATGCCTGCCCAAACCAAAAGGCAAAATATGCCCATCGACAGGTAACGAATAAAACGACGTTCGCCTTTGACCAACTGCAAATCATGGTCCGTCAATTTGCCAATGGATGCATTCACTTCACGAGCATCTTCAATTTGTGGATCTAACGCGGTCATCTGATACTCGGCCTCTTATTGAGGCGCAGTTTGGTCAATCACCCGTGGTACAGGTTTGGACGAGAGGTCCAGAACAATCGTTGCTGACTTGATAATGAATTCATCCCGGGTGGCCATGATCACACTGCATCCACGGCTGACCAGCTCGTTGAGTACGGCGGTAATGGCTTTGGCACCATTTGTATCCACACCCTCGAACGGCTCATCCAGAACCACAACACGTCCCTCTGTCACCAACGCTCTCACCAGGGCAAGTCTGCGTCTGACGCCCACAGGCAAGTGGGCACCTGAGTTGCGAATCGGTGTTTCGAGCCCCCTGGGCTGTGAATCGATAAAACCACCTAGATCCAGTTTCCGGCACCAAGCCAGAATCGCATCATCCCCCATATTGGGCTGCATGACCTTTAGGTTCTCGCGCAAAGTACCATCAAAGAACTGCGGCTCCTGTGGCAAATAAATCAATTGCTGACGCCACCAATCGGGTACCAATTGCCGCAAATCCAATCCGTCGTATTTGACATGCCCCCGATCGGGCTCCAGCAACCCGACCAACAGTCGCAGCATGCTGCTCTTGCCTGCGGCATTACCGCCTACCACAGCCATGACACCCCCAGCCGGCATTTTCAGCGACAGGGATTCAAACAACGGCATGGGCTGACCTGGCCAGGTCAAGGACACATCGACCAGTTCGAGCGCGCCTTTCAACTCACGTGGTACATGCCCATGCTGACGTTCAGTGGGAATTCTAGAAAGCGCGTCGAGACGAGAAAAAGCTTGAACAGCACGCTCAAACAGCTCTTGAGATTGAGTCAACCGAGAAAACGACGACAGTGAACGACTGGCCAAAATACTGACGCCAATGAGGCTGCCAACATCCAGCTTGCCCGTCACCACATGGATCGCTCCTACCGCGTAAACAACAATGGTCATCAGGTTACTGCCCACCACCGTGTAATGCTGCTGCTCACCCTGCAATTCTTGCAATTGACTGCGCAGTCCCGTCATTTGGTCTTGCGCTGCCGCCCAATCACGGCGAACCACAGGCACGCAATGGAACATGCGCAGGGTTTCGGCACCAGACACCAGAAAATGACTGACACCGCCTACTCGCGCTGAAGCCTCAGTCATGGCCTCTGTCGGCGCTCGCATTTGGTTTTGTGCGCGCGCAGCTAACCACCAATACACGCCGATCACAATGAGCATGACCCCGGCAAGGATGGGACTCAATAAAAATACAGCCAACACATAGATGACCGCAAACGGTGCATCCATCACACCACTGAAGTTCATCGGTGAAATGGCTTGTGAAATAGATCCCAACCCAGTGAGCATTTCCCGTCTCTGGGTGATGGGAATTTGCTCTAACAGTTGGTAATTTGAACCTGCATAAGCCACGAAAGCCCGTTCTTGCGCCTTCTCCAATGCTCGGTTACACACCACCTGCTCAATATTGCCGCGTGCTTTACGCAACATGTATTCCAAAGCCAACGCGATCAGTGCACCCGTGGTCAATGTCACCAAGGTGGCATCGATACCAAAAGAAACATACCTGTTCATCACCTGCATGCTGTACAGCGATGACACCAAGCCCAAAAAATTGATGAGCAACGAAGCCAACAAGAGTTCACGTACCAGGCCGGCTGGCAAGCCCAGCTTGCCAGCCAAAACCTTCAGGTTATCTAACATTACATCGATTTCCTGACAGGATTACGCGCCCGGAGCGAGTTGTACTTGGTGTGCATTGTCAATGGTTTGCAACACGGCAATCTCTTGCAAGCCTGTTCCATCGGTACCTGATGCCATATTGGCATCGTAGTAAAGATGGACTTGGTTCGAGTTGTTCGCAGCGATGGCGACGAAGCCAGCCCCCGTAGCTTGACCAGCTGAAATCGCTGCCTCCACTTCATCCAAATGCCCGGCCACACCGGTTGCAAACTGGAACTCGCCTGTCACATTGAGGCGTACAAAGTCCGGATCCCCACTGTTCGCATTGCTCAGGCTTGCCAGAATCGCGTCCAGCGATCCCGACAGGTCTGTTGGCGTGCCAATACTGAGGTTACCGAATGACGATGACTTGAAGACCACCGTATCTGTTGCCCCAAAGTCCATGACAGTATCCAGGCCATAGCCCGGCGAATCGAAGACAAATCGGTCATTGCCACCATTGCCAAAGAAGACATCGTTGCCAGCGCCACCGCGCAGTTCATCGTTACCCGAACTTCCGTAGATCACATCCGCGCCGCTGGTACCGTCATCGTTCAACACCGTGCCATAGACTGGTTCACCAATCACGGTGTAACCCGAACCCTGGTCAATGCGAACCACAAAGGACTCGTCAACCTCAGACTGAGCGTCGTGCTTGATGACCAGTGTCACCAACTGCGAGACCGCATTGGCTGCAAAGGTCACGGCCAAACTGTTTGCCGCAAAATCGTCACCCGAAGTTGGATTCGTCGTCCCACCGCTGACCGACAAGTTCAAGCTGGTGACCTGATCGAGTCGGCCGGTACGGAAGACCTCCACGACAAACGGCGTCTCACCACTGACCTGACTGCCCTCCAACACTTGCGAGCGCACTGCACTGACCCACACACCCACATCTTCGTCGGTAATGGCGGCATGTGACACGAAAGCGGTCGGGTTGAACGAAGCATTGCCCGTGGTCACCTCGGTCAGTTCCATGCGGAATTGTTCATCACGTTCAACCAAGGTGTCGGCCTGCACCTGCAAGGTAATCACTGCAGCAGTGGCATTCGCCGCAAAGGTCACAAAGCCCGTCATGGCCGAAAGATCGCTGGAAGTCGCGGCACTTTCACCATAGCCAGAGGCGGTCCAACGGACCACCACTTCACTGGACAAGCCCAAGCCCGTTCCTGTGCGGGTGAGTGCAAATTGCATCGCCCCCCCCTCTGAGGCCAGCTGCGGTGTCGTGTCCAGGCTGATCAACGCATCATCATTGACGATCGTGAACGTGGCCGGATCACCTTTGACAGCCCCCACAGACGGCGCGCTCAAAGCCACGCGGAACATTTCATCGGGTGCGTACTCGGCATCGCCGTCGATTTGCACCCAAACAGTGGCCGTGCTTTGACCCGCGGTGAATGAAGCCACACCGCTCGGCAATCCGCCGTTGCCTTGCGCGTCTTGACCCGCCACAAAGTCTTGTGCAATGACTTGATGAGTCGATACACCCTGGACGCGCCAATCCACCGTGGAAGCTTGATTGATGTTTCCTTCACGCGTCAACACAAACGCGGCCTGAACGCTTGTACCTTCTGCACCTTCAGCCACGGAAGTGATCACAGGCTGAATCGAAACCATCGTGTCGTCGTTGACGATGTGCATGGTCGCGAGTCGCTCATCCAGCAAGTCTGCACCCGTTGGCTCGGACAAGGTGACCAAAAAGCCTTCATTGAGTTCACCCGCCACGTCGGCCATCACCATGACCGTCAGTGTTTGCGTCACCTGTCCTGCGGTGAATATCACCATGCCCGAAGGCATGTAGCCACCAAAATCAACAGGGTCAACTGAAGAGCCCGCAGCAACACCGGAGACTTGCCACTTGGCAGTACTCGCTCCCGTGGTGTTCCCGGTACGCGTCACCGTAAAGACAAAAGGCGAATCGGGTGCTTGGCTGTTGCCCTCGACCTGAGTGGCCTGGTTGGCCGTGATCGAAAGCACGGGGTCATCGTTTTGAACGGTACCCAGAGCCGATGTGCCAATCAGGGTGGAACCGAACGAAGGGTTAGACAACGTGACGAGGAAATTCTCGTTGTACTCGCCCAAGGTATCAGCCAACACTTGGATGGTCACCATGGCAGACGTTTGTCCGTCTGTGAAATTGACAGTACCTGTAAGGTCCTTCACCTCATTGTCAACAGTCAAAGCGCGACCACTGCCCGGCGTGACCGTCCAAGTGGCGCTGGCATCGCCAATGGCGGAGCCGGTACGGTTCACCTGGAAGACAAAATCCGTGTAAGCCGTGACCTGCAGGTTGGTACCTTCAGCCACAGTGGCGGCATACGGAACCACCTCCAACTGGTCGTCATCGTTGGTGATGGTACCGGTGACCGTGGCGGTTTCAATTTGTGCATTGCCCGATGCCCCCGAGAGCGAGACCTGATAGGTTTCTGATGCCTCGAAATCACCATCCACGTTGGTCACAACCGTGATAAAGGCTTCAGTTGCACTGGCTGCAAACGTCAAGCTTCCGGCAAGCGGTGAATTACTTGCAAAGTCAGCTGCATTGGCCTGTGACGCACCCACTCCGGCGATGGCGTAATCCACCGTGGTCACTCCGGTCAGAATACCTGTCCGTGTGACCTTGAAGGTCATGACGCCGGGAATGGTGTCGCCTTCATTGGCCTGGCCCGTCACTGCGCTGATGCGCAGGTCAATGTCGTTGTTGTCAATCGTGCCTGACGCACTGACTGGGTTGGTGGTGCTGAGGCTGCTGCCCGCACCTGGATTGACCAACTCCAACGTAAATGCCTCATCAACCTCAACGTCCATGTCTCCCTTGACTTGCAAAGTCACTTCCATCGCCGACTGACCGTTGGTAAAGGTCACTGTGCCAGTAGGAGTCATAAAGTCTGCCTGATTGGATTCACCCGCCGTTGTGGAGTTGCGGATCTGCCAACCCACCGTCGATTCACCACTCAAGCTGCCTTCGCGATGGATCGTGAATGTCACTGGCGTGCTGCCCCCTGTATCGGGCTCGGTCGCCGCCGTGTACCCAGCCGTGACGCTCATCACATCGTCATCATTCACGATGGTTGCTGTCAGTGACTGGGTGCTGAACACGTCCACCCGCGTCACACCATCAGTGCTCGGTGCCTGCAGGGTCACGGCGAAACTTTCATTGCCCTCCAGCGAACTGTCGCCAGCCACCTGGATGGTGAAAGGTGCCGAAGTGGCCTGCCCAGCGACAAAGGTCACCGTGCCCGAGGTGAGCACGCCACCTGCAAAATCATCAGCATCAGCCGCTGTGCTGCCTGCGCCCGCAATGCCATAGGCAATGGTGGTCGCGTACAGACCTCCCGAGCGAACCACGCGGAACACATGGCCAGAAGATGTATCAGACTCCACAGAAGGGGTGGTCACAGACTCCAGCTCCCATTGGGTGTCGTCTGACAGCACCGTGAAAGTGGCCTGGGCACGCGCCGCGACGACGTCGGCGTCGGCCGAGGGAGCACTCAAGGCCAGCACCAGCTTCTCGTCAGGCTCAACGGTGCTGTCCCCCTGGATCTGCACAGTGACCGTCTGCAGCGTCTCGCCAGCAGTGAAGGTCAGGCTGCCGGAAGGTATGGCATTGCCAACGAAGTCGGCTGCCACCATGTCACCGAGCAGGCTCCAGGAGACCGTGCTGGTGGCGCTGGCCACATTGCCTGCGCGTTTCACATCGAAGACAACGTCCCGGGCTCCGGTCTGACCTTCGTACGGATCAGAGTCAAATACACCATTCTGCGCATGACGCAGCACGGAGAAGGAAGCCTCGTCGTCGGTGATGATGCCTGTGGTCACGCTGCTGGTGCCAAACTGCAAGTCTGTACCCGAAATCGAAACCTTGAAGCCTTCGTTGGCCTCGCCTTCAAGGTCACCCTTGACCAGCACCGTGACCAACTGATGGCCGGAGGCGTTAGCGGCAAAGGTAACGCTGCCAGAAGTCGCCACGAAGTCGGCCGCTGAGGCCGCATCCGAACCCACACCCTCAACGGTCCAGTTCACGACCTGCTGAGCTGACAACCGGCCGGTACGGTCAATGCGGAACACCACCGGCACATCGGCCGGGGTGCTTGAGGGATCGGCCTCGGTGACGTTCGTGGCGCCAACGGCCGACAGGTCGAAGCGAGTGTCGTCGTTGCGCACCACCAGGGTCTGCGCCGTGTTGCTGACTGCAAAACCGGTAGACGTTGTCGACAGGGCCGCGGTGAAGGTTTCGTCGGATTCCTGTACCGCGTCACCGGCGACGGTGAGCGTGAATTCGCTGACGGTCTGGCCAGCCGAAAACAACAGACTACCTGTCAGCGGCGTAGTGAAATCGGCCTGCGCATCCGTGGCCGAGACAGCGGTGATGGCGTAATCCACCGTACCCGAACTGTCGACATGACCGCTGCGAGTCACGCGCATCACCACATCGCGGTTACTGCCAGAACCTTCGTCCGCGTCGAGGCTGCCGGAAACGGTGCTGAGCGTGAACAGCGCATCGTCGTTGAGCAGCGTCACTGTGGCGGCGGATTTGCCGGTGACAAAGCCAGCACCGCTTGGGCTTGAAAGGGTCGCGGTCAGGGTTTCACTGCTCTCGAGCGTGTTGTCGTTGCTCACCTGGATGGTGAAGACCTGTACCGATACACCAGAGGTGAAGTTCAGCGTCTGGTTGGCAGGCAAGGTGCCAGTGTAGTCGGCGCTGTCGAATCCAGCGCCACCACTGAGTGCAAACTGCACTGTGGACGTGGCAGACAGATCCCCCACACGATTAACGGTGAAGACCACGTTGCCATCACCTTCAACCCTGGAAGTCTGGTTGGCCGTGATGCTGAAAGCGGTGTCGTCGTTGAGGATCTTGCCCTGCGCCGATGCCACAGTCAGCGTGTCGTTCGTGGCACCGCTGCCCACCGACAGGTTGACTTGATAAGACTCGTCGAACTCGAAGCTCGCATCATTGGTCACCGGCACCGTCACCACCAAAGACAACACACCGGGCGAGAACGTGACATTACCCGAGACCAAGCCACCCGTGAAATCACCGGCCACCGCATCATCCCCCGTGGTGGTCGCGGCCAACTGCCAATTGATCACCTGGTTTTGCGATGTTGAATGGGTGCGGGTGATGGTGAAGGTGTGTGCAGCCGACTCCAACGCCCCTTGTGCTTGATTGGCAGCAATCGAGAAAGTGCTGTCGTCATTCAAAATCGTGCCGGTACCAGGGTTGTCGAGGTAAGTGGTTTCTTCAACGTTGGTGGCACTGACAATCTGCACGCGGAATTTTTCATCGGCCTCGGCATCGTTGTCACCCTGTGCCTGTACCGTGACGGTGGCTGTGGTCTGGTTGGCTGCAAAAGTGACCACGCCCGAATCGGCCAGGAAATCGGTCAAGCCTGCATAGCCAGCACCGCCAGGTGTGGTGGCCTGCCAGGACACAACCGAGCCCTCGTTGATGAAGCCATTGCGCGTGATGGTGAACACCAGCGCAGAGGTGGAACCCGCATCCACTTCAGTGACACTAGCATTGGAGATGCTCAAGCCCGTGTCGTCGTTGTAGACAGCTGCGGTCGTAGTGTCCACTGAATAAACCTTGGTGACCGTTGGGCTGATTTCGTTGAGGGTACCGCCGGTCAGACGCAGTGCGAAGTATTCGTCACCTTCGACCACCAGATCCTGACGAACCAACACAGTCACCGACATAGACAGCACGCCGGAACCAAAGTTCAACGTACCGGATGGCAAGGTGTTGCCGTAAAAGTCTGATGCATCGACCGTGTAGCCGGGCGTCAGCGACCAATTCACTGATGCTGATCCGGTGTAACCCACTGAGCTGCGGTTGAGTGTGGCCACATAAGCCACATACTGCCCAGCACCGTTGTTACCCTCGGAAACGGTCTCATCCGTCTCCCATGTCCAGCTGTAGCTGGTGTCATCGTCGAGGATTACGCCGTATGCATTGTTGTTGCCAATGCGCACATGCTGCCCCTCGGTGTCGGCCGGCCCGGTGAAACTCAGCGTGAAGCTCTCCGAGGTTTCGGGCGTGACATCGTCGGCGAAGAAATTGGCCAACGTGAAGGTGTAAAGATAGTCTGTGCCGTAGTGGCTGGTCTGTGCAGCCAGGGTCAAGCTGCCCGTGGTCGTACCGAAATCTCCGGCAGATGCCGTGCGTCCCGACAGATTCAGAGAGTAATTGAGCACCACATCGGTATCCAGCACGCCAGAGCGCGACAAGGTGATCACTGGCGAGGTGTTGCTCTCAAAACCCCTGATTTCGTATGTGTAGCTGTCGGGGTTGTAATTGCCTCTGACATAGACCCAGATGTCATCGGTCAGGATGGTGAAGGTGGCTTTCGAATTCGCAGCCGTTGTATCCACATTCATGGGGCCAAACTTGTCGCGTTCGGTTCCCCATGCCAACACGTCAGCAGAATGACTGTATGGACCACGCTCATAAATCATGTAGTCATAAGCAGTGTCCGCATCAACCAGCGTGAACACCAAATTCTCGTCGTTTTCAGTCCAGTTGTCCCCTCGCACTGTCACCGTAACCAAGGCTGAGGTCTGCCCAGCTGTGAACTCGGTCACACCATAGATGTTGTTTGGGTCATAGTAAAACGTACCGTAATTCGAATAACTGCTGTTGTAGGTTACAGTGGTGCCGGTACCGACCGGATTGCTCACGTCATCTTGCACGTTCGCCAAGCCATTCAGACGCCAAGCCACCTTGCCCGCATAGTTCAAATCACCGACAGCCTCATTGTTGGAGCGGGTCAAGGTGAACACCACTTGCTGTGTCGAGGAGTCGGTATTTTCGTAGCCAGACGCCACGTTGGCCGTGACACTGACCAAGTCTGGCTCGTTGTCAAGAACCCACTGTGAGCCGGTGTAACCCGGCGTGGCCGTTTCGCGGTCGGGCGTGATCTCGGCCACCACCTGCGCAGAACCCGCCGCCGATGTATCGCCAGCGCTGACAGCAAAAGAAGCTGTCGCAAACGGCGTATCGTCCTCAATCAACAGGGCTGGTCCCGAAGAGTGCGTGTAGGACCGCGCGGTTGACAAACCCGAGGCGGTCACATCTGCATTGATCGCCGCGGCAAGTCCGTCAAGAATCCTGCGGTAGTCGGCAGCCGTGTTTCCGCCGCCACTGACATCGGCCGTAACAACCGAATAGTTGACCGTCGTCCCGTCCACAGTGGCACTGACCGTTTCACCTGCAACAAAAGTGCCCGAGAGCGTGAACAGCGAGCCCGTCACGTTGCGCGTATTGGTGGTGAAGATGCTGGTCGGCAACTCCTCTCGCCAGGTCTCGGTGAGGTTGTCATTGATCGTGGTGATGGTAATGGTCTTGCTCGTCTCACCATTGAGGAACAGGATCTCACCCACAAGGCGCTTGTTGGTGGCGTCGTACACCACATTCATGCCCTGGGAAGAAACTGCGGCCTGAATGGCCGAGGCGTCCGCCCCCACGTCTGCGGGGTCCAGCTTATACCAGCTCGAGGTGGTAGAACTGGTCTCGTTGGTGGTCTCGGTGCCAGAAAAATTGACAGCCCACTGGGCAACGTCCGTGCCTCGAGTGTCACCTGTTCGAGCAATTGTCAGCACGAAGGCCTGGCCCTCAGTGACTGCCGTGCTGCTGCCAATATCGAATCGGGTGTCGTCGTTTTTCAGGACAACTCTGTTGATCGTATCGCCAGAGTCATCGTAGGGATCAATGCTGCTGCCCGCAGACACACCGCTGATGTAGATGCGGAAAGCCTCCTCGAACTCACCGACATCGTCGGCTTTGGTCCAGACCGTGACATAACCAACCGATTGGCCGTCCGAAAAGCTCAGTCGACCGCTGGGGATCTGGTCCCCGACAAAATCGCTGGCGTTTGCATCGACGTAGCCAGGCACACCACCAGCGATGACCCAATCCACCCATGCCGAACCATTCTGGCTGATGGTGCGGTTAACCTGGAAGATATGCGCACGCATGTCATCTGCCATCACCAAGTTGGTCGCTGTGGCTCCGCCGTCCAGCGTGGTGTCGCCCTCATAGACAGATGCGCCAGTGGTAGGGGCATCGGTGATTGAGAAGATCGCCTCGTCGCGACGGATCTCGGACCAGATATTGGTGGATCCAGCGTAAGCCTTGATGTGATCAACGCCACTCGCATTGGACAGGGCGACATAGAACCAATCGTCAGCTTCGGGATCGTCATCGCCACGCACAACGACAGTGAAGTCCAGCGTTGTCTGCCCTGCAGTGAAAGTCAGCTGTCCGGACGGCAAGACGCTGTTGGGGAAATCAGCGGCATTTGCAGCGCCATCATTGCTGGCACTGCCTAAGTCGTACCCGACAACTGAATAATTGACGATGGAGACCCCGCTCACAGCACCGGAGCGCGTCAAGGTGTAAACAAAGTTGGTATTTGCACCCGCCACCGCCTCCGGCAGACTGATGGCATTGCTCGGACCCGTAATCAGCGAGTCATCATCGACAATCGTGCTGGTGAACGTCCCTGCAGCACCGATGCCGTTGCCATCGGTGGGGTTGATGAGGGACACCACCAAGTTTTCATCACCTTCGGCAGAGTTGGCACCCGTATCACCATAGGCGTAGAAAGTCATCGTGGCCGTGGACTGTCCCGCAGAGAAATACAGCGTGCCGTTGGGTGTGACCCCTGCGCTGCTGCTGTTGTAGTTGTAATTTGAACCCGTCGTGAAATCCCAAGGCGAAACTGCTGCACCAGAAACAGCCCAATCCACGGCTCCAGGGGTGCTCAGCGGTCCAGAGCGGGTGACGGTGTAGACAAAGGCCGCGCCAGTGCCATGATCCGCATCGCCTTCGACCTGAGAGGCCGTGCCCGCCGTGATGTTGAACTCGGCGTCGTCGTTGACAATGAGCTGTGTAGCCGAGCCGGCGGTGCTGGAAATCTCTGTGCCCACACTGGCGTTGTTCAGGCTCAGCACCAGGGATTCGTCCAATTCCTTCACGCTGTCGGCTTTGAGCACCACAGTCAGCGTCTTGATGGTGGCCTGTCCGTTAGAAAAAGTCAGTGTGCCGCTGGGCAGTTGGTTGTTGTAAAAGTCGTCAGCCGTGACGCCTGTGACAGCATAGGAAAACACCGACGCTTGGGACTCATAGCCTACGCGGGTGATGTTGAAAACCACTTCACGTGGCTGCGCCACGCCGTTGACGGTGCTGCCTTCCTGCTGACTGGGGTTGGCCGTGGTCACAGAGATGCGTGCATCGTCGTTGTCGATGAGGATCTGTGCTTGTGTGGCCGATGTCTGCAGTGTGCCGCCCCCTGTAGGATTGCTCAGCGTGACCTGCAGGGTCTCTTGGTCTTCGTAAACGGATTCACCCTTGATGGCGAGCGTGAGGTTGACAGACGATTGCCCCTCCGCGAAGGTGAGCCCCGCTGTCATGGCCGAGCCATCAAAGTCGTCAGCAGTGATGCCAATACCACCGGCCGTATAAGTCACCACACGCTCGCCACGCAACGCACCCGTGCGCGTCACGGTAAAGACCGCTGGCGTGCTGCCTGTGTTGCCTTCATAGAACTGGCCAACCTGGCCGCTGGCCAACGCAATGGCAAACTCGTCGTCATCACTCTGGATGACGGCGGTGGCCAACGTCAGCGTATCCGGCTCCAGCGAACCTTGGTTGGGGTTGGACAGGGTGATGACCATGCCCTCGTCTGTCTCCAGGTTGCTATCCCGATTGATGGGTAGAGTCACCACAGCAGCCGTCTGACCGGCACTGAAATTGACGGTACCACTGGGCAGGGCGCTGGCCGAAACAAAGTCTCCGGCCGTCAGGGCATCGCTGCCGCGTGCCGTGACTGCCCAATTCACAGAACCCGGCACGTCGAGTTTGCCTACGCGCTGAACAGTGAACGTGTAATTGTTCGCACCCGAACCCGTGCCCTCCAGCACGTCAGACACTGTCGAAAGCAGGTAGTTAGTGTCATCGTTGGCCACGGTGATGGTTGCACTGGAACTGCCCAGGGCACCCACCGAAGGAGAAGACAGGGTCAGTGTGTAGGGCTCGTCGGCCTCGCCCAGGCGATCCCCCTGGACCAGTACGGTGACCTGCTGGCTGGTCTGGTTGGCCGAGAAACTCAGGGTGCCGGTGGGCAGCGTGCCTTGGTAGTCGTCCGCGGTGACGCCGGTGCCACCGGTGACGGCATAGGTCACCGTGGCATCACCCGTAGCACCGCCAGAGCGCAAGACCTGGAACACCAGCGGCGTGGTGGCGGATGCGCCGCCTTCTTGCACGGTCGCGGTGGTGCCGGCGCCATTGACACGGGCATCGAACACCTGATCGTCGTTGAGCACAGTCACCGTGGCCGTGGCATCGACGATGTTGGCAGCACTGTTTTGCGTGATGTTGCGCGCGTTGGAGATGGTCATCACCAACGCCTCGTCTGGCTCCAGTGTGGTGTCGCCCTGCACCGCGATGGTGATCAACTTGATCACCTCGTTGGCACTGAAGGTCACCGTATTCAGGCTACCCAAGCCACCCACCAGGTCGTCGGCACTCAAGCCAGAAGCCGCGCTGAGTGCCCACTGGACACTGGCCACGTCAGTCGTGGCACCCGCACGGGTGATGGAATACACCAGACTGGAACCGCTTCCCGATGCAGCCCCATTGACAAGTGTCTGCCCTTCGGCAATCGTTGGCGTAACAGCCTCAACCGTGAAGCCGAAATCATCGTTGTTCACCACACCGGTCACAGAGGTGTTCACAAAGCCCGTGTTTGTTGTGGGCGAGGTCACGGAAATGCTGAAGGCCTCGTCACGCTCTACACCACCATCTCCGCGCACTTGCACGGTGACTTCAACAGCGGTTTGCCCTGCAGTAAACGTCACACTGCCGCTGGGCAGGCCACCGTTGGTTCCCAGTGCGTCGGGGGACTGGCCCCCGACCAGTTCAAAGTCGTTGGGTTTGAGCATGGACGAGTCCAACGTCCAATCGACCACCGTGCCTTCGCGCAGCACGCCCGCGGCATCGCGTGTCAGGGTGAACTTGAGCGGCGTGGTTGTGCCCAAGGCGCCTTCGGTCACAGTCAGCGCGGTGTCCACCAAAGCCAAGCGGTCGTCATCGTTGGTGATCACGGTACTGGCCAGGCCATTGCCTGTGAGGATGAAAGAACCCGCGTTCGCTTGCGACAACGTGACCGTCATGGTCTCGTTCCCCTCAAGCGCGGTATCGCCCGTGACTGGAATGACGATCTGCGAAGACGTGGCACCGGCAGTGAAAGTCAAGGTGCCCGAGGTCAGGGCACCGGCGGCCAAGTCGCTGGCGTCCAGGTTGCCGGTCAACGTCCAGTTCACCGTACTGATCTTAGAAAGATCACCGGTGCGGGTCACGGTAAAGCTGACGGCCTGTGAACTCTGAGTACCTTCCAGCACGCTGGCTGCATTGGCCGCGATGGCCAGGCCGCTGTCGTCCGATAGCAATTGCGTATCGGCTGTCGCCTGCTGGATGTCCGCATTGCCTGAGGCAGAAGTCAAGGTCAGACGAATGCCTTCGTTGTTTTCGATGTCTTCGTCTTTCTTGGTCCATACAGTGACCACTTTCGTGGTATCCGTAGGCGCAAATGTGACCGAGCCAGAAGGCAAAGTGCCGCCTGCAAAATCGTCGGCATTGACGGCAAAACCGGTAGCCCCCAAACCCGTCACGTCGTAATTGACGGTGGTTTCACCGCTCAAAATACCACTGCGTGTGATGGTGAATTCATGGGCCAGAAGCCCCCCACTGACGGAGCCTTCGACCTGTTGCGCCAGGTTGGCCGCGACAGACACGCCCGTGTCATCGTTCACAATCACGCCGGTTTGGCTGACGGTAGAACCCAGTGACTGGCCAGGGCTGACCGCTGTCAAGGCGATGGTCAGGTTTTCATCGGATTCGTTGGAATACTCGCCTTGAACGGCCAAGGTCAGGAGAAAGTTGGTTTGCCCATCCGTGAACGAGACCGTGCCAGAAGGCAAGCTGCCCAAAGCAAAATCAACAGCATTGGCCGCCGGCGAATTGCCTGACGAAACGCTGTAAGAGACCGTCCCTGCGCGCAGCGCACCAGAGCGTGAAATTTCATACACCAACACACCTGGTGACGCGGCACTGCCCTCGTTGGCAGACGCGGTCACGGCGTTCAGCGTGACGGTGCTGTCGTCGTTGACCAGCATAAATTCCAACGAGTCCGGTACGTTGGGTTTCAACACAGCGCCTGTGCTGGTTGCGCCCAGAGTCAGCGTGAAAGTTTCATCGTTTTCTTCAACGCTGTCGGCGACCGATTGCAAAGTCAAGAGTGCAAATGAAGCGCCATTTGCGAAAGTCAAAACACCTGATGTGGCGCTGCTGATATCGTCTGGGAATGCTGCGAGGTGGCTACCCGTAGAGGTCAGCGACCACGCCACCGTGTCTGTACCCACTGTGCTGCCTTCTCGCAGCACACGAATAATCAAGGGCTGCGAGCCTCCATTGCCCTCATCCACGGACGCGACAGTTGCGGGGTCAATCTGTATCTGTGAATCGTCGTTCACGACGGTGCCGGTCGCTGTAGCGGTCACGATCTGCGAACCAGCGCTGGCGTTTGAGAGTTGGAAAACAAAGCCTTCGTTGCTCTCCATCACCACGTCAGGGGACACCAGCAGCGTGATCAACCGACTGGACTCGCCTGCCGTGAAGCTCAAGGTGCCCGATGGCAGCGTGGTGTTGGCCAGAATATTTTGGCCTGCAACAAAATCATCACCCTGAAGTTTGTTGACATCATCAGCAACGACTTGCCAATCGACAGTCGAAGGCGACTGCACAATACCAAGACGGTTGACTGCAAAGACCAGCCAAGCACCCGGCGTGCTATCGCCCTCTGGCAAAGAAGCGCTCACGGCGACGACTTCCAGGCCAATTTCATCGTTAAAAATCAAACCCTCAGCAGTGCTCTGCGTGAAGTTCATACCCGCTGGGTTGCTGGCACCAATCGCGATCTTGAAAGTCTCATTGGGCTCATACACAGCGTCTGCAGCCACCAGCACGGTCAACGTGGCGGTCGCTTGCCCGGCAGAAAAAGCCAACTGTCCAGTTGGCATCCCATCGGCATCCAAGGTCTGGCCTGTGGTTGCAAAATCTGCCGCATTGACGGTGTTGCCCGAGCTCAGGGCTTGGGCATTCCAGGTCACGGTAGCTGAGTTACCCAGATAGCCTTCACGGCTGACCTGGAACACAAATGCCTGCGTGGCGCCAGACTGCGAACCTTCCAAGAAGATGGCGTTGGTCGCATCAATGCGGTAAGCCGCGTCGTCATCCGTGATAGTGGCTTGCGCAGACAATGGCACCGTGATGGTGGTGTTTCGTGTTTCAGCGGTGTCGGCAATGGCCAGCACAAAAGACTCGCTGCCTTCCACAAGGCTGTCGGCCTTGACCTGAATGGTCACGAAGGCTTCGAATTGCGTTGCCGTGAAACTCACCATACCCGAAGGCAACTGCACAGAATCGGGCGCAAAATCATTGGCCGATGCAGCTGGATCCAGGCTGCCTGCGGCGCGAACGGCCCACAGCAACTCTCTCGCATCCAATGCGCTATCGGCTGGTCGTGTGACTTTGAACACAAATTGTCCTGCCGATGCGGAATCACTGCCCTCCAACTGCACCGTATCACCGACGATGACCACCGAATACGGCGCGTCATCGTTCAAAATCGTGCTGCTGGCCTGACCCTGCATCGGTTTGATGGCACCGCGCGAAGGATTGGACAGTTCAACCTTCACGGTTTCATTGGCACCGAACCAATCGTCTCCAGCCAGCACGAGTGTGATCTTGGCAGTGGTCTGGCTTCCGGTAAAACTGACGGTGCCGCTGGGCAAGCCGGCATTGGCCAAGGCGTCTTGCCCGACACCAAAATCGGCCAGGTTGGTATCACTGGAAGGCGCAACACGCCACTGAACCGTGTCACTGCCTGCGTTGGCCGTGTCCCGGGTGACCGTGAAGACCAATGCCTGATGGCTGGTTTCGCCCGCATAGCCTTCGGTGGTCGATGCCTGATCTGCGGCAATCGAAAAATAGACATCGTTGTCCACCACCGTGATGGTTTGCGTGGACTGTCCCAGCTGCATGCCGTTGCTGGGGTTGCTGAGCGTCAATGTCGCCTGAGGCTGCGCTGATGATGTGTTGACCTGGTTGTTTCCAGGAATCCGCAAGGTGATGTACACCTCTGTCTGACCGGGGGCAAATTCCACCGTCCCGGCCAAGGGGGGAGTTCCTGCCAAATCAGATGACTGAAGACCCTCAAGGCCTATCGCCCAATCCACGGTACGTGAATTCAAGCCTTCGGAGCGCACGACGCGAAACACCATCAAAGTCTCTTGACCTTGATCGGTTTCTTGCACACTGGACTCCACCGCACTCACAGACACGGTCAAATCATCGTTGTAGACCAACGTGTTGTCGCTGGATTTCGTGATCGACGCTCCATGAGAGCCATTGCTCAATGTGAACGTCAGTGTCTCATCACCTTCACTGACGTGATTGTCCTGGTTCACCAGGACTGTGATGTTTCGACTGGTTTCACCAGAGGCAAATGTGAGCGTTTGCGATGGCAGTTGCCCACCCACGAAGTCGTTGGCAGACAAACCTGTGACAGCAAAGTCAACTGTGCGCGCGGAATTGACGGCACCTGTTTTGGTCACTGTGAAAACGACGGGCGTGGCACCGCCTCCGCTGGTGCCTTCCAAAACAGAAACAGACTGACGATCAACAGCCCAACTGACATCGTCGTTTTCAATGGTGACCGTGGCTTGACCGGTACCCAAAGTGGCACCGTGGCTTTGTTGGCTCAGACTCACTACCAGGTTTTCGTTCGCCTCCACCACTGTGTCTGGGGCAATCATCAGAGTGATTTGCTTGGACGTTTGATTGGCTGCAAAGGTCAGGTCAAACTCTGGCAGGCTTGTCAGATCACCCACAAAGTCATTAGGCAGCAACCCACTGGCACTGACTTTGACTGTGCGCTCTGTTGCCACTGTGCCCGTCTTGGTTACCTCAAAAACGACCGCTGTGGTTCCTGCCGACGTCCCTTCCAACACTTGCGTCAACTGCCCGCTGGCAGGCGCAATGTCGAATCGCACATCGTCGTTTTCAATGACCACAGTGGCTGTGCGTACCCCCACAGTGGACGAATCGCTCTCCTGGCTCAGTGACAACACCAAAGATTCATTGGGTTCCACATCGGCATCTTGTTTGACCCACAGGGTGACCTGCTGAACACTCTGACCGGGACCGAAAGTCAGCACCATATCGGGTATGACGCCGCCTTCAAAATCATTCGCCCCCAGCCCGCTGGCCGTTATCCGCACGGTACGGTCGGTCGTGACGTCACCGTGTTTAGACACTGAAAAAACCACGGGTGTCAAACCATCATTGGTGGCTGTGCCTTCAAGCAAAGGCGCACTCAATCCGGTGACTGGCGCAACATCGAAGCGCACGTCATCGTTCTCGATCACCACAGTGGCTTGGGCATTGACAATCAATGCAGGATAAGGTGCACCTGTCAGCTTCAGAACGAGGTTTTCATTGGCCTCAATCGTCTGATCAGGCTGCACCGACAAGGTGACCCAGGCCTGACTTTGACCCGCAGAAAAACTGACACGCCCAGATGGCAAGCCACTCACAAAATCATCGGCCACCAGATCAGACGAAGGCCCTGTGGCGTAATCGACCCAAGATGCATTGTCGAGATTACCGGTGCGAGTGATCAAAAACACCGCAGACACGCCACCGCCTGAACTGGTCTCGGCGACCACCGATTCCTGACTGGGCGAGCGGGACACGTCATACTGGAAGTCATCGTTCAAGACCGTTGTGGTGGCTCGGGTCACAGCCCCCAGACGCGCATTAACGGCGTCCTTGATTTCCACATCAATAGGGCGATCAGCCCCAACCACACGGTTGGATGCAACCCGGATCACGATTTCGATCGAATCCACGCGAGGCTGAAAAACCAACTCGCCATTAGAAAATGCGTCAACCAAAGCCATGTCTTCGTCATTCAGACCTGACGCCGTCCATTTGACTCGGTCAATTTCGGACAAATCACCGGTTCGAGTGACTTTGTACCGAAGCTCAATGAAACCCTCATGCCCTTCAGACACAGTGGGCACCAAGGCCTCAATGTCCAGGAATGGGGGCACACGGATCGGGGCAGGTTCAGATTTAGGCCCAGCTGAACTGGGCTCAAGTGGTGGCTTGTTCTCGGCAACCGGCAAAGGCACAGCGCCCCCACCCACTTGATTGCCACTGGCCTTGACGGTGGCAATCTGATTGACCATGGACTGCACGGTACCAGGATCCCCACCACCTGCCGAGGTCGGACGAATGTCAAAGCGATCGGCCATGGCAGTGACCAGCCCCCCACCCGAAGCCACTTTTTGCTCAAGGTAAGGCGCAATCATTCCTGTCAGGTTGATCGATCCGCCTGAATCCACGCCCACGTTGGAGCTGATCACGCGGCTGAAGCCACCCAGCGCCGAGGAACCGATACCCGCACCAGCGTCCACCGACGATGGGCCTTGGGCAAGTGCATCCTGAGAAATTGAAAGATTGGATGGCGCACCCGTTGCCGTTGCATTGGCTGCTGTCATCGGAGCAGGTGCGGCCAAGGGCTCAACCGGCGCCAGCGGATTGGCCACTGGCGCAACGGCAGCGGGGGCTGCCGCACTGACCTCAGCCCTTGGCTGGGGCGCTGGCGCATTGGTGGCAGAACTTTGAGCCGCACCCACTTGAGAACCAGCTGCGGGCACCGCGTTCACCAATGGTGATTGCACCGCTGGCAAACTTTGCACACGAGCCCCCAACTCTTCGCGCACCTGCACGGCCAATGCATCGGCCTGCTGCGCACTCATGCCCTTGTTGATAGCCTCTTGTCTGGCTTGCTCCACGGCCTCTTTCACCGCTTCCTGAACCGACTTGCCCGTACTCAACGCCGAAGTGAATGACTCCTGTGCCAACTTCCCGGCGTCACTGGCCACATCGGGCAGCGCCCCCGCTTGCAATGGCACATTGGCCTGTGCCAGGACAATGGGCTCCGAGGAAGATGTGGGATTGGACGCTTGATTGACTTCAGACATGGGGGACTCCCGAGAGGGGTGCAAGACATCCCCCCCGTGCTATCACATTAGAAAAACAAGGCAATGCAGACTGCATGCCGATGACAAAATCAGGGACGCTTCGATGCAAGTTGCGCCAGAACAGTCGCAGAATCCAACCGTCCCATCGCCTGCAGCAAGGTGTAGCTTGCAGAGACCACGTCAAAGTCCGTTGACACCAAATCACTCTGAGCGTTGAGCAAATTCGTTTCTGCAGACAACACATCCAGCAAATTACGCTTACCCACGGTTCGCTCCTGGCGCGCAATGTTCAAGAACTCTTGGGCCAAACGGACCTGGTTTTGCAAATTCACCTGATTGTCTTGGGCGGTTTGCAAATTGCGCCATGCAATGGCGACTTGCTCTTTGACCAGGTTACGGGTTTCTTCTTCGCGAGCGAGGCTCGCCGCTATATCGTACTGAGCACCACTGACCGCCGACGCTCCAGCCATACCCAGGTTGATGGGGTAATTGAGCTGCAACTGTGCGCGGTCATCATTGACCGTACCGTTCACCCCATCGAATGCGGTGGCGCGCCGAGCTTCGACCAGCAACTGCAACCTGGGTGCGTACTCTCTTGCTCGGATGGAAGCCATGCGCTCAGCCAACGCATCTGACCGAAATTTCCCCAGTCGAATTTGCAAACTGTTGGCATCAGCCTCATCCAATGCCGCCTGCAATGAGCGAGGCAAATTCATGGCCTGAGAAATTCGCTGCTCGTAAACCAGGTTGGCTGCCAAATCACCAAACACAGCTTTGACGCGGTACAGCGCCACACTTTGCGCCCCCTCAGCCCGTACGCGCCGGGCTTGAGCACCGGCAAGCTGCGCCTTGGCTTGAAGCACATTAGACACATAACCACGCCCTGCCACCACCATGGCATCTTCAATGCGCGCCTGCTCCACAATATTTTTTTCGGACAGTTGCGCAAATTCCAACACTTGTTGCGCTCGCTGAACAGACAGATACGCTTGCAAGGCATCCAATACAACACCCTGCTTCATGGCCTCCAGACCTATTTCAGCCTGTGCTTTGACCATTTCGTTTTCGCGGATGCTTTTGGAGCTTCGTCCAAAATCCGAAATCAGCTGTGTCAAGCGCAGCGTGTGCGTTTTTGCGTTGCCGACCTCATGCAACTCGGCGTTTGGTTTCTCAAAACGCTGGTAGCCCGTCGATGCATTCAGTTCAAATTGTGGCGCCCAAGCGCGTCGGGTCACCTCATCCACCCGAGCACCCGCTGCTCGGAAATCTGCATCAGCAGCTTGGGTGCGTGGCGCACGTTCCAGCAACGGGCTCAGCGCCTGAGAAAAATTGAGGGATTGAGCCGAAGCAGAATGCACTGCAAACATCGCCACAGCCAACAACGAAAGAGTCAATCGACTTTGATATTTAGGAACAACCTTTTTCGACATTTTAATTCCTTGTGATTGATTTAAGATTAAAATATGCTAACCTCATTGAAATTATACAATGTCCAAAACAATCAAAAATCACAAACTCTAACTATTTATGTATTGACCCGGTGGATGTGGAAATACAATCACGATCGTTCTAATATGGCCTTGGGCGGCATCACCCCAAAGCAGCGCTGGCCATGGCTGCATAACTGCTCTACTTCTCGCTTCAGCGCAGAAGTGGGGGATTACAGGGTACCCACAGCACTGGCGTTGCCCTCGACTTTGTTTGCCCTCCCAACGGCCAGGAAACTGTCGATCCTCGACTTCGGGTGGACGGCTCAAGCATGTCAGAAATCAACAGATTTGTGCTTGTTGGGGATGTGTTAATAAGGTGTCGAATTGTGGGGGGGTGAAAATGGCATCAGTGATCTTATTGGACGACGAAGAAGACATTCGTGAAGAATTTGCCGCCTATTTGCAAGGCTCGGGCCACACCGTTCAGACCGTGTGCAGCATCAAGCAATTTTCTACCTTGTTTTTGACACACAAGCCCGACATCGCGGTGGTGGACCGCAGCCTGCCCGATGGTGATGGGTTAGACTTGGTCCGGGAACTGCGCGATCAGGGCGTGCGTTGCGGTGTGATCATGTTTACCGCCAAGGACGCCACTCAAGACCGCATTGATGGTTTTAAGTCAGGCGTTGACCATTACCTGACTAAGCCCGTGCGGTTGCAGGAGTTGGGTGCTGTCGTCGAGTCTTTGAGCTGGCGGCTCAAGGCTACTGCCAGCTGGCGCCTGATTTTGTCCACCTGGGAGTTGAGGACGCCAGGCGGTGTGGTGATTCGTTTAACCGCACAGGAAAGCGCCTTTTTGCAGGTGCTGGTGGAACTGATGGGGCAAACCGTGACTCGGAAAAAAGTGGTTCAGTCCCTAGGCAAAAACTTTGCCGATTACGACCCCCGCAATCTGGACGTGCTGGTGCTGCGCCTGAGAAAAAAAGTGGCCAGCGTGACTTCGGCCGTGTTCCCTGTCAAAACCGTGCACGGCGCGGGTTATGTGATCGAAAAAGACTGTGTGATCGCCGACTCTTAAACAGGCTGCTGGATCGGGATTTCAATCACAAATTCCATGCCGCAGGGCTGCAATTTTTTGGCATAGACCTGGCCCTGATGTTGTTTGGCGATGAACTGCACCAAATGCAAGCCCAGGCCTGAGCCCACGGAGGTGTATGCGCCTTGTCCTCTGAAATACGCGTCAAAGATGAAGGGCATGTCCTGATCATCCACGCCAGGCCCCTGATCGGTCACCGAAATCTGTGCGACATGGCCTGACTGCTTCACTGAAAGCGTGATGACAGATTTTTCCGGAACATGCTTGCGGGCGTTTTCCAGCAAGTTGGAAATGGCTACACGCAACAAATCGCCATCACACTCCACATTCAGTTGGATGGGTGCGTCGAATTGAATGTCCGTGCCGTGTGCGTCTTGCATATCTTGCACCAAAGACTCACACAAGGAGGCGAGATTGACACTCGACATCCGGATGGCGTTATCCCCATTGAGCAAGCGCTCATTGTTCAAATACGTGTCGAACAGTTTTTGCAGTTTTTCGCTGTGACGGATGATTTTGCTCACCCGATTTTTGGCGTTGATCGTCAAGGACGCATCGATCAACAGGTTGTCCGCACTGGCAGAAATCACCGTCAGCGGTGTCCGGACCTCGTGTGACACCATACCCAGAAATTCATACTGCCGTTCACGTTGCTTTTCTTGTGCATTTGCCCGGGCTTTTTCATGTTCTGATTGGCGGCGCAGCGTGTTGTAGCTTGAAAAAATGCCCGTGCTCATGACCATCATGTGGATAAAGGCGCCGACCTGATAGACGTTTTCATTCCATGATGTGGGCTCGATGAAGCCAATGTTGCGCAAGTACCGCCAGATGACACCCATGTAAAAAAGACCAAACGCCAACAACAGCAATTGCCCTCTTTTGTCGCCTTTGTATGCCAGGTAGCCGCACATGCCCATGGTGATGAAAATCACCAAAATGCTGGTGAGTTGAACCGTCACGACCCCTTGGCTGTAATGATCCATTAAAACTAGGCCAATACACACCAGGGAAATGCTGGCGCAAATTCGCAAATAAATGCGTGAAATTTGGGGCCAGATGCGGTGCACGCCCAAATACAAGATGGTGAAAACCGGGCCAATCCACAAAGACAAGCAAATAAACACACCCAAAGCCATTGTGTGCGCGTTGGAGTGGATGTCCAGCTTCAGCATGTCGTTCCAGCGCCCAGTCAATAATGCGGCCCCCAAATTGGTGCTCACGTACAAGACGTAGTACAGATGAACTTTTTCGCGTGTCCAGACCCAGAAAGCGCTGTAGAAAAACACCACCAGCAAATAAGCGCCAAACACAAGCCCCCAAGCGAATGTTTCCTTGTTGCTGTCTTCAAACAGCGCCACGGGCGACCACAGCTTGAGGGTGGTCACCATCGACGTGCGTGTGGCCAAGCGCAAATACAAAACGGTGGGCGCATGCGCCGTCAGATCCACTTTGAAAACAGGGCGACGGTAAGCGGTTTCTCTGGGCACATCCGCATCCATCAGAGTGCCATAGCGCAGCTGCAGTGCCCCTTCGTTTGTGCGCTGGTAAAGCCGAACATCTTCCAGAATGGGTTGCCCCACTTCCAGGAAGCGTTGCGATGACTCTGTGGGCGTCATTTGAATCCTGACCCAAGCCACCGTGCTGGTGAATCCCAAGCTCAGTGGCTTGTTGAGCGGTGTGAATCGGGCGGTATAGGCGGGGCTGGACACTTCCTCAAACGACAAGTTGCCCGTGGGGTCCGACAGCAAAGCGGCGTGAGGCTCCAGATCAATGCTGGATGCCTGAGACTGGGAAGGCAAAGGGTTTGCCTCAACAGTCCCATACAACAAGGCAAGCAGCCCGATCCAGAGACTGAACCGCCAAGCTCGGTTTGCGCGAGTATGCGCGACCTTGCCAGTTTGAATTGTGATGTTCAAAAAACAACAAATAGTCAAATTGACATAAATTGTTAGATTTGTTGTCTTTGTCAACATTATATTGGGGGGTAATTGTTTTTTACGTTGAAGTGTAAAGTAAAAAAAACAAATGTCACAGAAGTTTAGTCTATTTTCTCATGCATGGCTGCTCTTCTGCATGTTGATGAGCGGGTTGGTTCAAGCCCAGGAAGTCAGGACAGACAAAAAAGATGCGCCATCGGACGTCGTCAGAACTACCAGCCCTATGGCGGGTACGCCCGCGTCACTTAATCAAGCGAGTCCTTCTTCTCCCAATGCAGTGACGCGTGGGTTGGTTGGGCAAGGGGTATTGAAGTGTGCATCCCGGGTGGAGCAGGTCAGTAATTTTTTGAATTTTGGCCCCATGGCGGGGGCGATGTTGTTGCCTGCCTCTCAGGATGTGGACAACCGTCTTGCCCACTTTGTTCTTGAATCGCCCACCCCTGATGGTTCTGCCTATGTGTCGGCAACTTTTGCACCCAATCAAAGCAATGGCTGTGGGGCGACTTATGACGCCGTCATGTATTGGCCCAAAGGCTGTGACGCACTGGCCACGCAGCAATTTGACAAATTCAAACGCGTTGGCACGCTCAAAAAGAATGTTCTGGTGCTCGATGGTGGTGTGGGCACCAAAGTTTTTTTGCTGACCGCCGGCAGTGGCTGTGTTTCTGTCAAAAAAGAAGTTGTCCTGTAAAGGCTGCGCATGCAACTGCAGAGACTTATGTTTGTTTCATTTCAACCAAGGAAAGATCATGAAAAAATTTAAAAATACACGTTTATCGGCTATCGCTGTCGCTGTGTTTGCATTGAGTGGTGCTGCCATGGCTGATGTTGGCAGCACGGGCCTTTATGCTGACACTGACAATACGGGCAATGAAGTATTGATTTTGCAATCGGGCAACGACACTTACATCGATATCAACAGCAGTGACTTTATTGGGCTGCATGCCAATAGCAGCATTAATTTGCATACCAGCCAAACCAACATTTACAGTCCTACATCCATTAATTCTGGCGGTGGAGCGTCAGAATTGACCGTGGGCACCGGAGCGGTGACCACATCAGGTGTGTTGACGCAAACGGGCACAACCTCTTTGTCCGGCACGACCAGCATCACGGGTGCGACCAGCATCAACGCCAGCGGTACGGCGACCACAAACATTGGTACAGCAGGGGGCGCTACCAACATCGGTAACGTCAACTCGGTCAATACCATTGTGGGAACCACTACCAGCACCGGTGCCTTCACGCAAACCGGCGTGACCAGAATCAACACGACAGCTGGTTCCGGTAACACTACCATTGGTTATGGGGACAACACCACCATGATTCAAAGCGGCACCAACATCATCACGGGTGCTGCCAACAGCATGTTGTCGACGGGTGCCAACACCATCACCGCTGCAACAGACAACAATATTTCAGCGGCTACAAACAACATCACGGCCACGACGGCCAACAACATTCAGGGCCCTGTGAACAACATGGGCACCAACAGTGTTTCGACCAACAGCATTGGTAACACCAGTGGTGGGACCACGGTCACTGCAACGGCTGGCAACGCCCGCCAAGCTTTGGCCAATGGCAGCGCCAACACGTCTGTGACTGCAGGTGCTTCTGGTTTGGCAGCAGCCAGTACGACAACCACAGGTCAAGTGTTGTTGACTAACACTGGCGGCACCACCGTGAATGCAAACGGCAAAATCTTGACATCGGGCGCCACAGGCTACGTGAATCCCGCTGCGCCCACCGCGTCCGTGACTTTGACCAATGGTTTGGGCAACACCCACGGCTTGGTGGTGACCGAGTCGCAAACCACCATTTCGGGTGGTACCGAGTCTTCCAGCATGACCTTGACTGACCGAGCTGCCACATTCAGCAACGCCCAGACAGGTGCCCCGATCACGGTGACCGGTGTGGCCGATGGTCGTGCAGATTTTGATGCCGTGAACGTGCGCCAGTTTGCGGGTGCCATTGCATCCGTGGCCGCCCAAGCCAACATTCCCACGCTGGCTGCTGGCCAGGACCGTACCTTTGGCATGGGTGTAGGCAGTTTCATGGGCAAGTCTGCTCTGGCCATGGGCATGAACATCCGTGGCGACGGCAATGCCGTTTACAAAGTCACGCTGTCTTCTGGCCTGAACGATGGCGCAAAGAAAGCGGTCTTCGCCGCAGGTGCTGCCTGGGGCTTTTGACCAGCAAGGGGCTTCGGCCCCTTTTCTGCCCATGCCTTGCCAACAGGCCGTGAGTCTGATGCTCAGACCCACGGCAACTTCCACCTGGGTGGATAGAACTTGTCAGATTTGACTGTTTTTATGGTTTTAGTATGTCCTAGATTGCAATTTTTTGAGAGTAAATTTTTTCATGCCATGCGGCATGTGAAATTTTGTTGTCGAAAGTATGCATTGAACTGGGCGGTCCCGATGCCTGGTTTTTGATCTGATTTCAAGTAACTGACTTTGTGACGTAACACAGGAACTTCCATGAGTAACAAAAACAACCACAGCAGCAAAACAAACCGCAAGGCGCCTTTGCGATTGAACAAAGTCACTTCTTTGATGCTGGCTTCTGCCCTGCTTTCATCGGTGTCTTTGCACGTTGCGGCACAGGCGTTGAGCGAAAATCTCTCGGGCAACATTGACGGTGGCATGAGCACCGGTTATCTGATCACGGGTGATGAGCGTTTTAACGGTGCGGCATCGGTACAGATCGGCACGACAACAAGCCAGTCGTTGGTGCACAGTTTCAAGACAGTCGGGGGTGCAGGTTCGGGCGGTGGTGCAGGCTTGGGTGGCGCATTTTTCGTGGATGCAGGCGCTTCTCTGACGGTGATCAACACCGACTTTGCCAACAACAGGGTTCAGGGTGGCAGTGGTGGTTCTGTGGCGCCAGTGTCCTACGCGAGTCAGATGCTCAACATCACTGGGGCCAACATCAAACTGGATGAAATGCCAGTCAGTCAAGCGGACTTCGTGAAGATTAATGGCGCCACACTCGGTGTGACCAGGAGTGTTGTTAACAATGTGGTGACCTACGGTATTGACCGGGTCTCTGTTTCCAGCGACTTTGCATCTTTTTTGGCTAAGGACGCACCGGCGACTTTCTCAAATTTCAACGATGTGACCACAACCATCCAGGATGTCAGCTCTGGTGTTGTGCGTTTTGCGCAGCCTGTTGCTGCTAAAGCCATCACGATTGGTGGTTATGTGGCCCCAACCGATACAAACATCAATACCAATCCGCTCGGAACCGGTGGAACGTCAGGCTTTAAAGTGGTCGATGGAACACTGACGATTCAATACGGTTTTGACAGCCAAACGATACAAAAAACGAACCCGAACGATCCTCAGAATCCGACAAGCGAACTTGTTCGAAAAACAAGAGAAATTCCGGGCGCTCTTGAAATCAACCAAGGTGACAAGATTTTTATCGGCTTGAGTGGTGATCCAACAGCGGTATTGGCGACCATTGTGGATGTGGTTCGCTATACTTCTGAAGAAGATGCGGCATTAAATGCCAATAACTCTTTGGTCGGCAAGCCAAAGGCGTTTGTACTGGATGTCACCCCGTCGAGCACTGGCGTGACTTCTCTGGAAGTGATTAAGCAGCCCATCTTTAACGTGGTGCCATTTGCTGTCAATTCAGGCAACCGCAAAGTGGTTAACACTTACAAATCATCTGCGACCTATATTCCCGGTATGGCGGTGACCTGGGAAATAGACGGTGCCACCACAACTGCTACGGTGCTTTCTGTTTCACAGGATGGGAAGCAAGTCGTTTTGGACAAAGATGTCCCTGTTGCTGCCACTTCACTGAAATTTGTTGAAAACCCGTTGACGGGCAACAACAGCGTCAGGATATTGGGTGCAGGCTCTAAGTTCAAAGAAGGGCAGTTGGTATATGTTCCAGGCTTGAATGGGTCCACTTTCGTAGGTACTGTGTCCAGTGTTGTGGGGGATGTGGTGACCGTTGATCCGCAAACTTCTGGGCAAAAACTGTCGGATTATTACGATCCTAATTTGGGTTTGGCACTGAAAATATCGGCAGCCCAGGTTAGCAATGCGAACAAGTCCATCACGGTTCCATTCAATACCAGTGCCTATACTGGGACCACGGCAGAGAAACAACAAAAGATCACAGCCTTGTTAAAAGACCGACAGGTCAATGGTTCGTCTTTTGCTGACGGAACGACCGTTAAAAGCGTGTCTGTTGGCAATGGTCAAATTACCATTGAGTTGTCACAAGCCGTGACATCCAATGTGATTGAAGGATTCACGATGTCATCCCCCTTGGTCACGGGGGGCAACATGAATGGATTAACTGACACTTTTACTCGGGTCAGCGGCAACAATGGAACCTCTGGCTATTCTGCCAATGGTGTCAGCAGCTTCTTTAACGATGCCGAAGGGGTGGATGGAACCAATGGCAGTGGGGCCAAGGACAACACGAATGGTCGGGGATACAACGGAGGTGCTGGTGGTAACGGTAGCAACGGACTTCCGGTCGATTTCTTCTTGGTCTATGACGAAATTGTGGCTTCTATTCAGCTCAAGCAAGCTACACGTAACTTGGTTGTCGCAGCCGAAGAGTTGGTGCTCGCGACGACTGGATTTAGCGAGAAAACACAAGAACTGATCGCCGCATCCACGCCCGATCCGCAGGGTGGTTTGGCGTTCGTTGCGCCTGACCCCATTGAGATTGCAGCCAAAACATCGGAAGTGGCCAGTGCGACACAAGAGCTGCGTTTGAAAACCAAAAACAACATCAACGCGACATTTGACGTTGTCTGGGCGGTTTCCGACTTGGTGCTGGCGACAACGCATTTGAGCAAGTGGGCTGCTGAACTTGCCATGGGCCTTGCCGGATTGGGTGGCGCAGGTGGTGACGGTGGTCAAGCCAGTGGTGGTGCTGACTTCTTCGGTGGTGGTGCCGGTGGTGCCGGCGGTAACGGCGGCAACGGTGCGACCGCCATTTCTGATGGTGGTGACGGGGGCTCCGGCGGCATGGGTGGGTCTGGTGGCTTTGGTGCCGGTGGTGGCCAGGGTGGTGCCGGTGGTTTGGCCGGTGCCAACGGAAACGCCGGCGGCGGTGACCCAGGTGATGGTGGCTATGCGGGTTTTGCTGCTGGCCAGGGCGCTAACGGCGATGGCATGTTTGGCGGAGGTGGTTCCGGTCTCGGTGGCTCCATCTTTGTGCGAGCAGGTGGCAGTTTGCTGATCCAGGGCAATGCGCGTTTCTCCAACAACTATGTGGCTGGCGGCAGCACGTCTAGCGAATTTGGCGAGGCCGGTTCAGAAGCTGGAACAGACCTTTTCATGATGAAAGGCTCTACTGTTCGACTGCAGCCAGGTCAAGGCAAGACCATCCAATTCGATGGAACGATCGCCGATGACAGTTTGGCAACCAACGATGGTTTCCAGAACGCGGCTGGAGAAGGTGCCGATTTGAGAATTGGTGGTCTTGGCGGTAATGGCGGTGGCTTGGTGATTTTGAATGGTGCAAACACCTATTCAGGTCATACCATTTTGGAAGGCGCCACCTTGTTAGCTACGGTCGGTGTGGGTGTGAATGACTTGTCCCTTATCCGCTTCAATGGTGCCGGTTCTATTACCGTCGACCCAGGGGCCAATAAAGTCACCAGTACGCTCTCGCTGGATACTGTCGGTACGCTTTTGTTGCGCGAAGGTGAAGATTACACACGTCTTGCCGGTACAGATCCCAGTGAAACCGCTTGGACAGGTTCAGGTGGTTTCGCTTCTGGATTCAAAGGGTTGTTGACTGTCAATTTGGGGGCAGTCAACGACCAAGGCAAGGGTCAGGATTTGAAATGGGGATCTGACGGATTTTTTGTCACACCATCGGATGGCAATGGCCTGGGCAATAATGGTGTGTTGACGTTTGGCTCCGACTATTCGCAAGGCTGGGTCAATTTCACCAACAATGTGAATTTGGATGGCAAGATTGCACGAGTTGCTGTTTATAAAAATGATGACTATAGAGCTTCTAACGCAACATTGTCAGGAGACTGGGTAAATACAAACGGCTTGAATAGCCTTTTGGTGGTTGGTGATTCAAGCGGTTCAGCATCCAAGTACAACGGTACTTTGTTCATGACAGGACAAAACAATCTTGATGATTTGATTGTTGCTGGCGGCACTCTTTCCACATTCAATCAAGATGGTGCGGCGGGTAAGCTTTTCAAGCCCACATCTGATTTGGTTATCTTGGCTGATAGAGATTCAGGTCAACAAACACATTTGCAGCTGTTTAAAGAAGAATCGCTGACAAACGTCGATGTTCTTTTGGGCGGCAATTTAACATTAACTCAAAAATTGACTGCATCTGGCAACTTTGTTAACAAAGGGGCTTTGCGGGTTTTGGGTAGTAATTTCAATGATGTGGCTGAAAACACCAAAACTTCTACCATCCAGTCTGCCGGCATGTCGGATTATTTGCCCCAAGACTTTGATGCATGGAATGGTGAGTTGGTTGTTGGCGGTAGTTTTGTCAACCAGGGTGTGATATTGCAGTATGGGAAAATTACTGCTGGCAGTATGCAAAACACAACTGGCTCTGTTTGGCTGTCCACAGGAGATTTGGAGACGAATCTGGATTTCGTCAACAGTGGTGCCTACGATTCTGTCGGTGGCCTCAAAGCAGGACGAGATATTCTGAACTCGGGTGTTCTGGGTTTGACAGGCAATATGGAGTCAATCAGAAATCTGCAAAACACTGGTGATGTGGATGTTTTGGGTAATGTCAAAGTGGGTCAAGACCTGAATAACACGGGTCTTATCAATGTGAGCGACGAGCTGCGGGTTGTTGCTGGTCATCTGGTGAATACCGATGAGATCAACGCTGGCTCTGTTGCAGTCAGTAATGGTAGTTTCACCAATTCAGGTTTGGTGGCGATTGATGCTGGTTTGAGTGTCACTAGGGGTTCACTGAGCAACCTTGGTGTTATTGAGGTCGGAAATACGGCTGTTGTTGGTTTGAATTTAGACAACGACGGTGTGATGAACGTGTTGGGCGGTGGGCTTGTTGTTGGAGGTTATGTTGACAACACAGACAAGCTCACTGTGAAAGGCAACTCTTCTGTTGCAGGCCGCCTGGTCAACTCGAGTACAGGGCAATTAAAAATCGATGAAGGTACATTGGATGTTGCGGCTGACATCGACAACTCCGGTACTGCGGTCGTTGACGGCAAGGTCACCGTTGGCTCTAATTTCACCAACAGCAATACCTTCACTGTGAAACAAGGGGGACTGAGTGTTGGCTCTTCTTTAGGCGGGGGCTCGTTGCTTAACAGCGGCAAAGTGGATGTCACGGGTAACACTGCAATCGAAGACGATTTGTTGAACCACAACAGCAGTGGCCCTACCCTGGCCACGATGTTGATTAAGGAAGGTCGATTGACCGTTGGTGGCTCATTTGCAAACCTGGGTACGGCTGTGGTAGCGGACAAAACCACAGTTGGCGTTGATTTGACCAACAGCCCACTTGCAAGCTTGACCGTTCAACAAAATGGTTTGACCGTCAACAGAGACTTTACAAACAATGGCGACGCCTATGTTTCTGGTGACCTGACCGTTGGACGGCATCTGAGCAACACTGGTTCGGGTGAATTGTCAGTGACAGCCGGTGGAATTAAAGTTGAAGGTTATTACACCAACGCCGGTTTGAGCAGTGTTTCAGGCGAATCTTTGGTCAGATTTGATTTGACCAACAGTGGAACTTTGACCTTCAATAATAAATTGCAAGTGGTTGGGTCGTTCTTCAATAACGTCGGCACTTCACAAGTTGACGGTGTGACATCTGTTCTATTTGATTTGATCAACTCATCTGGTGCTGCAACATTTAACGATGCTGTGACCGTTGGGCGAAATCTCTATAACTTGGGTGCATCAGCCATGACCATCATGGGCGATGTGACCGTTGGTAATGATTTGACGAATGAGCGTGCTATGCACATCGTCGGCAACACCAGTGTGACTGGAAATGTTACAAACACTGGTGCCCTTTCATTGAAAGGTAATTTGACAACACCGAGTAGCAAAAAGGTGATCAACGATGGGTATTGGGGTGTGGGTCAAGACTCCACAATTTCCACAGGAGTTTTGCAAGGGGCCTCAACTGCTGTTTTCTGCCTGTCCAGTTTGCACAATGAAGCTTGCTCAGGCGGCGTGGAGACAGGAACCAATTTAACACTGGATTTGAAATCTAATTCCATTTCTGATTTCGCAGGTGTATTTGCTGGCACAGGCTCCTTGACCAAGACGGGCGTGGGTGATTTGCTTTTGACAAAAAATCAAACATTCTCTGGTGGTTTGACGATCAATGACGGACGTGTCATTGCCGCTGGCACCATGAACGATGCGCTTGATATTACGGTCAACAATGGTTCGTATGTGGTTGCAACAGCGGACACTATTAAATCTATGAGGAACAATGCACCCAGATCTGTGTATCTGAATGCTGATCTCACAACAACAGACAAATTTATCAACAATGGCCGTTTGGTTGTGAATGGCACTCTCGCTGTCACAGATTCGGGAACGACACTTGAACGTCAACTTAATGCTGGCGCTGCTGGATTCTCAGGTTCAGCTGATGGTAGGGTCGAAGTTGCTGGTGGGACAACCTTGCGTTTGGCTCAAGCAGGAAACTCAAGCTACGAAGGACAAATTATTCGAGGCGATGATTTGTCTGCTTTTGTCAAAGAGGGCGTTGGTAAGCTGACACTTTCCAATACTATCGACATGAAAAATATCAAGATCAGTGAAGGTGAATTGATATTGAATAAAGGTGGTATTTTGTCTGCCGATGCTATTGTTGACATCACTTCTGAAGGCAAGTTGTCATTGCTCACAGGAAATCAATCGATTTATCAACTGCTTGGTGCTGGTTCTTTGGATTTGGGAACTAACAACCTGTCGATTGTCGCAGGTGGAACCTTCACTGGTCAAATATCGGGTTCTGGTCAAATCGCTGTCAACAATGGTTCGTTCAGTATTACGGACAAGTTATCAACGCCTGATGCAAATTTCACAGTTAATCAAAATTCCACGACATCTCTCGGCAATAATGCAAAATTGACGACTAAACAACTGGATGTAAATGGTGTTTTGTCTTTGGGTGTGAATGGTGGCACTGGTGCCTTGGTGGACGCGAAAAATGGTGTTAATGTTTACGGTACCCTGCAGGGTGGTGGTGCTGTAAATGGCATCACAACAGTGTATTCTGGTGGCCAATTGAAGCCTGGATATTCTCCTGGTATTTTGACCTTCACCAACGGTCTGCTTTTGGAATCAGGTTCCATCACTACAATGGAAATCAAAAATCCGGCCCAATCTGCTGGGGTTGGATTTGACCAATTGATCATTGGACCAAATGCTGACTTCAAGATTTCGACAGCTGCACAACTTGACGTTGTGGATAACGGCGTCACAGCGCCATTGAGTCTGGGATCCACGGTGAATATTTTCAATTTCACAGTTGGTAAGATTCAGGGTAAATTTGGTGAAGTGAACGCGGATCCAAGTTTGAATGTTGGTGCTTTGAGTTTGGCAACAGGTAATGTCGTCGGATTGGGTGCAAGCGCCAACATGACACAAATTCGCAACACCGCAGTTACCGCAAATGAGAAAGCCATTTACAACGGTTTGCTGCAGTCATCAACCGGTAACGTGGCTCAATTCTATGGCGGTCAATTTATCGAAAAATTGATTCAAAGCACTTCTTCTGGATCGGTGGCCACTAAAGCTGTTTACAGTGCATACAACCCTGAAACATACCTCGGTTTGAGTGACCTCAGCCAGGCAGCGGCTCAAGATGCGTTGCCTGTCTGGAAATCTCAACTGGGCACAACAGACAAATTGTTTGCATATGCATCCAGTACAACAAGGGCTAATCAGAAATACTCTGATCATCAAGCCTATGGTTTGAGTTTGCGTTCGTCAAACATCGGTGCAACTCGGCAATGGGGTGATAACACGGTTCTGATGTCGTTCGGCGTTGTTGATCCCAGTGTTCGAAGCAATTTTGTTCAGGCCAGCGGTAACGGTTTCAATGCAGGTGTATCGGTCTATGGTACAGCAGCTGCTTTGCCAAACAGCGTTTGGTTTGTTGGTTTGTCACATGCAGATCTGACGTTGAAAGGGACACGAGCTGTTGCACAATCACAATTCAGTGACGTGAGCAGTTCATCAACTCAATTCCAGACGGGCCTCGAGAGTCGATATACGTTTGACAGCAATTATGTGATGCTGCGTGGATCATTGGCCATGGGTCACGCTAAAAGAGATCGTGTGAATGAAACAGGAAACACGTCTTCTTTAAACACACTGTCTGTTGCTGCGGATACTTACAGCTATAAACAGATCGATTTGGGTATTGAGTTTGGCGCTCAAATCAATAAGCTTGCTACCTGGTATGGTTCATTGAATTACGGTGCTGGTAATCGTCATAAAGATACAGTTACGGTTGGTTATGACAATGATCAAGCTAAATTTACTGTAGAGGGACGTTCCGCAATGTCTTCGAACACACAACTGATGACAGGTATCCGTTATCAGTACGCACCTGATACATCTTTTGAATCTTCAATTGGTGTTTCTCGTGGCTGGGATCGGGGGTCGGATGTTCAGGCTCGTATTGGATTTGTAAAAACTTTCTAATCAATGGGTAATTTTTATGGGCAGTTCTTCGGAGCTGCCCATTTTTTTGAATTATGAAAAACCTAATTTTAATTCTGGTTGCATTTTTTGCGACAAATTCCTTGATGGCCCAGACAGACTTTGAAAAAGATAAAAAAGTTAAAGAAATAATATTAAAAGATATTCGTGAAAAAGGGATACAAAATGATAAAAATGTGCAAATCGCTTTGAATGCTGCACGTGACGCTGTGTTGTTCAAAGCCTGGGCTCAGCTGATATTGGAAAAAAATCCGGTGACGCAGTCTCTCAAAGAGGCTGTATACAAAGAGCAGTCGGATTTATTGGGTAAAACTGAATATAAAATTTTCCATGTATTTGTTGTGGATGAAAAAGCGGCAAAAATCCTTATGGACAAGATGAATACTGCCAGTGATTGGACGACTGTTGAGCCCAAAAAAGTATTCGATTCGAGCGTGAAATATTCATTCAATCGAACAGATTGGATTAATATATCCGCCGTACTGCCAGATTTTCGTCAGACAGTTGCAAATATGGCCAAGGGAACCTATACCGCTTCTCCGATTCGCGTCAAAGATGGTTGGCACATTGTCGGTTTATTGGATTCGAGACCATTTGTCATGCCTGCAATTGAAAAAATTGATAAAGAATTGACTACATTGGCGGAAAGAAAAATACTCGACTCTCAGATTCAATCATTGCTGTCGAATGAAAATAGGAGGTAATAAAATGTCAAAATATGAAGTTTTGAATAAAAATACGCACGCAAACATACGCCTAAACAACACGGAGGCTTACTCGTTTGCATCGGTGCATCATTTGGTTTCGGTTGTTTTGCACGAATTTGTCAAAGTGTCCGTGAATTACCCTATTGTGTTTGTCAAGTCTGGCGACCAAGGGAAATTTCATCCCATGGCATTGTTGGGTTTAGAGCCTGGGAAAAATCTTTTCATTAATGAGTCCGGTGATTGGCGTCCAGGCTACTATATTCCAGCTGCATTCAGAAGATATCCTTTTGCATTGACCGATAATGGCCAAGGCGAAATGGCAATTTGCATAGATGCAGAGAGCAAAAAAATAAACTGGAACGATGGAGAGTTGTTGATTGATGCGGATGGAGAAATCACACCGAGTATGGCAAAGATCAGTGATTTTTTGCAGGAACTGATGAATTCCGAGTCAATGGCATCCAATTTTTGTGAAAAATTGGTCGCTTTAAATCTACTTTCTCCTTGTGATTTCAAAGTTAGAGGTCCAGACGGGGAGAAAGTGTATGGTGGAAGTTACATAATTGATGAAAATAAACTGTCATCTCTTGATGATGAGAATTTTTTGAGTTTGCGTCAAATGGGTTATCTGGGACCTATTTACGCTCATTTGGCGTCATTAATGAAAATTGATGATTTTTCGGCTCTTGTTTGATATTGGAAATGAGTGCATTGGCTAAGCAGGTCGCTTGAACTTGTAGGTCAATGCGCGCATTGCAGTGGGCAAAATCACCCCATTGCTTGCGATGCCGTTCAGTCGGGCGCCATGCCCTGGGCCCTCCACTTGTCACTATGAAGCTGCTGGATCGCCGATCAAGGGCCTCCACAGCAGCAGGCGGGTATCGCCATCTCAGCCCGCTTCTACAATAGGCGGATGCGAGTTTTTTCCACGCTGGCCTTGCTGGCCTGTCTGAGCGCGTGCAGCCCCGAACAGAACTGGCGCCAGATTGCCTTTGAAGGCATCACCCTCAAGGCGCAATTGCCCTGCAAACCTGACCGCACCACACGTGAAGTGCCGCTGGGCGGCGCCTCGGTACAGCTGACGGTGGCCGGTTGCGACTCGGGCAAGGCCATGCTGGCCGTCATGACCGCTCCGCTGGCGACTGGAGCCGACGCCCAGGCGGTGCTGGCTGGCTGGCAGCAGGCCACGCTGGCCCATCTGCAGGTCAAAGCCCCCATCGCTACCGAAGCCTGGCAGCGCCCTGGCATGTTGCCACTGGGTTCGGCGCAGCGCATCCAGGTGCAGGGCCAGCGCGCCAACGGGCAGTCAGTGGCGGCGCAGGCGGTCTGGGGTGCCTTTGCCGAGGGCGATCACCTGCGTGTGGTCCATGCGGTGGTTTATGCCGACAAGATCCCCGCCGAGATGGCGCAAGCCCTGTTTGACGGGGTGCAGCCGTGAGCGCGCAGCACCTGACCCGCCGCATGGCGGTGGTCGTGTTCCTGGCCTTTGCGCTGGCCTATTTTTTCTCGGCCCTGGTGCGCGCCATCACGGCCACGCTCTCGCCCGTGCTCACGCAAGAGCTGGGCTTGCAGGCGAGTGACCTCGGCCTGCTGGCCGGGGGCTACTTTCTGGGCTTCTCGCTCACGCAGCTGCCGCTGGGCCGATGGCTGGATCGGTACGGCCCGCGCAGCGTCATCCTGGCCTTTCTGGCGGTGGCGGTGCTCGGTTGTGTGGCCTTTGCCCAGGCCGACAGTTTCACCGGTCTGCTGGTCGCACGCATGTTGTGCGGTGTGGGCGTGAGCGCTTGCCTGATGGCGCCGCTTACGGGCTACCGCCGCTGGTTCAACCCCAGCACGCAGCTGCGCACCAATTCGTGGATGCTGATGACCGGCTCGCTGGGCATGGTGGCGGCCACACTGCCGGTGCAGTGGCTGCTGCCGATCTGGGGCTGGCGCGCGCTGTTCGTGGCGATGGCCGTGTGCATTGGGGTGTCCATGCTGTCCATTCGCCTGCTGGTGCCCGACTGGCAGCGCAGCCAGCCTGGCGCGCAGGCCCATGACGACGACGGGGGCTACAGCGCGGTCTGGCGCAGCCGCTATTTCTGGCGCATGACGCCGATTGGCTTTTTCAGCTACGGCGGCATGGTCGCCATCCAGACCCTGTGGGCCGGTCCGTGGATGACCCAGGTGGCGGGCTGGACGCCGCTGGAATCGGCCACGGGCCTGTTTGCCATCAACCTGTCCATGCTCACCAGCTTCTGGCTCTGGGGCTGGATCACGCCGGGTCTGGCGCGCCGCGGCATCCATGCCGATGGATTGATCGCCAAGGGCTTTCCGCTGAGTTTGCTGGTGTTGACCGCACTGGTGCTGGTGGGGCCCGGGGCGGGTGCTGGCGCTGCAGCGCTGCTGGCCGCGTTTTGCGTGTGCAGCACCTTTGTGTCGCTGGCGCAGCCCGCCGTGGGCATGGCTTTCTCGCCGCACCTGGCCGGGCGCGCCTTGTCGGCCTACAACCTGGTCATCTTTGCGGGAATCTTTGTCGTGCAGTGGGGCATTGGCCTGGGGGTCGATCTGGCGCGTGGCCTGGGCTTGTCCAACGCGGTGGCCTACCAGGCGGCCTTCGGTGCGTTTGGCATCTGTTCGCTGCTGTCCTGGCTCTTTTTCTGTCTGTTCCGGGCCGATAATCAGCGCTGATATGAACAGCATCCTCATCATCGCCCACATGCCGCTGGCCAGTGCCCTGCGCGAATGCGCGCTGCACGTCTTTCCGGACTGCGCGTCGGGTGTGGCGGCGGTGGATGTGCCCGCCCATGAAGCGCCCGAAGACACCCTGGCGCGCGCCCGGCAGTCCCTGCACCGGCTCGCCAGCGATGGTGTGCTGATCCTCAGCGACGTGTTCGGGGCCACGCCCTGCAACGTCGCGCAAAAACTAAACGATGGCATTGGCACCCGGCTGGTATCCGGTGCTAACCTGCCCATGCTGCTGCGCAGCGTGTGCTACCGGCACGAAAGCCTGGAAGCGCTGGCCACCCGCGCCCAGTCCGGCGGCACCCAGGGCATCATGACGGTGGGCAGCACCGCCCCCCAGAACCAGACAGGAAAGAGACCCCATGCCCCAGGCCACCACGACAGTCAGCAATAAGCTCGGGCTGCATGCCCGCGCCTCGGCCAAGCTCACCAAGCTGGCGGGCAGTTTCCCGTGCGATGTCTGGATCAGCAAGGGCGAGCGCCGCGTCAATGCCAAAAGCATCATGGGCGTGATGATGCTGGCCGCCGGGCTGGGCAGCACCGTCACCCTCGAAACCATTGGCGAGCGCGACCAGGAGGCCCTGGACGCGCTGCTGGCGCTGATGGCCGACAAGTTTGGCGAGGGCGAATAAATGACCTTCAGCATCCACGGTCTCGCGGTCGCGCGCGGCATTGCCATCGGGCGTGCCGTGCTGGTCGCGTCCAGTCGCGTGGATGTGGCGCACTACTTCATCGAGCCTGACCAGGTCTCGGCCGAAATCGGCCGCCTGCGCGTCGCGCGCGACGAGGTGATCGAGGAAATCCAGCGCCTGCAAAAGGACCTGCCCGAAGATGCGCCGCACGAACTCGCGGCCCTGCTCGATGTGCACCTCATGCTGCTGCAGGACGAGGAGCTCAATGTGGGCGTGGGCCAGTGGATTCGCGAGCGCTTTTATAACGCCGAATGGGCGCTGACCAGCCAGCTCGAAATCATCGGCCGCCAGTTCGACGAGATGGAGGACCCCTACCTGCGCGAGCGCAAGGCCGACATGGAGCAAGTGGCCGAGCGCGTCCTGCAGGCGCTCAAGGGCACCGGTTCGGCCATG
>JACCDS010261196.1_pt1 | contig 44607 bp, 15 predicted proteins | sample 7446441 | NCBI WGS metagenome assembly JACCDS01 (sample SAMN15323445, study PRJNA562643) | freshwater metagenome | isolation source: river surface water | place: USA:Blue River Watershed | collected 2017-08-17 | reverse complement strand
CTGAGCTTCGACTCGCGCGTGCTGATCATGGACGAGCCGACCGCCGCGCTCAACGACGCCGAGATCGCCGAGCTGTTCCGCATCATCCGCGGGCTCAAGGCGCAGGGCGTGGGCATCGTCTACATCTCGCACAAGATGGACGAGCTCAAGCAGATTTCCGACCGCGTCACCGTCATGCGCGACGGCCAGTACATCGGCACCGTGCCCACCGCCGGCACGCCGATGGAGACCATCATCTCGATGATGGTGGGCCGCACGCTGGACGCCAACCGGCGCGAGATCCCGGACACCTCGGCCAACGAGGTGCTGCTCGACGTGCGCGGCATCACCCGCGGCCATGCCGTCAAGAACGCCAGCTTCACGCTGCGGCGCGGCGAGATCCTCGGCCTGGCCGGTCTGATGGGCGCGGGCCGCACCGAGCTGGCACGGGCCGTCTTCGGCGCCGACCCGGTCGATGCGGGCGAGGTCCATGTGCGCGGCAAGAAGGTGCAGATCCGCTCGCCGCAGGATGCCGTGTCCCATGGCATCGGCTACCTGTCGGAGGACCGCAAGCGCTTTGGCCTGGCCACCGGGCTGGACGTCGAGACCAATGTCGTGCTGGCCACGCTGGACCGCTTCAGCGCCGGCGGCTTCTGGCTCGACCAGGGCGCCATCCACGCGACGGCGCGCGAGTACGTGCAGCGTCTGGCGATCAAGACGCCGTCGGTCGAACAGCAGGTGCGCCTGCTCTCGGGCGGCAACCAGCAGAAGATCGTCATCGCCAAGTGGCTGCTGCGCGACTGCGACATCCTGTTCTTCGACGAGCCGACGCGCGGCATCGACGTGGGCGCCAAGAGCGAGATCTACAAGCTGCTCGATGCCCTGGCCGCCCAGGGCAAGGCGATCGTGATGATCAGCAGCGAACTGCCCGAGGTCCTGCGCATGAGCCACCGCGTGCTGGTGATGTGCGAGGGCCGCATCACCGGCGAACTCGGCGCGGCCGAGGCCACGCAGGAATCGATCATGCATCTCGCGACGCTGCGACCGTCCTCGGTCGACGTGGACGAGCCCGCCGCCGCCTGAAGCCCCCGGAATCCCGACATGACCACTCCCCAGACGATGACCCCCACGCCTGCTCCCGACGCCGCATCGGGCCTGCGCGCGCGCCTGTTCAACCCGGCGGCGCGCCAGAAGCTGCTGGCCTTCGCCAGCCTGATCGCGCTGATCGCCGTGTTCTGCGTGCTCAAGCCCGACGCCTTCATGACGACGGACAACTTCATCGGCATCCTGCAGGCGACCAACGTCATCGGCGTGCTGGCGATCGCCTGCACCTTCGTCATCATCACCTCCGGCATCGACCTGTCGGTGGGCGTGCTGATGACCTTCACCGCCGTGATGGCCGGCGTGTTCATGACCAACTGGGGCTGGCCGATGTATATCGGCGTGCCCGCCACCATCGTGATGGGCGCACTGGTGGGCGCGACCTCCGGCCTGATCATCACCAAGCTGAAGGTCACGCCCTTCATCGCCACGCTGGGCATGATGATGCTGCTCAAGGGCGCCTCGCTGCTGATCACCGAGGCCCGGCCGATCTACTTCAGCGATGTCGAGGGCTTCGATGCGATCTCGCTGGGTTCGGTGGTCGAGAAGGTGCTGCCCTTCCTGCCGATCCCCAACGGCGCGCTGATCTTCCTGGCGGTGTGCATCGTCAGCGTGATCATCCTCAACAAGACCAAGCTCGGGCGCTACACCTTCGCGCTGGGCAGCAACGAGGAAGCGGTGCGCCTGTCGGGTGTCAACGCCGACCGCTGGAAGGTCATCATCTACACGCTCAGCGGCGCGATCTGCAGCATCTCGGGCCTGCTGGTGGCCTCGCGGCTGAACTCGGCGCAACCGGCGCTGGGCCAGGGCTACGAGCTCGACGCGATCGCGGCGGTGGTCATCGGCGGCACCTCGCTGGCCGGGGGCACCGGCACCATCCTCGGCACCGTGATCGGCGCCTTCATCATGAGCGTGCTCATCAACGGCCTGCGCATCATGTCGGTGGCCCAGGAATGGCAGATGGTGCTGACCGGCCTGATCATCATCGTGGCCGTCTACACCGACAACCTGCGCAACAAGCGCAAGTGATCCGGCAGGCCCGAACGTGCGCGGCAGCTGTCTGCCGGCACGCGGCCTGACCCGTTCAAGTGTCCGGGGTTCTACACGTGGCTCGCCCCCTTCCCACCAAGCAGCCCGACTACAGGAGACTTCCATGATCTGCAAGCGCAAACTTCTGGCCCTGACCGCCGCGATGACCCTCGCCGGCTTCGGCTCGGCCGCCCAGGCCCAGGAGGTCTACATCCCCCTGATCTCCAAGGGCTTCCAGCACCAGTTCTGGCAGGCCGTGCGCGCCGGCGCCGAGCAGGCCGCCAAGGACTTCAAGGTGAAGATCACCTACGAAGGCCCCGAGACCGAGCAGATGGTCGACAAGCAGATGGACATGCTCTCGGCCGCGCTGGCCAAGAAGCCCGCTGCGATCGGCTTTGCCGCGACCGACTCCAAGGCCGCGATCCCGCTGATGAAGAAGGCCAAGGAGATGAAGATCCCCGTGGTCGCCTTCGACTCGGGCGTGGACAGTGACGTGCCGGTGACCACCGCCGCCACCGACTCCAAGGCCTCGGCCGCGCTGGCCGCCGACAAGGTCGCCGCCATGATCGGCAGCGAGGGCGAAGTGGCCCTGATCGCGCACGACCAGGTCTCCAGCACCGGCAAGGACCGTCGCGACGGCTTCGTCAACCAGATCAAGGCCAAGTACCCCAAGATCAAGATCGTCGACATCCAGTACGGCGGTGACCAGCTCAAGGCCAACGACATCTTCAAGACCATGGTCAAGGCCCACCCGAAGGTCAAGGCCATCTTCGCGACCAACGAAGGCGCCGCCATCGGCGCGGGCACGGCCAAGAAGGAAGTCAAGTCCAGCGTGATCCTGGTGGGCTACGACTCGGGCAAGGGCCAGAAGGACATGATCATGGACGGCACCATCGCCGGCTCGATCACCCAGAACCCCGTGGGCATCGGCTACAAGGTCGTTGAATACGGCCTGAAGGCGGCCAAGGGCGAGAAGGTGCCGGCCCGCATCGACACCGGCTTCTACTGGTACGACAAGTCCAACATCGCCGACCCGAAGATCGCCGCCGTCCTGTACGACTGATCAACCGGCTGTTTGCGGGTCCTGACAGCACGCAGTACCGCCGCCTGACCAGCGGTCGGGTGCTGTCGGGGACCGGGTGGGGGGCGGCGGGCTGAAGGGGTCCGCCGCCCGGCCTCCTGCGGTGGGTCACCGCAGCGTCTTCCCTTCGCACTGCATTCATCCCGACATGGACCTCCACCTCGCTGGCAAGCCGGTCATCGTGACCGGCGGCGGCGCCGGCATTGGCGCCGCCATCTCCCGGGCGCTGGCACAGGAAGGTGCCATTCCGGTCATCTTCGGCCGCGCACCGCTGTCCCCCGAATTCGTCGCCGAGCTGCAGGCCCTGCAGCCGGCCTTCACCTTCCACCAGGTCGAGCTGACCGACGAGGCCGCCTGCCGACAGGCCGTGGCCGACGCGGTGGCCCGCCACGGCGGCATCGCCGGCCTGGTCAACAACGCCGGTGTCAACGACCACGTCGGGCTCGAGGCCGGCCGCGAGGCCTTCCTCGCCTCGATCGACCGCAACCTGACCCACGTCTACGTCATGGCCAACCTGTGCCTGCCGCATCTGCGGGCCAGCCACGGGGCCATCGTCAACATCGGCTCCAAGACCTCGCTGACCGGCCAGGGCGACACCAGCGGCTACACCGCCGCCAAGGGCGCGATGCTGGGCCTGACGCGCGAGTGGGCGGTGGCGCTGCGCGGCGACGCGATCCGCGTCAACGCGGTCGTCGTCGCCGAGGTGCTCACGCCGATGTACGAGCGCGAGCTCGCCAAGATGCCCGATCCGCAGGCCACGCGCGAGGCGATCGAGCGCCGCATCCCGCTGGGCCAGCGCTTCACCACGGCGCAGGAGATCGCCGACACCGTCGTCTTCCTGCTGTCGGACCGGGCCAGCCACACCACCGGCCAGTGGCTGCTGGTCGACGGCGGCTACACCCACCTCGACCGCGCGCTGGACGGCCCGGCCCAACGCACCTGAAGGGGCGACCGCCATGCTGCACGTGCTCGCGCTGGACCTGCGCGACGACCCCGCGCTGATCGCCCAATACGAGGCCCATCACCGGGCCGTCTGGCCCGAGGTGCAGGCCCATCTGGCGCGCTGCGGCGTCACGGCCATGACCATCCACCGGCTCGGCACCCGCATGGTCATGCTGATGCAGACCGATGACGCGGTCTACGACCCCGCGCGCATGGCCGAGGCCACCGCCACCGACCCGGCCGTCGTGCGCTGGGAAGAACTGATGTGGCGCTTCCAGGCGCCAACCCCCTGGACACCGGCGGGCCAGAAATGGACCGCCATGGATTGCATCTTCGACTGGACTTCTGCAGGAGCTTCGACATGACTGGACGACTGGCCGGCAAGACCGCGCTGCTCACCGCCGCCGGGCAAGGCATCGGCCGCGCCACCGCGCTGGCCTACGCCCGCGAGGGCGCGACCGTGATCGCCACCGACATCAACGCCGCCTTGCTGGAGCGGCTGGCCGCCGATGCCGGTCCGGCCGGTGCCGCCATCCGCACCAGGGTGCTGGACGTGCGCAACGCCGAGGCCATCACCGCGCTGGCCGCCCAGGTCGGCACGATCGACGTGCTGTTCAACGGCGCGGGCTATGTGCATGCGGGCAGCATCCTCGATTGCGACGAGTCGGCGTTCGACTTCTCGTTCGACCTCAACGTGCGGGCCATGTACCGGATGATGCGGGCGTACGTGCCCGGCATGCTGGCGCAGGGCAGGGGCTCGATCATCAACGTGGCCTCGGTCGCATCGAGCATCAAGGGCGCGCCCGGCCGCTTCGTCTACGGCGCGACCAAGGCGGCGGTCATCGGCATGACCAAGGCCGTCGCGGCCGACTACGTCGCACGCGGCGTGCGCTGCAACGCGATCTGCCCGGGCACCGTCGAATCGCCGTCGCTGCGCGAGCGCATCCAGGCACAGGCCGCAGCCAGCGGCAAGACCGAGGCCGAGGTCGAGGCGATGTTCGTCTCGCGCCAGCCGATGGGCCGACTCGGCACCGCCGAGGAGATCGCCATGCTCGCGGTCTACCTCGCCAGCGACGAGGCCGCCTTCACGACCGGCACCGTCCACGTCATCGACGGCGGCTGGTCGAACTGAAATCTCTGCATTGCTGAAACACCCGATCCACACGATCAACCCGATCCACACGATCAACCAGAGAACCGCGCCATGAAGCTGTTGCGCCTGGGCCCCAAGGGCCATGAGAAACCCGCCATCCTCGACGCCGCCGGCCGTCCGCGTGACCTGTCGGGCCTGCTGGGCGACATCACCGCCCGCACGCTGACGCCCGAGGGCCTGGCCGCCCTGCGTGCGGTCGACCCCGAGCGCCTGCCGCTGCTGGATGCGACCCAGCGCATCGGCCTGCCGTGGACCGGCTGCGGCAAGTTCCTGTGCGTCGGCCTGAACTACGCCGACCACGCCGCCGAGTCCGGCGCGCAGGTGCCGGCCGAGCCGGTGCTGTTCACCAAGCACACCTGCACGATGGTCGGCGCCAACGACGCCGTCGTGCTGCCGCAGGGCTCGGTCAAGACCGACTGGGAGGTCGAGCTTGGCGTGGTGATCGGCAAGACCGCCCGCTACGTCAGCCAGGACGAGGCGCTGGCGCATGTGGCCGGCTACTGCGTCGTCAACGACGTGTCCGAGCGCGAATACCAGCTCGAACGCAGCGGCACCTGGGACAAGGGCAAGGGCTGCGACACCTTCGGCCCGGTCGGCCCGTGGCTGGTCACCGCCGACGAGATCGCCGATCCGCAGCAGCTCGACATGTGGCTGGACGTCAGCGGTGTGCGCCGCCAGACCGGCAACACGCGCACGATGGTTTTCGGAGTGGCTCATCTCGTGAGCTACATCAGCCGCTTCATGACGCTCTACCCGGGCGACCTGATCACCACCGGCACGCCGCCGGGCGTGGGCATGGGCATCAAGCCGAACGCCGTCTACCTCAAGGCCGGCGACACCATGCGTCTGGGCATCGCCGGCCTGGGCGAACAGCACCAGACGGTGCACGCCTGGAACCCGGCCCTGATCGACGGTTGAGCGGGAGCGCACGCCATGAGTCACGACCCGAGCCGGATCGAACCGGCGATCCGCATCCATCCCGCCGATGACGTCGCCATCGCGCGCCGCCAGCTGCTGTCAGGCACCCGGCTGGAGAGCCTGGGCGTGACCGTGGCCGGCCTGGTCCCGCCGGGCCACAAGGTTGCCTTGCGCGACCTGCCCGAAGGCACGCCGGTGCGGCGCTACAACCAGGTCATCGGCCACACCAGCGCGGTCGTGGCGGCCGGCCAGCACGTGCACAGCCACAACCTGCGCTATGCCGATTTCACCCGCAGCCACGAGGTCGGCGTCGATGCGCGCCATCCGCAGGCGCCTGCCGAGCCCGCGACCTTCGAGGGCATCGTCCGCTCCGACGGCCGTGTGGCCACGCGCAACTACATCGGCATCCTGACGTCGGTGAACTGCTCGGCCACCGCCGCCCGGGCCATTGCCGACCACTTTCGGCGCGACATCCACCCGGAGGCGCTCGCGCCCTATCCGAACGTCGACGGCGTCGTCGCGCTGACCCACGGCGCGGGCTGCGCCACCGCCAGCGAAGGCGAGCCGATCACGGTCTTGCGCCGCACGCTGGGCGGCTATGCGCGCCATGCCAACTTCGCGGCCGTGCTGATCGTCGGCCTGGGCTGCGAGACCAACCAGATCCAGGGCCTGGTCGCGCAGGAGGCGCTGCAGGAAGGCACCCGGCTGGTCACCTTCACGATCCAGGACAGCGGCGGCACGGCCAAGACCGTCGCGCGCGGCATCGAGGCGGTCCACGGCCTGCTGGCCGAGGCCAACCGGGTGCAGCGCCAGACCGTGTCGGCGCGTCATCTGGTGGTGGGTCTGCAGTGCGGCGGCTCGGACGGCTATTCCGGCATCAGCGCCAATCCGGCGCTGGGTGCGGCGGTCGACCGGCTGGTCGCACACGGCGGCAGCGCGATCCTGTCGGAGACGCCCGAGATCTACGGCGGCGAGCACCTGCTGCTGCGCCGCGCGGTGTCGCAGGGCGTGGCCGACAAGCTCATGGCCCGCATCCGCTGGTGGGAGGACTACACCGCCCGAAACAACATGCAGATGGACAACAACCCGTCGTCGGGCAACAAGGCCGGCGGGCTGACCACCATCCTGGAGAAGTCGCTCGGCGCCATCGCCAAGAGCGGCACCACCGCGCTGGTCGACGTGCTCGAGTACGCCGAGCCGGTGCCCGCCGGCACGCACGGGCTGCTCTACATGGACACGCCCGGCTACGACCCGGTGTCGGCCACCGGCCAGGTGGCGGGCGGCGCCAACCTGATCTGCTTCACCACCGGCCGCGGCTCGGCCTACGGCTGCGCGCCGTCACCGTCGCTGAAGCTGTCGACCAACACGGCGCTGTGGCAGCGCCAGCAGGAAGACATCGACCTCGACTGCGGCCCGATCGTCGACGGTCTGGCGACCATCGACGAGATCGGCGAGAAGATCTTCCGCCAGATGCTGCGCACCGCATCGGGCGAGCGCACCGCCAGCGAGCGCCATGGCTACGGCCAGAACGAGTTCGTGCCGTGGCAGCTCGGGGCGGTGATGTGAGGGCCCGGCGCTGAGCCTCGCGGCTCAGCGTTCGTCGCTCAGGCTGGTCTCGGCCGGGCTGGCATCGACGGGTCGGGGCTCGACCGCTTGATGTCGCGGCAGTGGCTTGGCGACGTACCTCTGCCGCAAGGCGGCGATCGTCTCCTGGTGGTACTGCTCGAGCCGGCGCGCGCCACTGCCGTCCGGGCGGCAGTCCGGGCCGACGAACTCCATCACCCGGGCGGTCTTGCGGTCGGTCTTGACCCGGATCGCGCGGGCCACCTGGTCATGGAAGCGCAGCGCCAGACGCGAGCGCAGCGCCATGGAATCCCGCTTGCCGAACGGCGCCACCCAGTCGATGAACCAGAGCCGGTCGCCGCCGTGCCAGGCGTCCAGCGGCAGGTGGCTCGGGTCGCCGATGTAGGCCAGTTCGACCTCCCGGCTGACCCATGCCCAGCTGGCGTAGGCCACGGGCATGCCGTTGCGCTCCAGCAGTTCGTACTGGCCCAGCACGACGGGGGGCAGGATGAAGTGGCGCTGCAGGTCCACCGGCCAGCGCTCGTGCAGCGGTGAGTTCATCCACAGCCAGGCGATCTTGCCCAGTGGCTCGAAGTGCGCCGCCGGGGCGGGCGTCAGGTTCTCGTTCAAGGTCGGTTCCATGTGTCGTCCTCAGACCCGGATCACGCCGAGGTTGGCCAGCGTGACCGGGTCGGTGGTGTTGAGCAGCACGCCCGCCAGCGTGATGACCTGCGGCACGGCGGCGCTGGCGTCCGGATCGCCCGTCACGCTCAGGTGCGTGTCGCCGCCGACGGTCTCGATGCGGATCCAGTTCGACAGGTTGGCCGTGCTGCCCGGCACGTGCTTGGTCAGCAGCGCGCCGATGTCCAGCCGATCGCCGTGCGTGCCGTCCCAGGGCTGGAAGTCCAGCACCCGGTCCTGGCCGGTCTCGGCGAGGTTCCAGCCGAACAGGTCGTTGCCCAGGCCACCGCGCAGATCGTCGTTGCCGGTGCCGCCGATCAGCGTGTCGTTTCCGGCGCCGCCGTTGATCGTGTCCCGGCCGGCCGCGCCGCGCAGCGTGTTGTCCTCGGCGCTGCCGAGGATCCAGTCGTCGCCGACCGAGCCGTTGGCGTCCTGGATGTTGCGCAGCGTGTCCATGCCCTGCAGGCTGTCGGTGCCGGCGTTGCGGTACTTCCAGGCTGCGCCATAGCCCAGGTCGATCTTCAGGCTGGTGCTCAGCGCCTCGCCGAGCTGGATGTTGTCGACCGCGAAGGTGACGCCGGCGTCGGCCGGATCGCTGTCGCGCAGCTCGATGCTCTGCTCCCCCGAGTGGCTCGCGACGAAGGTGATGGACGATGCCTTCCAGGCCGCGTCGGCATGGGTCTGGGCCATGCTCATGACCTGTCCGTTGACGTACAGCGTCAGGCCGGCCAGGCGGCTGGCGGTGGCGATGTCGTAGGTCAGCGTGTAGGCACGGCCCTCGACCAGTTCGACGGCCTGTCCCCAGAAGGGCAGGCTGGCATCGCCGGCGGCGCAGACCAGCAGGAAGTCGTCGCCCGGGCCGGCCGGTCCGTGGACGCTGGCCAGGCCGGCGGTGGCCGGTGCGGTGCTGACCGTGGCGACCACGCCGGGCAGCGCCGCGTAGCCTGAGCGCACGACGTAGGACGTGCTGCTCGACGAGGCGAGCACGTCCTCGAAGTCTTCGGCCAGCAGCCGCCGGCCCGAGCGGCCCAGTTCCGTGTCCAGACCGTAGTCGACGGTGTTGCGCCCGGCACCGCCGTCGATCTCGTCGTGGTCCCAGTGGATGTCCTGCCAGATGACGTCGTCACCGGCACCGCCCGAGACCGTGTCGTTGCCGGCGCCGGCGTAGATCTCGTCGTGGCCACCGCCGCCCTTCAGGCGGTCATCGCCGGCCAGGGCGGTCAGCGTGACGTCGATGCTCAAGCCTTCTGCGCTGAGCAGGTCGTTGCGCGAGGTGCCGATCACCGACTCGAAGTTGGCGATGCTGTCCATGCCGATCAGGTCGTCGTCGCGACCGAACTTGGCGGCCCAGCCACCGGCGAGGTCGACGCTCACGCCGCGCGACTGTCCCAGCAGCGTGAGCTGCAGGTTGTCCAGCGCGAAGGCATGGCCCGGTACGGCGGCGCTGCGGCTGACCAAGGCGAGGTCGAACTCGCCCGTGGCGGTCACGTCGAAGTCGACGACACAGGTCTGCCAGCCGACACGGGTCTCGGACTGCACCGCGCCGACCGCCGTCTTGCCCACCAGCAGCTGCAGACGCCAGTCGGCATCGGCCCCGGCCACGTCGTAGCTCAGGGTGTAGCGCCCGGGGGTCAGCTTGGCCTGGGCCTTCCAGACCGACAGGTTCGTGTCCTGCGGGTTGACCATCAGGTAGTGATCGGCCGCGCCGAGCTGGCCGACGATGACGCGCGAACCCAGGCTCAGGGCACCCGAGAGCAGCGCCGCGTTGGGCGTGTTCGCATTGAACGTGGCGTTGATGGGCAGATCGGTCTGGCTGCTGGTGAGCGGCCGGCCGTTCTCGAAGGCATGGTCGAGCACCTCCAGGTCGCTGGCCATCTGGCTGTAGCTGTAGTCCAGCGTGTCGCTGCCGGCACCGCCGTCGAGCACGTCCTGTTCGGCGGCCAGGTGCTGGATCAGAAGGTCGTCACCGTCCAGGCCGCTGACCTGGTCGTTGCCCAGACCGCCCATCAGGATGTCGGCATCGCTGCCACCGGTGACGGTGTCGTTGCCGCGCCCGGCGTCGATGTTGCTGCCCTCGTTGGACGCGGTGATGCGGTCATGGCCCTGCGAGCCCACCAGGTCGACGATGTCGCTCAGGGTGTCCACGCCGGTGCGCAGGGTGACGTCACCGAACTTGTGCACGATGCCGGCCTGCAGGTCGGCCACGATGCCGGTGCTGGACCCCTCCAGCAGGGCGATGTCGTCGACCGCGAAGATGCTGGACGCGCTGCCGCCGATGTCTCGCAGCGCCAGCGTGTGCGTGCCGGTGCTGGTCACCGACAGCGCGATCGTGTGCTGCTGCCAGCCCTCGCGCCCCGGGTTGATCGGCGCGCTGCTCACGGCCACGTCGTCGATGTAGAGCTGCACCTTGGTGGACAGCCCCAGCGCCGCGAGGTCAAGTCGCAGCGTGTAGCGCTGGTTGGCCACCATCTGGACCTGGGTGAGCCAGAAGGCCTTCTTGCCGTCGCCGTCGCCGGTGACCGTCATGAAGCTGTCGCCCGCGCCGCGCCGGCCCACCAGGCCGGCCGAGGGCACCGCCTGCACGATCGCGACCGTGCCGGCTGCGCCAGGGCTGGCCTGCCGCGTGTAGCCCGTGTTGACCGTGTTGCGGTCGCTGAAGTCCTGCTGGAAGAGCACCAGCGGCGTGGAGAGTTCGCTGACGCTGTAGTCCACGACGTTGCGACCGGCACCGCCCTGGATCTGGTCGTTGTCCCAGGCCAGCGACTGGATGACGGTGTCGTCACCGTCGCCACCACGCAGTGTGTCCAGGCCCGAGCCGCCCACCAGCGTGTCGGCACCAGCACCGCCTTCGAGCAGGTCGGCTCCGGTGCCGGCATTGAGGACGTCGTCGCCGCCCTCGCCCGACAGGGTGTCGTCGCCGTCCCCGCCCGTCAGCACGTTGGCGGTGTCGTTGCCGACCAGCTTGTCCTGACGCCGGGTGCCGACGACGTTCTGGACCTTCTCGATCGTGTCGTTGCCGTTGACCTTGCCGTCGGCGTGCTTGCGGGCCGTGCCCGCCGTCAGGTCCACCTCGACGCCCAGGCCGCCGGCCACCGTGGCGGGCTCGCTGGAATAGTCGACCGTGTTGACGCCGGTGCCGCCGTCGATCGTGTTGTTGCCCCGGCTGGAATCCAGCAGGATCAGGTCGTCGCCGCCGCCGCCCTCGATGCGCTGCAGCCCGCCGCCGGTGGCGATCAGCTTCTCGTCGCCGGCACCGCCAAGCAGCGTGTCGTTGCCGCCGCCGCCGTCGATCACGACCTGGTCCGCGTCCGAGCCGCGCAGGACATCGTGGCCGCGCGTGCCGATGAGCCGCTCGATCGAGTCGATCTGGTCATCGGTGGCGCTGCCCCAGCCGATCTTGCGAACCACGCCGGTCGCCAGGTCGGCGTCGATGCCGCTGATCTGGACCTGCTGGAGCACCAGCGCATCGATGGCCACCGCATGGGCGACGGCGCTCGCGAGGTCACGCAGACCGAGCACGCCGGTGGCGCTGGCGGGCGCCTCGAAGCCGATGCTGACGCTCTGCCAGTCGCCGGCCGCCGGGATGATCTCCCCACCGAGGGGCAGGTTGTCGAAGTACAGCTGCAGGCGCGCCGACGCGTCGTTGCCCCGGACCTTGAAGCTCAGGGTGTATTTCACCCCCGCTTCCAGCCGCAGCGTGGTCTTCCAGAAGGCCTGCCCGATGTCGTGGCCGCTGACCATCACCAGGCAGCTGGCACCGTCGCTGGGCTTGAGGTCGCCGGTGAAGCCCAGAGCAGCCGGCACGCTGGACTGCAGGCTCGCCCGTCCGCGGTCGCTCAGGCTCAGCGAGGGCTGCAGGCCGTAGTCCGAACCCAGGCCGACGATGTTGTCGAACGCCTGCTTGACCAGCGGGGTCAGCTCGCCGGTCGGGTCATTGAGCCCGTAGTCCAGCGTGTCCACGCCGCTGCCGCCCTGCAGGCGGTTGTGGCCCCCGTCGACCAGCACGACCAGGCGGTCGTCGCCTGTGCCGCCCAGCACGGTGTTGTTGCCTTCACCGCCCATCAGCAGGTCGTTGCCGTCACCGCCGCCGATCAGGTCATCGCCCAGACCGCCGGACAGCACGTCGTCGCCGCCGCGGCCCTGCAGTTCGTCGTCGCCGGCCGCGCCGGACAGGAGGTTGCTCCACGCATCGCCCTGCAGGACGTCGTTCAGGTTGGTGCCACCCACGTTCTGGAAGTTCAGCAGCGTGTCCTTGCCGTGGCTGTGGCCGGGGTACTTCAGGGCCTCGCCCGTGACCAGGTCGACCGAGATGCCGGTCCTCCCCAGGCCGTCGCGACCGTTGGGGAACACCGAGGCGCCGTAGTCCAGCGAGTTGATGCCACGCCCGCCGTCGATGAGGTTGTTGCCCCGCCCGATCTTGACGACCACCTGATCGTCGCCGTCACCGGCGGTGATCTGGTTGTTGCCCCGACCCACGGTGATGCGGTCGTTGCCGCCGCCGGCGTTGATCACGTTGTCGCCATCGCCGGCTGCCAGGCCGTTGGGCGCTTCGTTGCCGGTGAGCCGGTTGTTGCCCTGCGTGGGGGCGAAGATGTTGTCGATGTCCTTGAGCATGTCGACCTGCACCAGCTCGGACGAGACGAGGTTGCCGTTCGTCTCCCTGCTGAACTGCACCGAGTGTTTCGTCACCCGTTGCAGGTTCAGGTCGGCATCGATCCAGCTCGTCGGGGCGGAGTCGCCGCCATAGTCGACCACCGTGTGGCCGTCGCTCGCGCCGGTGATGTGGTCGTTGCCGCTGGCCACGCCCTGCACGATCTGGTCGGCGCCACCGCCCCCGACCAGCGTGTCGTTGCCGTTGCCGCCGATCAGCGTGTCGTCGCCCTTGTAGCCCTTGACCAGGTCGTTGCCGTCGCCACCGCTGAGCACGCCGCCCACGGCGCGGGCGCCTTCCTTGACCTTGCCGTCGGCGTCCTTCTCGGGCTCGATCACGCCACCGGAGATCACGTCATCGCCGTTGGTGCCCACCAGGTTGGGCGTGTTGCTGACCGTGTCGGTGCCGACCAGCAGGGCGTTGACGTACTTCTTGACCGTGCCGCTGATCAGGTCCGCCTCGATGCGGGTCTGCGCCAGCGTCTCCTTGATCGTCAGCTGGTCGATCGCGAACGAGTTGCCGGAGACGGCGGTGTTGAGGTCGCGCAGCTCGACCTGCTGCGATCCGCTGCGGCTGGAGGTGAAGCTCACCAGGAAGTCCTGGCCGTCGTTCGAGCCGGTGCGGCTGAAGGTCTGCGCCGAGCCCGTCGCGACGCCGTCGACGTACAGCTGAAGCTGGGCGGGGTTGCTGTCCTGCCCCCAGACCTTCGCGCTGAACTGGTACTGCACGCCCATGCGCAGTTCGTGCGACTGCTTCCAGAAGGCCTTGCTGGCATCGGTGCCCCCGTGCACCAGCAGGGCCGCATCGCTCAGGGCCTTGTCGCCCGTCAGGCCGCGCGTGTTGACCTGGTGGAGCTGCAGGTCATCGATCGCGAACCGGTTGCCGCTGTCGCTGGGCGTGCCGATGTCCCACAGTTCGATGCGGTGCTTGCCGGACGTGGCGAGGGTGAACTCGAAGCTCATGTCCTCCCAGCCCGCGCAGTTGACACCCTGGGCCGGACCGACCACCTGACCGTCGATGCGCAGCTCGATCCGCGCGTGGCGGTCGTTGCTGTTGATGCGGTGGCTGATGCGGTAGACGCCTGAATCGAGGCTCTCTTCCTTGGACCAGAACGACTGGTTCGGCGTGCCCGCCACGACCAGCATCGCGCCACGGCCCGCGTCGGTCTTGAAGCCCTGGTCGACCGGCAGCGTCGAGGTCACCAGGACCTTGCCGATGCGCATGTCGCTCAAGGAGCTGACGATGTCGTAGCCGGTGGCCTCGCCGCCCGCGGGCTTCCAGCTGGTGAAGTCCTGGGTCCACCTCAGGGTGTCGAAGCCGCTGGCATCGAAGGCCCGTTCGAGCACCAGGTTGTCGAGCGCGAGGTCGTTGCCGGTCGCCTCGTTGCTGAGGTTCCAGAGACTCAGGGTGTGTCGACCGGCGCTGGTGACGCGCAGGTTGACGGTGAAGTCCTCCCAGCCGTTGACGCTCACGCGCTTGAGCGTGTCGCCCACGCTCACGCCGTCGAGTCGCAACTGCAGTTGCGGGTTCTTGTCGTTGGCGTTGACCTGGTAGGTCATGCGGTACTCGCCCACCGACAGGTCAAGCTCCTTGCGCCAGATCGCCTGGCTGCTGCCGCCGCTGACCAGCAGGGCCTTGCCCTGGACCGTGCGGACGTAGAACTCCGCCGAACCCGCTTCCGCCAGATCAGCCGGCTTGGGCAGTTCGGAGACCAGCTTGGCCTTGTTCTGACCGAGGTCCTTGGTGTCGCCGACCATGGCGTAGTCGGTGCCCTCGCCGCCAGGTCGCTTGTCCCACTCGTCGAAGTTCTGCGTGAACACCCGGGCATGGGCGGTCATCCCCGCCGACAGTCGACGGGTGCTCAGCACCGTGCCGGTGACCGCGCCGGACGACAGCAGGCCATTGGCCCCGTAGTTGGCGTAGTCGGTCGTCCAGCCGGCCTTGCCGTCGAAGGTCTCCAGGAGCAGGGTCTTCAGCGTCTTGGCGTCGGTGTCGCTGACGCTGTAGTCGACGGTCGACGTCTTGTCGGCGCCGCCGTCGATGACGTCGCTCTCCTGGTCGATGAACTGCTCGAACAGGTTGCGGCCCTTGCCGCCGGTCATCGAGTCGCTGCCGCTGCCGCCGTAGAAGACGTCGTCGCCGTCACCGCCGACCAGCGTGTCGTTGCCGTCCTCGCCATAGAGCATGCTCTTGCCGGCCCCGGAGGTGATCTGGTCGTTGCCGGCACCACCGGCCAGCGCGCCGCCTTCGTCCGAACCTTCGATGACATCGTCGAAGGCGCCCGCCTTGACGTTCTGGATGTTGCGCACCGTGTCCACGCCTTCCTTCAGGCCGGTGAACTTCTCGACCACGCCGGTGCGCAGGTTGATCTTCATGCCGACGGTCTCGGACCCCTTGGGCGCGACACGCTCGGTGCTGTAGTCCAGCGTGTTGTTGCCCGCGCCGCCGTCGATGGTGTTGCTGTTGACGTCCACCGCCTCCATCAGGTGGTCATCGCCCGCGCCGCCGATCAGCGTGTCGCTGCCCTCGCCACCGCCCAGCGTGTCGTTGCCGCTGCCGCCGGTGACCGAGTCCCGGCCCAGGCCGCCCGCCAGCAGATGCGATTCCGTCGTGCCGTCGGCCGTGATGCTGTCATCACCTTGGGAGCCGACCAGGTTCTCGATGGATCTCAGGGTGTCGGATTGGGGTTTTGGCACGACGGCCAACGAAGCATGGACAAAGTTCCATCCAAACTCCCAGCGCCGGACACGATCAACGATCGATTTACTGCTTTCTGCATCAGGATCCACGAAGGCGAAGATCGAGCGCATTTCCACAAACATCCCCTCCAATGGTTGCAGGGATAGTCCGTTGTCAGTCGTTTGTAGTTCGAACTTGGCGGCGAAATAACCACGGTCATATTCGTAATATGATCCATTGAACCCCCACGACCATACGGAATAATCTGTAAAGGCAAAGAATGTTCTTGTGGCCTTGTCGATGTTTTTGTCGGGCTGCGTGATCTCCAGGATGTTGCGGAGGTCATGGTAATTTTCTCCATACGTCATCCCGAATATCGACGATAAAAGATCGACCTCCGAAGCATTCGCCATCAAGTCGAAGGTGTGCCGGCTACGCAATTCGTTCCCGGACATGTTGCTGAAGTCGTTCAAGAAGATGGTTCCGCCGGGCCTCAGCGTTTTCTCCACCACGCCCGTTGCAAGGTTGGCCTTGAGGCCCGCATAGAGCAGCGACTTGGCATCGCGTTGGCCATAGTCCACGGTATCGGTACCCGAGCCACCGTCGATGCTGTCGGCCTCTGAACGGAGGTCCTGGACGATGTAGTCGTTGCCGCGTCCGGCCTTGATGAGGTCGACGCCTCGGCCGCCGGCGATCGTGTCATTGCCAGACCCGGCCTTGATGATGTCGTCGCCGGCGCCGCCAAACAGTCGACGGCTGAGGTCACTGTCCATGAGTTCGAAGACGTCGTTCGCACCACTTCCGGTCACGTGGTCGATGCCAAGGAGTTCATCGCGGAACATGAACTCACCCTTCATCGTCTCCAGCTTGATGTCGCGGTATTGGACGGTTTCGGTCCGTTTGCCGTAGGTCGTGTCCTGCGATGAGGTGAGTTCCTTGTAGACCGACGGGTTCGTCAGTTTCTTCTCGATCAGCAAGGCGTCGCCGTAGGTCCGCACGAGAATGCCGCTGTCGATCGTTGAACTCGACGCGGTGGTCAGGCCGGTGTAGTCCACCGTGCTGCCCGAGCCCTTCTTGCCGACGTAGTTGACGGACGATGCAACGCCGGCCAGCAGCGAGTTCTGGCCCTCGCCCGCATTCACGTCCAGGCTCACCGAGAATCGCTCGGATCCATCCGAGCGGAAGAGCTTGCTCGCCACGCGTCGCAGGTCGAGCACCGTGTCGGCATCACCCAACTCGAAACGCCAGGCCTCGGTGGTGGAGATGATGTCCAGGCTGGTGAAATAGGCGTTCTTGCCCGTCCAGACCCGCGCCCGGACTTCCTCGCCCGGGCCGTTGAGGGGCGACAGCATCGTGATCAGCTGTTTCTGCCCGGCTTCGCCCTGGACATGGGCCACCCCGGCCTTGGGGTCGATGTACAGGGTCTTGTCCGAACCTGTCTGACCATTCTTGAAGCGGTCCACATAGGAGGTGACCGTCTTGATGTCGGCCGCGTTGTAGGTGATGGCGGCCAGTTCCATCGCACTGCTGCTGATCTGCCCACCCGACAGGCCCACGACGCTGTCCACACCATAACTGGCCTGGATGTCCTTGAGATAACTCTGGGTGCCTTCGTCGGAAATCAGCTGCAGGTGGCTGGCGTCCATGCTGCGGCCAAAGAAGAGCTGGCTGCCGCCCTGTTCCTGGATCTTCCTCGCGTAGTTGGTCGCGATCAGTTCGAGGATGGGCTGCTCGATGGCTTGGAGGATGCCGGTCAGTGCTGCCGTGGCGAGGCCAACCGCCGCCCCCACGGGGGCGCCCAAGCCGGTGGCCGCACAGGCGAGCGAAACCACGGTGCCGATCATCGACAGCGCGTAGATCGTTCCGGCGATGCCACCGCTGACTGCCACGCGGTCACGGTAGATGTCGGCCAGCATCTCGTCGCCGCTGTAACCGAACTTCTTGGTCGACTCCGCCAGTTCGTCCAGCTTGTCGGCATACCCCGACAGCTTGATCAGCTCGTAGATCTGCATCGGGCTGAGCATCAGCACCAACGCACCGGCGGCCGCGCCGATCATGGGGCCAAGGATGCCGATGCCGGTCGTGACGCCGCGCGAGACATTCACCGCCAATGCGATGCTCGACCCCACCGAGACGGCCGTCCCGACCGACTTCATGGAGATCTCCGCGATCATGACCTCGCGTTGTTCCTGGGACAGGCCGGGTTGCGACAACACCGCGCCGATCGAGGCGATCGCCGCGACGGAACCCACCCCACCCAGCACGGCACCGGCCACACCCATCTTGGACGAGGCCGAAGCCAGGTTGGCGCCCAGCATCTGACCGACACCCGACACCAGCCCGCTGCTCAGCCCGATGACACCACCGGTGAGGTTGAGGACGGCCGAGGTCATCTGCGTCTGGTCACCGCTCTTCTGGGCGCTCGACAGCTGCGTCACCGCCCCGGCGATCTGCATGATCGAGCCGGCCGCGTTGATGAAGTCCGCGCCCGCACCCAGACGATTGCTCACCGTGTCGATGTGGGCCAGCTGTGAGGTGAAGTCAGAGCCCTTGCTGGACAAGCGTGTGCGCGACGAGGTGATGCTGAGGTCGTCGATGTTCATCAACGAACCATCGCTGTCCAGCACCGATCCCGTCGTGGAACCGCTCGGTGAACGTCCCCGAGAGCCGTTCAGCACCTGGTCGAGCATTTCCTCGCCGATGCCGTCGACGACGTTGCCGTCGTGCTTGAGGGCCTTGCGGCGCAGGTTGTTCATGGCCTCCGACAGGTCGGACGAGCCGGCGTCATCCGGGGTCAGGAACTGATCCAGGAAGGTCCGCGTCTGACCGGGGCGTCTGCCCAACAGTTGCTGGGCGTTGTCGGTGACATCGTTCAGCAGGGGGTTGCTGGTGGATGGGTATTGATCGGTGTTCTGTATGCGCCCGAGGTTGGATGGTTCCGGCTGGTTCGGTGCGCCGAACAAGTCTTCCATGCCCTTGAGCGGGACGAGTTCGCCGCCGAAGTCTCTCGCGAAATCCTCCAGCTTGGCCGCGCGCAGGAGCGCGATGCCGGCTGATGCATCGTACAGATCACCGCCTTCAGGATTGATCTTGTATGTTGCGGGTTCAACAAGAAAGTTGAACTTGATTTTCGTGCCGTTGTTCTCGACCAGTGATTGGAAGAGTGTCTTGTCGCCGGGGGTAAACCTCACGGCTTTGCCGTCGAAGGTCGGGAACATGATCAGGCCGTCGCCAAGATCGTAGGCATTGATGGCGCCCTGCAATCCTCGTTGATCGGGCATCGCGAAACTTGTCGCGTTGAGACCCTCCGGATATCGTCCAACCAGTGCGGGCAGATAGTCTGCGTTCACCGAGATGATTGCATTGTTGTGGATCGAGAATTTCGAGCTTGTCATGGCGCCTGGCCAAGCCCTGATCAGCGTGTCGCGCCCGGCGATGTTGTCATTCCAGAGTCGCCGCGTGATGGCGTCGGCATAGTCCGGATTCAGTTGCACCGACATGTCGGAGAGCGTGTCGCCCGCTGACTTCGAGTTTCTGAAGTTGATGGACTCCAGTTGTTTGGCGTCCGCCGTCGTCAAGCCGAGTTTGGTCAGTTCCTCTGAAATCGTCCTTGCGGTGAATCTGAAGTCGAAGGCGCTGTCGACGAGAGATGAGGAATACTTTCCGGAAGCAAGATTGTTGCCCTTCGCGACGATCGTGAAGTCGTAGGAACTGTCCTGCCCAGCTGGCTTGGATGACTTCTTGATGTAGTCGATCGCGAGGTCGCTGCTGATGGCCGTCATTTTCTTGTTGCTGACCTGCCAGTATGTCTTCGCGTGCAAGGCCTGATCGAACGACACGATGATGCCGTCCTTGCCCGTCATGGACTTGAGGCTCTTGCTGTCCAAACCCAAGACGAATGTGACGTTCATGTCGGCGCGCTTGAGTCCCGTTGACCCCGATGCGGTGTCATTGCTGCCGAACGGGGTCTTGAACTGACTCAGATGAACGCGCTCGATCCACGTTTCCGGTGTATCTCCGGTGGGCGTCAGGATGGAGCCGGTGTACAGGTAGGTCAGCTTCTCGTTTTCGGTTCCTGTCCACATCCCTGCGGATTGCCCATCGAATGTGTAGGCGTACTTGTCACCGTTGTTGGCGACGGCGATGGGTGTCGTGTGGATGCTGATCTGGTTGGTTCCAAGGCCAGACATCGAATTCTTGTTCAGGTGCTGGACGAAACCGTCGGCGAAGGTCTTGGCCGTGTCGCTCGATATTTCGGACGTGCCCTCAGGTGCGCCGGCGACAAAGCTGAACTTTGTTTGCAGCTGCGAGAAGTCCAGGGCGTTCTGGGGCTTGAAGATGTTTTCGGTGAAGACCTCGGCGACTTCGGCCGGAGTGAATTTACCGATAGAAAGCTTTCCGCTTGAATCAATCCTCTGGGCGCCCAGGAATTCGATTTTCAAGGAAAGTCCGGGATACAGCGTGACCGAGTCGTTGTCGCTGTAAAGAATATTGCCCTTGTGATCGAAGATCTTGTTGATTCCGGGGTACTTCAGCGCCAATGCTTCCGCCGCCGCGTTCAGTTCCGGGCTGCGTTCAAGCAGCACGATGTAGTGCGCACGATACTTGTCCGGATCACTGCTCGCGTTGGAGACGAAGTAGTCGACGTCCAGTGGGCGGTTGGGATTCTTGTAGAACTCCTCGACAAACGTATCGGCGTCCGGCAAGGTTTGGGTCAGCAGTTCAAGATTGGTAGCTTGAGAAGGCGCCCTCGTCAATGAGTCGAGGTATTCGGAGAGCGAGCCGCCCGTCTTCACCAGCGCATCGAACTTGTCGTCGTACTGGTTCAGGAGAGCGGATTGTGTGTGGTCCACCTCCGGCAAGACCTTGATCAGCTTGGCGTGCAAGCGGTGGATCCCGTCGTTGTCGGCCGCTTCACCGGCTTCGCGCACGAGGGTCTTGATGTCGTCAAGCAACCCCTGGGCAACGGCCGAGTCGATGAACTCCTTCGGGATGTTGATCAGGTAGCGCGGCTCACCGGAGGCGTTGAAGATGTGCTCGAAGTAGTTCGTGATCAGGCTGGTGAAGGCGTTGTCGAGTTGGGCGTTGATCTTGTTGAGCCTGCCCAGCGACTCAGGTCCCACATGCGACCAGACCGATTTGGCGATGACGGTCTCGTGATCGGCGCCCGAGGACGAACTCGACAATTGGCTCTCGATACCCTGCCACCAGCGCCAGGTGCCCTTGGCGGGCTGCGAACCGGCATCCATTCCCATGAGTTCGACCAGCTTGCGCATCACGATCGATTTCATCGACATCGATGTTTCGAGGGCCTGCACATCGGTGCTGTCGTTGAGCCGAATCAGGTCCGTCAGCGTCTTGAAGCCGGGTATCGCCTGGGTCAGTTCATCGATCTGAGCGGCGTCAGGGGCGAACTGGGAAACACCCTTCTTGACCAGTGCGAGTACCTGCTTGAGGTCGCTGTACCACATGCCCGAGAAGTCTTCTTCGTTGATCGCCGTCAGGGGGCGCGCTGCGTGTGCGGCCTCGCGCACCAGATTGGGCTTGACGTACTGATCCTTGATCCGGTCGAACGACTTCAGCAAGGTCGCATGCTGGGTTGCGTCGGTCTGGAGATCGATGTCGATGATCGAGACCCGTCCGTCTTCCCTCAGCGTGAACTTGAAATCGCGCAGATCGAGCTTGTCGTTGGCGAGGACGAAATTCTTGATCTGCGTGATGTCGGTGCTCGTCAGCTGATTGAACTGCTTTCGTACCGCCGTGTTCAGCGGCGACCCGTCGGCGTTGGTCAGCGGCTCGAGGTTGTCCCACGACCTGATCACGGTGCCTGAGGTTTGCTCGATCACATAGCCGTCTTTCCCCTGGATGTTGACGTACCCGTGGATTTCGGGCGTGGGCAGGCCGTAGACGTGCTTGAGCAGATAGGTTTCGTTGATTTGCTTGAGTATTTCCTTCCGGCTGGCCTCTGGATTCAAGGGCGTGCCGGTTTCGCTCAAGGTGATCAGGTAGCCGTTTTGCCCCTTGATCTTGTAGGTGCTCTTCAGTTCATCGCCGCTGACCTTGTCGCCCAGGTCAATGCTGGTCAGGCCATGGATGTCGAACGGCAGGTTCGGAGCTTTCAGCTTGCCGCCCACACCTCCAATCTTCGACTTGATCAGGTCGATGAATGCGCTCAGGTCCAGGTACTTGTCCTTGAACAGGATGTCCTGCACGGCAAGTTTCTGCTCGGTCGTGAGCTTGGTGAACAAGGGGGATTCGATGGCTCGGGGGCTGGTTTCCGATGCACGGTCGTTCGATCCGCCGGAACTGGACGGCTGGCGAGCGATCGGAAACTCCCCGATTTCCAGCAGACTGAGGGCGTCTTCGGATTCCGAAATGCTGGTCTGCAAGGCGCGCAAGCGCGTCATGGCCTGATTGAGTTCAAGCTGCTCGTCGGCCGTCAGTCCGCCATCCATGCCGGGTTGCTGAGCGCGCGGCAAGAGATCCTTCAGGCGCGAATGGATGCTTTTCAGCTCATTCAACTGCCTCTGCAGTTGGGAGAAGTGGCCTTCCAGCTCGGACACTTCAGCGTTTCCGGCCTGCATCATGGAGCCGAACGTGAGTTGTCCCGAGGCACTGCTGTCGGGCAGTGCGCCGGGCATGTTCTTCCAGGTGTAGAGCGCGGCTGCAGATTGGAGCACCTGACCGAGGACGAAAAGGGATGCGCTGGCCAGGTACAGGCCCTCGATGACTTCCGCGTTCTCGTACCCGGTCCAGTCCTGCTTGGCGATCGAGCCCAGGCCCAGCACCGCCTGGATGCCCCAGATCGAGCTGAAGGTGCCGCGAAGGCTGGCGTTCTCCTTCATCCGCATCTGCACGAATTGGGCGGTGCTGCCGTGCATTGGATAGAAGTCGGAGGTCGCGAAGCTTCGTTTCAGGAAATGGGTGTATCCCGTTCCCTCACCGTTGGCGAGGAACTGCCGGAACCCATTGGCCAGCAGGAAGTTGTTCTGGGTCAGCAGCAAGCCGCTGGAGGCCAGGTCGAAGCGGTTGGCCACGTCGACCGCGTCACGCAAGGCCTTGAGGTTCTCGTAGGTCTTGGCCTGCGCGGCGATCGCGGCGTCCAGGGTGGTCGAGTCGGTGGGCACCGTCCAGTCGACCGTGCTGGGTGGATTGACCTCGGTCGGGGTGACCTTGGCCGACGTGTACGCGCTCTTGAACAGCGTCGCGGCCTTGAGGCCCAGACCGCTGGCGGCGTCGCTGTCGGCCAGCGACAGGGCCTTGCCGGCGTTGTTGAAGTCGAGGATGCCGCGCACGTCGCCCGACGCCGTCTTCGCCTGCAGCGCGCGGATCTCGATGCCGTCGGTGGCGTCCTGCACGCGCAACTGAACGGCGTGGGTGGAGGTGCCGTCAAAGGTTTCGAGCCAGAAGGTCTTCTGGCCGGCCTTCGACTCGTCGACCAGGAAGGCGCTGCCGGTCTTCTTCAAGCCCAGGCTGCCGCCCAGGGTGAAGGTCGAGCCCGTGAGGTCGACGTCGGCAACCTTCTGGGTCGTGCGCAGCAGCCTGGCTTCGGTGCCCACGTAGGCGTCGAGCTCGGCGGCGCGGGGCTGTTCGGCCTTCGGCGAGTTCTGGGCCTGCAGTTCCTTTTCGGGCGCGCCCAGCTGAGCATCGACCACGAAGGACTTCACGGCGGCGAGGCTGCTCGGGTTGCCGGCCGGATCGGTGTGGAAGACGCTGAACCGGCGCGCGCCACTCTCGGCCGCTGCGCTGGTCTGGAACTGCAGACCCTGTTCGATCTTCAGGGCCTGTTCGGCGCTCAGGTTGGCGCCGTCTTCGCGCCAGATCGCCAGCTGCTGGGTGGAGCCGCCCCAGGACCAGCGCAGGCCGCTGATGCCGTTGATGGTCAGGGCCTTGCCGCTGACGGACTCGGTGCCGAGGGCCTGGACGACGCTGCCCAGCAGCAGCTGGTCGTTCGTGGCGTCGAGCGTGCCCCGTGCCTGCACGTGCACCATCGAGATGGCGGCATCCAGCGACAGCGCGATGTTGGGCAGCAGCGGCTTGGGCTGACCCACGCAGGTCTTGTCATAGCGCTGGAACTGCTCGTGCACCGCGTGGCCGTCGGCGTCGATCAGCACAAGGCCCGACAGGCGTTGCAGACGCACGTCGAGGCTGAGCGTGGCCGGCGCGCTCCAGTTGGCGCTGTCGCCGTTGTAGACGGTGAAGGTGCGCGCGCCGCCGTCGGCCTGATCGGTGGTCGTGAAGGCGATGCCCTGCTGCAGACGAGCGATCTGCTGCGGGGTCAGGAAGGACCCGTCGGACTTCTGGAGCGTCAGGCTGCGGTCGCTGCCCTGGTAACGCCAGCTCATGCCTTCGACGAGGTTGATCGTGACCTTGTCCTGCGCACTGTCCTTGCTGCCGGGTGCCAGTTCATGTTGGCCGAACACCAGCCGGTCATGGGTTTCGTCGAACTTGCCGCCGAGCACCACCTTGAGCCGGGTGATGGTGTCGTCGGGCGTCGTCGCCATGCCTGCGAGGATCGCCACGGACTTGCCCACCTGCGGGGCACCGTAGTAGCTGGTGAGGCTCGATTGCGTGCCGTCGGTGCTGCGGTCGAGATCCGGTGCGGTGATCGCGTGGACCTTGACGTTCTGGACGTAGGCCTCGCTGACGTTGCCGGCGCGGTCGGCCGTCTGCACCGTGAACTTGAACGCCCGTTGGGCGTCCGCGGTGGCGGTGCTGCTGCTGACCTGCAGGCTGGCGAGGACCTGTTCGACCTGTGCGGCCGAGAAGGGCGCTTGCGCCGGCCGTTCGAGCTTGAGCGTCTTGCCGTCGTATTGCCAGTTCACGCGGATGCCGTCGACGACCGCGTCGATGCCCGATGCGCCGGTGCTGCCCAGGGCGATGCGGGTGCCGCCGCCGAGCTGCAGGGCGTCTCGGCCGCCATCGGTGCCGCTGAGGGTCAGGCGGATGACGGCGATGTCGGCGTCGACGATGTTGTCGAAGGCCGGCAGCAGCCGGATCTTCGGCGGGGTGGGGCCGGTCGTGGCGGTGTAGTCGAGCGTCTGTTCCCGGCTCGATTCCAGCAGCGGCGTCGAGGCGTCGTAGCCCTGCAGGACCTGGGGCGCGCGGGTGTCGATGCCGATGGTGACGACCTGGGCGCTACCACCGAGGTTGCCCGCCGCGTCTTCCACGCGGGCGCTGATGGCGTGCCGGGCGTCGGCCAGGGCCGGGCTGCTGAAGGTCCATTGCTGGCCGGTGACGACCGCCGTGCCCAGCGGCTTGTCGCCGTCGAGGATCACCAGGCTTTCCTCGCTGCCCAGCGGGGCCGACAGGCGGCCCTTGAGGGTGGGCGCGCTGGTGCGGGTCCAGCCGCCGCTGCCGAGCTGGTCGTTGAGGCTGCGGACCGCGTCGGCATCGCTGACCCAGCGAGCGCCGCTGAGCGTTGCGGCCGGTGCCGTTGCGGTGCCCGCCGGTGCGCCGGCGAGGTTGGCCGCCGTGTTGCCGGTGCCGTCCTGAAGCGGCAGGTACAGCGACAGGGTGCTCTGGCCGTAGGGGTCCTGCAGCGTGTCGGCTGCGGCGAGCCGGGACTGCCAGGCGGCCACTTCGGCGATCTCGCCGCCAAAGCCGCGCGCGGCCGTGGCGTGGTTGCCCACCGTCAGGCTGTAGCTGCTGGCGGCAGCGAGGGTCTTGCCGCCTGACAAGGTCACGCGTTCGATGCCGTCACTGATCAGCGACCAGTTGCCGGCCCCGTCGGTGGACATCGACACCTGGTGCCAGGCGCTGTCGGCCGCGACGGTGCTGATCTTCACGATGCCGTTGGACCAGAGCGTGAGATACCAGATGCCCGAGGTGGCGTCCTTGCGCAGGAAGACTTCGGCCAGGCCGTTGCCACCCGAGGCGAGGTGCATGTACTGGTTGTCGACGTTGGCGCTGGTCGAACTGGCGTTGCTCGCGTCGTTCCTGAACCAGCCGCCAACCGTCAGTTCCGCGCTCTTGGCACTGGTGGTGCAGGTGGCAAGAAGCTTGCCCGCATCGGGTGCGACGCTCTGGTCGACATGCAGCACGTGGCTGCCCGCGTGGGTGAACACGGGCTTGCCAGATTCCTGCAGCGCCCGGTCGATGTGGGCTGTCTGCGTGGGCGCGACGCTGTCGATGCGGATCGTCCGGGCGCTGGTGGAGGCACCGACCTGGCCGGCGGCGTCTTCCACCCGCATCGTCAGGTTGTGCGCGCCCTGAGCCAGGGGCGAGCCGACCGCGCAGGTCCAGGTCGTGCCCTCGACGCGGGCCGTGCCCAGGCGCGTGGCGCCGTCGTAGATCACCAGGACCTCGTGTTCGTCCAGCGGCGCCGACAGGCGGCCGTTCAGGACCGGGGTGGTGTCGCGGGTCCAGCCGGCCGGGTTGGCCAGCACGTCCTTGCCGGCGTCGTCCAGCACGCGCGTCAGGCTCGCGGTCTGCGTCGGCGCCTGCGTGTCGACCTGCAAGGTGACGGCGCTGGAGGGTGCGCCCTGGTTGCCGGCGGCGTCCTCGACCCGGGCCGTCAGGCTGGCCGTGCCGTCGGTCAGCGTGGCGCTGCCGTCGGGCCGAGCGGTGGTCTGGTAGCGCCAGGTCCGGCCGCTGACCGTGGCCGTGCCGAGTCGGCTGTCGCCCAGGTAGATGACCAGCGTCTCGCCGCTGGCGAGATCGGCCGACAGCGTGCCCACCAGCGTGGGGGTGACGTCAGCGGTCCAGTGTCCCGACGTCTTCAGGGCGTCCCTGCCGGCGTCGTCCAGGATCTGCGTGAACGTGGCCGTCTGCGACGGCAAGGCCGCGTCGATCCGCACCGATGCGGCGGCGCTGCTGCTGCCGGCCTGTCCGGCCAGGTCCTCGACCCGTGCGCTCAGGCTGTGGGTGCCGTCGCCCAGGCCGGATGCGTCGTAGGTCCAGTCGCGACCGTTGACCGCCGCGTTGCCCAGTCTTGTCGACCCGTCGTAGACCACGACACCTTCGTGCTCGGCGAGCGTGGCCGACAGGGTGCCCACGACTTTGGCGTTGCGTTCGCGCGTCCACGGCGTGTAGGCCTTGAGCAGGTTCGTGCCCGCGCCGTCGACCATCTGCGTGATGGCCACCGTCTGCACCGGTGCGACGGTGTCGATGTTCAGGCGGACCTCGGGCTTGCTGGTGCCCCGGTTGCCCGCGATGTCCTCGACCTGCGCGCGCAGCACGTGCGTGCCGTTGCCCAGCGTGGACGGCGTGAACGTCCAGTCGGTTCCGGTGACGTCGGCCTTGCCCAGGCGGGTCGCTCCGTCGTGGATGGCCAGGTACTCGTCAGCGCCCAGCGGCGCCGAGAGCTTGCCCTTGAGGGTCGGGCTCGCGTCGCGGGTCCATTGGCCGCTGACCGCCAGGATACTGTTGCCCGCATCGTCGGCCACGCGGTCGATGTGGACACGCTGGCCCGGATCATTGATGTCGATCTTGACCGAGACCTTGACCGAATCTTCGGCATTCCCGGTGCTGTCCTCCAGCCGAGCCGTCAACTCGTGCTTGCCGGTCGTCAAGGGGGGCGTCCTGAAGGACCACCCTTTGCCATCGGTCATGCTGGCGGTACCCAGTCGGACGTCACCGTCGTACACGCCCACGAGGTGCGTGTCGCTCTGGAACTCGACCGTGGTTCCCGAGAGCGTGAGGACCTGATCGCCTGACAGGCCTTCGTGGCGCGACAGGACATCCGTCCCGGTCGAATCGATGGCATGGAGAATTGAAACCTGGGATCTGACCTGGATGCCGGGTTTGCGGGTGGATATTGGCTGGTGAGTCGGATCCGGATCCCAAGGTGTGTTGACCCTGAAGATCACCGAATGTTTGTCGCTGGCCCAGCGGATGTGTTCCTTCGCCGGCCAATAATCATTGGCCCTGCCGTTGGCCATGTGGATCGTGTATGCCTCATGGTGTGCGCCGTTCCAGATGTGGACCTGAGCCGCCCAGAACTCGTCGGCAAAATACTGATGGCCGTCGTTTTGTAGACTCTGCCATTCGCCCGGCATGTGGTCCGAGCCGGCCTTCGCGATATCCCACAAGACGTGGGTCGTCGGCAAAGTCACGAAGAAATTCTTGCCGCGCGAGTTCTGGTATGCGTAGAAATCGGTGGTGGTGAAATCTCCTGTGGCGTCCCGCGGGAGATAGCTCATCAGGTCAAAAGCCGTCTGCAGCTTGCTGATGCCGTTGCCGCTGCCCGGTTCGTTGTAGATGTAATAGACTTGATCGCGAAACAGTACCGGGTTCTGAAGGATGACCGCGGTGTTGTCCTTGCGGTAGACATTCAGGGTCGGCATCCACGAAAACGTCTTGAAGATCGTTTCGCTCTGGTTTCCGGCCAGATCCCGAACAAAGCCCTTGTATTCATGTCGACCCAGGATGGAATTGAATGCCACGCCGCTCGGGTCGTTGCGCCAGCTGCCGCCGTTCATGTCCGCCCAGTAGGCGGTGTCGCTGGCCCGATCACCGTTGACGCCGATGCGACCGGTGTCGCTGTACTGGTTCATCCGCACCGTGGCGCCGGTGTCGACGGTGAGGTCGCGTGTGTGGGCTGTGGCCGCGCTGCTGACGCCATGCAGCGTCTGACGCACCTGGATGTCGCCAGCCAGGTAGGAGATGCCGGTGTTGTCGCCGGCCAACGTCCAGCCCGTGCCGCTGCCGGCCTGCCAGGTCTTGCCGCCGTCGATGGAGCTTTCCCAGGTCGCACCACTGATGAGGCCGTCGATCTCCAGGCGCCCGTTGCGCGTGATGCCGTCCCTGTCGCTGCTGCCGGTGTCCTCGGCCAGCTTGAGCTTGAGCGTGGGCACCACCAGTTCGGTGTCGGTGTCCAGTCGGGCCCAGGCCTGGTTGCCGGCCACATCGGTCTGGATGACCTGCAGCTTGCCGGCCGCGAACTTCATGGCGCCGCGGCCGTCGAGCGAGAAGCTGCGGCCGGTGCCGGCGGTCCAGTTCGCGCCGCCGTCGACGCTGTACTTCCAGCTGCTGCCGTCCTCCAGGCCGCCGACGCTGACGCGGTGGGCCGTCGGGGAGACCACCAGCGTGGGGGTCAGCGCGACGGTGTCGTGCACGTAGGTGAGGGTGCTGTCGTCGCTGAAGTTGCCGTAGGCATCGATCTGGCGGGCGTTGACCGTCTGCAGCGTCGATTCCGCCAGGCGCAGGCGCAGGTCGTCGATCGCGAAGTCGTTGTTCGCCGGTGAGGCGTTCTCGTCGTGCAGCCCGATCGTGCGTGCCCGTGTCGGGCCCTCGACCTGGAAGCGCACGCTGTACTCGTCCCACATCGGGCTGGCCGATTCGAGCCGCTGCTGGCCGCCCACCACCACGCCGTCCAGGCGCAGTCGCAGGAGGGGCGCATCACCGCCGTTGGCAATCGCCTTGAAGCGCAGGTCATAGACGCCGGCCGCCAGGCTCAGGCTCTGTTTCCAGAACGCCGCTTCGGGCTTCGGACCGCCGTCGACCACCAGGAAGCTGCCGTCGCCCTGCTGGACGCCGAAGCCCCAGCCGGCCGGCACGGTGCGGCTGATCCAGGCGTTGCCCGATGACTGCGAGACGAGGTCGCGCAGTTCCGTGGTGCCGCTGTTGATCGCGTAGGTCCCGCCCACGTCGCGATGGGCCCAGCGCAGTTGCTTGAGCCCGTAGCCTTCGGCCGCGTCGTCACCGGCGATGGGGACGGTCACGAGCTTGGCGGTGTCCCAGTCGCTGCGGTGGTCGCCTTCGGCATAGCTGGCCTGCACGACCTTGGCCTGCAGGTGTCCGGACGCATGGGCGCTGACGAGGATCTTCACGCCCTTGGTGTAGGTCCCCTGATGGCCCAGCAACCAGGTGGTCAGGCCGCCGGATTCTTCCTTCCAGTCCAGTGCCTGGGCGTCCAGTTGCCGGTTCTCGACCCAGGCGCCGCCGAGCGTCGCCGTCGGCTTGGCCGCCTTGATCTGGCTCAGGCTCAGCGGCTTGTTCAGGCCGTAGTCGCTGGCGCTGGCGGCCATGGTCTGCGAGAAGTCGCTGTTGTCGAGCAGGTTGCTCGAAGAGCGGATCGTCGTGGCCGGCGTCAGGCGCAGGCCGTCGATCGCGAAGTCGTTGCCGCCGGCCTCGGTGGTCAGGTCGACCAGCTGCAGCGTGTAGCGACCGCTGGTCGACGCGCCGGCCGTGAAGCTGACGCTGTGGCGCGTCCAGATCGGCGCGCCCAGCGGCACGACCAGGTCGTCGCCGGTGGAGACGCCGTCGACCTGGAGCTTGAGCCGCGCCTGGTTGCTGGCCCCGCCAAGGGCGTGGAACGAGAACTCGTAGCGCTGGCCGGCCTCGAGCTGCACCTCCTGCCGCCAGAAGGCATCCTTGGACGAGCTCGAGCCGTCGACCATCAGGAACTTGTCGGCGCTGCCGGCACGTCCACTGGTCGTGCCGAAACCCCAGCCCTCGGGGGTGTTGCGGGTCACCCAGACGGTGCGCGAGCCTTCACCGGCCTTGCTCGTCTCGCGGTAGTCGGCGCTGGTCGACCCGAGGTCGGTGTCGAACTCGCCGTTGCTCAACAGGTTGGGCAGGACCTGCGGCAGTTCCTGCAGGCTCAGCGCGTCGATCGCGAAGTCGTTGCCCCCCGCGTCGGTGCGCAGGTCACGCAGCTTCAGGGTCGCGACCTTCGTGTCGCCGGCGGTGAACTTCAGGCTGTAGCGGTTCCAGGTCTTGCCGCCTTCGGCCAGCAGCCATTCTTCGGCCATGTTGGTGCCGTCGACCTGCAGCTTCAGGCGGGCCGGGTTGCCATTGCCGCCGATGGCGTGGAAGGCGAACTCGTAGGTCCGTCCGGCCTGCAGGCTCACGTCCTGCTTCCAGAACCCGTCGCTGGCGTTGTCCGAGCCGTCGACCATCAGGAACTTGTCGGTGTCACCGCCGCGTCCGGTGGTCGTGCCGAAGCCCCAGGCGCCGGGCGCGGTGGTGGTGTGCCAGACCGTCTTCTTGCCCTCGGCGGCGCGACCGGTGATGCGGTAGTCGGTGTCGGCGGCCAGCGGTGCCGCGTCGAACTCGCCGTTGCGGACGAGGTTCGTGCTGGTGCTGGTGGTGCCGCTGGTGCCTGTGGTGGTGCCGGTGGGTGTGCTGGCACCGCGGGTCTGCCACGTCTTGCCGCCGTCCAGGCTCACCGACCAGCCCGCGCCGGGCTTCAGGCCGGTCAGCAGCACGGTGGGCGACTGCGAGATGCCGTCGTTGGCCACGCCGGTGTCGTTCTGCAGGACCAGCCCGGGCCGGTCGACCCGCGTGATCACCGTGTAGGCCGCGTTGCTGGCCGCGCCCGAGTGGGTCAGCACGGTGTCGTTGCCGGCGGCGTCCCTCAGGCTGGCACCGGGCGGAAGCGTCATGGCGCCGGCCTCGATGGCCACGCCGTCCAGGTCGTGATGGCCTCGCACCACGGTGTAGGCGAACAGCATCTGCGTGCCCGACATGCCGTCCATGCCGAACTGGTTGAGCGGCACGATGCGGCCCGTCAGGTCGGCCGCCTTGATGCCCAGGCCGGTCTGGTCGTCGGCCAGGGCCACGCCGGTGCGCGTGCCGTTGCCGATCAGGCCGAAATCGAGCGTGCCGACCACGTTGCCCGGTGCCGTCTTGGCATCGATCACCTGCAGCAGCAGGCCCCCGGGTGCCGGCGACAGGCGCATCTGCACGGCCCGCGTGGTGCCGTCGTGGAAGGCCTGCACCCAGAACGTGACCGAGCCGTCCGTCGCCGCCGGGCTGATGCCGTAGGCGCGGCCCTGCACGCTGGCCGCGCCGATGGCGCCACCCCCGAGCGTGAAGGTGCTGCCGGCAAGGTCCAGGTCACCCAGCAGGCGATCGGTCTGGATGCGGGTGCCCGACGCCTCGCTGGCGATGTAGCCGCCACTCTGGCGCACGGTGTTCAGGCGCAGGCCCGTGCAGACTGCCTGCACCAGCGTGCCACCCACGTTGAGCGTCAGCGTGGGGGCGGGGCCGCGGGGCGTCACCGTCTCGTCGAAGGTGACCGTGGCGGTGATGACGTCGCCGGCCACCGAGATCTGGGCGTACTTGCCGCTGGCGCCGGTCATCTCGACCTTGGCGATGCCGGGCGACTTGTCGTCGAGGTCGATGGTCTGCGTCGCACCGGCACCGACGTTGCCCACCACATCCTCGTGGCTCAGCTGGAACTGGCGCTTGCCGGCCTTCATGCTGTTGCCGGAGAACAGGATCGCGCGCTCGATGGCCAGCACCTCCTGCGCGCTGAACAGGCCGCCGTCGTCGCGGCTCAGCGTCAGGCTCTTGCCGCCCGTCGTCGCATAGGTCCAGCTCAAGCCCGTGACGCCGCCGATGGTCTGGTGGTCGCGCTGCGCGGAGACGCCGTCCAGCGCCTGCGTCACCGGGCCCAGCACCAGCGTGTCGCTGAGCGGGTCGATGTCGCCACCGATCGAGATGCGGATGCGGGCGATGTCCGTTTCGGCCGGCGTTGCCGGGTTGGCGAACACCGCGTGCGCGCCGAGCATGGTCGCCACCGTGTAGCTGGTCGTGGCGTCGTCGTTGATCGATCCGGTGCCGGGCCTCAGATCGACCGGCTTGGGCGCCTGGGTATCGACCAGCAGCGTCTGCACGCCGGGCTGGCTGTCGTTGCCGGCCAGGTCGGTCAGCGTCAGCGTGAAGACCCGCTGACCCGGCTGCGCATCGGCGCGGGTCGAGAACTTCAGCTCGCGCGTCACCGCCTGCAGCTCATCGGTCGTGAAGGCGCTGCCATCGCCCTTGGACAGGCTCAGGCGCTGGTTCTCGTCGAAGGACCAGTCGAGATTGGCCACGCCGCCCAGCGTCAGCTTGCTGCCACTGCCGGGCAGGGCGTCGATCAGCTTGGACTGGTCACCGAAGACCCACAGGTCCTTGGGCGTGCCCAGGTGGATCCTGCCGCCGACCTGCGCCACCGCCATCGGTTGGTTGTCGCCGCCGCGCACCTGGTAGCCCTCGCCGGCGCCGAAGTCCAGCGTCCGTTCGGCCTGACCTGCGTTGATCACCTTCAGGCGCAGGCTCATCAGCACCGTGCCGTCGTCGATCAGGACGGCCTGGTTGTCCCGGTAGGCCGCCGACCACTGCAGGTTGATGACCTCGCGGCCGTTCTCGATGCGCGTCTTCACGTCCACGCCAGGCAGGCCCTGGTCGCCCAGGCCCATGAAGCGCACCAGGTCGCCGTCCAGCACCAGCTGGCGCGACAGCGCGCTGATCGTCTGACCGGCTTCAAAGCCGCGAGCCCGCACCGACAGCACGATCTCGCCGTTCAGGCTGCTGATGGCCGAGTCCAGCACCAGCGTGGGCTCGGTGAATTCGGTCTTCTCCAGCGGCAGAGGGCGGGCCCGGTCCGAGTCGCCGCTGACCTGGATGGTCACGCGCGCCACTTCCGCATCCGCGGTGACCTTGCCCAGGTCCGGGAAGACGGCGACCGCCTGCCCCTTCTGTGCCTGCGTCAGCCCGTACAGCACCCGGCCCAGACCGGTGGGAAGCTGCGGGGCCTCCACGTCCAGCCGGTGCGTGAAGGCCGCGCTCTGCGACGTGTTGCCCGCCGCATCGACCTGCCGGACGACGTAGCTGTGCCGTCCCGCGACAGCCTGGATCTGCGTGCCCGTGCCCTCGATCCAGTCACCCCGGCCGTCGACCTGATAGGACCACTTCGCCCCGGCTTCCAGCCGGTCCACCTCGATGTAGCTCTGGCGCGCGGTGCCGGCGTTGCCGCTGGCGCCGTTCGCGCCGCTGGGCGCAACCGGCTTCAGCTCGGCCGCTGCCACGGTCGTGTCCAGCATGTACGTCACCGCCGCGCCGATCGCCTCGTTGCCGGCTCGGTCGATCTGCCGGACCTGGTAGGCGTGCGAGCCGGTGGGCAGGTCGATGACGTTGTCGGGCATCGTCACCGACTTGCCCGTGAGGTAGGCCGGCGACACATCCATGCCCTTGACCCTGAGCTGCTGCAAGCCGTAGCCGGCGCCGCCGTCACTGGCGGTCAGCAACTGGTCGTACAGCCTCTGCTTGTCCCAGTCGCCCATGTGGTCGCCGGGCACGAAGCCGGCCTTCAGCGCCCGAACCTGCAACTCGCCGCTGGCGTGGGTCGAGAACTCGATCTGCACCCCCTTGGTGTAGCCGTCGTCCTGGACCAGCAGCCAGGTCGTGCGGGTGCCCGCCTTGCCCGTCACCAGCGGCAGGGCCTTGGCCTCCTTGGCGGTGTTGATGTAGCCGCCCTTGAGCGTCGCGCCGAGCATGCTGGCGTCGATCGTCTCGAGCGTGATGCGCTGGCCCGCGATCCAGGCGCCGTCGTCGATCCGGTAGTCCCAGCGAGCGCCCGCTTCCAGCCCCGTGACCTGCACGGCGCTCTTGCGGGTGATGCCGTCCTGCGCCGCGCGGCCGGTGTCGGCCACGAGCCGCGCCTTGGGGGCGTCTGCCTGCGTGTCCACCGTCACCGCGAGCGTCGTGCTGGCGCTGACGTTGCCGGCCGCGTCGATCTGGCGGGCCTGCACCTCATGCTGGCCGTCGACCTCCGGCGCCGCGTAGTGGCCGCTCCAGTCGCCATAGTTGCCACCGGCCTTGCGCACGCGGTACTGCACCTGCGCACCCGGCTCGACGCCGCCGGGCGCCTGCAGTGCCGCGCCCTGGCTCACGCCGTCGGTCGCGCTGCTGCCGCTGTCGGCGGCAAGCGCCAGCGTCGGCGCGGCCACGCTGTTGTCCAGGTGGAAGCTCACCTCCGCCGCCGTGGCCGTGTTGCCGGCCAGATCGGTCTGGCGCACGGCATAGCGGTGCGCGCCGGGCTTCAACGCGAAGGTGTTTGCCGCCGTGGTGCCGGTCATGACGCCCGCCGTGCTGGACGCACCCACCACGCCGGCGGCGTCCGTCCAGGCTCCGCCGTCGACCCGGACCTGCCAGCTCGCGCCCGCCTCCAGCCCGTCGACCTGCACCGTCGCGACCCGCGTGAGGCCGTCCGCCGCGTCCTTGCCGCTGTCGCTGGCCAGCACGAGGCTCGGCGCGCTGACCGCCGTGTCCAGCGTGTAGGTCTGGACCGCGCTGGTGGCGGTGTTGCCGGCCGCATCGGTCTGCCGCACGGCATAGCTGTGCGCCTGCCCGTCGTTGACCAGCAGCAGCGCGTCGACCGCGGCAGCAGGCGACGTGCCCACGAAGCCGCCGTTGCCCATCGCGATGCCCCGCACCGACAGCGAGGCCAGGCCGTAGCCGTCGGCATCCTGCGACGCGGCCAGCGTCATCCCCGAGCGCGACTGCAGCACCCAGTCCGCCCGGTGATCGCCGTGCACGTAGGCGGCCTCCTTGGCGACGACCTGCAGACGCCCGTCCGTGCCGATCGAGAACTCGACCCGCACGCCCTTGGTGTACACGTCATCGAGCGTCACCAGCCACGCGCTGCGCGTGGCGCCGCTGCCGCGCAGGTCGACCACGCTGACGGCGTTGTCCTTGTTGGAGAAGTAGCGCCCGCCCAGCTGCCCGGTGATGACGCCGGCCTCCAGATCGCTCAGGCGCAGCCGGCCGTCGATCCACCCGCCGCCGTCGACCTGGTACTGCCAGCTGGCACCCGCTTCCAGACCGCCCACCCGCACGGTCCGGACCTGCGTGATGCCGTCCTTGGCGCTGCTGCCGGTGTCGCTGACCAGCGTCATCGTCGGGGTCGCCACGACCGTGTCGATCACCCACGGGCCGCCGCTGCTGCCCACCTGCGAGACATTGCCGGCCACGTCCGTCTGCCGGACCTTGACCGAGCCGGCGGCGTAGGTGCGCCCGGCATCGGCGCTGGAGGTCGCCAGCTCGAACGAATCGCCCGCGCCCTTGAGCCAGTTCTTGCCGCCGTCGATGCTGTATTCCCAGGTCGCCCCGGCCTCCAGACCGCCGACCTTGACCGTGCGGACCTGCGTGAGCCCGTCGCCCACCAGGCTGCCGCTGTCGGTGAGCAGGCTCAGCGTGGGCGTGTCGGTGCGGGTGTCCAGCGTGTACGTCGCCACCGCGCTGGTCGCGACCTTGCCGGTCGGGTCGGACTGCCGCACCGCATAGCTGTGCTGGTCGTCCGACAGCGTGAACGCCGCGCTCAACGCCGTCACCTGGGTGCCCAGATAGCCGGTGCTGACCTGCGCGCCCTTGATGCTCAGGGACTTCAGGCCGCTGCGTTCACCGCCATCGCTGGTGGCCGGCGGGCGCAGCGCGAAGTCGAGGCCGCTGGTGCTGTAGTCCTGGTTGAAGGCATCCATGCAGCCCAGCACACGGGCCTGCAGGCGACCGCCCGAATCCTCCGAGAACTCGACCTTCACGCCGCGCGTGTAGGAGCCGTCCCACGACATCAGCCAGGCCGTGCGCGTGCTGCCACCGGCGCTGCTCAGGCCGGTCACCTGCGTGACGGCCAGATCGGCGCCCACCCAGCCGCCGTTGATCGTCCCCGAGATCATGTCGGCCGTCAGCGACCGCAGGCTCGTCCCCCCGTCGACCCACTTGCCCCCGTCGACCTGGTACTGCCAGACCGTCCCGGCATCCAGCCCCCCCACCTGCACCGACCGATTCCGCGTGATGCCGTCGCTGGCGCTGCTGCCGGTGTCCTTCACGAGGGTCAGGGTCGGCGTGGTGAGGGTCTTGCTCATGATGGGGCTCTCGGTGTACGTGGAAATTCAAGGTCCGCACGACACCGCACAGGCGTCGCGCGTCAGACGTTTTTGGGGCTATTCCGGTCGGCACATTCCGGGTATGGAATGGCGCAACACCCTGACGCGAAACCGCCCGGCAGATCGCCGGATTCATCGCCCTGGGTGCTCGCCCATCGAAAAGAATTCCGACAGGACGTGACTGAGTCCAAACCATTCTGAGCAACCGAATAGCCGATGTCACTGACGCGTTTGTGCTGCATCCACAACCTGAAAAAACCTAGGCGTAGAGACACCGCAACATTCACCGAATCCGGACATGACTAGGTCGAACCCCTATGGAAATAGGGGTGTCTACATCTTCAGGTGGGTGGGTTTTGGAGCGTATTTCGCGAAGGGAATACGCTGGGGCGCGGGGAGGGTGCGCTTTTGGAAGATGTGAGACGAGCGGGAAACCTGTGGGTCGGAGTGACCGCTCTGTCAGGGTCGTTGACCCCAAGTTTGACGAGCATCCTGACGGACTTGGCCGTAGATCGGGAACAGGTCAAGTCCTGTTTTCGTCACTCAAAAATCGATGCAATCGGCTAGGCAACTTCGATGGTTGACGGATCAGTGGTGCACGGCTTGGTCGCGTTCTTCAGGAATGGGGTCCGGTTGATTGCCTTCGTCGATTCTCTCGCTTGCACGATGCTCTCATTGTGTAGCTACCGATTCGATGAGAAAGTTTGACTGAGATTGGTGACGAATCAAAAAGTCTCGATCGGTAGCAGTGATTGTTGGCATCGCGATGATTCGTGATGTGTTCTGGAGATCAAGCAGTTGAAAGAATGCCTGTGACCGAGGCAAAGACGGCAGGCATCGTCATCCAGACCAACCAGCGGCGATGCGATGGAGCCACGAGCCAGACAGTCGCCAAAAGGACGACGACTGCGGGGGCACGATATCGGACATGAAAGATTGCCGTTGAAATGGAGATCATTAGAAGCAGCGTCAACCCGAACCATAGACGACATTTGCTATGTGTATCAAGTGCACGCTTCCGTATCCCGAAAAAACCCACAACCACGGCAATTGAAGACATTGAAGCAGCAGCCTGCCATGTAAGGGCCCATGCCTGAGCTGGCATATTTGTGAAGCCGGCAGGAGCTATCGAGGGAATCGCCAATATATATACGGCGGCTTTCCCAATAGCTGCTAAGCAAATCATCAGTAGAAGAATGAACGACGGTTGGTCATTGCTGAATGCGAGAGCGAAGAATTGCCGTATGGCCGCCTTTACTGCCGAGTCACTGCCCATTTCTTCCTCAAACCAATCAAGGAACAGCTTGGCTGCCTGATATTTCTCGGTGAACGCGGCAGCAAAGGGGCCGTACAGGATCGCCCAAGCACCAATGAATAAAGCAATCATGAGGGATGCGTATACAAGCTGACGACCTGCTTTGGGTAGTGCGGGAATAAATCCAATAAGAAGAGCCGTACCAAACGGAAACCCATAAAACGGGCGGGACATCTCCGCAATCAAAACGGCGTAAGAGCACAATCCCGTACCGCGCCATAAATTGCCCCGAAGGATCAAAGTCTGACCTGCCATTGCCGCAACTACGGCAACGATTCCCAGTCCCTCCTTTGAGATTGACCCGAGAAACATGGCTGACTCTGGCACTGAAATTGCCGCCAGGACAATTGCTAGTCCGCCACGCCCCAAAGAGAATCGCAAGGAGTTCAATGCGGGAACAAGCAGAAATGCATGCAGCAACAATGCGTAGAAGAACAGCGAGGCCCCCGACCAATCCGGGTACAAATTCAGGAATGGTTGCATTTCCCTCGCGAGGCTTGGGTCCGTCGTCAAAATCTCCGCATAGGCGAAGGCGTCATAAGCTCCCTCGATACTTTGACCGGATAACTGGGGGATGACATATACCGTCACGCAAAAAGTAAGTGACAATACTGCGAGCAGGCAAAGCGCATAAAGTGTTGATTGAGGCCAACTCTTCTGCGAAGAATCAGTTGCTTGAGTGCTGCGCAAGTGCGATGCCTTCAAATAGTGCAGGAGTCTGACGCTACGGCGATTTCGTGGGGCAAGTAGAAATCACGCTGTTTGTCTAATGTGAACTTCCTTGGTGCCCACGTGGGTGCCGGAGTCTTGCTGAGCGCCGCCGCCCACCACGCGAAGGTGCTGTTTCCAATGATGCGACCTGTAGCGCTGCGCAGAGTATCAAAGTCCTCAAGTGCGTTTGCTCCGCCATCCAGCATTCGGAAGGAGAAGTCAACACATTTATCCTGGATGCCTTGGCATATCACAGTTGCGTATGGCGGGTCATCGGTGATTACCGCGAATCTTGTAAAGCCCTGAACCATCGCTTGGCTCACAGCATTCATGTAGAAGGGCACGTGCACGACTTGATATCGAGGAAGTTTTAGGAAGTCACCTCCTCGTATGTGGATCGCGATTTCGCCATCTTTTAGACGCTCGGCAGCTTGGGCAGCGATCGGCGGTACGTGCATGATGCTCGTTGCACGTGAAAAGGTGACCTGTGTCCAACCATGCTGAAAGTAACCATCAACATACAACGGAAATCTACCTCTCGTTGCGTTGAATTTGCTCCAGAAATTCTTGTCGTTCAGTCCTAGCACAGGCAAAAAACGTCCAGCACGGGCATTTACTGACAACCAATGATGAATATTCCGTTCACTCGTTTTTGCTGTCCGCAACCATGGATTGTGGCTCAATAGTTTGATGGAATCTGGCTCCCGAGGGGTTTCATACCCCTGGAGAGCATCCGTTGACACAATGACCTCCGTCTCTCGCAGTTGAGAAAGCAGGGCAGTCGCTGCGAGTTGATAGAGCTGATTGCCAAGTCCGCCGGAGAGACGAAGATAAATCATGAGGATTCAGGGGCGATAGCGATATGGACGCGGGATGGGTCCTATGATTGAATGTATTCGCATCAGGCTCACTAGATTAAACGTCATATTTTTGATGCAACAACATGATATCCCATGCATAAGGTCTTCTTTGATTCGGTGGACGGTTTCTTGAGAAAGAACCAAAGAAAAGTCGGTGCAATCAGCAACGCAGATAAAATCGAATGATTCTTCATGGTTCGTGCAAGTTCAACTGCAATCCAAGAATAGTAGTCGCCGACCGTTTCTATGGACTCAATTTTCATTGAATTATCTGAGATAAACTTTTCTAGATATTTGTCGCTGAACCCTGAGTAGAAGTAGTACGGGTCCATGTGACGCAAACAGTTTGATGGCAAAGTAAGGATCAGCTTGCCGCCTGGCTTTAGTAGACGGGAAAGCTCTTTCATGGTCTCGTTGGGGAAGGGTATGTGCTCAAAGACTTCGGTGCACAATATGGCATCAAAAGTTTCGTCTTTCTCGACAATGCGCCAGATGTCTCCCGTGTAGTCGAGTTTTCCATACTTGTAACCCGACTCCCCTCCCATGCCTGAAGTAAAGCCGGATGTATCGTCTGTTGTGTACTTGCCGAAGTCCTGGCCACGATAGTTTAGGTGGGCGCAGAACGGTCTGTATTGCTGGCTTCCACAGCCTGCATCAAGTATCAGATTCCCTTCTGGCAAGTTGTCTAGCTGCTGGGCGACGAACTTCTTACGGGTCTCGGCGTTATTGAGTTTGTTCTTGAGTATTTGAATGATATTCATGATATGACTTCTTTGTGAAATGAATGAATATGATGTTGTTCTGTTATCGCGTCGTACTAGGCGATCGTCGAAATGCTTCAGTTGCCAGCATGATGGGCAATCACATGAGCGATAGTGCGATAAGCAGGCATTCTGATAAACCAGTTGTGAATGTGTTTGCGCACGCCGTAGCCACTCTGATAATCATCCGGAACGGCCTGGTGTGTCGAACGTTTTCTGGTCTAGGTGTGGTAATGAATAGAACAAATAAGCGAGCTTTTCATTCCTGGTCTTGGGTCGACAAAGTTTGAAATTAATCCACATGCTATTGATTTCAATGTGAGGCTGTTGTGGTGTAAGAGGATTTGATTTGAGAGTCGTTCGGAGGATTTTTTAGTGTCGTAGGAGGATTTGATAAATAATCTCTCTGGCATGGTTTGGGATTAATCGTATGATGAAGCGTGCTATGACATTTCTAAGGAATGTGCCGAAAGATATCAGGCCTAGCCGCAAGAAAAAGCGTTGTAGTTTTGCTTCGGAAATTGCGTAGCGCAAACCTCCGCGCCGAGCGAAGAGTTCGCGCGGTGCTCTCATCATCACAAGACACTCCGGGATGTTGCTAAAGACGCAACCTGAGGCAAGCATTCGTCCCCACAGGTCGTAGTCCTCTTGCAAGTAATCGGACCTGTATCCGCCAACTCTTAAAACATCACTTTTTCGGAACATGGTGGATGGGTGATTTATGGGGCACTTATCGCCGAAGGTGCGTCGTATCTCTTTGTCCGTGATAGGAACTCTGCGAACTGACCGAGTGATCGTAGGAATTGATTCAAACTCTGAAACCCACGAACCGACGATTGACAACTGCTCGTTCTTTTCAAAAGCTAAAAGTTGTCGTTCAAATCGAAAGGGGGACGCGATGTCATCTGAATCCATTCTGGCGACTAAGTCGTATTTGCAGTGTCTTAACCCCTCGTTCAATGCGGCGCCTAACCCGCTGTTCTTGTCCAGTGAAACAACATCAAGCTCGAAGTAGTGGTTTTCAAAGTCGGCAATCACGGCATCCAATTCGGAGGTGAGTTTGCCATCCTGTACCAGTAGAACCTGCGTCGGTGGGTTGGTCTGACTAAAAACGCTAGATAGGGATGCAGTCAAGTGTTCGGGGTTTTCTTTCCAATACACTGACATAAGCACAGAAAATTGTTTCATGGCTCGTATTCCTATTGGCGCGGTTTATCTTACGGCTGACGTTCGCACTGAGCTTTTTTTGCCGTCGGCTGTCATGAAGGACTGAGGCGATCATTTGTCACGGCTGTTTGGATTTGCACTGTTTTCGATTGAATGCTGTTGAGATACATGATGCAGGTAACCTAGTGCCACGAAAAACAGGGCAACCCAACTTAAGGAATATGATATTGAAAGAGTATTTATCTGAAGTATTTGACACAGAGCTAACGATAATATTGCGTACGTTGCTACCCATCCGATGCTTGCGGCGGCGACGAAATATTGCCGATTTAATGTGTGTAGTGCGCGAAATACTATTGATGTGGAGAGCATTGGTCCGGCGCCAATCAATAATATTCTGACGGTCTCTGAAACTGCAGAAGTGTCATGGCCAGAAAAATCTCCGCGTTCAAACAGTTGTCTAATCAAAAGTGCGCCGATTGAAGGGGTTAGCAAAGAGGCTAGACTGGTCGCTACTATCATCAATAGAGATAGTCGAATGACGCTGCCAAATATCGCGTGATGGTTGTTTTTGGCCGCCATTTCGCCGAAGGCGATTGGCGTTCGCAAGAATGGCCCAATCGAGAGTACTGAGCCAAAAGAGATTATCAGCCGCTGACTTAGTGCTTGGTGAGATAGGACGCTTTCGCCAATAACTGGGCCCATGAGTGCATCCACAGCGGCGTATCCGGAGAAACAAACAGTGCCTGCGGCGGCTAGAGGTATTTGTTTGGCAATGTTCTTTACGCCTGCGGCTGTTATTTTGTTTGTTGCCCAGTTGGATTTTGTTATCCAAGCGCTGATGCAGGCTTGTACAAGTATTCCTCCGGTTGATGCTATTGCGACCGCAAGAATCGATGGTGTTTTCAAGGTAATCAGGAAAATAGAGACAATAAGGTTGGGTGTTGTTCCGAGTGCAATTGGAATGATGGTTTTTCCTTGGGTGACGCTTATTGCATTCAGTGTCGATGTAATGACTGTCAAAAATGCGGCTGCCCATGCCAAGATGTTTAGGTGAACGTCGACTTGTGAGATTCCGAAGTTATCTTGGGCTTGATTGAATATCCAGATACAGAACTGTGAAGTCATTGCTGCCAACGCTGCGAACATCGCGAATGCTGTCAGTGCTTCGCAGCCTTTTCTGGTTATTTCGAATTGAATGCTCTTGTTTTGCCAGGGGGCCACTGCAGTTGGAACAAGAAATGTTGCGGCGGCGATTAGTCCACCTAGGACTGCGGTCGCAAGTCCGAATGAGGCGAAGTAACTGTCGAGTAGAGATCCTGGTCCAATATGCTGCGCAAGCAGCATCTGAGAGCTAAGCGAGGTAAACAGTGAGATTAATTGAACGGTGCTCGCGAGGAAGTGGTGTCTCATTTTTAGTGCGAGCTGTGATGTTTCTTGTGTTATGAGATTTTCAGTTTATTTCTAGTGTGCTGATTCGAATTTCGGCTCACCAACTATATCCAATTGCGTATGCAATCTTCGCGAGTAACCTGTGTTTGGGGCTTGAATTGTGCGCTGGCTCAAAAGCTATCGCATCGTAGTATTTGAGTGCCTCGTTTGCTTTTTTTGTGGTGGCGGCGGCATTTGATGGGTTAGTTATCAGGTCGAATCGGCGAAAGAGCTTTATTCTTCTCTGTGCGTATTCATTTTTTATGAGTGAGCCCATTATTTGATACTCTGAAAAATCTGCGTTTCCGTTCTGTTTAATGACGCCGCGCTGCATAGTTTCAATAAACCAATCGGCAGGATTATTTGATAGGCGCCTGAGAGCGGTTGGCACAAAGAGTCCGCCGTTTGCTACGAATGAGCGTTCGTTGGTTGGTAGATTGCAGGCGGCAGCAGTATTGTTGTATATGGCAGTCGATTCATTGGTGGTTAGCAGAAATGGGGAGTTGAACATTTCATCCAGTAGCTTGGGGGAGAAAATGGTGTCTCCGTCGTTTATGAAGACTGGATGTGTGGAGTTCCACGAGTGTGCAAGCTTGAGATATTGTTGAAGATACCAGTTGACCGATTTGCCCCGAAGAGCGCCGAGGTGATGTTGGTGAGAAAGAAATGAGATTATTCGATCGCGGTCGATTATTTCTTCGTCTATTGCAATCAATCGTGTTGCCGAGGTTTGCCAGTCGGCTTGATGCCTGATCTGCGCTGGCATAAGGACCGTGATTGGTATACTTGGTTTGTGGTCGTTGTATATCTTTATTGCCAATCGAGTTGCGGGAATGGCCTGCGGTCCGCAGATGATGGTGCAAGTTATATTGAGGTTCGATCGTCTTTCATTGGGGTTTCTTTGGGGCTGGCTTTTCATTTTGTTTTGAGGGTTTTCATTTGCCGGCGGAGTGAGGTTTGTGTCTCTTGTTTTTGCGGCGTTTTCGGTGGTCGGGTATATCGTTCTCGGATGGGTGAGTGCGTTATGTTTGCGCCGAAAGCAAGATTTGATGTTATTTTTAATCGATTTTCTCTGGTTGCGCACTAGCCGTCTTATGTATTCAAACTACACATAAAGGTAGGCCCATCGGCTGAATAATCTGTTCAAGTTGCCCCCTTATTTCCGGCTCCCGTCCGTATACGCGAATGGTCTATTTCTAGACCAACTGTGAACCGTCGGACCGTGCGGCCGGAAATTCCGTGCGTGAGGTGCGGGCGTGCTTGAAGCCAGCTCTTTGAGGGTTTGGCCTTGGGTGCTGAGGGGTGGCGGGGTGGCTCGGTATGGTCCGAGTGCCGGTGCAGCGACCTTTCGGGGTGCGCGCTCACGTGGTTCGTTGCCGCGTGGCCGGATGGCTGCGCTTGATTTCGGGCGTGTTGTCCCGGCTCGGTCATGCATCCGTCTCTAAAGATATTTGTGCTCGCCCTTGCCACGTCGGCGGTGGCCGTGTCTGGTGTGCAGGCTCTGGCTTTGCGAATGCCGGGGGCGGGGGATGGAGCGGTGCTGACGGCGACAGGGTCGCAGCGCGCAGTCGGGGATGAACTACCCGACGCCTTGAGGGGACAAGCGGAAATGGCGTCGGTGGGCATCCCGACCATCCGCAATGCCGTGGAGCCGGTGTCGGGCGATGACGGGGTGGTGGCGAAGGCGTCCGTCGAGCCGGCGCCGGTGAACGATCCGAAGGGCAGCGAGTTCCAGCGGTTCGTGGAGGACGGCACCGGGCGCAAGCTCCAGACGTTCGGCGAGCGCTATTTCCAGGAAGGCGGCCACAGCTACGCCCCCGTGGCCGGCGTGCCCGTCCCGGCCGACTACGTCATCGGCCCCGGCGACGAGTTGCAGCTGCGCGCCTGGGGCAGCATCGACATCGACTACCGCGCCGTGGTCGACCGCAACGGGCAGATCAACATCCCGCGCGTCGGGACCGTGGGTGTGGCGGGCGTCAAGGCGGCCGATG
>JACCDS010841370.1_pt1 | contig 44627 bp, 33 predicted proteins | sample 7446441 | NCBI WGS metagenome assembly JACCDS01 (sample SAMN15323445, study PRJNA562643) | freshwater metagenome | isolation source: river surface water | place: USA:Blue River Watershed | collected 2017-08-17 | reverse complement strand
TTCTTCGACAGCACCTTGCCCTGACTCACAAACGGCGTACGCGCCATCGCCAAGAAACCCGAATCAATCACCCCAGCGCCGCTGTGCATGACCATCAATCCCAACCGACCGAAATCACGGGCCCGGGCATTCACGCAGCAAAAATTCAATTCCCTGCCCGATGCCTTGTCCAACGACCACGTCGCCGGCGCTTCCATCCCCAAGGGTTTCCACAACCACTCCGACGCCAAATCCGCCAAATGCTTGCCCGTAACCTGCTCCAACACCAAGCCCAACAACTGCGTGGACCCGCTCTGATATTCAAACTCCGTGCCCGGCATCACCAACACCGGAACCTCCCGCATCGTGGCCTCCACATCACTGCCGTAATAGGCCTTCGCGGTGATCCCAAAGGGCGATTGATAGCTCTCGTTCCATTGCAAACCGGCCGACATCGTGATCAAATGTCGCAAAGTCAACGCCGCCGCATTCGCTTCCATCTGCTCGGGCGATACGCCATCCACTGCCACGCCTTTCTCCACCGCAGCTTTTCCCAACCAAGGCAAAAACTTGCGCACCGACTCATCCCACGAAGCGATTTTTCCCTCCTGAATGGCCTTCTGCACCAACAAGCAAGTCACCGTCTTGGCCATGGAAAAAGAGTTGGTCAATACCGTATCCGATACTGGCTCAAAATATCGCTCACACACCAATGTATCGTTGCGAAACACCAAAAAAGACCCACTGTTTGTGCGCTGCAGCATATCGCTCAATTTCGGCGACAACTCCACTTTGTCCGCATCTTGTGCAACCGCCATGGGCGATACATGTGCTGGGTCATTGGCAATTTCGCGGGTATCGAAACCCTTGTAATCCAGATAGTTGGCCGATTTCTCACCCATCAAATAGGTCAATCGAACCCCCTTGATCAAATAGCCGTAGGGCGATAACCAAACAACACCCAACAGCACTGCCGTGATGCCCAAAACCAGCAAAAAGCGTTGAAATGCCTTCATCATATTCAAATGTAATCAAACTATTTTAACAATGACATCCGTCCATACCCAATTCAAACTCACCCCCCATCGCGTATATTTGTAAAATATGAAATTGACGTTGCGCGCACGCCTTTCTTTCTTGGTCTTTCCGATGGTCGCCCTGGCCAGTTTTGCTACCCTGCTCGATACCCGTTCCCTGATCCCAAACCACCTGTTACACAAGGCCCATCCGGGATATCATGAGCAGTGGTTCAACGACAAAAAAGACGCCAACGGTGAAATTCCGCCGTTTTTGCGTTCGCAGTGGGCAAAGTACGATGCGATGAAACTGTCGCTGTCGCGCCGAACCAACGACAACCCCATAGACACAATCATTGAATTGGGTCCGAAATCGGTGGGTGGCAGAACCCGCGGTTTGTGGATCGACCCGCGCAATGAGAAGATCATGTTGGCGGCCGCCATCTCCGGTGGCCTTTGGCGCACCGTCGATGGCGGCCTCAACTGGAAACCCCTAAACGAACACCAAGTCTCCATGATGCCCTCCTGCATCACCTCCAACCCCTTCAACCCCAACGAAATTTACTACGGCACCGGCGAAAGCCGAGCCAATAGCGCCGATGTAGATGGCGAAGGCGTTTTCAAATCCACCGACGGTGGCCTCACCTTTAACCAAATTACCAGCTCAGCAAAAACGGCGGGCTTTCAAGAAATATGGGACATCGAACACGCCAAAGACGATTCGCAAACCCTCTTTGTGGGTACCCAAACCAACGGATTGTATCGCTCAACCGACGGTGGAACCACCTTCACCAATGTGTATGCAGGGGGTAACAAACAAGTCACCGACATCCTTTGCCTGCCCAACAACCGCGTCATCGCCACACTCCACATGTCGCAAGTCGTGGCCTCCGATTCGCTCGGAAAACCCGGCACCTTCAAAATCATCAGCTTCCCCAATGCGCCAGGTTCAGGTTCTTACCGCAGGATACAACTTGCCAGTCCCGCCAAATTCCCCAACGTGGTTTATGCCGTGTTTGAAGGCTTTGCCTTCGATGCCACACCCGTCGCCCTTTACAAAAGCAGCGATGGCGGACGTACATGGACGAAAAAAACGGCCCCAGGCGGCGCAGGAGCGAGCTACCAAGCCTATTGCCTGCTGTTTGGTGCGCATCCCAACGACTCCAATGCCATCGTGTGCGGCGGTGTGAAATTGGTGCGATCACTCGATGGCGGTACCACGTGGACCAACCTCGCGGTAGGACATTCAGACCACCATTCCTTCGCCTACCTCCCAAAAACCACCAACGAATTCGTGGTGGGAACCGATGGCGGAATGTACAGATACCGCTGGAACAGCACAGAAATCATGGCCAACCTCAACAATGGCTACCGCGTTACCCAATTTTATGCGGGCGCATACGGTCCAACCGGATTGGTGGCGATTGCCGGAGCACAAGACAACGGCACCCATGTGGCGCGACAGCCCTTCGTGAGTCAGTCCTTCTTCGGGGGCGATGGTGCTTATTGTCACATCGGCTTGCAAGACGGAAGCATCGCTTACATGAGCTACCAGAATGCGGCCATTCACGTAATGAAGAGTTTTAGTCCGACCGCACCCAGCTGGGCAACCAACATCACCGACCCAGCTTTTGCAACCGATGTGGTGGATTTCATCAACCTGTATGAGATGAATCCGATGGATCAATACCAAGTGTATTACCGCACCAACAAGGGTTTGTATCGCACAACGGATATGGGCAGCAGCTGGACGAAGTTAAACCTGAGCATTCGCGCGGGCATCAAGGCGATTGGCATTTCCAGACAGGAAAATCCAGTAGTCTATTTTGGTGGAACGGGCGCGCAATTGTACAAAATTGAAAAGGCGGCGACCACAGCGGTGGGCAAGGAAGTAAACTACAACAGCAGCGTTCCCACGGCGGTCACCAACGACAATATCAAGGGGATGCACGTGCACCCGAACGATCCCTATGTGTTGTATGTGGCGATGTCGAACATCAGCAACCAGCCGCGCGCATGGCGGGTAACGGGTTTGGATTCAATCACGAACAAGCCGGTGTGGAAGAACATTTCGGGCGATTTGCCTCCGGGCTTGCCGGTGAATATGTTGGCCGTGGATCCAGCGAATCCCGATGCGGTGTTCTTTGCAGGGACTGATTTTGGGTTGTATTACACCATCGACAGCGGGAAAACATGGCAGAAGGACTACCGATTGCCGAATGTGGCGGTACACGAGGTGAAGATGCGCGAGGATCGGACGTTGTTTGCGTTTACGCACGGACGGGGGATGTTTGCGATCAAGTTGACGGCGCCCAAGGTGGGTGTTCGCAGTTTTGGGGGCGACAATCGTTTACAAGCGAAGATTTATCCCAACCCCAGCAGCGATGGGTTGCGTGTGAGCAGTGCAATGGACTTGGTTGGTGCGCGGTATTCGGTAATGGATTTGGGCGGCCGGGAAGTTTCGAATGGCCTGTTGGGCGATGGCGGTTTTGTCGATACGCGGACGCTGAAGAATGGCAGTTATTTTTTGCGGGTCAGCGGTGCGGCCGCGGGTGCGGGTGCTTCGGCGAACGCCACTACTCCAACGAACGCTCCGGTCCACAATGCTGGAACCGCGGGGGGAAGAACTTTCACAACGAAATTTATCGTTCAGCATTAAGATTTCATTTCGGACGTTTAGAAATGAAATTTACAACACAATAAAATGTGGCTAACTGAAACCAAACACAATCCAATTTTTCAATCCCTGTAAAATCACAATTTTCACCTTAATTTGAATCCAGATGTCGATTGATCCAATAGTAGAATCCCAATTAAAATCTTTGGAGGCCCAGTTGGGCGAATTGAATGATTTTTTGTTGGAGGTGAGCACCGACATGGTCGATGGTGGCTTCACGGAGCACCCGTTGTATGTGGCGCACCAGGAGCAGGCGAAAATTGGCGAGATGATTGTGGACCGCGACGAGTTTGGTTTTCCATTTTCGATCAACGCAACCACGATCGAGCGATTTTTGGAGTTGGGCATTTTGCAGAAGGAGCGTTTGGGTGCATTTTTGAAGGCTTACGGGAATCCCAAATCGCGGTGTTGCGTGTTTTTGATGGTTGCGCCGGAGCCGCAGTTTGTGTTTCATCAATTCAAGAACGGCGGGGCGGCCGTCGGAACAAGTTCCGCAGCGGCCGCCCAATAACACCCCTCTCGATCTTTCCATTACCTTTGCAGTTAATCCAAATTCCTGAATATCACACCCCCGCAATCGAACCGTCAACGAAATTCTTTTAACAAGATAGATTTCAGTTCTCAATACAATTACTCCCTGAATCCAATCACTCTCCGAATCCAATCACTCCACAATTGTCCTCCCCAACCATCAATATTGTCATCCTGAATTTCAACACCCGCAACCTGTTGCAGCAATGCTTGCCAACGGTGATTCGGAATAGTCAGTATCCCGGGGCGACGATCACGGTGGTCGACAACGCCTCCACCGACGGAAGTGCGGAATTCATGTCGGGCCATTACCCAGAGATCCGTTTCATTCAACTGGCCGAAAACACCGGTTACGCAGGTGGATACAACGCGGCATTGAAGCAGTGTACCGAGGATTATTTTGTTTTGTTGAATTCCGATGCAGAGCCCGATGAGCAATGGCTATCGCCATTGCTGGAATTGGTTGCGCGACACCCGAATTTGGGTGCGGCGCAGCCGCACCTCATAGATTATTACGAGCGCACCAAATTTGAGTACGCCGGCGCAGCCGGCGGATTCATCGACAAATACGGTTATCCCTTTTGTCGGGGTCGGATTTTTGGCAACGTTGAATACAACCAGGGGCAATACAACGAACCGATGCCCATTTTTTGGGCGTCTGGCGCGGCCTTATTCATCAAGCGCGAAGCTTGGGAACGCGCCGCCGGCTTGGATCTCGCATTTTTCGCCCACATGGAAGAAATCGATTTGTGTTGGCGACTACAACTCATGGGATACAGCATTTGGTCTTGCCCCACTTCCCGTGTTTTTCACATTGGCGGCGCCACCCTATCCAACCAAAGTCCGCGCAAAACCTTTCTCAATTTCCGCAACAATTTGCTGATGTTGCACAAAAACCTGCATCCCAGCGAGAAGTCGGCCCGCATTTTTACCCGCAAATTGCTCGATGGCTTGGCCGGCGCATTCTTTCTGTTGCAAGGCAAATGGTCGCACATTCCGCAAATTGTAAAAGCCCACCGCGAATTCGACCGCATCAAATCGCAGCTCCCTGCCACCAGCGGCGCCAAACCTTTGTCTGAATTGCCCGGCACTTTGAAACATTCCATCGTTTCCGGATACTTTACCCGCGGCAAAAGAACCTGGGACCGCTGGCAAAAACCTAAATCCGCGTAATCTATGCCAAATTCAGACAAAAAAATTGCTGTGATCGGATTGGGGTATGTAGGTTTGCCTCTGGCTGTTGAATTTTCCAAAAAATATGAAACAATAGGATTTGATATCAATCCCGAAAGAATCAAAGAACTCAACGCCGGTATTGATATTACTCGAGAAATTGACCCTTCTCAATTCAATACTCAGAACTTTTTGGCTTTGACCAACAATCCCCATCTAATAAGTGATTGTAACATTTTCATAGTAACCGTTCCAACACCCGTAAATCAAAACAAACTCCCCGACCTATCATTCGTTTTAGCAGCCACAAAAATGATAGGCAACCTAATCAAACCTGGAGATATTGTCATCTATGAATCAACCGTTTATCCGGGCTGCACCGAAAACGATTGCGTACCCTTACTCGAAACCACCTCTGGATTAAAATACAATACAGACTTTTTTTGTGGTTATTCACCGGAAAGAATTAATCCTGGCGACCGAATCAATACTTTAACCAAAATCAAAAAAGTAACCTCTGGCTCAACCCCAGAAATTGCAGAATATATTGACCAATTATATGCATCAATAATTACCGCCGGCACCTTTAAAGCCAAAAGCATTAAAGTTGCAGAAGCCTCAAAAGCCATTGAAAATGCGCAAAGAGATGTTAATATTTCCTTTGTAAATGAACTCGCCCTCATTTTTGATTTAATGGACATTGACACATCTGATGTTTTGGAAGCCGCGCAAACCAAGTGGAATTTCCTGCCATTTAAACCCGGACTTGTGGGAGGCCATTGCATAGGTGTTGACCCCTACTATCTCGCTTATCAGGCAGAAAAACTGGGCCACACCCCTAAAGTGATTTTAAGCGGTAGAGACGTGAACGATAAAATGGCAATTTTCGTAGTTCACAAGTTGATGAAATTGATGATATCAAAAAATCACATTATTCAAGGCGCAAATATTTTGATTTTGGGTTTAACGTTCAAAGAAAATTGCACCGATATTAGAAATTCTAAAGTAATTGAAGTCTACCAAGAACTCACCGCTCTTGGGATGAACGTTGATGTCTTTGATCCAAATGCCAATCCCGAGCAAGTAAAAAAACTTCATAACATAAATCCCGTTACAGAGTTAAAAACGTACGATGCCATTTTACTGACCGTTGCTCATGACCAATTCCTGCGTTTAGATTTCAACTCATTAAAATCCAGCGCCGATAGCGTGATATTTGACCTCAAATCTGCTTTACCGAGAGAATGGGTTGATGCCCGGTTGTGACAAAATTACCCGATTATTCATCGTCATACCTCTACCCAAATTCCTATATCCAAGATTATCCGCTTCTTGGATGAAATTTCAAGAGCGTATCGGCCAAATAGTTGCGATCCAAATGCGTGTAAATCTCCGTAGTGGTAATGCTCTCATGCCCCAGCATTTCCTGAACCGCTCGTAAATCTGCCCCAGCTTCCACCAAATGCGTCGCAAAACTATGTCGGAAAGTGTGAGGCGATATGTTCTTCCTCACACCAGCCTTCAGCGCCAAGGCCTTGATGATGAGAAACACCGACTGCCTACTCACCGGCCCACCCCGCTTGCTTAAAAATACAACATCCCTTGCACTGGGTTTAATGTTCAAGTGAACCCTCACTTGATCCACATACAATCGAATGTGCTTCAACGCGCGACCGCCCACCGGCACCAACCGCTCTTTATTCCCCTTGCCAATCACCTGCACAAATCCCTCCGTGGCATGAACTTGGGTCATCCTCAAACCCACCAATTCACTCACTCTTAAACCACAGCTATACAAAGTTTCCAACATCGCCACATTGCGTTCGCCTTCCGCCGTGCTTCGATCTACCGCGGCAATCATCGCATCGATTTCCTCTTCGCTCAGAACCACCGGCAACTTGCGACCGGTTTTGGGTGGCTCCAGGAAATCTGCCGGACTTTCCGCCAAGCTGTCTTCCATGACCAAAAACTTGTAAAAGGACCTTACGCCACTGATGATTCTGGCCTGCGACGTGGCTTGAAATCCCAAATCCGCAATCCACTCGGGAAATTTCTGTATGCGCTGTTGATTCATGTCGAGCGGACCCTTCCACCCTCGCGATTCACTCCACAATTCAAACTTTTCCAAATCTGCCAAATAGGCCTCCACGCTGTTCACTGATAGCGAACGCTCCAACTGCAAATATTGCTTGAATCCTTGTTTTGCTGCTATCCAAGCGGGGGTTGTCATTAGAGGTATTATTTAAAAATCTACTCGCCAACTGTCAATGAGCTGCAAGCGATTCATTCAGACTTTATTTCAATGAAACCTTCTCCACCTGCACCACTTCTTTGGTATTGGCATCATAGATCCAAACCACCAAATCGCAATTGGCTGCAACCCATTTGGCTTTGGGCACCAAGTAAAAATGCTTTTCGCGGACATATCCCGCAGAAACAGCCGCAGTATTGATGTCACTACCCAACGTTGAGCCCACAACGCCACGCAAAGCGTGCTCGTGTTCATAATCATCCACCATGCCACCAGGCGCATCTTGGTCCGACTGCTTGCTCTTTACCCCATTCTCGGTGATTGCCACCACCCATTTATAATTCGACGAGATGGCAGTATTCGCTATTGCTCTAATTTCCACGCGCGACTTTCCATCTGTAGATTTCCAAGTACTTTTAACAGACAGATTGAATGGCGATGTTTTGGCCAATTGGGCGGTTACTGCGGCACCCCAATCACTGGTATTGAGCAACTTACTTCCATTAAACGCCACTTGATCCACGGCACCCAATGGCAAAGAGGTTATCCCGCCCAAAGCCGTCGCGATTTGATCTGCCTCTATGGTACTCATGGTATCAAACCCAGCCCAAGGGAAGGTCAAACTCATAGGCGTTTTAGGATACAAAGCCACCACTTCAACCCTCCCTGAGTTGCTCGATGCCAAACTCTTTGCCAAAACAGCCGCCTTTGGACAGTTGTTACAACGCACACCAGTAACATCAAACAACAACACCTTTTTCACTGAAGCCGCTGGTACAGAGCCTATGTAAAATGTATCCAATAAAGGCTTTTCCTCTTCCGTCATAATCACCGGGGGTAATTCCTCATCGCACGATACCATCGCGCCAACTGTCAAAAACAAGGCGCCCAACACCACAGTCCATCCGTTTGAAAATTTCAATCGCATTCCACGAAAATAACGAAATTTCGCCAATCCCAATCCAAACCAACTTCCACTAACTTTGTTTAACCATTGTGAGAATCATTAGAATCGCTTCCATCGCAGCCGCCATTGGCTCATTGATCACTGCCTGCGTATTTGGCAAAACCAAAACCATCGACCCAAGTCAGGCCGGAACTGCGCCAAAAAGCATCTACGACATCCAACTGAAAACCTTGGATGGCGCTACCAATCTAGACCTCGCCCAATACAAAGGCAAGAAAATTCTCGTCGTAAACACTGCCTCCAAATGTGGGTATACTCCCCAATACGCGGAATTGCAGCAACTTTCAGAAAAATTCGCCGATAAACTCATCATCATCGGCTGTCCTTGCAACCAATTCATGGAGCAAGAACCCGGCGGTGCCGAAGAAATCGCATCGTTTTGTCAAAAAAATTACGGCGTTACTTTCCCCATCAGCGAAAAGCTCGATGTCAAAGGCAGCAAGCAGCACCCCCTCTACCGTTGGTTGTGTAACAAATCAGAAAACGGCGCCCTTGATGCCACCGTTGGTTGGAACTTCAACAAATTCCTGATCAACGAACAAGGTCAACTCGTGGCTTACTACCCATCCGGCGTAAAACCCATGGGACCTGAGATTACTGAAGCGATTGCGAAATAATCGCAGCCTTTGCATTGTGAATCAGCCCTTCTGTGTTATTTTCGCGCAGCAATAAAACTATGAGTATACTGGTTAACAAAGATTCTCGCGTTATCGTTCAAGGTTTCACTGGAAACGAAGGCACTTTTCACGCACAACAAATGATTGAATACGGAACCAACGTGGTTGGTGGTGTAACTCCAGGAAAAGGCGGTAGCACCCACCTCGACCGTCCGGTTTTCAATAGCGTTCAAGATGCCGTTCGCGAAGCCCAAGCCAATGTGAGTATCATCTTTGTTCCCCCCGCTTTCGCCGCCGATGCGATCATGGAATCTGCTGAAGCCGGTATAAGTGTGATTGTTTGTATTACTGAGGGCATCCCCACCAAAGACATGGTGAAGGTGCGCGAATACATCAAAGGATTCCGTTGTACCTTGATTGGTCCAAACTGCCCGGGTATCATCACCCCAGGCGAGGCCAAAATTGGTATCATGCCAGGTTTCATTTTCAAAAAAGGTTCGATTGGCGTTGTTTCTAAGTCAGGTACCTTGACCTACGAAGCGGTAGACCAGTTAACCAAATTGGGATTGGGACAAAGCACTGCCATTGGTATCGGTGGAGACCCAATCATTGGAACCACAACCAAAGAAGCGGTGGAATTGTTCATGAACGATCCTGAAACTGAAGGCATTGTGATGATCGGTGAAATAGGTGGTGGCATGGAAGCCGAAGCCGCCCGCTGGATCAAAGAACATGGCACCAAGCCTGTGGTTGGATTCATCGCAGGTCAGACCGCTCCCGCGGGTCGCAGAATGGGTCACGCCGGTGCGATTGTTGGTGGTAAAGACGATACTGCTGCCGCAAAAATGGCCATCATGGCCGAATGTGGCATCCATGTAGTCGCTTCTCCCGCAGAAATCGGTCAGAAAATGGCTGCGGTGTTGGGACGTATGCCTGCCTAATTTAATTATAAAACTTACATCACCGAAAATATAAAGGCCCGCAATTGCGGGCCTTTTCTTTGATCACACTTTCTTGAATTGAACTATTTCTAGTTGCAATACCAACCCCACATCTAAGGCTTCCGCTTCTTGGTCAAATCAACCATAGTCACGTCAGGATGCGCAGCCGCGCTCCACTCAAAAAAGGTATCAGCCAAAACAGTGTTTGGCGTCATGGATGTCACCTCAATTGCGACCTCAGTGCCGTTCTTGTAATGCTGAATCACTCGCTGGATCTTGTTCGTCAACTTATCTATCTCTAACTTCACATAACTGTAATTGGCCGCATTCTTGGGCACCAACTGAATCACATCGTAATTCTTGCCATTGCGAACAATCGGGCCCTCATACTTGCTCTTAAACCCTTTATTATAAATGGTAAAAATCTCATTCGGCGTGATGCTGTTATCCCGCAACTTAAAATTCTCCTTCGTCACTTCCGCATCATCCTTGCTATACGTCCAAGTGAACAATGAATTGCAATAAATCTCCTGCGAAGCATAATCCAAGCGAAACTTCTTCCCCTTCAGCCAAACACTCCCCTTCTCCACAGAAGCCCTACCGCTCACCGGCGTGGTTGTCAGCGTAAACGAAGCCTTGATCGTACTGTACGACTGATATACCGCCGCCACCTTCTTCAGTATCGCCTCCGCCTTTGGATCGTTTTGCTGCTGCGCCTGTAACCCAACCACAGACAAAACACCCAAACAAAACAAAGCCAACCCGCGCAAAACAAAGCGCCCAAATCCTGCCGAAGCACCCAAATTCAATGTATAATTCATCTACTTAAAATTCTACCGCAAATTACTCAAAAATTGCTCCAAACTGTACTCATCCGTAATCAATACTTGACGGGCCTTGCTGCCGTTGTTTCCACCCACAATACCAGCGTCCTCCAACTGGTCCATCAAACGACCTGCCCTGTTGTATCCGATCTTCAATTTTCGCTGAATCATGCTCGTGCTGCCCACCTGGTTCAACACCACCACCCGCGCCGCATCCTCAAACATTGGATCCCAATCGCCTGAATCCAATCCATCGCCAGTCAAAACACCGCCCTCTTCCTTCACCTCAGGCAACACATACGCCGTTGGGAAAGCCCGCTGCTCGCCAATGAAATCCACGATCCGCTCCACCTCCGGCGTGTCCACGAACGGACATTGCAATCGGATCACCTCATTGCCCCCACTGTACAACATATCGCCCCGACCAATCAACTGGTCCGCGCCGTTGCCATCCAAAATCGTGCGAGAATCAATCTTCGAACTCACCCGGAAAGCAATCCGCGCTGGGAAGTTCGCCTTGATCATCCCCGTAATCACGTTCACACTCGGCCTCTGCGTCGCCAAAATCAAGTGAATCCCAATCGCCCGGGCCAGCTGCGCCAAACGAGCAATCGGCGTCTCAATCTCCTTGCCCGCCGTCATCATCAAATCCGCCACCTCGTCAATCACCACCACGATATAAGGCAAGAATCGATGTCCATCGTTCGGATTTAGCTTCCGTGCCAAAAACTTGTTGTTATACTCAATGATGTTCCGCACCAAGGCATCCTGCAACAACTTGTAGCGATTGTCCATCTCCACACACAAACTGTTCAACGTATTGATTACCTTGTGATTGTCGGTAATAATCGCCTCGCCATCGCCCGGCAACTTCGCCAAGAAATGTCGCTCAATCTTATTAAACAACGTCAGCTCCACCTTCTTCGGATCCACCAACACAAACTTCACATAGGCCGGGTGTTTCTTGTATAGCAGCGACACCAGAATGCTGTTCAAACCCACCGACTTACCCTGTCCCGTAGCACCCGCCATCAGCAAGTGGGGCATTTTCGCCAAATCGGCCACAAAGATTTCGTTCGAAATGGTCTTACCCAGAATCACCGGAAGCTGAAAATCGCAGTCCTGAAACTTCTTACTGGCCAACACACTGCGCATCGGCACCATCTCCGGATTCTTGTTCGGCACCTCTATACCAATGGTTCCTTTTCCAGGAATCGGCGCGATGATCCGTATCCCTAAGGCCGCCAAACTCAAGGCGATATCATCTTCAAGGTTCTTGATCTTCGATATTTTCACGCCCGGCGCGGGTACGATTTCATACAAAGTCACGGTTGGACCCACACTGGCCTTGATACTCGAAATGCCAATTTTATAATTTTCCAGCGTTTGGATAATCATATCCTTACTCCGCTGAATCTCTTCCATGTCGATTTCCTGTTTGCGCGTGTCGTGCTCGTCCAACAGATCCAAGGTCGGAAACTGGTATTTACTCAGCTCCAGCGTAGGGTCGTATACGGTGTCGATTCCCATCCGATCCATGGAATTGTCGCCCGTATTCTCATCCACTTCCTCATCCGTTTCATCCACCATCACTTCCACTTGGAAGTCCTCATCGCCCAGCAAAGTATTAATGCCTGCGCCCGGACCTGCATCGTGTTCCTCTCCCGCAACATCCATCTCTGTCTTTTCGATGTCATCATCCACCCCAAACGGTTTGGGCTCCTGATTAACGGGGGCCAGGTTGACATCCAACACTTCTTCGCCGAGACTCACCACAAAATCATCGAACTTTTCAATGATCGGCGGCGCTGGGTTCACCACTTTGGCTGGGGCATTCGCGTCCGCCGTCTTGAGCGATATCTGCGTCAGCGCTTCTCTTTCCGCTTGCGACAAAGGCGGAATATCGTCTTCCAATTCCACCTCAATCACATCCTCATCCAGCGCATCCACCACAAAATCTTCATGGATGCTGGGCTCAAATCCTGAGGGTTGTTCGATGTCGGTCGTCTCTGTTTTTTCTTCACGAAGCGATGCGTTTCCGTCGGATGCCCAAGATCCATCGAGGTCGGATTCTGGATCCAACAACTCACCATCCGGACCGTATTTCATTTTGATCCGGGCGAAGGGATTGGCGTTGAGGAAGAACATCGAATAGGCCACGGCATAGGCCGCGAGGAAAAAAAATGACCCCACCGCGCCGATGGCAGTTTCGATTTGTTGATTGCCAAAAAACCCGAAAGATCCGCCGAGCAATGGCCACCATCGCAAAGCGAAACCCAAGAAAAGGGAAAACCAAACCGTGAACAGGATGGTATGCACCGCGATGCGCAGCAAGGAAAACGGACGGTAATCGAAAAGGAGGTAAAGACCCGTGAGCGCCACATACGGCAGCAGGGCATAGGCCGCGAGACCAAAGCCATTGTGGACAAACTTAAACGCGAGTTGGGCACCGTAGTAACCCATGGCATTTTTGGCCGCGCCATTGAAATAGGACAGGCCATCGTCGCTGCGCGACATCAAGCTCTGGTCGAGTTTCCAAGAAAAGAAGAAGGATGTAAAACTGATGGCGAGAACCGCCGCAAAAACCACCAGCAGGAACCCAACGACTTTGCGGGTGGGCTCGTGTTTCAGGGTGATGGCCGACCACACGTCTTTGGCCGATATTTTTTCAATGCGATCGCCTTGATCACGCAGGAAATCGGGACGTGTGTCTTTGGATGATTTTCGTTTGGCCATAATGATAGGTAACGAAAATAACACCCATTTTGGTGTGTCGCCCGCGCGTGCGCGGGCGAGTTTTGCACGAGGCTAGAAAGTGTTTAGTGAATCATCCAAAAAGACACTTTTGGACTACTCCCCAACCGCATAAGTCTGTCCTTCAACTGCTTCCACAGTATTGACAAAAACCGATTGAGCCTCATCGAGGAGGGGATGCGCATCGTTGTAACGCGCACTGAAATGACCAATCATGAGGCGTTTCACATTGGCCGCTTGGGCTATTTGCGCCGCTTGAAGTGCGGTACTGTGGAAGGTTTCTGCTGCGCGATCGGCTCTTTCATGAAGAAATGTGGCTTCGTGGTACAACAGATCGGCGTCCTTCAGAATAGGCACCAAGTATTCCGGATCGTAAATGGTATCAGTGATATAGGCGTAGGTGCGATTTTTATACCCGGGCGATGTGAGCAGACTGTTTGCTATCACACCTTGACTTTGGGAATGATAATCCGCGCCCATTTTTATAGCTTCATACTGATTCACTGGCACTTTGTATTTCACACAGGTATCCACATTAAGTTTGAGTTCGGGTCCTTTTTCTTGGACAAGAAATCCGGTACAAGGTACCCGATGTTTTAATGGAACCGAAATGACTTTGAATTGCTCCGTTTCTACCACGGTTTCTAAAGATTCTGTTTGCGTTTGAATATATTGCAATTCATAGGGAAGCACTGAATCACTCTCTGTTATCAGAACCTGCACAATACTCTCCAACGCCGGCGGCCCGACAATCACTAACGGTTCCGTTCTTCCATACAAAGCCATTGAGGTGATCAATCCTGGCAATCCAAAATAGTGATCCCCATGCAAATGGGTGATAAACAGATGAGAAATCTTGAGCACCCGCAATCCATACCTCGACAACTGCCTTTGCGCCCCTTCCCCACAATCCAACAACAAATAACTGCCTTCCAACCGCACATACTGCGCACTCGGATGCCGGTATTTCGTCGGCGTTGCTGAGGAGGTTCCCAGGACGGTTATTTCAAAGGCTTTTCTCATACGGTACTCTTTGTCTGAATAAATCGAAGATACCCTTGAAAACCGTGTTTTCAATAAGATCCTAACCAATTTAATTAAATTAACAATTTGTTTTTTGGACGAACGATTCCGCTGACCCCAAAACTTGATCAACCGCCAATTTCACCGATGTCAATGCTATCCGATCAATGCAACGATCCTGAGGCTGAGAACAAACCACTTGATTACAAGGGTTGCAAGCCAATACTTCATGCAAAACGCAACTTCCTTTTGACAATGGGTAAAATACTCTGGGTACCCCTGGACCATATATGGCAACCAACGGAATTTCAGCAATGTCAGCCAACTGAAGCGGCCCACTCTCGTTACCTACGTACAGTGAAGCTTGTTGAATAAAAGCAAAAAATGACAGCAATGCAGCCGATGTTGGCTGTGTTACACCTGAAATCCATACTTTCCCCTCTCCACCGTATTCTATCACTTCCTTTATTTGAACCTGCTCTTCCGGGGTGCCCACCCAAATGGGAATCAGTTTTTTCTCAGCCAATAACCACTTTGAAAGTTCCGCATACCTCGCCGATGACCAACGCCTTAGCACATTCCTTGCCCCGGTATGCAAAATTGCATACCCCAACACATCCCTACTGCAACCCGCCAAGGCCCAACATTTCCATGCTTCGGCAAATGTTCGGTCTGCAACGCTTGGATATAACTTTCTCTCTTTCATCAATGCCTCAACTGCCAAAATAGCTCCGCTTTCTGGGCCGATTAAGGGCAATACGATGCGATAATTTGTCAATATCTCATGGGGTTGATTTCCCCGTTGTCTGAATCGAATCCATCCTCGATCTAAACGATATTTGGGACCCGTAGACCAGTGGAACGATTTCAATAAAGTACCCCACGTACCCCGCAATTCCACCACAATATCATATCGCATTTTCCAGTCTTCCAAGCGCGTAATCACCTTGAAGATGGCTGGATGATTTTCGATCAAAGTAGCTACAAAAGGCTTACACAGCACCGTAATTTCTGCTTGAGGGTGAGCTTTTTTGACCAAATCAAAAATATGTACTGCTGAAGCCATGTCCCCTATTTCATCCCACTTCACAACCATGACACTGCGAATCTGTTTAGGCAAACTGCGTCGGCCCGCATTGATGAATCGACTCAATACTATATTCGCTGCATACAACCACTTCTCGTTCATCAAATCAACGATCATCACAAGGCATTAAACGATATATAACAGGTCGGGATGGCACCGCATCGGTTCGTAAATTTGGACATTGTAAATTCAAAACATACAATCCATCCAACACATCCTCTGGAACATAAATCAACTCAGTAATGGTGGCCTTAAACCTAGGATGTGAATCCGCAATTTTATCCACTTCACTACCGACGACACGTTGTGGCAACCCCCACCATTCATGGTGCGCACTTAACCGTCCCTCATCTACTTCTGGATCAACACTTGGGAAATCCGTAAGTAAATGTTGTATGCCTGCCTCGCGCAAAAACGACAGGGCCTCTGGTTCGAAATATGGTGGTTCACTGCCACTCCATTGGCGCTGTTTTTTTTCAATCTGATTTGGCAAACTTCTCACAATCAATGCATCCACATCATTTAACTCCCAACTTTTAACTTCACTCAAACTAATATAACAACCATCGAGAAGTTCTGCAGTAACCAACTGAGCTGTAAACCAAAATTCCTTTAGTACATCACTCAATACAATCCGCGACTGGGAAATATGACCCATACATTCAGTGTGGGTAGTATTGCCGTGGGCACAAAACCTCAATACTTCACAATTGGCTGAGCCACCCTCAGCCACCGACCCAACAAATCCACCAACACGAATGGGCTCAAATTGAGCGCTATCGATAAAAAATGCCCCAGGATTATCCCCACCAGGTCCGGTAGAAAGAGATAGATCATTGGGTTTAGCTAAATCTGCGAGATAGGCTTTACCCTCGATGGTCAGTTGAAGATTCACAATACAAAATTGGCGTATTTATGACAAAAAATGCGATTTAAACTGTCTTTGTATCAATATTGTTTCAAAATCCTCTGCAATTCTCCCAGAAACAACTCTTGAGAAACTTCATATGCACCAAATTGCAAGAGATGGGGATTTAGGTATTGACAATCAATCATTTCAAAGTGTTGTTCCCGTAAAAATTCGACCAAAAATACCAAAGCAATTTTACTGGCATCTGTCCTGGTGTGAAACATGCTTTCTCCGAAAAATACTTTACCAATGGAAACCCCGTACAATCCTCCCACCAATGAGCCTTCATACCAAACTTCAAAACTGTGTGCATAACCTTTCTCATGCAATTCTGTATACACACCTATAATTTCCGAAGAAATCCATGTATCATCATCTCCACGATTTGCACAAGCGCTGATAACCTCAACAAACGCACGATTAATGGTGAGTTCAAATTGATTTTTGCGGTACAATCTTCTCAAATTTTTTGGCACCTTGAACCGAGCATCCAAGGGTAATAATCCCCTTTTAGCGGGTGTGTGCCAATATATCGCATCACCCTCTTCAGGATCAGCCATGGGGAACGAACCCGACAAATATGCTTGTATGACCAATTGCGCTGTTAACACCCTTCAAATATATCGCCAATGGACAAAAATGACCAATAAACACTGGTAGTATACAATCTTCTCATTGGCTATTGTAAATTTGCTTGCTTATGAGCAAACCCAAACTCATCAAATTTGCGGAGTATAAAAATTTTTCCAACACTTTCGACATTGAAGACACTGTCAATAAAGGACGATGGCACAGCCTTTTTGGCAATAATAATCCCATAGTGATTGAATTGGCCTGCGGCAAGGGGGATTATACATTGGGCTTGGCACGCATGAATCCCAACATCAACTACATCGGTATCGACATCAAGAGTAACCGAATGTGGACTGGTGCCAAAGCCGCATTGGATGAACAACTTACAAATGTTCGATTCTTAAGAACACACATAGATCACATCACAGATTTCTTTGCTCCTGAGGAGGTCTCTGAAATTTGGATTACTTTCGCTGATCCACAACCACACAAACCCCGAAAGCGATTAAGCAGTTATAAATTCCTCAATATTTACCGAAAAATTGCCAGTGAACACACACTGGTAAACGTAAAAACAGATAGCGATTTGTTTTTTGAAAGCACACTCGCGCAAGCTCAACAAGACCAATTGATTGTTTTGAGTCAAATTGACAATGTCTATCAACTTAATCAAGTACCTGAATTCTTAAAGATACAGACTTACTATGAAAAGATGTGGTTGAAAATGGGCAGGTCAATCAAATATTGCCAATTCATCCTCGGTAATTGTGAATCAGTACCCTTGAAGGAGGATTGTTAAAATTGATGATATCCACAATCAAAATCCAGCTGGATTTCCTGAATATTGGATAACCTAATTCCCCCGAAAATGTCGGTGTTTTTTGAATTCTGGAACCTGGATTCCTTCACTGAGCCAAATACAACAAAAAAGTGCTAATGAAACTGCAATCATAGGATCAATGAATATTTCCAAAATCAGCTGCACCTTGACCTAAAATACGAAATTGGCCAGGCATAAAAAAAGGTCTTTCTGAAACCAGAAAGACCTTTTTCTTGCGGACTGGACGGGACTCGAACCCGCGACCTCCGCCGTGACAGGGCGGCATTCTAACCAGCTGAACTACCAATCCGTTCTCTTCATTGGGTTGAAGTGCTTTTCAGCGCTTGTTTCCCTCAAAAGGACTGCAAAAATAAGGCGAATTTTGCCACAAGGCAAGTATCAGTTGCAAAAAATGCCAAAGAATTTTTCTCCCCTATCACAATCTCTATATTCGCTGTCGGTTTACCCCATTCACATCCCATGCAATCGCACAGTTACCCATCGCTCCAAAAAACCCGCAAGCACCTACTCGCTTTGGCATTGATCGTCGCTTCGTTCGCCATCTCCACACCCGCTTGGGCGCAGTTCCCCGAAACCCAATGCTATCATGTAGACCATGGCGCCCACGAACGCAACCGCAACATCGACGTGCAGCACATGAAAGTAGAAGTTCGCTTCGATGTGATGAAAAAAACCGTTTTTGGCAAGGTCACCCATACATTCACTGCGTTACAATCAACCCTCGATACCATTTTCTTCGATGCACCCGGCATTCAAATCAAATCAGCCACCTGGGATGGCAAACCACTCAATTTCAAAATTGCTCCCACCGGTGTGATCGTTTATCCCGCATTTACCGCGCCCATTGCCCTGAAAATCGATCGCAATACACCCGTAACTGCGAAAAAGAAAGGCGCCAACACCCATGCCAAAGCAGCGGTTGTGTCTTCCTCCGCATCGCCAACCCACCAAATTGTTTTTGAATATACCGCACAGCCCCAAAAAGGCATCTATTTCAGTGGTTTTACCGCCGCCAACGGACATCCCCTTTCGCAGCAGCGCGATGAAAAAGAAATGATTCGGGAGCAAATTTGGACGCAAGGACAAGGCATCGATAACCGACATTGGATCCCCATGATCGACGATCGCGGAGATAAATACATCACCGAAACTGTGGTTACCCATGATTCCAAACACCAAGTGCTGTCGAACGGCGCGCTGAAATCGAAGCGCATCAACAAAGACGGAACCACCACCTGGCACTATGCCATGGACAAGCCCCACGCCGGATATTTACTCATGTTGGCGATTGGTGAATATGCCGTGCAAAATACACTATCGACCGCCGGCACGCCCTTGGCATTTTGGTATTACCCCCAACACCCAGAAAAACTGGAACCCACATCCCGATACAGCGAAGCCATCATCGATTTCTTGTCGAAAGAAACCGGCATCCCTTACCCTTGGGGCTCGTATTCCCAAGTCATGGTGCAAGATTTCCTCTACGGCGCCATGGAGAACACCTCGGCAACCACCTTTGGCGATTTCTTTTGGATCGATAAACGCGGCTTCCAAGACCGAAACTATGTGGTGGTGAACGCCCATGAGGCCACGCATCAGTGGTTTGGGGATTTGATTACTGGCCGACATGATGGCGAACAATGGCTGCAAGAGAGTTTTGCCACCTACTACCCCGGGTTGTTTGTGGGCAGCGCTTACGGAAAAGACGAGATGGACTGGTATTTCCGCGATCAAATGCGGGGGGCCATTGCGGCGGGGAAAGCCAATAGTTTGCCCGTAAGACATTCGGAGGCAGGTTCCTCTCGACATTATCCCAAAGGCGCTTCAGTTTTACATATGTTACGACACCAACTGGGCGAAGAAAACTTCCGCAGGAGCATCAACCATTATTTGCTTAGGCACCAATATGGCACCGTGGAAACATGGGACCTGCAGAAAGCCATCATCGATGAAACAGGCATCAACATGGATTGGTTCTTCGATCAGTGGATACATCGCGGCGGGGAGCCCATTTACCAAGTCGATTGGCAGGTAAACAACTTGCCTTCCACCAATAGTACTGATGCCGTGGATGTGTTGATCCCGCAATTCGAGGTTGTCGTCAACGTAAAACAAATCCAAAAGCAAGATGCCGTTGTGGGTTTGTTCAAGATGCCGGTAGATATAGATGTGTTGTACGCCGATGGCAGCAGTGAAATGCGCACATTGTGGATTGATCAGCAGCAGCAAACTTTGCGTTTTCCATCGTTCAAAAAGCCCGTGACTGTGGTGTTCGATGCAGGCATTCATATATTGAAATCATTGGTAATGAAAAAGACCTTGGATGAGTGGATATGGCAGTTTTCGCATGGCAACAATATGCTCGATCGCTATGACGCATTGGTGGCGCTACGCGATTTTCCGGAAATAACAGACAATCCATCAAAAGCGTGGAAAGCAAAATTATTGGCCATGAACTTTCAGTCACCCGAAGAGCGAAAATCAACGGGAGGATCCTCCGCAAATCCCGCAAATAGCGCATTTCGCGAAATGCAGGCAGAAATGGCTTCTCAATGGTTTGCGCTGTTTGATAGGTCAAGTCAGAGTGCTTTATCAGAAGTCGACAGGGTGATGTTCGCGAAGTTCGCAAACAGCATCCATGCCAATGTGCGTCGCGTCGTTTATGAAAGACTTCCGCTTCAACCTGCGTTTAGAGAACTTTTCCTCCAAGGCCTCAAAGATTCCAGTTACAACAACGTAGAATTCCTGGTGGATCGCCTTTGGAATTCTACGCCTCTTTCGAACGACCAAACAGCTGTGGGCATTTCCCGCACGGAGATCTTGGAAGCCATCAAAGGGGAACAAGGACACCTCCACAACCTCAAAATCAAATACTTGGAGTGTGCCTACCAATATGCCAAATCTCGGCCCGGAAATTCAGCCGAAAACGATGCCCAAACCTACATCAATTTGCTCAAAGACATGGCCGGTCCATACTACGAATTCCGCACCCGCACCACGGCGATGTCGGCCCTGAAACGCCTCGGATATTTGGATGCGCAACTGTCTCAAAATCTGTTTGATGCATTTTTGAATTTCAACAGCCGACTTGCAGGTCCCGCCGGAGATGTCATCAAATATTTCGCCCAAAACAGCGCGAACAAAGCCCTGTTGTTGGAGCAAATTCGACAGTACAAAACCGCTGATTCAAACGCCACCTTGGCCGCTCAAAACCGACTTTTTAAACTGCTCCAATAATGTCAAACACCCTTGAAACCTTGGTTATTTTTGGGCATTTGCTTTGATGTTTGACCCAAAATCCATTATTTAGCATCTTGAACGAATTGCGTTTGACCGAAAACCCATTTATGAACTACAAAAATCCCCGAATGCGCAACCGATATTCCACCCTTTTGGGCTTGATGCTATTGAGCATCGCAGTGATCAGCACAAGCTGTAAAGTGAAATTTGAAGAGCCCAAAAAATTGTTCGACCAAGGCTATTACCGTCAGTCCGCCGTGTTGTTTGAAGAGTTCTCAAAAACCACCAAGGACAAGAAACTCAAGGAAGAAGCCATTTTTTTTGCAGCTGAAGCCTATCGCCTTTCGGATGAGTACGACAAAGCCGCCCGTCTGTACGACAAGGTTTTAAAGAAAGACCCCAAAAACACCAAGGCCTTGTTGATGCGCGCCAACATGCTGAAGAAAATGGAATTGTATCGCGAAGCACTGGACGCCTACGACATGTACTTGGCGGAAGTGCCCGGCGACACGATGGCGGATTACCGCAAACAGGGCTGTGAACTTGCCTTGATGTGGACCCCAGACAGTTCACAATACGAGGTCGAAAACTTCAAGGTGGCCAACACCAAATCCAACGATTGGGCGCCAATGATTGCAGGCAAAAAAGACGATGTCTTGTTCTTCGTTTCGGATCGCGAAGGCGGAAACAGCAAGCGTTTGTACGAGGGAACCATGGAAACCTGGACCGATATCTGGTCTGTTGAAAAGACCGGCAAGAAGGGCAAAGAAAAGTGGGGCAAGCCTTTGTACAAAGACAAAACCGACAAAATCAGTACCAAGGCCAATGATGGTCCGATGACCTTTGACAGCCGCTACAACACCATGTATGTGACTCAATGTGGACATCGCGACAAAGACAAATCCACCAAGTGTGCGATTTATGAACTGAAGAAAGTGGGTCCAGAATGGATCATGGGTGATGCTTTGGATTTCTGCAAAGAAGATACGGCACACACTTACGGACATCCTGCATTGAGTCCGGATGGCAAAACATTGTATTTCTCATCCAACCGCGAAGGTGGCTTGGGCGGATTCGATATTTGGGCGGTAAATTACAGCAAGCGTTCTAAGTCATGGGGCAACCCCATCAACTTGGGTCCGGACATCAACACCAAAGGCAACGAGTACTATCCTTACTTCAACAAGCACGACAGCAAATTGTACTTCTCTTCGGATGGATGGCCATCACTGGGTGGTTTGGATATCAACAACGCAGAACCCACCGATGAAATTGGCGTTTGGAGAGAGCGTGAAAACTTGCGCGAGCCCATCAACTCGGGTGGAGACGATTTCGGTATCACTTTCTTGGAAGGCGATGCCACCAAAGGTTTCTTCTCGTCTAACCGCGGCGACCGCAAAAACAACGACGACATTTATTCGTTTGATATCACCCCCATCATCATCACCATTCGCGGTACCATCACCGATTGCAATACCAAGAAGCCATTGGCAGGTGCCACCGTTGTATTGAGCAACGATCGCGACACCACCAAAATGATTTTGAAAGCCGATGACCAAGGGGTGTACACCGCAAAATTGCGTGAAAAAACCAACTACGAGATTTTCGCCAAGTACCCTGAGAAATATTATTTCGAGGCTGAGCCCGAGAGCAGAACCACCTACGGCATCCGCTTGACAACAGAACTGGTGCAGGATTTCTGTTTGGAAAACCCATTGGAGAAGGTGATCACACTGCCCATCTTTTACGATTTGGACAAAGCCTTCATCCGTCCAGATGCTGCCCGCATCTTGGATACTTTTGCGCAGACCGTATTGATGCGTTACCCCAAACTGATTGTGGAATTGGGATCACATACCGACTGTCGTTCTAGCTACGATTACAACGTAAAGTTGGCGCAACGTCGTGCCGACAGCGCCCGTACCTACTTGATGAAGACGTGGAAGATTGATTCTGCCCGTATTGTGGCCCGTGGATATGGCGAAACGCAGCTGATCAACGATTGTAAGTGTGAAGGCGGAAAAGTAACAGGTTTCACACCTTTCCTTCAGAACAAGACCAAGAAAATGGTGGTTGAAAAAGACGCCACCGGCAATGTGACCCGCTCTTACTACGAGCGTTATAAGCCCTCAGAAATCAAATTCATCAATGATACCGCCTACGTGGCGTGTGATGAGTTCCAGCACCAACAAAACCGTAGAACCACCGTTCGTTTCGGATTTGAAGGTCAGATTTCGCGTGCGGTGGTAAACCAGGACGTGGATATCAACAACACCAACATTGGTAAGCAGGAGAAAGACAGTGTAGAAAAAGCCAAGAAAGCTGCGGAAGCCCCTGTGGCGGGCGCTGGTTTGGATATTTCTTACGCGGTTCGTGCCAAATTGGGCAACAATGCGGGCAAACCCACCATCAACTTGATGGTGTTGGACAAAGAGCCTACTGCCTTCGCATTTGATTACAACGGCAAATACACCGCCATTCCTTTGGACGTGGCAGCGTCATGGTTCAAGTCGAAGTTGATCAGCAAGAAAGACTTCTTGGAAGGAGAAAAATTGAAAGTGGGCAAACTGAAGTTGCCAAGCAACAAGTTCATGGTAACCAAGTTGGAGTTAAATGGATTCGTGATCAACAACGTGACCTTCCAGATCACCGATAAAGTAGATCAGCCTACATTGGGTAAGAGTTTCTTCAAGGTGTTCAAGACCGAGTCTTACATCACCGATACCGAGTACATCTTGATACCCAAGAAGGCACCTAAGAAGCCGAAACCCGTTCGTGCTCCCAAGCCCACTCCCGGCAAGAAGCCTGCGGAAGGCGAAGCCGTAGAGGGTGATGCAGGTGCTCCTGCCCCGGCCACGGATGGTGCTGCGCCCGCGGAAGAAAAGAAAAAGAAATAATCCCTGATTAATCAGTCTTAATAAAGAAAGGGCGAGATGAATATCTCGCCCTTTCTTTTGTGGCCAACGCGTGAGCAGTCTCCGTTGATTTTATATCAACAATCAGATTCCGAATGAATTCATGGACTTTTTTCCACTATAAAGTCCAAAAGTGAAACTATTTTCCCGTCCAACCGATCGTTCGCACCGGGAAAAATCTTATTTATTGTAGAGGAAGATAAATTGAGGCCTGTGCAATAAGTTCATGATTGAAGTACGCGAAAAGAAGCAAGTAAGCGGGGCCACTGTAAATCCAAATGTCAATCACAAAATCGATTCGCGAACGCGGATCAACTTCTGCATCAAACCGGCAAACTGATCCATCGGGAGCATGTTCGCGCCATCGCTCTTAGCAACGGCAGGATTGGGATGGGTCTCGATGAACAAACCATCGCATCCCACAGCAACAGCGGCTTTGGCAATCGTCTCAATCAACTCGGGTTTACCGCCAGTTACCCCAGAACTTTGGTTGGGTTGCTGTAAACTGTGTGTAATGTCCATCACCACCGGGGCACCAAACTTCTGCATCTCGGGGATGTTGCGAAAATCCACCACCATATCGCCATAGCCAAACATATTACCACGATCGGTGAGAATCACGCGCTCATTCCCACTATCAATGCACTTCTGCTGGGCATGCTTCATCGCATCGGAACCCGCAAACTGTCCTTTTTTGATGTTCAACCACTTCCCCGTTTGGGCCGCGGCCAACAACAAATCGGTTTGACGGAACAAAAACGCCGGAATCTGCAACACATCCACATATGCCGCTGCCATCGCTGCTTCTTGGGATTCATGGATATCGGTTACCGTGGGAATGTTGAAATGCGCACCCACTTCGGCCAAAATTTCCAACGCCGCCTCATCGCCAATGCCTGTGAACGAATCAATGCGCGAACGGTTGGCCTTGCGGTAGCTGCCCTTGAAAATCAGCGGCAACTGCAACTGCTCACTCACCTTCACCAAATGTTCGGCAATGGTGAACGCCATATCACGTCCTTCAATGGCACAGGGACCCGCCATCACAAAAAAGCGGTTGGAATCGGTATACTTCAGTTTCGGAATGGCCGGTATCATGCAACAAAGATATTCTTTTGGTTTGGGACGAACTCAATAACTATAGAAGCTAAAGCTTTGGTTGTTGCCATTGCGGTCTTTGCCCACGATTTCGATCTTGCCTCGGGCGCCTTCCATGGCGGAAATCAAATCCTCCGGCTCGCTGTAGGTTTTTCCATTGAATTTCAGCACCACAAATCCTTCACCCAATCCCATCTGAGAAATGGTTTTCCCCCTTTGGATATTGATCAATCGGATCCCCGAAGTCAGTCCCATTTTTTGTTTATCACTCATACTCAGCGGCTGAAAATCGGCGCCCAGCAATTTGCTGTTCACGGCGCCTTTCATCAACAGAGCTTGGTTCTCGGTTTTTCCAATGAGGGCCAAATCCACCGAAAGTGTTTTCCCAGCACGCAGGATCTTGAGCGATAGGGCTTGTCCCGGACGCTTATACGCCAGATGCTCATCGAACATGGGCTTGCCATCCACCACCACATCGCCTACATGGGTAATCACATCGCCCGGCAACAGGCCGGCTTTGGCGGCAGGTCCGTCTTCCAACACTTCCATGATTTTCACGGCATCGGTACCCAGATTGTTGCGCTTCATTTCCTCGGAGGTAAGTTCGCCCACAGTCATGCCGGAGAACGCACGCAACACAACCCCATTGTCCATGAGGTCGGCCACCACTTTCATCACGATGTTCGACGGAATGGCGAACCCATAGCCCGAGTAACTGCCTGTATTGCTCTGGATGGCGGTATTGATGCCCACCAATTCACCGCGCAGGTTTACAAGCGCACCACCCGAGTTTCCGGGGTTGATGGCGGCATCGGTTTGGATAAAACTCTCTATGGGGAACTGATTCTTAACGATATTGATATTCCGTCCTTTCGCACTCACAATCCCCGCAGTTACGGTACTGGTGAGGTTAAACGGGTTACCCACGGCCAATACCCATTCGCCAACTTTCACCAAATCGGAATTGGCAAAGGCAATGGCAGGCAGTTCGGTGGCCTCAATTTTCAGGACGGCCAAATCGGAGCTGGGGTCGGTGCCCACCACGCGGGCCGTATATTCTGTTTTGGGTTTGTTCAGCACCACGGTAATTTTATCGGCCCCTTGAATCACATGGTTGTTCGTAACGATGTATCCGTCTTTGCTCACGATCACGCCCGAGCCGGTGCTGGCTGCTTGTCCGCGCGACCCAAAAGGATCAAAATCCCAAAACAGTCCACTGAAGGGACTTTCATATTGCACGGTGCTCACGGTTTTGATGAACACCACAGCGGGTGTGGAACTGGCCGAAGCTTGCTCGAACCCGGAAGGGGTGGCCGAATTCACAGAAATCGCCTGTGCATTGTTCGCAGACACATCCCCTGCGATGCGCAGACCTTGCGAGGGCTTACCCAGTATGTTGGCGTTATACAACCAAGCACCCATGTAACCGAATGTCATGGATAGCATGAGCAATCCCACTGCCAAAACAACCGAAGATTTCAATGAAGGTTTCATGATTCTGCAAGAATCAAAAATGTTGCCAAATTACCACCTTAGGCAATCCGTGCAAAGTTGTCAGTGTGTACCCTTTTACATGCCTGGAAAAAGACCGCGCTGCAGAGCAACATCGCTCTTCCAAGGTCCTGGCATCATCATCAAAATGATGGCCAATGCAGCCAACAACAACCATTTGGTATTGGTTTTTCCCGCTTTGGCTGAACGATGTCCGATGGTGATCAACGCTATCGCAATGATCATCATCAACGCATGCTCAACTGCAAAAAAGCGTACTGCCGCATTTTTCATTGCCTCGCCCATGCCCAAACTTTTGATTTGTTTCAACCCCCAATCGCCACCAAACCATTGAACCAAGCCCACCAACAACATCACATGGGATGAAATCATCATGATCAGGGTTTCTTTTCCGTTTTTGCCTTTGAAGGCGTTGATGAGCGACCAAACGAGGGTAATCACGATTACCCAACGCAACAAATTGTGCAAATGAACCAAACCGGTGTACATACTGTTATTTTTGAACGAATATAGAAAGAAAAGCGTTTAACTACCACAATCCATCGCGCATCGTGAAAAAAATCTCTTTGCTAAAAATGACAGACCATCGACTGGCTCAATCATCCATGAAAATGCACTTTATGATACTGCTGATGGTCAATTTGTTCGCCGTTTTGCTGCCAAATAGTGCAATATCGCAACACTACCTCATTCCAACACGCTTTAGTCAATCGCCCACCCCGCCTCGGCCCTGTTACAGCAATCCCGATAATTGGAGTGCACTCCCCAGCAAGGACGACCCTGCAGATTTGTGCCCCCGCGGTTATTATCACGATCAAGATAGCGCAGAGGCCGATGTTTTCTTTATCCACCCGACAACTTACACGGATAAGCCAAAGACACAATACGCTTGGAACCATGATTTGCGCGATGCCAAACTAAATAGTGTCGTCGACAACAGCGCAACACAGTTTCAAGCGTCTGCATTTAACTTGGCTGGAAAAGTGTATGTCCCACGATACCGCCAGGCCCATTATTCCGTATTTCTCACCCAATACCCTGAAGACAAAAAAGCCGCTTTGGATACTGCTTATGGCGATGTTGCAAGAGCCTTTCAATATTTCCTCGACAACCACAACCAAGGCCGACCTTTTATCATTGCTTCACACAGCCAAGGCACAATCCATGCTGCCAGATTGCTCCAAGACTTCGTACTTAATAAACCCTTGCAGGCGAATCTTGTTGCTGCCTACATTCCGGGGATGGCGGTTCCACAAGACTCACTTCCTGGGCTTCCCCCATGTCAAAGCGACAGTGCCACAGGCTGTTTTGTCAGCTGGTGCACCTATGAGCGTGGATACATTCCCCCGGATTATGAACTAGGCCTTGCCCGGGCTATTTGTATCAATCCAATCAGTTGGAGCAATTCAGAAACCTACACACCCAAAGCGCTTCACAAAGGTGCCGCTCTTCGCCCATTCCATCTCGCGCTACCCCAAATCTGCGATGCCCAAATTCACGGCGGTATTCTGTGGGTCACCAAACCAAAATTTCGCGGATCTTGGCTTTGGACCGACAAAAACTACCATATGGGCGACATCAATCTCTTTTATTTTGATATCCGAGAAAATGCCGCGCTTCGGGTGAGAAGTTTCATGAGACAAAATTAGCGGGTCATATTTCTTGGAGCCGGATACCAATCGATTATTGCCGTTTATATTCGGGTATAATCGGATTTGCGCGTTTATAATCGACTTTAAACGATTCACCACAACAAACTCAAAAACCTGATACTATTTTTGCATGAATCAACACCCATGAACTGGAAAAAATCATTGAAAGTTACCGGTATCACCCTGGCAGTGCTTTTCTCAGCATTGTTAATCCTACCATTCGCGTTCAAAGGCAAAATTGTATCTGCCGTGCAAACCGCAGCCAATAAGAATTTAAAAGCCACAGTAAGTTTCAACCCAGACCTATCCCTGAGTTTGATAAGGAACTTTCCCAACCTCAGTTTGGGCATCGACGATCTAAAAATTGTAGGAAAAGATTCCTTCGCCAACGATACACTCATCCATGCTCCCCACCTGAACTTGGTCGTGGATTTGGGATCCGTTTTTGGTGGGGGAAAATTTGTGATACGGAAAATTCATCTGCAAGACGCCCGAGCCAACATCATCTACCTAAAAAGTGGCGCCGCCAATTTTGATATCGCCATGGCCGATACCACTGCTACCGATAAACCAACCTCAGACAGCAGCGCGCCAATGTCGCTCAGCATCAAAGAACTCAACATCGAAAATACCCGCATCCACTATATCGACCATTCCTTGGACTTCGAACTCACAACCGAAGGCACCAACTTACTCAGTCAAGGCGATTTTGCTGATGCACTTTTTACACTCAACAACGAAATTGGCATCGATCGAGCCAGCATGTCGTTCGGCGGCATGACCCTACTCTCCAAAGCAAAAATCAGCGGGGAAACGGCCATCGACATGGATCTAAATCAGATGAAATTCGGGTTTGCCAACAACCAATTCCAAATCAACGACCTCCCTCTGATTGCCAAAGGTTGGGTAAAAATGGGCGATACCGACATGGATATGGACATCGATGTGCGCACACCCAACAGCGATTTCAAATCCTTCTTGAGTGTGGTCCCCGGCTGCTACACCGAGAATTTTGCCGATGTAAAAGCCACCGGAACCATGGGATTGATCTTTACCATGAAAGGCATCATGAACGATTTGCGCATGCCAACCACCCATGTTGAACTCAAAGTAAAAGACGCGGGTTTCCAATACCCTGCGATGCCGGCCAATGCCAGCAATATTCAGCTGAATTTCACCTTGGACAACACCGATGGCAATCCAGACAATACCCATGTGGTGATTGCGCCGTTGAGTGCCAATTTGGGCGGGGATCAATTGGCAGTGTCGCTCGACATGAAAACGCCGGTGAGTAATCCCTACGCCAATGGAAAGGTAGATATCAACCTGCACTTGGATCGCTGGAAGCAATTGATGCCCCTGGAATCAGGCACCGAGGTATCAGGAGAAGTGGATGCGCATTTCAATTTTGATGGACATTACAGCGCCATCGCCAAGGAACAATTTAACGACCTGAAAGCCGGCGGCAACATTGGGCTCAAAAACATCGCCTACACCTCAACCACTACACTGCCGTTGAAATTGCAGGACCTCGCGATGAGTGTTAGTCCAACCGATTTCAATCTCGCTGTGAATCAATTGCAGTATGGCAAATCGGCGATGAACATCAATGGCAAACTCCAAAACATGTTGGGGTACTATTTGAATCAAGAAACATTGAAAGGCCAGTTGGTTATCAACAGCAATAGCCTGGATTTGAACGAATGGATGGCATCGATGTCGGATGGCTCAACGGCTAAACCCGCCACCAACAGCGGCGAATCAAATGCGATTGCCAAGGAAACCACTGTTGCCCAAACCACCCCCGCGACCGAGGCAACTACTGCCCCCAGAATTCCAGACAATCTGAATTTGATGTTTAACTTAAATATCGGACGATTGCTTTACGAAGATTACGATTTGCAGCAAGCTACAGCCAAAGCGGTGGTGAACGAAGGTTCGTTGACCGTAGATCCCTTGGCAGCATCCATTTTTGGGGCGAGGGTTGAATTGGCGGGCATCAATTACAGCTATCCCCGGGGCGGAAAACCCACAGTAAAGGGAGGATTCAACATATTGAACGTCAACCCAGCAAATTTGGCCACCACATTGACTTTGGTAAAGGAATTTGCACCCATCGTGGGCAGAATTCAGGGATTGGCGAACATCGAAACCCGGATGGCAATGACATTAAAGCCCAACATGGACATGGATTTGGCAAGTTTAACTGCGGGTGGTTTGTTCAACTTGTTTAGCGGCAATTTGGATGTACCGAGCTGGATGGGCGATGCCGCAAAACAATTGCAATGGGGATCCGGCGACAAGTTGGCTTTGAAACCCACGAAGGCGGGCTTCTTGATCGAAAATGGTCAATTCAAGTTGAAGGATTCGATTGGGGTGGCTTTGCCAAAAGAAGGTCAAATGAAATTGGGCGGATATGTAGACTTAAGCAAGCAGTTGCATTTGGGTGGAACTTTAATAGCCAAAGGACGGAAATTGCCATTCACGATTACTGGGGATATGAAAAATCCGAAATTGACCGTGGGATGGAAGGGTGCATTGAAAGAAGCGGCGGCACCTGTGATTACGCAGTTGAAAGACAAGGCGTTCGACGCATTGAACAAGCAGGTGGCAGAGATATTGAAAGAGGCGAAAGAAAAAGCTGATTTGATGAGGACCAACGGAAAAGAAACGGCCGATAAAATGCGCACGGAAACGAAAGAATTGGCAGCAAAACAACGATCAGAGACCGACAAAGCCTATGCCTTTGCCATGGACAAGGCCAAAAAAGAAGCTGATGCTTTGGTAGCGGCGGCAAAAGACCCGATCCAAAAGAAATTGGCCAAAGCCGCCGCTGACAAACTGATCAAAGAAGCAGATAAAAAAGCGACCGCGGCCAAAGGCGAGGGCTATAAACTGGCTGATCAAACCGAGGCCAAAGGCAACGAAAAAGCGGATCAATGGGAAGCTTCGGTGAATGAAAAAGCAAACCAAGTGGAACTCGCGGCCAAAAACCGAACCGATGAAATGATCAAGCAAGCCAAGGCGAAAGCCGATGCTGCCACGAAGTAATCCCCACGGAAAACAATAACGATGATCGCGGGTTTGGTATTGGCAGGGGGCGAAAGCAGAAGGATGGGCCATGACAAAGCCTTGATCACCTTGGGCGATAAACCCGCTTATCGGTACATGGCTGAGTTGCTGCTGCCATTTTGTGACGAGGTGTATGTGAGTTGCAGGGAAGAACAACAATTGACTTTCGGAGACAATCCAAAGGTAATAGGGTTGTTTGACCGGCCGGCTCACGCCGGCCGGGGCCCCATGAGTGGTATCCTCACCTACCTGAATCATTCTTCAGACAACCAATCACAGTTTTCAAACAACCAATCCGTTACCTCTGACAACCAAACCAACGCCCCAACAAACGGACTCCTCCTCCTCGGTTGCGATTACCGCAACATGTCAGAAGAAACCCTGGGTCGGTTGGTGGCTGTCGGACAAACCCAAGGCCGCATTTGCTGCTACCAAAACCACATCACCGGATTCATCGACCCCCTCGTGGCATACTACCCTGCTGAAATCCTGCAGCAAATCCCTGAATTTGCGAAAGAGAATTCATCGCTCAGACAATTTGTAGAAGCCCACAATCCTTGTATCTTGCCCACCGATATCCAAACATTACAAACCCTGAGAAGCTTCGACCAATGAGCGACAAATTAAGCATATCCCCCACCGAAGTACACCGACTGGAAGGCAATAATTTGAGCCTACAGCCCGATTTCGTTGCTGTGGAAGAACCGCTCGAAATCAAACTGCTCCAGGGCGATTCGCCGGTTGCAAAACCCATATCCGTTACCATGCGCACCCCGGGAAACGACGAATCTCTGGCCTTGGGATTTTTGTTCACCGAAGGAATCATCCAAAACGGTAGCGAGGTTGAATGCATTCGCACGACAGAAGACCCCTCCGGAAATACGTTAACCGTTCAACTGAAATCCCATGTCACCGTAGATCTCGCCAAACTGGAACGACATTTTTACACCACTTCCAGCTGTGGGGTTTGCGGCAAGTCCTCACTGGATGCCGTAAAGCAGCAGTGCAACATCGAACTGCCCAAAACCCGATGGAAAGTGCCTTCACAGGTGTTGTATTCACTCCCTGATTCATTGCGAAACCAACAAGCCAATTTTGCCCAAACGGGTGGCATACACGGTTGCGCACTGTTTGATTTGGATGGGAATTTCATCCGCTCGGCGGAGGACGTTGGCCGACACAACGCGCTCGACAAGTTGATTGGTCAGTGTATTTTGAATACGCCAACGATCCCCCTCAACGACCAAATACTCATGCTCAGCGGAAGGATTTCCTTCGAATTGGTTCAAAAAGCGGCCATGGCCGGCATCCGATTTATCGCTGCGGTAGGCGCTCCCTCCAGCTTGGCCATCGACCTCGCAGAGGATATGGGCATCACCCTGGTGGGATTTCTTCGCGGTGAACGATGCAACATTTACACCCATCCCCATCGTGTGAATCCATGAAAATCCGCATCACCGAAAACACCCTTCGTATCCGATTGTCTGAGGGCGATTTAAAAGACTTATCAGCCCAGAAAATGATCCGTGTATCCCTGCCTATGGGGGACTTAGAATTTGCCATTCAATTGCAAGTGGAACAGTCCTACATCCATGGGACGGTGAACACCACAGAACCCCAGATTGACAGCAACCCGGAAATCTACTTTGATCATCATACCATCAATATTACCTACCCATCAAATACGCTTCAATCCTGGATGGATTCCAGAGAGATACATCTGAATAACACCATCACCTATCCAAACAATCGCACACTCAACCTCATCGTTGAAAAGGATTACCTGGGTTAGACCACAATTTTGTACTTTTGGATTGAATCGCAGTCATGGCATCGAAGAACGGAACTAACAACACATCGCACGACACCCCCACCACACAGGTGCATGCGGAAACCCCAGTAGAATTGCTGAAGTTACGACTTCATAAACCGAGCGCATCGGCGGCCGGATTGACCGGCGTGAAAGTGGCCGTGCAACACGTGCTCAAAGAAATGAACCCTGCCCGGGGTGCCAAAGCCCTCTTCGCCCTAAACCAAAAAGGCGGATTTGATTGCCCCAGTTGTGCATGGCCTGATCCGGATGATGAGCGCTCACCCATCGGTGAATACTGTGAAAATGGCGCCAAAGCCGTGGCAGATGAAGCCACAACCAAACGATTAACCGGCGAGTTTTTTGCCAAAAATAGCGTCGCAGACCTGTCGCTTTTCAACGATTACGAAATCGGGAAGAAAGGTCGTATCGCCGAGCCCGTTTACCTTGCAGCCGGTGCATCGCACTACACCCCCATCAGTTGGGATGAGGCCTTTGGCAAAATTGCCACCCACTTAAACAAACTCAATTCACCCAATGAGGCGGTGTTTTATACTAGCGGACGTACATCGAATGAAGCCGCGTTTTTGTATCAATTGTTTGCCCGCGAATACGGCACCAACAACCTCCCCGATTGCTCCAACATGTGTCACGAATCCAGTGGCGTGGCCCTCAATGAGAGCGTGGGCATCGGAAAAGGTTCGGTGAAACTCGAAGATTTTTACAAGGCCGAAGCCATCCTGATCATCGGACAGAACCCCGGCACCAACCACCCCCGTATGCTGAGCGCGTTGCAAAAAGCCAAGGAGTGTGGCGCCACCATCATTTCAATCAACCCCTTGCCTGAAACCGGACTGATCGCGTTCTCTGATCCGCAATCGGTGAAAGGCGCATTGGGCATCAAGTCGCGACTCACTGATATCTTCCTTCAAGTAAAACTCAACGGCGACATGGCGTTGATACAAGCCATTGAAAAGTTGTTGCTTGCCGAAGAGGAAAAGGCACCCGGAACCGTCCTCGACCAACATTTTATCGCGAATAGTACCCAAGGGTTTGATGCTTGGAAGCAGCACATCGAGGCACAATCGCTCGACGATTTGATTGAACAAACCGGCCTGAGACGCTGGCAGATCGATGAGGCTGTTGCGGCACTCAAAGACAAAAGCAAAATCATTGCTTGTTGGGCGATGGGTCTCACCCAGCACAAAAACGCGGTGGATACCATCAAAGAGGTGGTGAACTTGTTGCTCATCAAAGGCAGCATCGCCAAGGAAGGCGCCGGTACTTGTCCGGTACGCGGCCACTCAAACGTGCAAGGCGATCGCACCATGGGCATCTACGAAAAACCGCCGCAGGCATTCTTGGATCGCATCGAGAAAGCCTTTGGGTTTCATCCGCCGCAAGCACATGGCTACGATGTGGTGGACTGTATCCATGCGATGCACAAAGGCGATGCAAAAGTATTTTTTGCCATGGGTGGAAACTTCCTGTCCGCCAGTCCGGATACCGAATACACTGCAAAAGCACTGCAAAATTGCGACCTTACCGTGCAAGTATCGACCAAATTGAACCGCAGCCATCTGGTGACGGGCAAAGAGGCGATCATTTTACCCTGTTTGGGTCGCTCCGACTCCGATATCATCAACGGCGAGCACCAGTTTATCACCTGCGAAAACTCGATGGGCGTGGTGCAGATGTCGAAAGGAAAACTCAAACCCGTATCCGGCGACCTGCGCAGCGAACCCCAGATTGTGATTGGCTTGGCCAAGGCCACTTTGGGTAGTAAGAGTGTAATTCCTTGGGACAAATACGCGACCCATTACGACCACATTCGCGATGCGATTGAGGCGAGTATACCGGGCTTCGATAACTACAACCAGCGTGCGCGCGAAATGGGTGGATTCTATTTGCCCAATTCAGCCCGTGATGGCAAATGGAATACGATGACGGGCAAGGCCAATTTCAACGTGGCAACGCCAGTTCCCATTTCAGTGGCCGATGACGAATTGATGATGATGACCATCCGCAGTCACGACCAATTCAACACCACCATTTATGGCTTAAACGACCGATACCGTGGGGTGGAGAACGAACGCAGGGTGATTTTCATGAATCCCAAGGACATCAAGAAATTCGGTTTTGAGGCCGGTGATTTGGTGGATTTATACAATTTCCATGGGGGCGTTGAGCGCTTGGCCAGGAAGTTTATTATCATCAGCTTCAACATTCCTATAGGATGCGCGGCCACCTATTTCCCCGAGGCCAACATTTTGGTGCCGATTGATTCTGTGGCCGATAAGAGCAACACACCTACCAGCAAGATGGTGGTTTTGAAACTGCGGAAGCACGGGAATTAACCATTTTATTGGTTATTTTACCCGAAATCGAGCTTATTTAACCAATATATTGGTTAAAATGTAAACTGTTTTGATGAATCAAAGTCCCTTCAGCACCGCTACAGTGCGCTGAATCATTTCCGGAGTCACATCCAAATGAGTAACCATACGGATGTGGGTGGGCGACATCGCAGATGCCCGAATGTTGTGCGCGAGCAACTTCGCCATCAACTCTTGGGCTGAACTGAGGCCAGAGCCCTGTCCGCCCTTAACCTCAAAAATCACAATATTGGTTTCAACGGGGAAGATTTCTCCCACCCAAGCACACTGTCGCAAAGCATCGGCCAACTGCTTTGCGTGGGCATGATCCTCGGCCAATCGGTTGATGTTGTGCTGCATCGCATAGAGTCCTGCCGCCGCCAAATAGCCCGCCTGACGCATCCCACCACCCATCACTTTGCGCACCCTTCTCGCCTGTTTGACAAAAGCCGCATCGCCCAAAAGCACACTGCCCACCGGCGCACCCAAGCCCTTGCTCAAACACAATGATATGCTGTGAAACAATTTACCATACGCCTTGGGATCCTCTTGTTTCGCCACGATGGCATTCATCAACCGCGCGCCATCCAAGTGAAGACTGAGTCCATGCGCATCACAAAGTGAACGAATTTTTGCGATTTCCGCCAAATCATAACAGCTCCCTCCCCCGCGATTGCAAGTATTTTCTAGACTCACCAAACGGGTCCGCGCGCGATGCACATCGTCCGGATTGATCACAGGCAGAATTTGTTCCGCGGTTATTTGTCCGTAAGAACCCTGCACCAACCGCACTTGCGCCCCAGCATTCTTGGCGATACCCCCGCCTTCGTAAAAATAAACGTGAGAGCCGGCCTCACAGATTACTTCATCGCCAGGCTGGGTATGCACCTGAATCGCGATTTGGTTGGTCATGGTGCCGGAAGGACAAAACAATCCCGCTTCCATCCCAAAAAACTCGGCCACACTGCGTTCGAGGGCATTCACAGAGGTATCTTCCCCAAAAACATCATCGCCCACGGAAGCCGCAAACATGGCTTGGAGCATGGGTTCTGAGGGCTTGGTAAAGGTATCGGAACGAAATTCGATGGGGGCTGCAACTGGATTCATGTTGGTCGTGAAATTACAACATCACCACGAACGAATCACTCTGCAAGCTGCACTTTGTTGAGGTAGAATACTTTGGTTTCTTCTCCTTCTTGGTCTTTTGTGGTTTGGTAGCCTGATATAATAAAATTGGCATCGTACCAATGACGCATATTCGCAGTCGTACCAATGAGTCGCTCATCCTCTCTTCCAGTTGCTACGATCTCACATTTCTTCTGTGAAATTTCCGTACCCGATTGATTGAACAACTTATACGTCAGGATATTATCTGAGACATAACTCAAAGAAACCTGGTTTGGCACCGATGTATTCACCGAAACTACTTTTACGATATCCTTGGGCTTATTGTTCAGTTTTAATGGCAGACATTGGTCCATTTTGCGGTTGCCATTGGCATCGAACTTCACAACCACAGAATGTGTGTATTTGTAACCGTCGAACACCCGCCTACTTTCCATTTTTCCATTGACATAGACCGACTGATCCGTATACGTTGGATAGAACACCTCGCCGACCAACATGTATCCATCAGACAGTGTAGCGATGGGGTGGATTGTCATTAAACACTCCATGGTTAATTGCTTGCCAACACTCTCTGCCCTTTCAATGCGCTTGTCGATGTATTCTTGTTGGCGATCCGATAGATAGCTGGTAAAATTCTCCAAATCAAGAAAATTCGTGGGGGTTAAAAACCTCAAACTACGCGCATCGCTCTCTGCAAAAAAGAACCCATCGGCCAACAGAGACTTCTTGTTTTGCAATCGATTGTTGTAAGTGCCAGAAAAAATAAATTTTGTCTTGTCTATTGCCGAAACCTTGCACTCAATCAACACAATGTCTTGTTTTGGGGTGATTTCTATGGTTCTCGCCAAATCGCCATTGGTTGTATACATCAAACATTGACTATGGTAACCGCTTTTTTCATCTATTCGAAGAATTACCGCAAACTCATTGATGTTTGGAAGCTCTTGAAAGCTTAAAACCATGGCTTTGTTGGTCTTAACACCTTCTGGCAATTGAATGGGTGTTACGTGGGTATCGCCCGTTTTCCAATCGATGTACATGAGTGAAATGGCCGATTTCGCTCTCAAAATGAGGACCATCTTATCGGGTAAAGCCGAAACAGACTCGATAACACCTTCAACAGGGAATGATCCCTCCACTACTGTGCCTTCTTCCAATCCGGATCTGGGGATGGTGTGAAGAATAAAATTCTTTCTGCCGTAAAACAAATGGTGGTAATTCACCTTCCCCAAAAACGCTTTTTGGGTCATACCGGTGCCAATCACCATCCGATCCACACTGAGTACATTCTCTTTCACAATTTGCAAATCTGTATTGACGATGTCGTAATGAAACCGTGATTCGCCCTTTTCAATTTTATAGGTTTCCGATGTCAGTAGAACCCCTTCTTTTCCTAACTGAATGGCCCGAAGGTTGACAAAACCCTCTTCAGGGTGAAATTCTTTTCGCAGCAAGCTCTTGGCCGCTGGGTATTTTTGTTTTTGCGCCTTGAGCGAATTGGGGGTAAACAAAACCATCGCCAAGGTGAGGAGCACAGCAAAAAGAAGGTATTTTTTCGTTGTCATCTTTTCAATTTTTTGGTTTTTGAATCGCTGAATTTTGTTGATTTTCAACGGATTCATATTCAAACATATGAAAGTCGCTGCGAATTATTTGAACAACGATTCTCTTTTCTACTGTTTTACTGTAATCGATTTGTCACAATTTGGGATTTTTTGCATGTCAACAGCGCCAAACGAACTTAAATCCAAGGGAACTTTCAACTACGAAATCACCAATTTCCATATGAATCTGGGGAGTATAATCACCAAATTCAATATGTTTTTAGTGATTTAACAAAATTAATCCTACCTTTGAAAGGTGTTTACGAGGCAATTAACAACTAGTATTCAACGAGTTAGCCACAAAAAAAAGGCGATTATCGTCCTTGGACCCCGCCAAGTAGGCAAAACTACACTCATTAAGTCCTTGTTGGGGAGTGATGCATACCTGTTTTTGAACGGCGACGACCTCGCGATTTCCAAGCAACTTTCCGAAGCAGATACGTTTAAAATCAAGCAAATCATTGGAAGTCATACCAAGGTATTTGTAGATGAAGCGCAAAAAATCCACAATATCGGGAATGCATTAAAAATCATCACCGACCAACTCCCCGATGTAGAATTATACATCAGTGGGTCATCGTCGTTAGAGATGAATCAAGCAACCCAAGAACCCCTCACGGGTAGAAAGTTTCAATTCGAGCTCTACCCAATCAGTTGGAGAGAGTTTGAAAATAGTGTGGGGTATTTGGAATCTGAAAATCAACTCGCACACCGCCTCATTTTTGGAATGTATCCTGATGTGTTGAACGACCCCTCAATGGAGGCGCAAACACTTAAAAACCTCACCCAAAGCTATCTGTATCAAGACATTTTGGCCTTGGCAGGAATCAGAAAGCCCGATATTCTGGACAAACTCCTCATGGCATTGGCCCTACAAATTGGCAATGAAGTTTCGTATAACGAGCTCGCCCAATTGTTACAAATCGACAAAATAACGGTGGTGAAATACATCGATTTGCTTGAGCAGTCGTTCATCATTTTCACTTTGCCAAGTTTCAGTCGGAACCTGCGAAACGAAATCAAGAACAACCGCAAAATCTATTTTTACGACAATGGCATCCGGAACGCGATCATCAAAAACTTCAATGGATTGGATGCACGGAACGACAAAGGGGCTTTGTGGGAGAACTTTTTGATCTCCGAGCGACGGAAGCAAAACGCGTATACCCAAAACGATTGTAGAACCTATTTTTGGCGCACACAAATTCAGCAAGAGATCGACTATTTAGAGGAGTCGAACGGAGAGATTCGCGCTTTCGAATTCAAGTGGAACAACACAAAAACGTTCCGATACCCCGCTGCTTTTGCCAAAACCTACGATGCTGTTCCAATGCTGATCGATAAGCACAATTTCCGGGAATTTATCTAAAATGTTTGAACTATGTTTAAACCGGCCAAAAACAGCAAGGCCCCAGATTTCTCTGAGGCCTAGTTGTTACCGGGTCGGGATGGCGAGATTATTTTCAATGATCTCTGGGAAGGAGGCCTCAACCAAAAGCCTCAGCCGCTGTGCGGCTGCAGGCTTTTTTTATGGGCGCTACGCTCAAGCTGCGCTTGGCTTACGCCCATAAAAAAAGCCTTACGAAATCGTAAGGCTTTTTGTTGGTCGGGATGGCGAGATTCGAACTCACGACCCCTTGCACCCCATGCAAGTGCGCTACCGGGCTGCGCTACATCCCGATTTGGTTGTTTGATTTGGCCGAAGCCTAATCTCCCGGTGGTAAAGCACATGGGAACGGGTCACCCTGAAAGGGACTGCAAAGATAATAAATTTATTACGCACCCGCAAACCCATTGAAAAACCCAAGACACCTCTCAAGACCCCTCCACCCACAAAGAAATTGAAAAAAATCGCCCCGAAATCACACCGTCAAATTGATTACCTAAACTGCATTTCGTATCATTGTTCGAAGGCCAAAAACCATCGCCCTAAAAACACCGCATTGCAAAAAAATCGCTACCATATTGCCATTCACACACTCCTTGCACTGGCGTTTTTGCTGACCTATCCATCCGTCATCGCCCAAAGACTCACACCCAACCAAACCAATACCATTCGAAAAACCATCCTCAAGTACCTCGATAAAGAAGCCAACTTGCGCGTACTTGAAAATGGAAAGGCCGCCTTTCTGCCCATCGGAAAAGATACCCTGTTCAACATCCACGGACTCAGGTATGTCTTCAAACTCAAAGGCGATTCGGCCATCCGACTCGATAAATCGGTGTATCATGGCAGCAACTTTTACCGTTACCTCTTTCAGCACGATGGCAAAATGATGTCGCTCGGTGGCTACGGCATGTTCGTCACCAACAACAACCTGGAAGCCTTCAATCCCGAAGCCCACGAATGGTATCTCATCCGAACCCAAGGTGATATTCCCAAAAGCATTAAAGGCGCCGGACTCCGCTTTGGCAATTTCATCTACATCCTGAACAATTGCATCGACGGCAACAACCTTGACGACACCCGCGCCGACGACCACTTTTATCGGCTGGATTTGCGGGATATGTCATGGACCAAATTCAAAGAATTCCGCCCTGATCACCTCAGTTTTATCCCAGAAGATTTCTTTTACCTCAGGGATTACGTCATCGCCAAAGGCATCAACCATTGTTTTGTTTACAACCTAAAAACGCAGGAATATATCTACAGCGATAACGATGCACTCGGCCTCAAGCAGTTCAATGGTTACAATACCAACATACACGACAACCTCTTGGAAACCTGGGTTCTTGATTCAGCCCAAACGGTGATCAAAGACCCGCTCCGAGATATTGATATGCTTTGGAAGGAAAACCAATCGCTCATACAACCCCTTGAACTTAATCCATCCCTTTTTCAACAATATCCCCAAACTTTTTACGCCTGTGCGATGGGCTTGTTGCTATTGGTTTTTATTTTACTCTTGATTCGCAATCGCAGAAACCACAGACGAAACAACCCCACCCTTCATCCACTCGTGCAGCAATTGTTGCAAGTAAAACAAACATCGCTTACCCAAGAAGAATTGGATACCCTGCTTGGCATCGCTCACATGGAGGGCGAAAGTAAAAAGACGAAACGACATCGACTGCTTTCCATGATTGAATCCCAGTATCCTGGGCTGATTGAGCGACAAAAAGACAGTTCCGACAAACGTCGTTTCTTGTATTTCATCCACCAAAACGAAGACTAATTCAGGGTTGGAAATCCATTTTGAAATCGGTTACAAGGCGGTTGTAACCAATCTTCGCGCCTCGCCCAACGAGTTTTGCAAGCATCCCCATTCATTGTATGCAAGCCGCCATAACCGCATCGGTCGTACTGAAGTCTTTGATCCTTTTTCAAAGCATTTCCGCATTGACGGTGGTACTCGGAATTGTCCAATTCCTGCGCAGGCGTTCGAGATTCACAGGTCGGAATATCGTTACTTGGATGTTGGTCCCGCTCATCATGTATGTTGGATGCGACTTCTATGAAACATCGCACAGAGAAACATTGCTGAAACAACGACTTTCACAATCTTGGCAATGGCGCGATGAAAATGGTGAACATAACTTGTTGCTGAATACAGAGGCCCGCACCTACACATACGTGCTCAAGCAAGTTGGCGATCGCAAAGAGATCAGGAAAAGTGAGGGTAGTACGTCCTATTTCAAGGCAGAGTTGGATGTGGTTAGTCAAGAAACCTATTATTCGTTGTACTTGTTCGATTTTCCCCAGCGTGGATATACATCCATGATTTCTGTAGACGGTGCATCTGCACCCAAAATCTATGTAACCAACTCAAAAGTCTACGAACTGCGATAGTTTGGGTTTCATTTGCGATAATTTTGTTGGATGATGCATCCGTGGGTTCAATCTGTTCATACCGCATTTTCAGGCGCCGACAATCCCAAAATCGCCGCCCCGATGTCGGCCTACATGAAAAACCACTTCCCCTTTCATGGCATTACTTCGCAACATCGGACTGAACTGCTCAAAGACCTGCTCAACAAAGAGCATTTGCCCGAATACCGGGACCTTTCCTTGGTTTGTCATCAACTGTGGGAATTGCCCCAAAGGGAATATGTGTATGCGGCATTATCCCTGTTGGCGAAGTTCAATAAAAGGCTGAATCCCAGTGATATTCCATGGATTATCGCCCTAATTACCCAAAAAAGCTGGTGGGACTCCGTAGACACCCTGGCAGGAAGTGTCTTGAGTTCCTTGGTAAATCGGTTGCCCGATACCTTGTGGCCCCATTTTGAGCCTTTGATAGGCGACGATAATTTTTGGTTAAATCGCACAGCGATGATTGTGCAATTGAAGCTGCGCGACAAAACCGATACCGATTTTCTCACAGCGGCCATTCTTCCCCACATGCACAGCAAAGAGTTCTTCTTGCGCAAAGCCATTGGATGGTCGCTCCGCCAATATGCCCGCTACAACCCACAATGGGTGATTGATTTTGTGCATCAGCATGAAGCCGAGTTGTCCGGACTATCGAAAAGAGAAGCCCTGAAACGATTGTAAATCAGCACTTGAAATAACCACATCCGGCGTTAATTTTGTTCTATGGATTCGCTCGACAAACCCAACCCCGCCCAAATGCTTCACAACAAAGCCAAAGCGGCCTTAGCCTTGGGTGAAATTTACGAAGCCAATATCCAAATCAGAAAAGCGTTGGAGCTCGACGCCAATGATGCCAACATCGCCTTGGCCAAAGAAATCAAATACGAAATGGGCAAAAAAGCCCTCGCGAAAGCCCAACAATACTTCGACAAGCAGCGATTCGAGGATGCCCGCGATGAAGCCCAAAAAGCTTTACAAGCCATGGAAGTTTCGGCGGAGGCTGAGGCCATAATCGAAGCGATCGACAAGCAAGCCAAAAAAAAGCAACGCGGCGGAAAGCGAATGGCGTGGTTCATCACCCTCGCTTTGCTCGGGAGCATCGGAGCCGCGTGGGTCTATTACAACCAATTCTCAGCAGAACAATCGGCGTGGTCGCAAGCCCAAAATACCGCCAGCTTTTCAGCCTATGAGTCCTTTTTGCAAAAGTACCCACAGGGCAAATTTGCCAGCGATGCCCGCGAAGCGCTCAAAGCCTTGAACGAAAAAGATGAATCGCTGTGGCAATCGGCGATTCATCCACCCGAAAAATCCAATTTGGAACGATACCTCACCGCCATGGAATCCATTGGCGGCTCCCACACCGAGGATGCGAAATGGCTGATTGATTCGTTGGATTTCGATGCGGCTGTGAAGGAACAAAACCCCATCGCACTGGAAATCTATGTTAAAAATCACCCCAACGGCACCTATGTGGCCTCGGCCCGCAAACTCATGGTAACCTTGGTAACCACCGACGATTTACAGCAGATTTTGGGTCGGTTCACTCAGTTCTACAACTATTACGCCCAAGGGGAACACGAGAAACTTGCCGATTTTTTCAATGAAATCACCCCGCGATTCATGGACAAAAAAATGGTGGACCAGGAAACCTTGCTCAACAGTTTTCGGGAAAGTCAGCAAGACGTAGAATCGGAGGAAATCACCATCGACACCGCACAATTTAACGTTACAAAGGACACCTCGGGGGTCTTCACCTGCAAATTCACACTCACCTCTCAGCGCAAGGTCAAAAAGCAGGTGGAAGTCAATGTAAAACGCGGACGCAGAACAGTAAAGAAAACCGAAACCCAATGGATTCAGTACTTTGCCAAGCAATCGGTGGAAGCAAAACTCGATGCCGAACTGAAAATTATCGACTACAAAGTGCGTTTGCTGGGCTCTAGGAAAGAGATTTTGGATTAGTGCTTGCCAAGCAAAGTAACCGTTCCGTTCATGGTTTTGACAGATGCGGTACCCAAGGCATATTTCAGCGTATACACATAGACTCCGGACGGAAGAATCGGCCCTTTGTTTTCAACCCTACCGTTCCAAGAAACATTGGGGTCTTTGCTCTGAAACACTTTTTCACCCCATCGGTTGTAAATCCGCAATTCGAACTGGCCGCAACCCTGACAAGGCACCAAAAACACATCGTTATAGCCATCACCGGGTTCGCTGAGCGTGCAAAGGTAAAAAAGGGAGGG
>JACCDS011233556.1_pt1 | contig 44667 bp, 42 predicted proteins | sample 7446441 | NCBI WGS metagenome assembly JACCDS01 (sample SAMN15323445, study PRJNA562643) | freshwater metagenome | isolation source: river surface water | place: USA:Blue River Watershed | collected 2017-08-17 | reverse complement strand
GGGCTCAATGGCGTCTTCATTAATGCCTAGCGTCGCAGCGACATCGACCACCTTCTTCATGTTTGCTTTCTGCGCAATTTCGATATCGCTTTCCATCGTTTCTCCGGATAACTGTTTGAACTAAAGAGAGGACGCTATTCTATAGCCCTTCGCCACTGCTTGCGAACTTGTCATTCCTGCCATAGGTTACGCCGTGCATAGAGAGGGTCGTGTGAACCTGTTAAACTCGCGCTCTGATTTTTTCGCGCTGGCAAGGCCGCAAATCGGCTTTAAAGCGCCTATTTACCCAGACAGGATTCCTATGCCCGGCTTGCTCCCCAACGTCGATCCCGATGGACTGCTCGAATTCTCGGTCGTCTACACGGACCGCTCCCTGAATCACATGTCGAAAGCCTTCATGGGGGTGATCAATGACATCTCCAGCATCCTGAAGGAGGTCTACAACGCGAAGTCGGCCGTGGTCGTGCCAGGCAGCGGTACCTACGGCATGGAAGCCGTGGCACGCCAGTTCGCGACCGGCAAGAAGTGCATGGTGATCCGCAACGGCTGGTTCAGCTTCCGCTGGACGCAGATTTTTGAGATGGGCCGTATCTCCGACCAGCTGCATGTGGTGACCGGCCGCCCTGTGGTCGAGGGCTTCGAGCAGCAGTATGCGCCGCCGCCGGTCGAGGAAGTGGTTGCGTGGATTCGCGAGCACAAGCCCGAGGTGGTGTTTGCACCGCACGTCGAGACCTCGGCCGGCCTGATCCTGCCGCCGGATTATCTGCGCGCGATCGGCGAGGCAGTGGAATCGGTCGACGGTCTGTTCGTGCTCGATTGCATCGCGTCCGGCGCGATGTGGGTTGACATGGTGGCGTCGAAGGTTGACGTGCTGGTCAGCGCGCCGCAGAAGGGCTGGAGCAGCTCGCCTTGCTGCGCACTGATCGCCATGAGCGAGCGCGCGCGCCAGAAGATCGATGGCACCACCAGTACCAGCTATTCGTGCGACCTGAAGAAGTGGCTGCAGGTCGTCGAGACTTATGAAAAAGGTGCGCACATCTATCACACCACGATGCCGACCGATGGCCTGCGCATCCTGCGCGACACGATGAAAGAGACCCGCGACCTTGGCTTTGCGAACCTGCAGGCCAAGCAGGTCGATCTGGGTAACAAGGTGCGCCGCATGCTCGAGGCCAAGGGCTTCAAGAGCGTGGCCGCTGAAGGCTTCCAGGCGCCGTGCGTGGTGGTCAGCTACACCAGCGATCCGGATATTCAGAATGGCAAGAAATTCCTCGCACTCGGCATGCAGACGGCGGCCGGTGTGCCACTGCAGGTGGGCGAGCGCGAAGATTTCCGAACCTTCCGCCTCGGCCTGTTTGGTCTGGAGAAGCTGAACCATGTCGACCGTACCGTCAGTCAGCTGTCGGTAGCGCTGGAGCAACTGAAGTAAAGGACGCAAACCCGGGCAAACCCACGCGCACTGATACGCCGTGAAAGCATTAGAGGGCTGGCTTATGCCGGCCCTTTTTTTATCGTTATTACCTGAGTATCGAGTTTGTGTATTGGCAACCGTGCTTCATGTACACTCGACAGCATGGCCTGCAGCAGGCCGACAGGCGCTCCGTTGTCCGGGGCGATAAGAAAATGTATCCCGAGGAGACACGGGCATGCACCAGATTGATCGCAGGGATTTCCTGCAAATAGGCACAGCACTGTCGCTGGCATTCGCCGCCGGCGTACTCAAGCCCTCCGACGTGTTCGGCGCCGAGTCCGGTTTGGCGTCCGGATGGGACAACAAGCTCTTCGACGCAAAGACTGTATCCGAGGCCGTCTGGTCCATGGGCGGCGATGTCGCGGTGACCAGCAACCAGGTGCTGCTGTCCGGCCCCGAGATGGTGGGCAGCGGCTTCGTGGTGCCGCTGTCAATGGAAAGCAAGATCCCGAACACCGACTTCATGCTGGTCGTGGTGCACAAGAATCCGTCGCCCGTGACCGCCGCATTCCGCATTCCGCCCGACACCGACCCGATGATCAACACGCGAATCAAGATGGGCGAGACCTCGACCATCTATGGCATCGCGCGCGCTGAAGGTAAATATTACGTCGGCAGCACGATGATCAAGGTACGCGCCGGCGGCGGCGGCTGCGGCTGATTGCCTCAGGCAGGCTGCCGCTAGCGTCTTTGCGCCGCCTTGCCGTACCGATTTGTACTGTCTGCGGCGGCGCGTCTAGCCAGCGACGGCCTGCCCGAGGCACTCAGTGCCGTAAGGAGATAAGAGCATGAGCGAACCCATGAAAATCCGTGCCTTCGTCGTCAAGGACGTGGTCGAGATGAAGCTGATGGTGAAGCACCCGATGGAATCGGGGCTGCGCAAGGATGAAGAAGGCAAGCGTATTCCCGCGCATTACATCGAGACGCTGGTCGTGAAGTGCAATGACCGCGTTGTGCTTGATGCGCACCTCGGCATGGCGGTGTCGGAGAACCCGTATATCGCGTTCAACTTCCACGGCGCGAAGAAGGGCGACCCGATCAGCGTGACCTGGGTCGACAACCACGGCGACACCCGTACCGACCAGGGCGTGGTCGACGGATGATGCGTGTACTGGCCGCCGCACTGGCGGCCTCAATCGCGCTGCCGCTGATGGCGCAAACACTGGTCGCGCAGACGTTCACCTTCGATTGCGCCGGCACGGTCAGAACGCAGGATGTGTTCGACGGTGGCGCGGCCAGCAGCAGCGAACGACAGTGGCGCATCGTCGCCAGTGTCGACGGCGGTTATGTACGGCGTGCGCCCGAACTGGCGGCCGGCTGTCTGGAGCCGACAGTGGAGATTTGCGGATGCGAACCGTCGTCCTCATCGATCGTCTGCCGCAGCCTCGGCTTGTCGTCTCAAGGAGTCGAGGTCGTGATGGATTTCAGTATCGACCGCAGCAGCGGCAAGATGACCCTTGCCGGCCGGCGCTATGACTCTCGCTCGGGCAGCATGATCGAGACCAGCGGTGTGCTGGTCTGCACAGAATCGGAGGCCAGGCAATGAACCGTCTGTGGCGCAGCGCGTTCGTGCTGCTTTTCCTGCTGGGGCTGTCGACAGCCGCGTACGCGCAGTCGACCGCGATGTTGCCGGCTGCGGAGAACCTGGAGCAGCTGGCGACCGATGCAGAGGCGGCGGGCAGGCCGCTGGTGCTGCTGTTTTCGCTGCCGGACTGCCCGTACTGCAAGGTAGTGCGCCGCAATTACCTCGGGCCGATGCTGCGCGAGCCCAATCCGCCGGTGATTCGTGAACTGACGATGACGAGCCGGCAATCCCTTCGTGATTACGATGGCGGCACGACCACGCCGGCCGCACTCGCGCGCCGCTATGGTGTGGTGGTGGCGCCGACGCTGGTATTTGTCGATGCCGATGGCGAGATGCTGGCCGATCCGCTGGTGGGCGGTGATAATCAGTTCTACATCGCCTATCTGGACCGCGCATTCGACGAGTCGCACAAGAAGCTGGCGGCACGCAAGAAGCGCGGGCAATGAGCCGCGGCGCGGCGACCGCGCTGTGGTTGAGTTGTGGCCGAGTTGTGGCCGCGTCACCGCTTGTCACCTCTTCGCTTCTGCGGTCCGATGTGGGCACTCCCCAACTTCTGAAAGAGTAAGCATGAACCAGATCAAGATTGATTTCGTGTCCGATATTGCGTGCCCGTGGTGCGCAGTCGGTCTGGCCTCCCTGGAGCAGGCCATTGCACGCGTGAAAAATGAGCTCAGCGTCGAGCTGCACTTTCAGCCTTTCGAGCTGAATCCCGACATGCCGCCGGAAGGCGAGGATATCGTTGAACACCTGACGCGCAAATACGGCATCACGCCGGAGCAGGTCGAACAGAACCAGCAACAGATTGCCGAACGCGGCGCGGCAGTGGGCTTTACATTCAACATGGCCGGCCGCAAGCGTACCTACAACACCTTCAACGCGCATCGCCTGCTGCACTGGGCCGGCGAGCTGGGCGGCGATGCGCAGCACCGGCTCAAGCGCGCGTTACTGGCCGCGTATTTCACGGACGGGCAGGATCCGTCGGCTACGTCGGTGCTGCTGCTGGCAGTGAAGAGGGCCGGACTGGACGAGGAACGTGCGGCGCAGATCCTGAGCAGTAATGATTATGCGAGCGTCGTGCGCGCGAGCGAGAAGGACTGGCTGGCGCAGGGCATTCACTCGGTGCCGTCGCTGATACTAAATGACCGCTATCTGGTGCAGGGCGGACAGCCGGTCGAGGCTTTCGAGCAGGCGCTGCGCCAGGTCGCGGCGGAGAGCTGAGATGCTGGTGCGATGGCTCTTCGGCTTGTGCGCTGCGTTCACCCTGCAGGTGACGATAGCTGCGCCGCTGCCAGTCACCGAGGTGGCGCCGGGCGTGTTCATGCACACGGGTGCGCATGAGGAATTCGGCGAAGACTATCACGGCGACATCGCCAACATCGGCTTCGTGATCGGCGACGATGCCATCGCGGTGGTCGATACTGGCGGCAGTTTCCGTATCGGGCAGTCGCTGCGTGAAGCGATCCGCGAGCTTTCAGCGCTGCCGATACGCTATGTCATCAATACCCATGTGCATTCCGATCATATTTTCGGCAATGCCGCGTTCGAGCAGGACCGTCCCGAATTCATCGGGCATGCGCGGCTGGCCGGTGCAATGCGCATTCGCGCCGAAGCGTATGAATCGAACCTGAAAAAAATGCTTGGCGCGGATGCCGAAGGCAGCCGCATCGTGCTGCCGACGCGCGAAGTATCCAATGAACTCACGCTCGATCTTGGCGGACGCCGTCTGCTGCTGCGTGCGTGGGCACCGGCACATACGGATCATGACCTGACGGTGCTGGACGAACGCACCGGCACGCTGTGGCTGGGCGATTTGCTGTTCGTCGAGCGCGCGCCGTCGATTGACGGTGATGCGAAGGGCTGGCTCGCGGCGATCGAGCCGCTGAAAGCGCTGCCGGCGGTGCGCACGATACCGGGCCACGGGCCGCTGGTTAGTGACAATGCGCCATCGCTGGATCGGTTGCGCGGCTACCTGAATGTATTGATGGACGACCTGCGTCGCGGGATTGCCGCCGGCCGGCCGATGGCCGAGGTCATTCGCAATGCCGCCGCCGGCGAGCGTTCGCGCTGGCAGCTGTTCGATACCGTGAACCTGCGCAATGCCGAGCTGCTGTACACCCAGCTCGAGTGGGAGTGAGCGGGCAATGCGACTGGGTCAGTCGAGGTAGTGAATCACAACCCCGCGGGTCAATTGCGTTGTGCTGGCAGAGAAGAAGCGGCTTCATCTAGTGCACTCAGAGTGGCGCTCCTCGAAGGCTATACACATGATGTGGCAATGCCATCGTTCCTTTATTTCCCCAGCTACTCCTGATGTAAGAAACAACAGCAGCGACTTCCTCGTCATTGAGCGTTATCGAGTAAGGCGGCATCCCGTAAGGCCGCGGATTCGCTGATGTGCTGGGTGGATAGCCACCATTGAGCACAATGCGTATGGCATTGGTCGGAAGTCCTGCGGACAAGGACGCATTGCCCGCCAGCGGTGGGTAGGCCGGAGGCTGACCTTTGCCATCGCTTTGATGGCACTCGGCACAATGCTTCTCGTAGAGCCTGGCTCCGACTTTACGGATGACGACGGCCTCGGAAGACGCATCCGAAACGATGCGTGTTGCCGCGCCCTTTTTATCGGGTAAGGCCTTCAGGTAGAGGGCTATCGCGTTGATGTCCTGTCCGGACAGATGCTGCAGGCTGGCACCGACCACTTCGGCCATTGGCCCGTAGACTGCTCCCTTTGTCGATACGCCCGTCTTCAGCAAGTCCTCGATTTCCGACACCTGCCATGCGCCCAGCCCGCTTTCAGGTGCGGAGCTCAGCGACGATGCCAGCCAGCCTTGCATCGGTATGATTCCGCCAGTCAGTTCATTGCTTCTGGTGCTTCCGCCCAGCGCATCGCGCGAGGTATGGCAAGCTGCACAGTGGCCCAGGCCTTGCACCAGATAGGCGCCTCGATTCCATTGCGCTGATTGGTCCGGATCCGGCTTGAACTCTCCCGGCGTGAAGTACAGCGCACGCCAGAACGCGAGCAGGAATCGCTGGTTGAACGGGAAGCGCAGTGTGTGTTCGCGGTTAGCTTGTTCTACGGCCGGAACGCTGCGGAGGTACGCATACAGCGCATCGGCATCTTCGCGCGTGACCTTCGTGAAGTTCGGATAAGGGAAGGCAGGGTAGAGAAAGCTACCGTCCTTCGACTTGCCGTTGTGAAGTGCACGCCAGAAGTCATCGGCCGACCAGTTGCCGATGCCGGTCTTTTGGTCAGGCGTGAGGTTGGAGGCATAGATATCGCCAAAGGGCGTTGCAATCGCGCGCCCGCCCGCATACGGCTCGCCCCCACGCGAGGTATGGCAGGCCGCACAGTTCCCCGCCCGTGCCAGATACTCGCCGCGCTGTCGCTGCAACACAGGATCAATCGCGCTCGCGGCCTTCAGCGCACCACCCGGTTCATAGGTAAGCTGCCAGCCAAGCACCAGCACCGGTACTACAAGCAGTGCGCACATCGCGGTGATGACGATGGCGCGCAAATAACGTCGTCCGATCTTCATTGCGGAAAACTCCCGCAGCGGATGGGCAGCTTCGAGACGGCTGGCGGTTGTGCTTTCATATCGATCGGAACAGGCTGCGAAGACAGCCACGCGCTGATCGCGCCGATATCTTCCGGCGTGAGCTTGCGACTGATCTCGGCCATGCAGTCCGGTGCCGTCGCCCTGCGCCCGCCCAATCGCCATGCGCCGAATTGCGCATTCAGATAGTCACGAGACAGGCCAAGGAGGCCGGGAATCGTCGGCTGCATACCGGTCAGTTTCTCGGAATGACAGGCAGTGCAGGCCGGTATCTTCCTCGCCGGGTCACCGTTGAGAGCCAGGTTGCGGCCGTATTCGAATACCTGCTTTGAAACCGCAGCAGGCTGCGCTGGCGGATAGGGCAGGTCGAGCATGGAAAAATAGTCGGCCATCTCCTTCAAGTAGGCATCGGATAAGTGGGCGACCATATAAGTCATTTGCGGATAGCGGCGATGGCCATCGCGAAAATTGCGCAACTGGTTGACCAGATAACCGGCAGGCTTACCCGCGATGCGCGGGAAATAGCCGTCCCGGGTCGCACGTCCCTCCTTGCCATGGCAGGCAGTGCAGGCAAGCGTGCGCTCAGCCATGGTGTCGGGGACCTCCGCTTTAGTCTGTGCAAGCGCATGGCCGGCGATGCAGCTGAGGACGCTGACAGACAGCAGTACAGCCAAAAGAGAAGCTGAGGGTGTGCCGGCGTAGGCGACGAGTCGAGCGGAGGTCATTGAATGCTGAAGGGGTGGTGCGGGAGATTGCGATTTCAACTCTTGTCAGGGCAGTTCTACAAACGCTGCAATCCAGATAAAAAATCACCTGCGCTGGGCGCAAGCATAACAGTTGAGTAGCTCGTAGTGAGTTGTCTGTCTTTACATGGAGGGTGTTTGCATTTCCCCCGCTTCCTGCGTACGCTGGCGCGTCTTCTCCGCTAAGGGGCCGGAATGCGCGTACTGCGCTCTGCCGATATATTTTGTGAAGTCATCGACAACTTCGGTGATGCCGGCGTCTGCTGGCGGCTGGCGCGCGCGCTGGCGCAGTCCGGATTGCGGGTAAGGCTGTGGATCGATGACCTTGCTCGGCTGCAGCGGCTGCGCCCGGCCATCGATACTACTGTCGACGTTCAGCCGCTGGACGGTTTCAGTTTGCGCCGCTGGTCTGGCGAGGCTGACGACCTACCGTCTGATCACGTGCGGGCCGACGGTGATCTGGTGATCTCGGCCTTCGGCTGCCGGCCGCCCGACAGCACGCTGCAGGCGATGGCCGCCGCCGATACCAGGCCAGTCTGGATCAATCTCGAATACCTGTCGGCCGAACGGTGGGTCGAGGCCAGCCACCGGTTGCCGTCACCGCATCCGCGGCTGCCGCTGGTCCAGCATTTTTTTTTCCCCGGCTTTACCCCACGTACCGGCGGCCTGCTCAAGGAAGCCGGTCTCGATGCTGCGCGCGATGCGTTCGATGCGAGCGCGCGTGCGGCCTTCCTTGCTGGTCTGGACATCGATGTGCCCGCCGGCGCGTTGCTGGTGTCGCTGTTCTGCTATCCTTCGGCGCCGGTTGACGGCCTGCTGGCGGCCATGCGCGACGGCCCGCCGGTGACTTGCCTGGTCCCCGATGGCGTCACGCCGCTCGCGCCGCCGCCCGGTGAGGTGCGACGCGACGGCGCGCTGACGCTGGTTGGCATCCCCTTTCTTGAGCCCGACCAGTACGACCGGCTGCTATGGGGCTGCGACCTGAATTTCGTGCGCGGCGAGGATAGCGCAGTGCGCGCGCAGTGGGCCGGCCGGCCCATGGTCTGGCAGCTGTATCCGCAGGCCGGGGATGCCCATTTTGACAAGCTCGACGCCTTTCTCGCGCTGTATCAGTTGTCGCCGAACCCCGATGCCGCGACAACGCTGACGCCATGCTGGCGTGCGTGGAACGGCGATCCGGCAGCGGTTTTCGACTGGCAGGCGCTGGTTCAGACCTTGCCGGCGCTGGCGGATCACGCGGCTGCGTGGCGGCAGCATCTCGCGGCGCAGACGGACCTGACGACCGCGCTGATCGAGTTCGCGCGCGAAATCGGGTAAAATTCCGCGGCTTTGCAATTCCCGTGCGCTGATTCCAACGGTAACCGTATCTCGAAGACAGTCCCGCCCGGCGCGCATCACTCTCCGAACTATTTGGCAATCTCATTATGAAAACCGCACAAGAACTCCGCGTCGGCAACGTGTTCATGCTCAACGGCCAGCCGCAGGTCGTCGTCAAGGCTGAATTCTCGAAGTCGGGCCGTAACGCTTCCGTCGTGAAGATGAAGATGAAGAACCTGCTGACCGAAGCGGCGCAGGAAGCAGTCTATCGTTCCGACGAAAAATTCGACGTGGTCATGCTGGACCGTAAAGACGTCACCTATTCGTACTTCGCCGACCCGCTGTACGTGTTCATGGACGCCGACTACAACCAGTACGAAGTCGAGGCCGAGAACATGGGCGATGCGATCAACTTCCTCGAAGACGGTATGGCTTGCGAAGCCGTGTTCTACGATGGCAAGGCGATCTCGGTTGAACTGCCGACCACGATCGTGCGCGAAATCACCTACACCGAGCCGGCCGTCAAGGGCGATACCTCGGGCAAGGTGCTGAAGCCGGCGAAGATCGCCACGGGTTACGACGTCTCCGTGCCGCTGTTCGTGGCACAGGGCGACAAGATCGAAATCGACACCCGTACCGGCGAATACAAGCGTCGCGTCTGATTGTCGATTCCGCATCGAGCATACAAACCGCAGCTTAGTCTGCCGTTTTGTTTTTTATAAGCGCTTTTTTTGCGGACACCTTCTGGCCGGGAACTTTTGACTGCCTGCAACTGCCCAAGCAGACAGTGTGCAGCGCAGGCGGCGCTGCCGAGCGTGGCTGCGTCCACCTTCATCCAGGAGATTGTTCATGCTGAAATCAGAAAAACTGTTTGGCAAGCGCGACAGCGCCGCCGAGGCTCGGACGACGGTACCGCACCGGTCAACTGAGCCGGTGCTCGGCATGGTGCTGCCGGTCCAGCGCGTCATGCCTGCCTCCATCACCAGCGCAGCGAGCAGCCTTATGGGCGGCGCCGAGAACCGTAGCCGACTCATCGTCGGCCCCAATATCAAGCTGCGCGGCGTCGAGATCACCGACTGCGATACGCTGGTGGTCGAAGGTCGCGTCGAGGCGAGCGTTGATTCGCGTGTGATCCAGATCGCCGAGCAGGGCGCCTTCATTGGCAATGCCGAATTCGATATCGCGGAGATCCGCGGCCAGTTCGACGGCGAGCTGACGGTCAGGCAGAAGCTGGTCGTGTATGCCACCGGCCGGGTGACGGGCAAGGTTCGCTACGGCACGCTCGTGATTGAAGAGGGCGGCCAGCTGACTGGCGACGTGCAGTTGTCTGCGTCTGTGGCCCAGAGCCTAGCGGTCGCGGCGGTCTGATAACGCTGCTTTTAAAGAACTTTATTCATAGCGCCGCAGGAGCCCCTGCGGCGCTTTTTTTATCCGTGCGTTGGCGTGCTGGCTTGCGTAAGGAAGTTCGTCGAGCGGAAGCGGCAGACGAAATCGAGCCGGCGCTCTCCGGCCGAACCGGGAATCACCGACTGGAAGCGCAGCATCGTCACCGGCGCCTCCGGTTCCCGGTGTACCGGTTTGCCGACCGGGTCCGGAGAGCGGAAGTAGGCATTCGCGGTAAAGGCAATCTTGCGCGAGTCGCAGTCGAAGTAGTTCAGGTAAGTGGATGACTGGTAGGCGGTGCTGTCGGGACCATACTGTGGTACCGACCAGGTGGTGCGCAGGAAGGCACGCACATAGTCATCGTCGCGCACGATGCTGTTCATATCGACATACCAGCTGATGATCTTGTCAGGATCTTCGGTTTCCGAGATCAACATCCAGTCTGGGGTATCGGCGCTGGCCAGCGGCGGCAGCAGGGCCTGCACGCTTAGCGCCAGGCAGGCAAGTGTTCGTCTCATCGGTGTCTCCATCGACAGTCCGTCGTCTCTGTTTTTCGTCATGATGTTAGCCGAAATAGCGTCATGGCGCTCCGGCGGTGCGGACTGCGGTTATGATGTCCCTACTGACAGACGGGCCGAAGCCCGCGACAAGGGGAGACAGCATGCAGGACGCAGCTCTGGGCGACGCCTTCGCGGCGTCAGGTGAACCGCCGCGCGGTCCCTGGGGAAGACGCCTTCACGGACTGAGCTGCGTATTCGCAGTCGCCGGCGGCATCGGGTTCATCGCACTGGTGCTGATGTCACTGGTCTCTATCATCGGACGCAAGCTCGCGGCAGCGCCGATCCCCGGCGACATCGAGATCATGCAAATGGGCGGCGCAGTCGCTGCCGCCGCGATGCTGCCGTTCTGCGAAATGGAACGGCATCATTTGCGTGTCGATTTTTTTACGACCCGTTTACCGCAGCGCGCGCGCCACTGGCTCGATGCGCTTTCGCACTTGCTGCTGGCGATCGTTGCTGCTGTCGTTGCGTGGCGCACCGCCGCTGGTGCGCTGTCGCTGCGCGAGGCCGGTGAAAGCTCGATGATGCTGCTGTGGCCGGTCTGGACCGTGGTCGCTGCGTTAGTGCCGAGCTTTGCGCTGCTGGCCGCGGCCGGCCTGTGCAATGCGCTGGCCTATGCCGGTACTGCAAGGAGCGCACGATGAGCGGTATGGCCATAGGCTTGCTGATGTTCGCGGTGCTGCTGGTGCTGCTCGCGCTGCGGGTGCACATTGGTGTGGCGATGTTTCTCATTGGCGCGGCGGGCTTTGTCGCGATGAATGACTTCAGCTGGTTGCCGCTGATGAGCTCGCTGAAAAATATCGCCTACGCGCGTTTCTCCAACTACGACCTCGCCGTCATACCGCTGTTCCTGCTGATGGGGCAGTTCGCCACCCATGGCGGGCTGTCCGGTGCGTTGTTTAATTGCGTGAACAGTTTCGTCGGTCATTTTCGCGGCGGCGTTGCGATGGCGGCTGTCGCCGCCTGCGCCGGCTTCGGTGCGATCTGCGGCTCTTCGCTGGCTACCGCCGCAACGATGGGGCAGGTTGCGTTGCCCGAACTGCGGCGCTACCGCTATTCGGGAGCGCTCGCTACCGGAGCGCTGGCCGCCGGCGGCACGCTGGGCATCATGATTCCGCCGTCGGTGCCGCTGGTGATCTACGCGGTGCTGACGCAAGAGTCGATCGGCAAGCTGTTCATGGCCGCAGTGATCCCGGGCCTGATCGCGCTCCTGGGTTATCTGGTGGTGATACGTATCGTCGTCGCGCTGCGTCCCGATGCCGGCCCGGCTGGCGAGCGCGTGCCGCTGGCGACCGCGCTGCGCACGCTGCTGGGCGTCACACCGGTACTGCTGGTTTTTCTGGTGGTGATTGTCGGTATCTACGACGGCTGGGCCAATCCGACCGAGGCCGCATCGATCGGTGCGGCGGCCTGCGGCATTCTTGCGGTGGTCGGCGGCATGCGCGCCGACGGCCTGCTGAAGAGCGTGTTCGGCACCGCGCAGGCGACGGCCATGATTTTCCTCGTGCTGCTCGGCGCCGACATGCTGAACGCCGGCCTGGCGATCACGCAGATGCCGGCCGAACTGGCCAGCTGGGTGCAGGGCAGCGGGTTGCCGCCGCTGTCGGTGATCTTTGCGATTCTGCTGATCTACATCTTCCTCGGCTGCGTGATGGATTCGCTGGCGATGATCCTGCTGACCATACCAATCTTTTATCCGGTAGTGATGGGGCTCGATTTTTATGGCATGCCGGTGGCAGACAAGTCGGTCTGGTTCGGCATCCTTGCGCTGATGGTGGTCGAGATCGGCCTCGTGCATCCGCCGGTCGGCATGAATATCTACATCATCAACCGGCTCGCGAAGGATGTACCGGTGATGGAAACTTTCCGAGGCGTGATGCCTTTCCTCGCATCGGACCTGCTGCGCATTCTGCTACTGGTATTTTTCCCGCCGCTGTCCCTGTATCTGGTGCATACCTTCGGCGGTTGAACGATTTTTTTTGGAGGAGATGATATGGCCATCCGATTGATCCGCCCGCTGGCGCTGGCTGCTGCAATGCTGACGGCCGGTGCCGCGTGCGCGCAAACCGTGACGCTGAAGGTGCACCACTTCCTGCCACCGGGTTCGACCGCGCATGCGAAGTTCATCGTGCCCTGGTGCGACAAGATCGCGAAGGAATCCGCCGGTCGGCTGAAGTGCCAGATCTATCCGTCGATGCAGCTCGGCGGCACGCCGCAGCAATTGTTCGATCAGGTAAAGGACGGCGTGGCCGACATCATCTGGACCGTGCCGGGCTATCAGGCCGGCCGTTTTCCAGTGTCCGAGGCATTCGAGCTGCCGTTCATGGTGAACGACTCTGAGCGCGCCAGCCGCGGGCTCTGGCATTACGCGATGAAGAACGCCGCTGCGGAGTACAAGGGCGTCAAACCCATCCTCTTCCATGTGCATGATGGCTCGGTGCTGCACACGTCGCGCCGGCAGGTGAAGGCGATGGAGGATTTTCGCGGGCTCAAGGTGCGTGCACCGACGCGGCAGGGGACCAAGATGGTGACAGCGCTCGGCGCGACACCGGTGCCGATGCCCTTGCCGCAGGCGGCCGAGGCGCTGTCGAAAGGCGTGATCGATGGCGCGCTGATCCCGTGGGAGGCGATGCCGACGCTGAAGTTCGAAGAAGTGACGAAATTCCACACCGAGCCGCCGGCCGGCTCATCGCAGATGCTCAATACCGTGTTCATTTTTGCGATGAACACGTCGCGTTATGACAGCCTGCCGGCCGACCTGAAGAAGGTGATCGACGCGAACAGCGGGCCGGACGCCTCGGCGTGGGTGGGCCATGTATTCGCTGAAGACGTGGTACCCGGTCGCAAGGCGGCCGAGGTACGCAAGAACACCTTTTACACGCTGACCGATGCGGAGCTTCGCCGCTGGCAGACGGCGACTTCGCGCATCGAAGAAGAGTGGGTCAAGGACATGGTCGCGAAGGGCTTCGATGGCAAGCGGTTGCTGGCTGAAGCGAAGGCGGCATGCAAATAACGGGCAGAAATGCGGCACACGTGATCTGGCACTGCCGCAAAGACTAATTCATTGTTTATAAAGGATTTTTATATAAATTTTGAAATAATGTTTTAATTATCACAATTTTTTCGTACAAGGATCTTCTTCAAAGACTGACGAGGTGCTGACAAAAAGCTTGAAAATGTTGCACCGATGACATATAAATTAGCATTAGGTAAATTGCTGCATAGAAATGGTTACGTAATTTGGACCATCGTTTGCCGACCGACACTAGCTGGGGAGAAAAAGAGATGGACAAACATCCTCTCGTATCGCAAGAGGGCTACGATCCGAATCGTCTGCTGGATGCACTGATACAAAAACTGGGATTGAAAAACGATGCGGCGTTGTCGCGCGCGCTGGAAGTGCGTCCGCCAGTGATCAGCAAGATCAGGCATCGCACCTTGCCGGTCGGCGCATCGCTGCTGATTCGCATGCATGAGGTGACGGACCTCAGCATTCGCGAGCTGCGCGAACTGATGGGCGACCGCCGTCGCCGCATGCGTATCAGCGACGTTGACGGCAAGCCCAGGAATACCGACGAGAACGCAGATTAATCTCGTGGGAGTGGACGAACGCTGCCGGTGTCAGCCGCGCAGGTTCGCCCCGGCCACAGTCAGCAGCAGGGATAGCACGACCACCAGCGTCAGCTTCTTTCGAAGCGAGATCAGCCAGTCGGGCATGCCGTACTGAGGGTAGAGTTGTTTGTCGACCTGCAGTGCGGCGATGAAGCCCGTCATCAGCACGGCAAATCCGAATCCGCCAAACAGGGTGGCGCTCCACGCGATCAGCGACGGTGTTACACCCCAGCTGAGCGCCTTGCGCGTGTCGGCTGATGACAATTTGTCCGACAGCATCGCCGCGCCCCAGTGAATCCCGCCGAGGAAGGACAGGATCACGATCGCATACGCGAGCTGGCCCTTGACGAAATCATCGACCCAGGTCGGGTCAACGAGCCAGACGCTGGTCATCATCAGCAGGAAGGGCGCAAGCCCGGCGTAGCCAAGCTGGTGCGACAGGCGCTTGTTCAGGAAGTGCGGGTTCATGCGTCGGCAGTGAGTTGTCGTGTTGCAATTGTAAGGGATATGAGAACGATCGCCTGAGCCTGACCAGAACCGTCATTGCCCTGTCAGCGAACCTGCGCGAGGAATCGCTCTACGGCCATCATCAGCGCCTCGGGCTGATCGCGATGTGGCGAATGTCCGCAGGCGGGGATGGCCACCACGGCGGTAGATGGCAGCAAGTCGCGAATGCCGGTGACTTGTCGCATCGTGCCGTACTCATCGTCTTCGCCCTGTACCGCGAGCAGCGGGCAGCGAATCGCCGCGATGTCACGCTCGATGTTCCAGTCGCGGAAAGCCGGCGACAACCAGATATCGTTCCAGCCGAAGAATGCGGAATCGGCGTCATCGTGGTAGCGGGAGAGACGCTCGCGCAATCCCTGCTCGAGGTAAGCACTGCGTGCGAGTGTGATGCTCGCGACGCTGATGCCCTCAACGAAGATATGTGGCGCGACCACAATTGCGCCGGCGAGTGCTTGCGGAAAGTTTGCTGCATACAGCAGCGCAATGGAGCCGCCATCGCTGTGCCCGAACAGCCAGGGGCGCTCGATGCCCAGTGTCTTCAGCAGCGCAGGCAGGACTTCGCACGCCTGACGATGCATGAAATCCGGCGACCAGTGCTCATCCTTGGCGCGCGGGGTCGAACGGCCATAGCCGGGACGCGAATATATCAGCCCGCGCATGCCGAGCCGTTCGCATAATCGATCCGGAAAATCCTTCCACAGCGCGACCGAACCCAGTCCTTCGTGCAGAAACACCATCACCGGTGCTTCCGCATCACCGTCGATCCGGCGGTATTCGATGCTGACGGTGCTGCCGGCGTGGTCGATGGCGACGTGTTCGGTGTGCATCGATCAGTGCCCGTCGCCTTCGCGCAGCTTGAAGCGCTGTATCTTGCCGGTGGCGGTCTTTGGCAGCTCGTCGGTGAAGCGTATCTCGCGCGGATATTTGTGCGGCGCCAGCCGCGTCTTCACGAAGGACTTGAGTTCGCTTTCCATCGCCTCGCCTGCGCTACGCACATCGCGCAGCACCACATAGGCCACCGTCTTGGTCAGTCCCTGATCGTCGGATTTGCCGACGACCGCGCATTCGAGTACCGCCTCATGTCCGATTAATGCGGATTCAACCTCGATCGGCGATACGTACTGGCCGCTGACTTTCAGCATATCGTCGCTGCGACCGGCGTAGGTGTAGTAGCCATCCGAGTCGATCACATATTTATCGCCGCTCTTGACCCATTCCCCCTGGAAGGTGGTGGTGCTTTTTTCGCGATTGGTCCAGTACAGATGCGCAGCGCTCGGGCCCTTGATATACAGGTCGCCCACATCGCCAGCCGGCACCGGGCGTCCAAGATCGTCGCGCAATTCCACTTCGTAGCCGGGCACGGGCGTACCGGTGCTGCCGTAACGTACCTTGCCGCTGCGATTGGACAGGAAGATGTGCAGCATCTCAGTCGATCCGAGACCATCAAGGATGTCGCAGCCGAAGTGCGCGCTGAATTTTTCGCCGACCTCGCGCGGCAGTGCTTCGCCGGCCGATGCGCAGGTACGCAGCCTGACTTGCTCGCGTGAGGGCAGCATGTCGGACGCGAGCATCGCCACGTACAGCGTGGGTACGCCATAGAACACGGTCGGCTGCTGCTTGACGAGCCGCTCGAATACCGCGGCCGGTGTCGGTCGCTCGGCCATCAGCACCACGGTCGCGCCGACTGACAGCGGAAAGGTCAGTGCATTGCCGAGGCCGTACGCAAAGAACAGCTTCGCGGCGGAGAACACCACGTCGTCTTCGCGTAGCCCGAGGATGGGTTTGCCATAGAGCTCGGCGGTCCAGTACAGATTCGCATGCGAATGCACTGCGCCTTTCGGCTGGCCGGTCGAGCCGCTTGAATACAGCCAGAATGCGAACTGGTCGGCATGGGTATCGGCCGCGTCTTTCATCGGCGGGCTGTCGATTAACCTCGTAAACGATAAACCCGCTGTGTCATCCGGCTCGCCCGAGATCACTAGCGGTACGCTGCGGCCGGACACACTGAGTGCTTGCTGCACGGTGGACAGCAGCAGGTCGGAGACGATGATCAGCTTGGCCTCGCTGTGCCCGATCATGTACGCGAGATTGTCCACGGTAAGTAGTGTATTCACCGGAACCGGCACCACGCCGGCATACAGCGCACCAAGGAAGGCGACCGGCAGATCGATGGTATCGAGCATCAGCAGCAGCGCGCGCTGCTCGGGCTGGATGCCCTGCGCGCGCAGGCCGGCGGCGAAACGGCGAACGCGGTCGTCGAACTCGCCGTAGGTCAGCTCGGCGCGGTCGTCGCGATATGCGATCTTTGCACTCCGCGCGCTGTTGAGTGCGAGCAGATGGCGAGCGAAATTGAAGCGCTCGGGCGGCGCCTTCGCATGGTGTTGCATATAGTTGTCTCCTCCTGCAGCGACCTAACGAGACAGGCTCTTGCTATTTTTATGTGAGTCGCCGGTTAATCGGTATCACGCTGCCTAGTAGCCGAATGCGTTTGTTCCTTGCGTCATGATGTCCAACGCCGCAGCCGGCCCTTGAACTGCGCTCTTGCGATGATAGAAAGCGAGCGCCCGCAGCCCGCCAAGCTCTTCGCCGCCACCGGCGCGTCCGGGGCCGCCATGGATCGATGCCGGCATCACATTACCGTGACCGGTCTGGGTCTTGCCGACTTCGGGGCTGACCAGGTGTACGCGTCCGTGCGATGCGGCCAGCTCGTGTGCGTAGTGCGCGAGCAGTGCGTTGTCGGCACTGTAGACCGACGCCACCAGCGAGCCCAGCCCGCGGTGCGCGATGGCTATCGCATGCGCGCTGTCACGGTAGCCGATCAGGGATGAGACCGGACCGAACACTTCATGTTCATGCACCTTACTTGCTGCGTCCGTATCGCGGATGGCGAGCAACGTCGGGCCGACGCAGGCCGAACTGTTGTCTGCGTCGAGCAGAGGTTGTGCGTTGCCATCGAATAGCACGCTCGCTTCGTTCTTCAAAATCGCCAGGCCTTCCTGCACGCTGTCGTACTGCGCGCGGCTGACCAGTGAGCCCATCGCGGTCTCGGCATTGCGCGGGTTGCCGACGCGGATCGCTGCGAGTTTGCCGGCGACTGCTTCGCCGACAGCGCGCAGATAACCCTTCGGCACCAGCGCACGGCGCGGCGCGGTGCAGCGCTGACCGCTCTTGATCGTGATGTCGCGCGCGAGGTTCTCGACAAACAGGTCGAAGGCCGGCGTGCCGGGCATCGCATCGTCGCCGAGGATGGACACGTTCAGGCTGTCAGCCTCGATGTTCACGCGGACCGAATCCCGCGCGATTGCGCGGTGCGCACGAATCTGCGCGGCCGTGTTGGCCGAGCCGGTGAAGGACAGCACATCGAACGGCGTCAGTGCATCCAGCAGGCCGGCCGAGCTGCCGCAGACGATGGACAGCGCGCCCGGCGGCAGGATGCCGGCATCGATCACGTCTTTCACCATCTGGTGCGTCAGCCATGCGGTCACGGTAGCGGGCTTCACAACTACCGGCACACCCGACAGCAGTGCCGGGCCCGCCTTTTCCCACAGGCCCCAGCTCGGGAAGTTGAAGGCATTGATGAACAGCGCGAGCCCCTTGATCGGTGTCATCAGGTGCTGCGACTGGAATAGCTGGTCTTTCGACATGACTGCAGCAGCGCCATCGGTCAGCGACTTCGCATCGCCGAGCGCTGCGCCGAGTTTGGCGTAGAAGCCGAGCGTGAACAGGCCGCCGTCAACGTCGATGCCGGAGTCGGCCTTGGTTGTACCGGAATTGGCCAGAGAAATGGCGTAGTAGTCATCGCGCTTCGATTGCATCAGCTTGACCGCGTCGGCCAGCATCGCTGCGCGCTGCGCATAGCTGAGTGCCTGCAATGCCTTTGCGCCTTCGTTCCGCGCGAACGCGAAACCCTCGGCCAGTCCTTCTGCGCCGCCGCCGGTGGTCGCCAGCTCGGCGCCGGTGACGGGGTCGGTCAGCTTGTGCACGGCTCGCGCTGCAGGCTGCCACTGGCCGCCGAGATGGTTGTTCAGAAAAGTGGTCATCAATGGTCGGGTCAGGAAAGGTAAGTAAGGCGCTACAGCGCTCGGCCCGGCGCTTGTTCGTGGCGCTTGGGTGTTTTCAGGTCGTGAATCTATAATGCAGGTCAATTTTAGTGTAAGTGCAATATCTTGCCTGCGTCAAGGCAGGCGACCTGAGCGATTCCATGGCCATCCCAGAACAGGCGAACCCGGAAAAAGATCCGTTCCTTGCGGCGCTCGGCGAGCGTGTGCGCCTGCTGCGCGCACGCCGCGGCCTCACGCGCAAGGCGCTCGCGAAGCTCGCCGACGTGTCCGAGCGGCATGTGGCGAACGTTGAGACCGGCGTAGGCAATGCCTCGATCCAGTTCCTGCGCCAGTTGTGCACGGTGCTGAACTGCTCGCTGGCCGAAATGACGGGCGACGAGACCGCATCGTCGCCGGATTGGCTGATGATCCGCGAGATCCTGCGCGGCCGAAGCGAGGAGGACCTGGCGCGCGCGCGTGCCGCGCTCGGTGATTTGTTTGATAAGCCAGCCAGCGAGGCAACGCGTCGGCAGCGTATCGCGCTGATCGGGTTGCGCGGCGCGGGCAAGTCCAGCCTCGGCCGAAAGCTGGCCGAGCGCCTTGGCGTGCCTTTCATTGAGCTCTCGGCGCAGATCGAGATGCTGGCTGGCTGCAGCATCGACGAGATTCATTCGCTGTACGGGCAGACGGCTTACCGACGCTATGAGCAGCGCGCGCTGGAAGAGGTGATCCATACACATACGCGGGTGGTGATCGCCACGCCGGGCGGCATCGTGTCCGAGCCGGCCACCTTCAATTTGCTACTGACGCACTGCTATACGATCTGGCTGAAGGCGTCGCCGGAAGAGCATATGAGCCGCGTGCTCGCGCAGGGCGACCGGCGGCCGATGTCGGGCAACCGCGAGGCGATGGATGACCTGAAGCGAATTCTGGAGAGCCGCGCGCAGTTTTATTCCAAGGCCGACAAGACCTTCGATACCAGCGACATGCCGGCCGAACTGGCTTTCTCACGACTGCTGGAGCAGGTGCCGGCCTGACCGAGGAGATCCGACGCATGATCGGGCCGGTGCATTGACGTGCGCACAAACATGCAATATAGTGCGTCTACTTGAAATGACTGCAGCATACTGCATCAGGAGACCCATGAGTGCGCCCACTTTCGTCGATTACCAGACTTCGCCCGACCAATACCGGCACTGGACGCTCGCTGTCGATGGGGCTATCGCCACGCTGACCATGATGGTCGATGAGGACGGCGGCCTGCGCGAGGGCTACAAGCTGAAGCTGAATTCGTATGACCTCGGCGTGGATATCGAGCTGCACGATGCGGTGCAGCGCATCCGCTTCGAGCATCCGGGAGTGCGCACGGTCGTGGTGACCAGCGGTCGAGACCGCATCTTCTGCTCTGGCGCGAATATTTTTATGCTCGGCAAATCCTCGCATGCGTGGAAGGTCAATTTCTGCAAATTCACCAACGAGACGCGCAACGGCCTGGAAGACTCGAGCGAGCATTCCGGCCTGAAATTCCTCGCCGCAGTGAATGGTGCCTGCGCCGGTGGTGGCTACGAACTGGCGGCGGCCTGCGACGAGATCCTGCTGATTGACGACCGCTCGTCGTCGGTCAGCCTGCCCGAGGTACCGTTGCTGGGTGTGCTGCCGGGGACTGGCGGGCTCACGCGATTGACCGACAAGCGCAAGGTGCGGCACGACCATGCCGATATTTTCTGCACGACGTCCGAAGGCGTGCGCGGGCAGCGTGCGAAGGACTGGCGTCTGGTCGATGAGATCGCCAAGCCGGCGCAGTTTGTGCAGGCGGTGCGCGAACGTGCGCTCAAGCTGGCCGAGCACAGCGATCGCCCTGCGAATGCGAAAGGCGTGACCCTGACGGCGCTGCAGCGTGCATTCGCCGATGACGGCGTCAGTTATGAATTTGTGAACGTTGCGATTGACCGTAGCGCACGCACTGCGACAATTACGGTGAAGGCACCGACGGCAGCACAGCCTGCAGATGTTGCCGGTATCGAGGCGGCCGGCGTGCGCTGGTGGCCGCTGCAGATGGCACGCGAGCTGGACGATGCGATCCTGCACCTGCGCACCAACGAGACGGATATCGGGACCTGGCTGTTGAAGACCGCGGGCGATGCGCAAGGCGCGCAGGCGCTGCTGGCCTGTGATACCACGATGGCTGCGAATGCGTCGCACTGGCTGGTGCGCGAGACCATCGGCCTGATTCGCCGCACGTTCGCGCGCATCGACGTATCGTCGCGCAGCCTGTTTGCACTGATCGACGAAGGTTCGTGCTTCGCCGGGACGCTGGCCGAGCTGGCGTTCGCAGCCGACCGCAGCTACATGCTGGCGTTGCCGGACACACCGGATGCAGCGCCGACGCTGACGCTGTCGGCGATGAATTTCGGTTGGCTGCCGATGGTCACCGGCCAGTCGCGTCTTGCGCGCCGCTTCTACGAAGACGATGCGCAGCTGGCCGCAGCGAAGGCAAAGACCGGTGAAGTACTCGATGCGGATGCGGCGATGGCGCTCGGTTTGATTACTGCGAACCCGGACGACATCGACTGGGCTGACGAGATCCGTCTCGCGCTGGAAGAGCGTTCGAGCATGTCGCCGGACGCACTGACCGGCATGGAAGCGAACCTGCGCTTCAATGGCAAAGAGAACATGGCCACGCGCGTGTTCGGCCGGCTGTCTGCGTGGCAGAACTGGATCTTCATTCGTCCGAACGCGGTGGGCGAACTCGGCGCGCTGAAGGTCTACGGCAGCGGCAATAAAGCCAAATTTGATTTCAACAGAGTCTGAACATCACCCCACATATCGGCCAGCCTCGAGAGGAGACATCGTGAGCTCAATTAATTACAGCGAAAAAATCCCGAACAACGTGAACCTGTCGGAGGACCGCGCATTACAACGCGCGCTCGAGCACTGGCAGCCGAACTATCTGCAATGGTGGCAGGACATGGGTCCGGATGGCTCGCAGAATTTCGATGTCTACCTGCGTACCGCGATCAGTACCACGCCGGACGGCTGGGCACAGTTCGGCCATGTGAAGATGCCGGACTATCGCTGGGGCATTTTCCTGGCCGCGCAGGATGGTGAGCGCCAGGTGAATTTCGGCGAGCACAAGGGTGAGGCCGCATGGCAGGATGTGCCCGGCGAGCACCGTGCGAACCTGCGCCGCATCATCGTGACACAGGGCGACACCGAGCCGGCGTCGGTCGAGCAGCAGCGCCATCTCGGCCTGACCGCGCCTTCACAGTACGACCTGCGCAACCTGTTCCAGATCGATGTGGAAGAGGGCCGGCATCTGTGGGCGATGGTCTACCTGCTGCACAAATATTTTGGCCGCGACGGTCGCGAAGAAGCTGAGGCACTGTTGCACCGGAATTCCGGTTCGCAGGACAATCCGCGCATCCTGCAGGCGTTCAATGAAGAGACGCCGGACTGGCTAGCGTTCTACATGTTCACCTACTTCACCGATCGTGACGGCAAGTTCCAGCTGTGCGCGCTGGCCGAGTCGGGCTTCGATCCGCTGTCGCGTACCTGCCGCTTCATGCTGACCGAAGAAGCGCACCACATGTTCGTTGGGGAGTCGGGTGTGTCGCGCACCATTCAGCGTACCTGCGACGTCATGAAGCAGGTCGGCTCCGAAGATCCGGAGGTGCTGCGCAAGCACGGCGTGATCGATCTGCCGACCATCCAGCGTTATTTGAACTTCCACTTCAGCGTGACGATCGATCTGTTCGGTGCGGATCAGTCCTCGAATGCAGCGACCTTCTACGCGTCGGGACTGAAGGGCCGCTACGAAGAGACCAAGCGCACCGACGACCATCAGTTGAAGGGCGAGCACTACAAGATTCTCGAGGTGCAGGGCGACAAGCTCGTCGAGAAGGAAGTACCGATGCTGAACTCGCTGAACGAAGTGCTGCGCGACGATTACATCAAGGACTCGATCGCGGGCATCGGCCGCTGGAACAAGGTGATCGAGAAGGCGGGTTTATCGTTCCGCCTGCAGGCGCCGCACAAGGCGTTCAACCGCCATATCGGTTCGTTCGCCGGCATTCGCGTTTCACCGGATGGCCGCGTCATCTCCGAAGCCGAGTGGCAGGCGAACATCCGCAACTGGCTGCCGAGCGAAGAAGACCGTGCGTATGTCGCTTCGCTGATGGGTCGCGTGGTTGAGCCGGGCAAGATGGCGAACTGGATTGCGCCGCCGCCGGTGGGCATCAACCGCCAGCCGGTCGACTTCGAGTACATACGCTTCAACTGACTCACTGATCGGGACCAGAGCATGGGCGCGCCGGAAACCGAGGTGCTGATTCGTCAGCACCTGATCGACCCCGAGGTCTGCATTCGCTGTAATACCTGCGAAGACACCTGTCCGATCGATGCAATTACGCATGACGACCGCAACTACGTCGTTGATCCGGATATCTGCAACGGCTGCAATGCGTGTATACCGCCTTGTCCGACCGGGTCGATTGATAACTGGCGCACCGTGCCGAAGGCGACGGCCTACAGCGTTGCCGACCAGTTCACCTGGGACGAGCTGCCTGCGCAGCAGGAGCTCGCAGCGGATGCCGTTTTTACTGCGCCGGTAGCGATTGTTGACGAATCGCCGCAGCATAATGCGGCGGTGTCGGCGAGCTCGCCGAATCCGCCTTGGTCCGCCGCGCATCCTTACCTGAACCTGTACGACATCAGAAAGCCGGTGACGGCAACGGTCGCTGGCAACTTCCGTCTGACCGATCCCGATACGGATAGCGATATCTGCCATATCGTCCTGGATTTCGGTAACGAATTTTTCCCGGTACTCGAAGGGCAGAGCATCGGCATCATCCCGCCGGGCACGGATGCTTCGGGCAAGCCGCATTACCTGCGCATGTATTCGGTTGCCAGTCCGCGCGATGGCGAGCGGGCCGGCTACAACAACCTCTCGCTGACGGTGAAGCGTGTACTGGCTGACCATGAGGGGCAGCCGGTCAAAGGCGTCGCATCGAATTATCTGTGCGACCTGCAGAAGGGTGACACGGTGCAGGTGACCGGACCTTTCGGCAGCAATTACCTGATGCCGAATCATCCGGGCTCGAACCTCCTGATGATCTGTACCGGTACCGGTGCCGCACCGATGCGCGCGATGACGGAGTACCGCCGTCGGCTGATGGTGCATGGCAAGCCGGTCGATGGCAAGCTGATGCTGTTCTTCGGCGCGCGTCGCCCGGGCGAGTTGCCTTACTTCGGTCCGCTGCTGAAACTCCCGCCGAGTTTTATCGATATGCACCTCGCGTTTTCGCGCGTCGATGGCGAGCCGAAGACCTATGTGCAGGACAAACTGCGTGAGGCCGGTCCTGCGGTCGCCGAACTGCTGAAGGGCGATACCTACCTGTACGTGTGCGGACTGAAGGGCATGGAAGCGGGTGTGATGGAGGCGCTGCGTGATATCAGCATCACAGCTGGCATCGACTGGCCTTCGTTGCATGCGCGGATGGTGACTGAGGGGCGTTTCCACGTCGAGACCTACTGAGCCGGTCGGTCGTTCGCAGGCCTGGTTCATCGCAGCGTTCAGACTGATTGCACTGCTTGGACGCGCTCGATCCTGTGTGTCGGCCGATCGATCGTGTGCGCTTGCGCATTAGGTCGATATAGGTTGGAACTGACTCGAAAGTTAGTAGTTTTAAGTAAAATAATCGTTATTAATCAAATAGTTAAAATGATGGTGCGGCGCAAGATGACAGGGTGTGAATAAGGGTGCATGATGCGCCCGCCTTACCATAAAAATCTATCGCCTGAAGAGCGAGAGGAGACCGGAGCCCGCCACGCGCAAGCCTGGCGGGTTCGTTTTTTCTAAGCCCGCACCGCTTTGGTCCCGGATGCACAATTATCAGGATTCCTACGGTTTCCTAAGGAGTCGATAATTCAGGCTTATATCAGGCATCACAAATCGAAAGCGGACGGGCGGTGGTCGGGTTGATATAGTTCTTCCCGTCTCCTCCAGCCTTCAACAAGGATGGATTTGAACCCGACAAGCGCAAGCTTCGTCGGGTTTTTTTTCGTCCGTTCGACCGTTGCCTTGCACGTTCGCCGCGATCGTGTGCGCTGGCTGACTCGTCTGTCCGGCGGCGCTGCATGATTTGGGTCAAGCCTGAAAACTTTTGCCAATTCAAAGACTTGTCTTACGTTCCCGTAGCTTGTCCACAGGGCTGTCCACCGAATTTGTGGATAATTCGCGCGCCATGGCCGGCGGGTGTGGTGCCTTTCCACAGCGGACACGCAGTCCGTGAAACCGGCCGTATACTCGGGCATTCCCATCGGAGGTGTGTATGTACAAGCAAGTCCTTGTCGCCTACAACGGCACGCCCGAAAGCCAGGTGGCACTGCGTGAATGCCTGCGCCTTTCGCTGCCGCCGACCACGTCAGTCCATCTGCTCGCCGTGGTCAGCCCGCCGCCCTATCTGCTGGTCGGTGAATTTGCCGCCGCCGCCGTGCTCAGCGTCGAGGAGGGCCTCGCCACCGAACGAGAAAAGATGGCCAGGGAGCTCGAGACCGGGGCGGCGATGCTGTCCGCAGGTGGATTGGCGGTGACGCCGCATCTGGAAGTTGGCGAGCCAGTCTCGGTCATCGAGGAACTGGCCAATGACCTGAAGGTGGAGCTGGTCATCGTCGGTCATTCGCGGCATAAGCCGCTGGCATTGCGCTGGTGGCGCGGCAGCACCGATACGCTGCTGGTTGAAAAGCTACGGTGCAGTCTGTTGGTCGCGTCGGAATCCACGCAGCACGAGTAGCCAGCCTGGTGACTGCCATCCGGGGCAGCTCCCGATTCCGCAGCGCTGTCAGCGCAGTGCTGCCGACGTGCTGCGCAGCCACCGGAGACCGGTGCGCCGGCCATCCCTGAGCAGCCGCGCCAGTGCCGGCAGCCAGCGCTGCCTCGGCGGCGTGTTTGCCGGGGAAGCGTCGTCTTCGAGCGCAGTACCGACCCGGTAACGCTGCTCGCGCCACGCCAGCAGCGCAATGTACGGCAGGTCGAAAACCATCTGCCGCAGGTTGCGATAAACGATGAGGTGATGCAAGACCCTGCGCTCGCCACCGCAGGCGCGTTTACTGCTGAAATTCCCGCCCAGCAGATGAAAGCGGCGCGCGCCGGCGCGGATCGCAGCGGCGATCATCAGGTGCCGACTCAGGTTGCCCATGCTGAGATGATCGAACGCCGGGTCATGCGCGTTCACCAGCGAATACACGTCGTCGCCGATTCGGCAGGCGAGGGTACCCGCGCACAGCTGGCCATTAACGCTGACGGTGCCGGCCATACCGCATACACGCACCAGTTCAAGCAGGCGGCTGGCGGCGACGCCATCGAGTGCCGAGCGGCGCTGTTTTCCTTCCAGCCGTGCGTGATTGAAACTGATGAGCTGATCGACCAGATCGGGGCCGACATCGCGTCCGGGAATCACCTGATGTACCAGCGGTTTTGCGCGTGCGAGGTTTTGCCGCAGCGATTTGCGCGTGGCCTTGCCGAGTCGCTGCAGGTAGGCGGCTTCACTGTCCGGCAGATCGATTACGATGTCTTCGGCCATCGCAAAGCGGAGCATGCACTCCGCTGAGGGTTTGTTGTCGTAGTCGATCGCATGGAATTCGATGCGACCGACGGCGGGCATGCGGCGAAACAGCTGCTGTACAAAGGCTGCGGCCTGCGTAGCGCTGACGCGCATGCCTTCGTTGATTACGCGGACGCTGCGACCTTTGCAGCGGTACAGAAACAGCGCCTGCAGCCGGCCGGCAGAGCGGGCGATGTAGACGCAGGCGTCTTGCAGTCCTTCGAGTGCCAGCTGGGGCAGCGATGAATACAGGCTGCCGTACAGTGAATCGAGCGCCGGGCCGACGAAATCGGGAATCCGGCCGTCATGCCACTCGGTGCTCGCGGCGTTGTTCATTGCATCGGGGTTCAAGCGGCACTCCCGTAGTTCATGCTGAAAATTGGACGATCTGTACCCTCGAAGTTCAGCGAGGGCGGGCGCCACTGTATCTCGCTCAAGGTTACGGCTCCTGCGGTCCGGGCTGTCAGATTGGCATGTCCTGGCCCGCCGCAAGCTGCGGTTAGACTTGGTCTGACAAAGACTATAGACTCTTAAACTTTTCCCTCGCCAGTTATGTCCAGCCCCACCGAAACGACAGCAACCACTGACAACGCCGAGGTCTTGGCCTCCCGCTCAGTGTCGCGCGAACAGATTGCGCAGGAAGTCGCGCGTCGCCGGACCTTCGCGATCATTTCCCACCCTGACGCCGGCAAGACCACGCTGACTGAAAAACTGCTGCTGTTTTCAGGCGCGATCCAGCTCGCCGGCACGGTAAAAGCGCGCAAGAGCGGCCGGCATGCGACTTCGGACTGGATGGAAATCGAGAAGCAGCGCGGCATCTCGGTCGCCAGCTCCGTGATGCAGTTCGAGTACCGCGACCATGTGGTGAACCTGCTCGATACCCCCGGCCACCAGGACTTCTCCGAAGATACCTATCGCGTGCTGACCGCTGTCGACTCGGCGCTGATGGTGATCGACGCGGCCAAGGGCGTGGAAGCACAGACGATCAAGCTGCTGAACGTGTGCCGGATGCGCGATACGCCGATCATCACGTTCATGAACAAGATGGACCGCGAAACGCGCGATCCGCTGGAGCTGCTTGACGAGGTGGAATCCGTGCTCGGCATTCAGTGCGCACCGGTGACCTGGCCTATTGGTATGGGCAAGAATTTCCGTGGCGTCTATCACTTGCTGCGCGACGAGATCCTGCTGTTCGTGCCGGGTAATGAGCGCGCCGATCAGGCCTTCGAAGTGATCAAGGGCATCGACAATCCGCGGTTGATGGAGATGTATCCGCTCGAGATCGAACAGTTGAAGAGCGAAGTCGAACTAGTGCATGGCGCATCGCATCCGTTCGAGCTGGATGCTTTCCTGTCCGGCAAGCAGACGCCGGTGTTCTTCGGCTCAGCGATCAACAACTTCGGCGTGCGCGAGATTCTCGATGCGCTGCTTGACTGGGCACAGCCGCCGCGTGCCCGTGACGCCACGGTGCGCAATGTCGAGCCGGATGAGCCGGCATTCTCCGGCTTCGTTTTCAAGATTCAGGCGAATATGGACCCGGCACATCGCGACCGTATTGCGTTCCTGCGCGTCTGCTCGGGCCGCTTCGAACGTGGCATGAAAATCCGTCATTTGCGTATGGGCCGCGACATCAAGGTGTCGTCAGTGGTGACCTTCATGGCATCGTCGCGCGAGCAGGTGGAAGAAGCGTATGCGGGTGATATCATCGGCCTGCCGAACCACGGCAACATGCAGATCGGTGACAGCTTTTCCGAAGGCGAACTTCTGCAGTTCACCGGCATACCGTATTTCGCGCCCGACTTCTTCCGTACCGTGCGCATTCGCAATCCGCTGAAGATCAAGCAGCTGCACAAGGGGCTGCAGCAGCTTGGCGAAGAAGGCGCGGTGCAGGTGTTCAAACCGGTCACGGGTGCGGACCTGATTCTCGGCGCAGTCGGTGTGCTGCAGTTCGAGGTGGTGGCCAGCCGGCTGCTGAACGAATATGGCGTGGATGCGGTGTTCGAAGGCACCAGCATCAACACCGCGCGCTGGGTATCGTGTGATGATCGCAAGATGCTCGCTGATTTCGAAAGGTCTTCGGCCGGCGCTCACCTCGCGCATGATGCCGCAGGTAACCTCGCTTACCTGGCAAGTTCAGCGGTCAACCTGAAGCTGGTGCAGGAGCGCTGGCCTGACGTGACTTTCCATGCGACACGCGAGCATGCGGTCAAAGTTAGCTAAGTCTGCTACAGCAGATGACGCGGCGCAATCTCACGTGTCCGTCATCTGTTTTGCCCTGCAGGATTCAATAGCATTCCGAAGCGTCAATAAAATTTTGCGGGCGCTCAAGTGAACGTTCTTGCCGTTTTAATAAACTAACCTCGTCATCGCGGCGGCCGTCGCGATATCCATCCCCGACTGATCAAAGGGCATGCGCCTACGCGTGGATAACGAGGTTCATTTTATTTTCGGGAACGAACATGCTGACTGCAACTTACTCGATCATAGCCCTGAAGATTGAGCAGAACAGGGCACGCTGGACGTTTTCGTCAGTCCAGCAATTCATACTCAACGGCATACGCAATATCAAGAGCGCGGGTGGCATTGATTTCGATGCGATGCTGACGCGGCTCAACCAGTTCGAGCAGTACTGTCACCAGCGCAAGATGGAAGTCTTCGTCATACCGGCGCTGCGCAAGTTCACGCGCGAAGCTGACTCGCTGCTCGATGAGCTCGATAGTCTCAGCGAGGCCAGCCTCAGGCTGTTGCGTTCGCTGCAGGACAAGCTGCAGCAGGCATTACGCAACGGCGCGGCAGTAGTCGAGGAAATCTGCGCGTCGCTTGAGCAGTGCTGCGCGCATTTCTATCGGCGCCTAGCGCGTGAGGACGAGCTGGTGCAGATCGCCGAGCGCGTGATGCCGACCGAAGCCTGGTTCGGTATCGCCGAAAGTTTCCTGTCGGTCGACGGACGGGCATCGCAGCGCCGTAACGTGGTCGTTTATGAGGAAGAATAAATACGGGCGTGGCGCGGCATGCTCACGTCCATGACCACGCCCATAACTTTCCTCAGGCCCTATAGCATCGCATTGCATTGCATTCTCACAGCGCCCGCTTGCACGGGCGCTGTTTGTTTGGCATGGTTCGGAAAGACAATTTTCCCTGCGAACCCATGCCGAAATTCGAGGATTTCAAAGCGCTGTCTTTTCGCGATCTGCTGTTCACCATCGGCCCGGCACTGCTGCTGGTCGTACTGCTGGGCTATCTGGCTTACCGCATGGTCGATCCGACGCCCCCGAAAGTCGTCACGCTATCTACCGGCCAGGAAAACAGCGCATATGAAGTGCTGGGTAAGCGCTATGCAGCGGCACTGGCGCGGCAAGGGATCACGGTCAGGCTGAAGCGCTCGCAGGGATCGATGGAGAACCTGCAGCGCTTGCAGGATCCGGACAGCGGTGTCGATATCGCGTTCGTGCAGAGCGGTCTGACCGCGCTGGATGACGCGCAGGAGCATGGCCTGGTATCGCTGGGCAGCCTGTTTGTCGAGCCGGTTTGGCTGTTTCATCGTGATGGCGTGAAGATCGTCAGCATCCGCGATTTGCGCGGGCTGCGAATCAACGTCGGTCCGGCAGGCACAGGCGTACCGCAGTTGTTTTCGAAGATACTCGCGGCGAACGGCATGGCGCCGGAGGATGTGGTCCTGACCGATCTGGAGAACACTTCGGCTACGGTTGCGCTGCTGGCCGGCGTGATCGACGGCATGGTGTTCAGTTCATCCGCCGAGGCGCTGCTGATCCAGATGCTGTTGCAGACGCCGGGAATCCGGCTGTTTGATTTTTCACAGGCCGAGGCCTACGCGCGCCGCTTTGCTTTCCTGTCGGCGGTGCGTCTGCCACGTGGCATCGTGGATTTCGGCCGCGATATTCCGGCCCGCGATTACCAGCTGATTGCGCCGACGGCGACGCTGGTTGCGCGCGAGGACCTGCATCCCGCGCTGGTCGATTTGCTGGTGCAGTCCGCGGCCGAGATCCATGGCGCGCCGGGCTGGTTCCAGCGGCGCGGTGAATTCCCAACGGCCGACTACTCCGAGATCCCGGTGGCGACGACCGCTGAAAAATTCTATCGTGACGGCCCGCCGCTGCTACAGCGATTCCTGCCCTTCTGGCTCGCGAATTTCTTTGCGCGGATGTGGATTGTCATCGTGGCGCTCGGCGCGCTGCTTGTACCGTTGTCGCGTGTGGTGCCGCCGCTGTATGTTTGGAAGGTGAGGTCGCGCATCTACCGGTGGTACGGGCAGCTGCGCAATGTTGAGCGTACCGTTGAAGAAGCCGAACCGGATCAGCGTCGCGAGGTGTTCGACGAGCAGGTCCGGCGGCTGAATGACATCGAGCGCCGCGTCAACGGGCTGACCGTACCGCTGTCATTCGCCGAAGAGTTGTACGTCTTGCGCAGCCATATCGACTTTGTGCGCAGGCGTATCGAATGGATGGTCGAGTCGCGCTAGTTCCGCTCAGGCGCCGATCCATGGCAGGCCGGCACGACACCAGCCGCCGAGCGATTTGCGATGACCGGCGTCGTCGCGGTCGCCTTCAAAGCCTTCGAGGATATCGAAACAGTTTTTATAGCCGTGGGTTGTCGCGACCTCGGCCGCATACCGCGAACGTACACCCGAACGGCACAGGAATAGCAACACATCGTCCGGCTGTGCGCACTGGGATAACTGCGGCAGAAAGTCCGGATTCTTCGCGCCGCCGGGGTAGAGCGTCCATTGCACCGCGAAATGCTGGGCGTCCGGCAGGTCAACCTTGCCGACCCAGTCGCGCTCCGCTTGTGTACGCACATCGATCAGCCGGATACGGGGATCCGCTTGCAGCAGTGCGAATGCCTCAGCAGGGGTGACCGCGCCGGCATAAGGCAGCGATGAGTCTTGCTGGCGCTGGCGCGCAGTCTTCAGCATGTCGGTGATATCGGCCATGATCGTGTCGTTATGTTAAGGAAGCCGCATTATAAAGTGCCCTTTGCCGATGATTGCTACTGAGGCAGAGTCATTTCCCCAAAGCACGTTCGTGGTGCGGAAGGCCGATAAATGCACTTAAAAAGTGCGAATCGTTCAGATTGCTCCAATATGGGGCGGCTGCAGTTTTTTCCGGTCGCCAGCGCGATCCGGCAAGTTCTTGTTCCGGCGCGAAGTTTCCCGGCGCGTATTCTGCGCTCGCTCAACCAGAAAAGGGATCGTTGATGGCATGGAATCTGCTAACATCCGCACCCGAGTTCCGGTCCCCCAAAGTCACCCGTTGCGCAGTCTTCCGGCTTGCGCCGAGTCTGCCCAAGGCAAGCCCGAACATCAGCAACACCATATCGTAACCTCCAGGAGATTTAGATGGCAAAGTCGGCCGCAGATGTACTGAAGATCGTGAAAGAGAATGAAGTCAAGTTTGTTGACTTCCGTTTCACCGACACCCGTGGCAAGGAACAGCACGTGACCGTTCCGGTGTCCCACTTCGACATGGACAAATTCGAGTCCGGTCATGCGTTCGACGGTTCGTCGATCGCTGGCTGGAAGGGCATCGAAGCGTCCGACATGCTGCTGATGCCGGACCCGAATACCGCGAACCTCGATCCGTTCATGGAAGAGACCACGCTGTTCATGCAGTGCGACGTGGTGGAGCCCAGTGACGGCAAGGGCTATGACCGCGACCCGCGTTCGATCGCCAAGCGCGCTGAGGCCTACCTGAAGGCATCGGGCCTGGGCGACACCGCCTACTTCGGTCCGGAGCCTGAATTCTTCATCTTCGATAGCGTTCGCTGGAACGTTGATATGGCTGGCTGTTTCGTGAAGGTCGAATCGGAAGAGGCTCCGTGGTCGACCGGCGCGAAAATCGAAGGCGGCAACACCGGCCATCGTCCGGCAGTCAAGGGCGGCTACTTCCCGGTTCCGCCGGTCGACAGCTTCCAGGACATGCGTTCGGAAATGTCGCTGGTGCTGGAATCGCTGGGCATCCCGGTCGAAGTGCATCATCACGAAGTGGCAGGCCCGGGCCAGAACGAACTCGGCACCCGTTTCTCGACGCTGGTCGAGCGCGCTGACAGGGCCCAGGTGCAGAAGTACGTGATCTGGAACGTCGCTCACACCTACGGCAAGACCGCCACCTTCATGCCGAAGCCTATCGTTGGCGACAACGGTTCGGGCATGCACGTGCACCAGTCTGTGTGGAAAGACGGCAAGAATCTGTTCGCAGGCGACGGCTATGCCGGTCTCTCTGAATTTGCGCTGTACTACATCGGCGGCATCATCAAGCACGCTCGCGCGCTGAATGCGATCACCAACCCGGGCACGAACTCGTACAAGCGTCTGGTGCCGGGCTTCGAGGCGCCGGTCAAGCTGGCTTACTCGGCACGCAACCGCTCGGCATCGATCCGTATTCCGCACGTGGCGAATCCAAAGGGCCGTCGTATCGAGACCCGCTTCCCGGATCCTTCCGCGAACCCGTACCTGTGCTTCGCCGCGTTGCTGATGGCAGGCCTGGACGGCGTGCAGAACAAGATTCATCCGGGCGAGGCAGCGTCGAAAGACCTGTACCACCTGCCGCCGGAAGAAGACGCAAAGATCCCGACCGTCTGCTCGTCGCTCGACCAGGCGCTTGATTGCCTCGATAAGGATCGCGAATTCCTGACTCGCGGTGGCGTGTTTACCGACACCATGATCGATGCCTACATCGAGCTGAAGATGCAGGAAGTCACGCGCTTCCGCATGACGACGCATCCGATCGAATTCGACATGTACTACTCGCTGTAATTCTGTCGAGGCGGTAGCCAAGGGCGACGCGAGTCGCCCTTTTTTGCAACTAGTTGTTGTATTTATGATAATTACCGACGCGGTTTTCTGGTATAAAAAGAAACCTCGCCGAACTGCCTCCGCTTGCCCGCCATGAAGACACTCGTGCTACCCCTCCTGATGGCTGCCCTCGCCGCAGATGCCGGCGCCGAGGGTATCTATGTCTGCACGCAACCCAATGGCGTTCGTGAATATCGCAATACCGGCAACATGCAGGGATGCCGCCGACTGACCACCGAGTCACTGTCGGCGATACCGGCGCCCTCCGGCGTAACCCAGGCGAAGGCCGATCCCGGCGTGCCCCGAATCGACAGTCAGGTGCAGAAGCGGCGCGACCAGGACCGGATGCAGATCCTGCTCGATGAAATCCGTGCCGAGGAGGCCAAGCTGGCGGACTTGCGCAAGGAATACCGCAACGGCGAGCCCGAGCGCCAGGGCGACGAGCGCAATTACGCGAAGTACCAGGAGCGGGTGGCGTTGATGAAGGACGAAATCGCCCGCACCGAGAAAAACATCGAAGCGCTGAAACGAGAGATCGGTAATTTAAAATAGGACGAATTGCCCGTCCCTTGGGGACTGAGCGATGGCCCCTGTTTTTCTGATCTCCATGACGAATATTCTTTCCTCTTCACTGGGTGGGCTCGACCTGCTCGTTTCCGCTGTCCTGATTCTCGATGCAGATGGCCGCATCAGCTATGCGAATGCAGCCGCTGAAAACCTGCTCGAGAATTCATTCAAGGTACTGCAGGGCCAGCGGCTTGCCGAGTTGTTCGTCAACGGAGATCGCCTGACCACGATCTTCCAGCAAGCCTGCCAGCACCGCTTCGATGAGAAGCGCGAAGACCTAGTACTGGAGCGTATCGCGCGTGCGCCGCTGCAGGTGCACATGATCGTCACCGTGACCGATGACGCCGAGAACCCGGTGCTGCTCGAGCTGCGCGAAAATGTTCAGCAGATCAAGCTCGACCGTGAAGAGCGGCTGCTCGATCAGACGCAGGCCAACAAGGAGCTGATCCGCAATCTCGCGCACGAGATCAAGAACCCGCTGGGCGGCATCCGCGGTGCGGCGCAATTGCTCGAGCTCGAACTGCCAGGGCAAGGCCTGAAAGACCTGCGCGAATACACGCAGGTGATCATCAAGGAGTCTGATCGTCTGCAGACGTTGGTGGATCGTCTGCTGGCACCGCATCGGCGTCCACAGATCGTCAGCGATGTGAACATCCACGAGGTCTTTGAGCGGGTGCGCAGCCTGATCATGGCCGAATTCCCGAACGGGCTGAGGATCGTGCGCGACTATGACCTGTCGCTGCCCGAGTTCAGGGGCGACAAGGAGCAGCTGATTCAGGCGGTACTGAACATCGCGCACAATGCCGCGCAGGCGCTGGGACCTCGGATCGAGAAGGGCGATGCCGAACTGATTTTCCGCACCCGTATCGCGCGCTCAGTCACCCTGGCGAAGGTGCGTTACAGGCTGGCACTGGACTTGCATATCATCGATAACGGTCCGGGCATCCCGGCTGAGCTGAAGGAGAAGATCTTTTATCCGCTGGTCTCGGGCAAGGACGGGGGCAGCGGGCTGGGGCTAACGCTCGCGCAGACCTTCATCCAGCAGCATACGGGCGTGATCGAATGCGAAAGCCGCCCAGGATGCACGGATTTCCGTATTCTGATTGCACTGCCCTGATCCATCATGTGCCTGGCGCACCGGATTGGCGCGAATCAGGCGAGCGACCAGGCATCCGTCGGATGCCTGAAGATGGATAAGGCTGGCAGAACAAAACACATGAAACCGATCTGGATAGTTGACGACGACGAATCGATCCGCTGGGTGCTGGAGAAAGCGCTTGCGCGCGAGAGCCTTGCCACGCGCAGTTTCTCGAATGCGTGCGACGTCGTCGAGGCACTGCAGTCGGAGACGCCGCAAGTGCTGGTGTCGGATATCCGCATGCCGGGCGAGTCCGGACTCGAGCTGCTGCAAGAGGTGAAGGTGCTGCATCCCGGATTGCCGGTGATCGTCATGACAGCCTTCTCGGACCTTGATTCCACCGTCGCTGCGTTTCAGGGCGGCGCTTTCGAATTTCTGGCGAAGCCCTTCGATCTTGACAAGGCGGTCGAGCTGATTCGCCGCGCGCTTGACGAGAGCCTGCGTGAGTCGGGCGTCGAGCAGGCGCTGCCGGACAATCCCGAGATCCTCGGTTCGGCACCGGCAATGCAGGACGTGTTCCGCGCGATCGGTCGTCTGTCGCAGTCCAATGTGACGGTGCTGATTACCGGTGAATCAGGTTCCGGCAAGGAGCTGGTCGCACACGCGCTGCACAAGCACAGCCCGCGTGCATCGCAGCCTTTTATTGCGCTAAATACGGCGGCCATACCCAAGGACTTGCTCGAATCCGAATTGTTCGGCCATGAGCGTGGCGCCTTCACCGGTGCGCAGGCGATGCGGCGCGGTCGTTTCGAACAGGCCGAAGGCGGCACGCTGTTCCTCGACGAGATCGGTGACATGCCGTTCGACTTGCAGACGCGGCTGCTGCGCGTGCTGTCGGACGGTCACTTCTATCGCGTCGGCGGTCATCAGTCGCTAAAGGCGAATGTGCGCGTAATCGCAGCGACGCACCAGAATCTTGAGCAGCGCGTACGCGATGGTCTGTTCCGTGAAGATTTGTATCACCGGCTGAACGTGATCCGGCTGCGCTTGCCGTCGCTGCGTGAGCGGCGAGAAGACATCCCGGTGCTCGCGCGCCACTTCCTCGCACAAAGCGCGCGGCAACTTGGCGTCGAGGCGAAGCGGCTGTCGGACCAGGCGATGCGCTTCCTGTCGTCGCTGGAATTGCCCGGCAACGTGCGCCAGCTCGAGAACCTGTGCAACTGGATCACCGTGATGGCCCCCGGTCAGACCGTTGAGATCAAGGATCTGCCGCCCGAGCTGATCGCCAGTGCCGGCACGGTGATGCCGCAGCCTGCGCACGATGCGCCTCAACTGCCGGTATCGTCGCAAGTCGGGCATCCGGAGGGCACGTCGCCTTCCTCCGGCATCATGGCGTCATCCGCGAATGGCCAGAGCCGGCCTGCACTGGTCGGTGGTCCTGTCAGTGACGCAGGCTGGATCGCTTTGCTGGAAACTGAGGCGGCGAAGATGCTCGCCGACGGCAAACCGGAAGTGATGGATGCACTTGGACGGCAATTCGAATCGGCGCTGATCAAGACGGCGCTGAAGCACACGCACGGGCGCAAGAATGATGCGGCGATCCGGCTCGGTATCGGCCGCAACACCATCACGCGCAAGATCCAGGAGTTGGGGATCGAAGGCGGGAAAGATGACTGAGCGCTGTCGCGCTACGGCCTCGGGCCGGGCAAGTCAGTGAGCGTATAGCAGGTGCTGCGCCCCGCTGTCTCCGAGCGCAGCAGCAAACCTTTCTGCAGCAGGTCGTTGATATCCCTGAGCGCGGTATCGCTGGAGCATTTGGCGATGGCGGCCCATTTGCGGTTGGTTAGCGGACCGTCGAAACCGTCGAGTATCCGGTTCAGCAGCTTTGCCTGTCGCGCATTGAGCGGTGTGCCGGCAGCATGCCGCCAGAAGCGCGCTTTTGCGAGCACGCGATCGAGCGTCTGGTTGGCTTCAACCAGTGCGTCATGCAGACGGTCGAGGAACCATGCAAGCCACTCGGTAGCGTCCAGGTTTCCTTTCGAGGCTTTTTCCAGCATCGCGTAGTACGCGTTTCTCTGCCGATGAATTTGCTCGGCGAGGCTGTAGTAGCGTTGACGGCAGCCATCAGCCCGGGCGAGCGCCATGTCGCCGACGGCACGACCGACACGGCCATTGCCGTCATCGAAGGGATGGAGCACCTCGAACCACAAATGCGCAAGCCCGGCTTTGAGGAAAGGATCGACGTGCTGCGTGCCGTTGAACCATAAAAGGAATCGATCTATTTCCGAATCGAGTCTCTCTGCCGGAGGGGCTTCATAGTGCACGCGCCGCTTGTGCACCGGGCCGGACACGATTTGCATCGGCCCGTCGCTGTCATCCCGCCATTGCCCAACACGGATCGAGGTAAGTCCGCTGAGGCCGGTCGGGAACAATGCGGCCTGCCACGCACGCAGGCGGTCGGCGGTCAGCAGCGATTGCGCATTGCCGGTTGCGTCCATTACCACGTCGACCAGCCCTTCAACGCGCCGGTCCGCGGGCGGCAGTCCGCCGACATCGATGCCCAGACGCCTGCTCAGCGACGAACGCACCGAGTCCAGTCGCAATAACTCGCCCTCGATCTCGCTGGTTTTCATCACGTCCTGCGTCAGCGCATGCATCTGCGCATGGATCAGCGGCTCATGCTGTTGTTCGCGCAGACGGCCGAGCAAATGACCAACGCCTTGATGCACGCGGGTCAGTGCCAGCAAAAGCCGTGCAGGATCATGGCGCCATATGGGCCAGTCAGTTCGTTGCCAAACGAATAAAGGATCGCCGGGATACATGCGGCGATTAGAGCAAGGAAATCCGCGGTCGTCCAGCCTAATCGCCGCAAAATATGCGGCGATTAGGCGTGCGAATCACCGCAATGCCGGCCCGGCCTCTTGCAGCCTCTGCCACAGCGTCATGCAGCAGCCGATTCCCGTGACGCCAGCAATAACTGCTCGAGTGGCAAGCGGATGGCACGAGCTTTGGGCGCAGAGCCACCGCCTATCCGACCCATCCATATGGCCCGTCCGGCGTCACAGCCCAGCATATCCGTCAATTTCTGATGGATGCTGCGCGCCATATCCTGCTTTCTGTCCACCCTGGTGAAGCGTGTCCCCGAGTGCGCGTACTCGGAAAAAATCAGGGGCGCCATTTCCGGTTGCTGCCACAGTCCGAGTGAAGTGGCTGTCAGCCATACGCGCTGCACTGCCCGCCCCGCATCGACGTAATCATCAATCCCGGATGGCGCTGTGTCTGCCTGGATGATGAAGTGGGCGCCACACGTCAGCGCGGCGAGCAAATCCATTTGCATCGGTGTTGTCCATGCGGCTGCGACAACCCGGTTGGCGAGTTGCATGCGTTCCCAGCTTTGCAGGGTCTGGCGCATGATCTTGAGCTGGAGCGCACTGACGCCCAGGGCCCGATCCGGGATGCGATCCGTACTGTACATCGCGTTCCATGCGATGACGTTTTGATGCGTGGTGAATGCTTCCGGGATCGTATAGCGGATACGGCCACTGTCGAACATCAGGCGACCGATGGCGAAGCGCTCCAGGAGTGATTCAAACCAGCGTAAACAGTAGCCTGGCCCGGCGGCTCGTTCGAGTGCATGCTTTTGATCGATGCTCAGGCGCGTGGTTGGCATCCAGCCTCGCTGCACGGTACGGCGCCGGATTTCACCCAGCAGGGGATGGATCGCGGGCAGTGCCTGATGTCGAAAGTGAAGGTTGAACCTCGGTCGGGAGTCTGGCGCATCTGTTTGTCTGCTGATATCGACTTGCCAGTCTTCAGCGCTCGCTGCAATCGCGATAGTTTCCAGCAGGGCGCCAATGGACAACTGGCTCGCGTGTCCGTGCAAATCATAGATGCAGTGCTCGCGCGTATCGTGTCCATGGACGACCAGCGAGCACTCGCCCGTAATCTCAAATCGCCAGGGCTGGGTATTGTCACCGCTGGGTGCCCAGCGGGCGAGGTCGAGAATGCGTCGAAGTGCTAGGCGGGTCATGTTTCCCTCACGATGTTTGCCAATATCTGGTCGAACCGCGTCCTGGTATGGCCTGTCTGCAGGCGCTGTGCTGCAGTACGAGCGGCCTGGCGGTGCGCTGGCTCGGCGAGCATGTCTGCGACCGTAGAACGGACTGTCTCTGCCGTTACGGAGGCAAGACGCAACTCCCGTACTGCACCACTGGCGACGAAGGGGGCGATGCTCATCTGTTGATCCATGTTGGACGGAATGGCCAGCATCGGCGTACTCGCCCTGAGAATCTGTTGCAACATCATCGAGCCCCCGTTGCCGATGGCTAGCGTGGCGCGGGAGGCAACCAGGGAACCGGGCAGATAGTCCGCACTGAACAGTTTGTCGGGCCGACGGGTGAGCCTGCCTGCGCCGGCGGTGCTGACGACTGTGGTCACCGGCAAACCCTCGAGTCCGCGAATGATGAAGGGCAAAAGGGCGGCACTGCCTGAGCTACCCATGCAGACATAAATGAGCGGGCGATCATCCGGTAATGCTGACCACCATGCCGGCAGACCGACCGGCGGGTCCCAGACGACAGGTCCGACATAGTGATGATTTGAAGGCAGGTCGGAAAGCGGACTATCAAGTTCCGATTCTGCATAGATGAAGTGATCCGCCGCTGAATACACTTGTTGAATGTTCGTTACATTTGCCGGCAACCCGAATCTGCGGCGTGCCTGGTTCATTGGCCACGTAAAGCGCGCAAGCAGCAACGGCAGGATCGCCTCGCCGATTCTCCCGGCATTGCGCGCGCCAACACAACGCGAAAGCCATATTTCAGGCAGGTCCGGCAGCCGGTAGCGCCCGGAAAATTCCGGACTCCAATGGGTATTGGTGATGCTCGCATAAGGTATGCGGCGCAATGTGCAGGCGATGCGCATCGACAGGCGAAAGTCCGCGATGACCAGCTCAGGTCTGATGTCGTCCAGCAGTGCCAGATCTTCCTCCGTCTCCCTGCACAAAGAGGCACACGAATAAGGAGGATTGCCTTTCGCGAGTGCGGCCACGAAGCTGGCGCTGTCCTGTGTATGGATTTCACGCCAAACGCGATTGAGTGGCCCCAGCCAGTGGCGGTAACGCGCATCGCATGCAAAATTCACGGCATACCGCGCCGGGTCGGCATAGCGGGCGAGCACGATGGGACGGCCGATGTGGGCCAGTGTGACGCCATTGCCGACAAACAGAAGACGCTTTGCCAAGTTTCGCTCCGGGCAGTTTTCGCAGGATGTCTCAGGTCGAAAAGCGCCGCATCCCGATCGCAATGAGTACTCGCTGGATCGGGTTCGCATTACCCCAGGGGCGCCAGGTGTGAGCGAGTTTCCCTCGGTAGGCATCGAAATGGCGGCCCCGTGGCGCGCAGACGACAGGACCGCGTTTGAGCAGAATTTTCAGTACCTCAGTGGCCACCATGCCCGCGCACAGATAGCACGCCATCGGCGTCGATGGCCCCGACTTGGCTGCTAAATCGATACGTGTTGCATCGACAAGATAGTCATGCAGCATCGACGGAGCGAGCCCGACCAGGAAGCGCACAGCTTTTTCAGTATCACAGCAGCCTCCCCACCTGAAATACTCGTCGAATGACATTTTTCCCGGCATGAAGACGAGCAGGGCCGCACCCATGCCAATAGGGGCGGCGGTAACGGCAGGAATACCGAGCCGGTCGCAGGCGGCAAACAGTACACGCCGGATGTCAAAGGCAAAGAAATCGATGCCGTCCACATACACGTCTGCGCCGGCCAGGAAAGTGTCAACGTTATCTGCCGAGATACCCTGGCTGTAGATATCAATCCGTGAGAGCGGATTGATTTCGCTGGCCATGCCGGCCATGGTGTCAGCCTTTGGTGCATTCAGTGTCGAGAGCTTGGCACCGGCCTGCCGGTTGAAATTCTCAAGTTCGAAATGATCGAGGTCGGCGATCCGGAAATTGCCAATACCCAGGCGAGCTAGCGCCAGCAGATGATGGCCTCCGACGCCTCCCATGCCGGCAATGGCGACAGTCCGGGTTCGCAAAATGGATTGTTCGTGCTCAGTCACCCATCCGAGATTTCTCGAGAACGCGCGTTGATAATCAAAGACCGGATCAGCCATGATTGCTTCGAAATTAAAAAATTCGCGGCGGAGTGGTCGTGGTTCCCGTTGAAACTTCCAGCGGAGTCGCCGGCACGGTTAATTGATGGCGATGCGTAGTCGCAGCGGGAGTCCCGCTGCCGGTACCAACGCGGGCGAGCACGCCGCCGATATCCTCCCAGAGCATGCTGTATCGAACAAGGCGATGCCATGGACCGTGCTGCATTTCCGGACGGCGCGTGTGAAGCGGCCAGCATTGCTGTAGCGTCTGCGCATACGCGTCAAAGTCCAGGACCATCAACACACCCGGAGCATTGACGCGAGCACAGCGACGCGGCGGACCGGCAACCTGCCATCCGAGACTGCACCAATATTTGACATGATGCGGATTGACCTCAGAAATGACCGATATCCGCGGTCGGTTTAGACTGGCGCAAAGCAGGTAGCCGCCGTTGAGCAATGCGCAGACGACCCTCTGTGAACTCTGGAGATGGTCGAATGACAGCACCGCAAATTGCCCGAATTCGACAACGGACCTTCCCGTCGCCCGGATCGCGTCGATTGCCTCAGGATGGGCCTGGTCTGCCTGTATGCCTCCCGGACCATCGAGGAATGCTGTCAATGTTCCGACAGGCTGGCTGCCGAGGCAGGCCAGGATAGTCAGCCGCCTCGGATCTTTACGGTGGCTGAGATTAGGTGACGCGAGGAAGCCAGTGTCGTAGCCCAGTCCGGCGTAAGCAGATTGGGCCAGGTTCGCAGCCAGCCGGAATTCATCATCGGTGACAGCTGCGTAGATCGAGGTCGTGTGTGTGGACGTGTGAGCTAGCCGGGAGCGCCAGCTGCGGCGCTCGCAGTCCGTGAACAAGCGCGTCGCTAATGATCCTATGATCGCTATCTTTTCATTCGATAGGTAGAGTCCTTCAGGCCATTGCATCACAGGCACCTGCATTGTTCAAAAAGTTAGCTCGAATAGGACGTCATCGGCATGGCGTGGATGGTGAGCCACGCAGGTGTATCGCACCATCCCGGCATTCCGTTGGCAGCGCCGGCATGCGAAGTCCGTACCGTTGGTCAATTCGGTGAAATTATTTGTTCCGAAAGTATTCAGTTCAATTGCTTTCACGTTGCACTTCGGTCTGTGAAGCGGGACCACAGTCTCTTGCCTGAGGCTTGTCAGGTATGAACTTTGTGCATGAACTCCCTGCATAAGCAGCGCGAGGACAGGATCGTACCCTGGCATCGATGCCAGCCATCTGCGGATTCAGACTCTGCGTTTTGGGTCTTCGATGAGGGTCAGCGTGCTTGTGTTACATCAGGTCCGCTGACTGACGTGAGAGACTGGCTTCACATTCATTAATTCAATTCGAGGCCAGCTTCTTTCAATCTCCGCCACAGCGTCGTGCGACTGATGCCAAGATAAGCGGCAGCCTCCGCACGGTTGCCGCCGAAGCGGGCAAGTACGGCGACAAGATCGGTGTCGGTGCTCTCGGATATCGCCGGGCTCGCGTTTGCCAGCGTCTGTCCTGATGTGAATTCAGGGGCCACACGCGCCAGAAAGGCAGGCGTGAACGCCTGCAAAGGTTCGACCGCAAGGAACAGGGCGACACGCTGCATCAGATTGCGCAGCTCGCGCACATTACCCGGCCAGGGCCAGGCCGACAGCGCGGGTGCGCAGGCCTGGCATTCGGCATGGAGGTTCGCGTTTGGCCGCACGCCCATCTCGGCCAGTGCATTTTTCAGGAACCACTCGGCCAGCGTCGCGATATCTTCGCGACGTTCACGCAGCGGCGGTATCGTCATACGGAGTACGCCGAGGCGATAGAACAGATCAGCGCGGAACTTCCCTTGCGCGACCAGTTGTTCGAGCCTGCAGTGCGTAGCGCTGACGACCCGCACATCAATCGCAATTGGCCGCGTGCCGCCGACACGTACGACTTCTCTTTCCTCCAGCACGCGCAGCAGTCGCGTCTGTAGTGGCAGCGGCATTTCGCCGATCTCGTCAAGGAACAGCGTGCCGCGATGCGCGGCCTCGAACAGCCCGGCATGGCCGCCGCGGCGCGAGCCGGTGAAGGCGCCTTCTTCGTAGCCAAACAATTCGGATTCGAGCAGCGACTCTGCAATCGCACCGCAATTCACTGCAACGAAGGGACGATCGCCACCAACGCCGCGCACGCTTTCCCGATGAATCGCCTGAGCGACCAGCTCCTTGCCGGTACCGGTCTCGCCCTCGATCAGTACGGCAGCCGGTGATTTGGCGAACACCGCGATGGTCTGTCGCAGCGTGAGCATCGCGTCCGACTCGCCGCGCAGTGCTGACAACGCATATTTCGCGCGCGGACTGTCCGCTACCGGATACGCGCGCCCCTTGGGCGCGTCGAGCTGCGTTGCGCGCGAGATGTCGAGCGCATCTTCGAAGGCCTGCCGGATCGACGCCGCCGAATAAACGAAGACACCGGCCAGTCCCGCTTCTTCAGCCAGATCCGTGATCAGGCCGGCACCAACCACCGCCTTGATGCCGGCCGCCTTCATCTCGTTGATCTGCGCGCGCGCATCCTCGGCGGTCACGTAGCTGCGCTGCATGATCGGCATGCCAAAAGTCTGCTGGAAATCGAGCAGCTCGGGCGGCGGTTCCTGATAGCTGATCATGCCAATTTCCGGCGCGATCTTGCGCGCGCGCGCGAGCGCCTGCATCACATCGAAGCCGGTCGCCTTCGCCAGTACCACCGGTATCGCGAGGCGGCTTTTCAGATAGGCGCCGTTGGAGCCGGCCGAAATCACGGCATCACAGCGCTCAGTCTGCAGCCGGGCGCGAATCTGCTCGACCGCATCCTCAAAGCCGAGATTGATCAGCTCCACGCTGGCACGGTCGTCGAACTCCAGCATGATGTCGCGGAACATGTCGAACAGCCGCGAGCTGGAAACGGCCCAGAACACCGGCCGGTTGGCCGGGTCGCGAGCGGGAAGGGTAGGGCGCGCCATGTTTCAGAAATGTTTCATGTTTCAGATAATCCGAGCATTGAAACACAAAATGAAACGGAGGCGCAAATGCATGCGGCAGTCCCCGGCGCAGGAAGCGCTCCAAGCAATTGTTTTTCCTGCCCATTTTTTTGGTGCGTCGCAGCATATCGGGAGACTATCCGCGTGGCACACCGATTGCAATACAGCAGGGGCTTTATCCCCCTGAAACAGTTTTCACAGGACAGAACATGAGCATCCGATCTCCGGGCGCGCGCTTTCGGCAGGCGATGAAAGAAGAGTCGCCGCTGCAAGTCATCGGCGCTATCAACGCCAACCACGCGCTGCTGGCCAAGCGCGCTGGCTTCCGTGCCATCTATTTGTCCGGCGGCGGTGTCGCGGCCGGCTCGCTGGGTCTGCCGGACCTCGGCATTTCCAACCTCGATGACGTGCTGACTGATGTGCGCCGCATTACCGATGTCTGCGACCTGCCGCTGCTGGTCGATGTCGATACCGGCTTCGGTTCGTCGGCATTTAATGTCGCGCGCACCGTGAAGTCGATGATCAAGTTCGGCGCGGCCGCGATTCATATCGAGGACCAGGTCGGCGCGAAGCGCTGCGGCCATCGTCCGAACAAGGAAATCGTCAGCAAGCAGGAGATGATCGACCGTATCAAGGCGGCCGTCGATGCACGTACCGACGAGAACTTCGTGATCATGGCGCGTACCGATGCGCTCGCCGTCGAGGGCCTCGACGCCGCGATCGATCGCGCCG